>ERZ1031260.10-NODE-10-length-69123-cov-37.155311_pt1 | contig 69123 bp, 71 predicted proteins | sample MGYA00517287_ERZ1031260 | MGnify/ENA primary metagenome ERZ1031260 (study PRJEB33718, sample SAMN03159811) | human skin metagenome | collected 2014-02-25 | study: EMG produced TPA metagenomics assembly of the PRJNA266117 data set (Human skin bacterial metagenome... | reverse complement strand
GAGCCCACACCGGCGCCCACACCAGAGCCCACACCGGCTCCTGCGGGATCTGCCGTGGGTGCCGCGGCAGTCGCAGCGGCGAAGAGCCAATTGGGTACCCCGTACGTGTGGGGCGGCAGCCAGCCTGGCGGGTTCGACTGCTCGGGGCTCACCTCGTGGGCGTACCGCCAGGCCGGGATGGACATCCCCCGCATCGCTGCCGACCAGGCCATCGGGCGGCAGGTGTCGTACGCGGAACTGCAACCGGGTGACCTGGCGGTGTGGGACGGCCACGTCGCCATGTACGCCGGCGACGGCATGTACATCGAGGCGGGGGATCCGGTGGCCCTGAACCCGGTGCGCACCGACAACATCGGGATGACCTTCCGCGGATTCTGGAGGCCGACCGGCTAAAGTTTGACGACATGACAACGCGCGCGATCCTCCCAGTCAAGCTCTCGCTCACCGCGGGTGACTTCTACACATTGTGGGCCCCCACCTGGAAAGAAAAGGGCACGCAGTGGCAAGCGTTCCTGGGAGACGACCAATCGGTGCTGGTTTTCAACACCCCCGAGGAGCTGTTGGTCTTTCTCAACCGCACCCCGAAGCACGATCTGACCGACCACCCGAAGTGGGAGGAGTTCAACGCACAAGGCGGCGACCGGGTCGTGCCCACGGAGAAGCAGGAGTACGACATCATCGGCGCCCCTGACTACCTGGCGGGGCGCCCGAGCCACGAAAACGTCAGCGCGCTGTCACGGGTGTTCCAGATCTCGCGCTCGCTTGCCGACGTCGCAAGCGCAGAACAAGCCCAAATCTTCTTCGCATCCCACTCGGTATTGAATAACGTCACGCGCGGCTCCGACCACTATGCGGGCGACAACGGGCTGCAGGAGTGGTCGGGCGTGGGCCGCGCCGTGCTGGCGAACTGGGAGGGCGTGGTGCGCTCCCTCGACGATTCCGTCCGCGTGGTGGAGACGTCCGAGTTCAGCCAGGACGACATCGCCCAGGCAGAAAGCGTCATCGCAGCGGCGGTCACCGCCCGCGCCGAGGCGGATGAGCAGCGCAAGCAGGAAGAAGCCCAGCGCGTGGCGGAGCAGGACCCGTACGACGCGTCGCCGTGGGCCGCCGCCGGCATCGACCCGGTGAAGATCTCAATCCAGGGCCAAAGTGTGTACACGCTGCGCACCTACCTCGGGTCCTCGCCCGTGTTTTTGGGCAAGTACGGGGAGATTTTCACCTTCCCGTCCACGAAGCACCTGGGTCGCTGGATTTTGGAGCACGACGACCACGACCTCGCTGGCGTATCCACCTGGCAGGATCTGATGAACCACGCGAACGCCGGGGAGCTCAAGGTTGAGGTGCACCCGGACAACTCGTACTCCTTCAATGGCATCTCCGCCGACATTGCCAAAGGCACCGACGCGGTGGATACCCAGCAAATGGCGAAGGCTTACGAGCTGCTCGCGGACGCCGCCGACTGGGCGAAGGACGACTCGCTCAACTCCTTCCTCCTGGCCAACCCGAGGATGCAGGATTACCTGGCGTACATGCTCGGCTCCACCGAGGCCGCGGGCTACGTCCCCAGTGCCCCGTTCACCGATAAGGCTGAGGCGTGGACCGAGATGGAGCAGCAGCTGATCAAGCGCTTCTCCAAGTTCTAGGCAGGGCGAGCACCCCGACGTGCGCGCGTCGGGCTCGCTCCTACAATGTGCACCTATGTCTGTGGACCAGGTCGACCCCCTCATCAGCTCGATTTACCGGTGGATGGATGTCTCCGGCGTCCTGCTCATGGGGGTTATCGGGGGGACGATGGCGCGCCACCGCGGCTACGACATCGTCGGGTTCTTCTTCATCGCTATGCTCTCCGCCCTCGGCGGCGGCATGCTTCGCGACGTGCTGATCAACCAGGGCACCGTCGCGGCGATGCGCGAACCCGAGTACCTCATCCTCGCCTTCGCGGGAGCGTTGATCGCTCGCTTCACGTACTTCAAGGGCAAGGCGTGGGAGTTTTTCCAGTCCCACGGTGACGCATTGGTGTCCGCCCTCTGGGCCGCCACCGGCGCGCAAAAAGCGATCACCTACAACCTGCCCGTGCTACCGGTGATCATGATGGGCGTGTTTACCGCCACCGGCGGCGGCATGATCCGAGATGTGGTCACCGGGCGCGAACCCAACATCTTTGGCGGCAACCAGCCGACGGTGGTGCCTGCGGTAGCTTGCGCGATCGTCGTGCTCATCGGTGACAGAACTGGGTTTTCCGCCCTGGCGCTCGCGCTCGGGCCGCTGCTCAGCTTCGCCTTGTTCCTCCTCGGCTACTACGGCAACTGGCGCCTTTCCAGCAACTCCGAATTCGCCCCCGTCAACGCCACGGTCAATGCGACGACGCGCCAGGTGGCCCAGATCGCCAAAATTGCGGAGCACCGCTCGCGCGCCGTCGCCCGCGAATTGGAACCGACGAAGGTTCGTTCGTGGCGCCACAGGCAGATGGAAAAGGCGCTCCAGCGGCGCATCGAATCCGAGGTGCAAAGCGGCAAGCTGAGGACCGAAGCTCGCGAGGACGCGGACGAGTTCCTGTCCGAGTTCAGCCAGCAGTTCCCCGCCATCGACGCGGAGATGGTCGCCGGATACACCCCGCCCGAGCAGGAGACCAGCCTCTTCGACCAGGTCGGTGTTGACATTGCCGGCGACTCCTACGACGGCGAATCCGAATCCGCCACCGAACACGAGGTCAATGCTGACATGCTCGACATCATCCTCGCCGACGACGCGCTCACCGACGAGCTCATCGACCGCCTCGCGGCCCGCTACCAGCAGAAGGACACCGACAGATGAAAACCAAGCTGGTGTGGGTCGCGGCCGTAGGTTCGTCGATAAGCATGGGCTTTTGCTTACCGACGGCCTCCGGCCAGGAAACCTCCCCCACCACCCCGACCACCACTGCGTTTCCCACTATCGGCTACTACGACGACGCCGGGAACTGGATCCCGCCGAGCCGCGCGAAAGCCCCCGACACCGACTCCTGTCCGCAGAAGACCTGGCCGCCGGAGCCGGTGTCGACGTCCGAGCGCGTCGCCGACACTCCCCCGCCGCTCGCGCCGGTGTACGACGGCCCGTGCGGTATCAGTGCCGCGCCGGGCTACGCGGTGCCGGACAAGGTGGTGGCGTCCGCGTGGCTGGTCACCGACATCGACTCCGGCGAGGTGGTGGCGATGAAGGACCCGCACGGTCGCTACCGTCCAGCCTCGATCATCAAAGTCCTCCTGGCGCTGGTGGCGATCAACGAGCTGGACCTGCGCGACCTCGTCCCGGTGTCGGAGGAATCTGCGGGCCAGGAAGGCTCCGCCGCGGGCATCGGCGCGGGGGGCCAGTACACCGTGGAGGACCTCCTGCACGGGCTCTTGCTCAACTCCGGCAACGACTGCGCGCACGCACTCGCCCAGGCGCTCGGGGGCGACGAGATCACCCTGTACAAGGTCAATGCGCTGGCGAAATCGCTGGGTATGGCGGACACCCGGGCGACGTCGTACTCGGGCCTGGATAGCGCCGGGATGTCCACCTCCGCATGGGACATGTCGCTTGCGTACCGGGCCGCGTTCGCCGACCCGACGTTCGCGCGAATCGTGGAGACCGAGCACTACCTCTTCCCCGGCTTCGACGACCTGCCGCCCTTCGAGCTGTGGAACGACAACCAGCTCTTCCTCAACGACCCGGACGGCATCGGTGGCAAGACCGGCTACACCGACGACGCGAACCACACCTTCGTGGGCGCGGTGCGTCACGACGACAGGCGGTTGCTCGCCGTCATCCTCGACACCACCGCCTACGACGCGAGGCCCTGGCAGCAGGCGCAGATGCTCCTCCACGCCGCGTACCCGGTTCCCGCCGCCAGCGGCGTCGCCCAGCTGGAACCGGTCGCAGCCGCAGCCACCGGCACCGCAACCCCGACAACCCCGGCACCCACAACCCCAAACGTCCCGGCCGCAGGCGCCTCCGAGTCTGCTGAGGAGCGCTACCCGTGGCTGCCGACCGACATCGTCGCCGGGGTGCTCGCGCTCGCGGTGCTGGCGGTGTGGCTCACCCGCCGCTCCGCATCCCGCGAGACCCGACAGCGCTGACGCTGTTTGCCGTACGCTGGCGCCGTGTTCCCCAGCCGCGCCGAGGCGCTCGCCCAGATCATCGACATCGTCCCCGAGGAGTTCCGCGACGATGTCATCTCCTTGCTCACCCCAGCCATCGGGTTCTCCCCGTCCGAGTCCCCCAACTCCCGCAGCTGCGTCGGCGGCGTGCCCAACGTTGGCCCCGACTTCACCTGGCCGCGCCTAGAACTGAGCGACGAAGAAGTCGCCGCGCTGCCCAAGGACGTGCCTTCGCTTCCCGGGGTCACGCTCGACGAGGGGCACTCGCTGTGCTTCATCGCGCAGGTTGATCTGACTGAGGCAGGTGCGCTCGGTGACGTCGCAAAGGAACTGCCCAAAGAAGGCCGCCTGCTATTCTTCTGGGACCAGATGGTGGGGTGCTGGGCCGACGGCCCCGGCGCCACCCGCGTCGTGTGGGAGACAACCGCAGCTGAGGAGGCGGCGCCCACCGAGCTGCCGGACGACCTGCGCCGCAAGCACGATGAGAGCGGGTACGAGTGGTCGCGCTTCTACGCCCCCGCCCGTGGCGCCACGCTGTACGGCAGCGTCATGCTGCCCCCGATCTTTGAGCCTGTGCTGGAGCACCGGGAGCTCCAGGAGGAGCTGTGGTCCACGATGGACGATGAGGTGGTGGAGGAGCTCAGCAACACGGACGGCGAGTTCTGCGAAGCGCAGTGGTGCACGGTCCAGCTCCTCGGCGTGCCGCAGCCGGTGCAGGCCGAGCCGCGCGAATGGTTCAAATACAGCTCGCCGGAGGAGTGGCGGCTGCTGTTCCAGTTCTCACTTACGGACTTCGACCCGGATTACGGCGAAGGCCGCATCTTCTTCTTCATCCGCCCCGAGGACCTCGCCGCGCACGACTTCAGCGGGGTGCGCACCGTCTACCAGCAGACCTAGCGCGCTAGTTGCGGCCGGCTAGTCGCGCGAAAGCAGGGAAACGACGCCGACGCCGATAGCGCCGAGGGCCGCGCCGACACCGAGCGCCTTGCCGGTGGTGTTGGCTTCCTCGTTGGTGCGGATCGCGCCGGAGCGGACGTTGATCACGGCCGGCTCCGGTACTTCGGCGGGTGAGGCGTCGAGGGACTCCTCGGTCGTTGCCGTCCACGCCGCCACGTACAGGATGACGCGCCACACCAGGTACAGCACCACCATCAGCGAGATGATCGGGCCGAAAATCGCGCCTGCCGGGTTGCCGGTGGCAGAGCCGATGATCAGGCCCGCGAACTGCTGGATCAGCGCGAAGATGATGGCCCCTAGCAGGGCTCCCTTCAGCCCAGACTTCACCGGGACCTTGGTGCGCGGCATGTACATGTTCACCCACATCATGACCAGGAAGCTGGCCAACACGGAGACCAGGAACCCGACAACCCACACGAGGAAGCGGGCACCGGCGAACTCGCCGATACCCAGGCGCTCCATGATCGAGGAGGTGTAGCTGGACACCCCGATAGCGGTCACACCGAACGCGATGATGAGCAGCAGGATCAAGCCGATCAGGCCGAGGAGGTCGCGCAGCTTCTTCACCACAAAGTTGCCACCCTCGTTCGCGTCGAGGCCCCACATCGTGGTCACACCGGCGCGCAGGTGGTTCATCCAGTTCAGCCCGGACCACAGGGTGGTCAACAAGCCGACGCCAGCGACCGCACCGCGCTGGTCAATCGCCGACTGGAGGATGTCGTTGACCAGGTCGCCCAAATCCCCCTCCACGTTTTGGGTGATCTGGTTTTGGATTTGATCGATGAGGTCCGGGCGCGCATTCAGGAAGAAACCGGCCGCCGCGAACAGCAGCATCGCTAGCGGGAAAATCGCCAGCACCGAGAAGTAGGTGATGCCCGCCGCGAACTGGTTGCCGCCCTGGGAGCCGAAGCGCTCCTGCATCCGCATGAGGTGCCCGACCTCTGGGGCCTTCTCATCGATCTTGTCGACGAGGCCATCCTTTTGCTGCTTGGTGGCACGCTCGATGCCCTGATCGTCGGTGTACGCCTTACGCGTGTGGGTCGAGGTTGCCATCGACGTCCCTTCTCTCGTGGTGTAGTCCGCAACACATCGTAAAGCAGCCTGCGGATTTCGCGTACCGCAGCAATATCGGGCTGGTACTACTTGAGGCTATGCAGACCCCGATAGCAATCCTCACCGCACTTGCGCTTGCGTTGAACCTGCCCGCCGCCCCGGCCGCGATTCAGGTGCCTAACGTCCAAGCCGTCCAGGCCCAAATCCAGCAGTCGATTAACAGCGCGATTGCGCAGGCGCAGGCCATGTCGAGCAACTTCTTGCCCGGCGCTGCCCAGCCCGTCCAAATGACGCCGCAGCAGCGCGAGCTTATCGACGCCACCAACAGCTACCGCATCAGCCAAGGCCGACGCCCCCTCACACCGACCGCTTACCTCAACGGCACCGCGCAGAGCTGGGCAGACACGATGGCACGCACCGGCGCCTACGGCCACAACCCCGCCATCATAGCCCGCACCGTGCAGGTCAGAGCTGAAAACATCATCATGATGACGGGGCCGTACTCCACCCAGCGGTCCATGGACGCCTGGATCAATTCACCCGGCCACCGCGATAACCTGTTGGACCCCAGCTACACGAAGATCGGCGTCGGCATCGCCACCACCCCGGATGGACGAACCTACGCCGTGCAGAACTTCTCATAATCTCGTAGCACCCTAGCGCTTCGGGGTGAGAAAACCGACCTGTGCGTAGACGCGGTCAAGCAGCGGCGAGGCGACCTCACGAGCGCGGGCCGCGCCCCGGGCCAGGATGTTTTCGAGTTCGGCGCGGTCGGCCATCAGCTCGTCGTAACGCGAGCGCAGCGGGGTGGTGAACGCTTCGAGCGCGTCGGCGGTGTCGACCTTGAGCTGGCCGTAGCCTGCGCCCTCGTAGCCCGCGACCAGCTCGTCGATGGGTGTGCCGGTGAGCGCCGACTGGATCGCGAGCAGGTTGGACACGCCCGGTTTGGCGTCGCGGTCGAAAGCAATCACGCCGTCCGCGTCGGTGACCGCCGAGCGGATGCGCTTTGCCGAGGTCTTCGGCTCATCCAGTAGATTCACGATTCCCTTGGGGTTCGCGCCCGACTTGCTCATCTTCGACGTCGGCTCCTGCAGGTCGTAGATCTTCGCCGAGCCCTCGGGGATGAAGCCCTCGGGCACCACGAACGTCTCACCATATTTGGCGTTGAAGCGCTCCGCGAGGTTGCGGGTGAGCTCGAGGTGTTGACGCTGGTCCTCCCCCACCGGCACCAGCTGCGGCGAGTACAGCAGGATGTCCGCGGCCATGAGGATCGGGTAGGTGAACAGGCCGACGGAGGTGCGATCCTGCCCCTGCTTCGCGCTCTTGTCCTTGAACTGGGTCATGCGGCTGGCCTCGCCAAAGCCGGTGAGGCACTGCAGTACCCAAGTCAACTCGGCGTGCTCTGGCACGTGCGACTGCACGAACAGGGTGGACTTCTCGGGGTCGATGCCCAGTGCAATGAGCTGCGCGCATCCGGCGATCGTGCGGTTTCTCAGTTCTTCCGGGTCCTGCTCAACGGTGATCGCGTGAAGGTCCGGGATGAAGTAGAAGGCGTCGTAGCCGTCCTGCAGGTCGATCCACTGCTTCAGTGCACCGAGGTAGTTGCCCAGGTGGTACGAGTCGGCGGTGGGCTGGATTCCGGAAAGGACGCGCTGCATGGACGGATTCGACATGGTTTTCATCCTATAGTTATCGCGCAACCACTCTTGAAGGGATCCAACTCATGCCGCAGCTCGACTTCCGCCAAATCCAGCAGGGACTCGGTGCCCTGCTAACCCTCATCACCCTGATCAGCGCCATCGTGGGCCTGGGCAATCGCCTTGGGGTCGACTCCTCCAGCGGCAGCTCCGATAGCTCCAGTTCCTCGGGTAGCTCGGTGCTGGACCTCGTCGGCGTGGGCACGGTGAAGGTCAGCCAGCAGGACTTGATCGACGCCACCAACCGATTCCGCGCCCAAAACGGCCTGCCTGCTTTGAAGCCAATGCCGGAACTCAACTCGTTTGCGCAGGAATGGTCCGAGTCGATGGCCAAGAAAGACAAACTCGAGCACCGCAACCCGGTCAAGATTCCGAACCGCCCGGACCTGCTCATCGGTGAAAACATCCTGCAGAACTACCCTTCCGCTACCGCGGACGCCATGGTGAAGCAGTGGGCCAACTCTCCCGGCCACCGGAAGAACATGCTGGATAAGCGCTACACCCACATCGGCGTCGGTATCGCAGACAAGGGCGGCAAGCGCTACGCCACCCAAAACTTCGCCTGGAGCGTCGAGTAGTCCTTGCCGCACGCACCTTTGCGATACTGAGTAAGATACTCGGTATGACAAACGGTACGAAGATAAGTGTGAGCCTTGGCCAAAGGGAACTTCAAGTTCTCGACGATCTAGTAGCAGAACTGGATTTGAGTTCCCGCTCCGAAGGAATGCGGGAAGCCATCCTCGCGCTCCGACGACAATCTCTCGCGAAGGCGTACGACGAATGTTTCAGCGATCCAGATTGGCAAACGGAAGCGGCGCTATGGGACTCCCTGTCTGGGGACGGTTTCCACGATGCTTAGAGGGGAGATCCGACTCATCGATTTCGAACCCGCCGTGGGTCACGAACCCAACAAAACTCGTCCAGCTGTGATTGTAAGTAACGCCACAGCGAATCAACGTGCTGCGATCCACGGCGGATTAGTGACCGTGGTTCCGCTGACGTCGAACGTGTCGCGGATCTACCCATTCCAAACCTTCGTGCGGGGTTCGGAAGCCGGGCTGCGCATGGATTCCAAGAGTCAACCGGAGTTAATGCGCTCCGTCTCGGTGATTCGGCTTGGGAAAAGAGTAGGCAAACTCACCCCGCCACAGCTAAGGGAGCTCGACAACGCACTTCGGCTTCACTTGGACCTGTAACGTTCGGGCGCCCGCTGGCACACCCACTACTTTTCCAGCCACTCCGAGCGGAGCATCCCGTGGCGGGAGCACACCGCTTCCCAGGCCACGGGGTTCATCTTCACCACCATGCGGCGCTGACAAATCGGGCAGATGCGGGGCGCATCGTACGGTCGCTCGGGGTTGAGGGGCCAACTGATCTCACCGGAAAGCACCTTGTCGGCCAACTCGGTGGAGTCTGGGATTCTTCTCATTGCACCTTCACTTCTCCAGGCACTATTTCCGGGGGTTGCGCGCGAGTGTTCTAGTAGCCGGAGCGCTGCACTAGAATACTCGCCGTTTCGTGTCCCATCAGTCACAAACGACCTGCCGAGATGGATCGGGAATTGCTCAGTCTTCTAGCAGCCGACCGGGGTCCACTAGAAGACTGGCACCGGCCACGCACCTGGCACCAGCAACAAGGCCGGTGCCGGCACAGCGCTACAGCGACTTGATCGTGTCGTACAGCGCGCCGTGGCCGGAGTCGGCCTTCTGGCCCACAGGGGTGATCTTGAGGTTCATGCCGGAATCCATCACACGGTCGACTGCCTCGCGGTCCTTTTCCATCGGGCGGCCGAAGGTGGTGAGGTAGTTGCCGCCGATGATCGCGTTGGCGCCGCCGAGTAGGCCGGCTTCGGTGCCGTCGTCGCCAAGTGCGAGCTCGGTGCCGCCGGCGAAGCGCAGCTGGGCCGACGGCATGGCCAGGCGGAACGCGGCGACGGCGCGCAGCGCCTCTCCCTGGGGTACGAGCGGGCGGTCGGCGAACGGGGTGCCCGGTCGCGGGTCGAGGAAGTTCATGGGAACTTCGTGCGGCTCGACCTCGGCAAGCTGGGCCGCAAACTCGGCGCGCTGCTCCAGCGTTTCGCCCAGGCCGATGATGCCGCCGCAGCAGGTTTCCATGCCCTCGGCGCGCACGTTTTCCAGCGTGTCCTTGCGCTCCTGCCAGGTGTGGGTGGTGACCACGTTGGGGAAGAAGGACTCGGCCGTTTCAAAGTTGTGGTTGTAGCGCGACACACCCATCTGAGCGAGGCGGTGCGCCTCTTCGCGGGTCAGGATGCCCAGGGATGCAGAGATGGAAATGTCCACCTCGTCGGTGATGGCGGCAACAGCCTGCTCGACCTGGTCGAGAAGCTCGGGCGTCGGCCCCTTCACGGCGGCGACGATGCAGAATTCGGCGGCACCCATCTTCTCGGACTGCTTGGCGGCTTCAACCAGCTCATCGATGTTCAACGTGACGGCACGCACCGGCGACTCGAACAGGCCGGACTGGGAGCAGAAGTGGCAATCTTCGGGGCAGCCGCCGGTCTTCAGCGAGATGATGCCCTCGAGCGAGACGTCCACGCCGCAGTGCTTGATGCGCACCTGGTGGGCGAGGTCGAGCAGCTCCTGGAGGCGCTCGTCCTCGATCTGCAGGACCTGAAGGATTTCGTCCTGGTTCAGACCGATGCCCTGCTCCAGGGCCTTTTCGCGCGCGATGTCGAGAATGTCTTTGGTGTCAGCTGGTGCAGTCATGGTTACTCCTGAACGCCGTTCAACAACAGGGAATGTGTGGCAGTGTAGCGCCTTAGTTGAACGGTGTTCAGCGATTGGCTCAAGTGCTACGCTCGTAGCATGACAATGGCAGATCGGATCTCACAACGCGAGCTCAGAAATGAGAGTGGACGGATTCTGCGCGCAGTCGAGGCTGGCGAAGAATTCGTGATCACCAACCGCGGGCGGCCCGTAGCCCGTCTGATCGGCTACGCAGAAGGCGCAGAGAAGCAGTGCATCCTCCCGTCGCAACAACCGAGACGCCCGCTCCGGATGGGCAAGCAGTACCGCCGAAGCGCCCCTGTATCCACTGAGGAAATGTTAGAGGGATACCGTGACGAGCGGATTTGAACACCCACGGTGGTATCTGGACACATCGGCGGCACTGAAGTTCTTCGTCGATGAACCAGAGGCAGATGCTCTCGAACACGCAATTCTCGCGAACTCCCCCGAATTGTTCTCCTCCCTACTTTTGGAGACAGAGCTACGGCGAGCTGCTGCGCGCATGGACGCAATCCCGCAGAGCGACATTTCGGAGTTCCTTGAATCCATCGAGCTAGTCGCCCTTACGCAAGCGGCGTTTCGGCTCGCGGGGCAGCTGCCGGGTGAAACCTTGCGCTCGCTCGATGCGCTTCATTTGACGGCCGCGCTCCTCGGCGGCGCTACCGCCATTGTCACCTACGACCGGCGGCTCCAAGAGGCCGCGGCGGAAGCGGGGCTTAAGGCTCTAGCACCCGGCCAAACCTAATTAGCGGTACTCCACCACCACCGGCGAGTGGTCTGACCAGCGCTGTTCCACCGTCAGCACCCTGTCCACCCAGGTCCGTTGCGCCCGCTCGAGCATGTTCGCGGTCGCGGCCTGCACGTCGATGCGCCACCCCGCGTTGTTGTTGAAGGCCTGGCCGCGGAACGTCCACCAGGTGTACGGGGCGTCGTCCGGCTGCAGCCTCCGCGCCACATCGAACCACTGCGGGGAGCTGTTTGCTTGACGACGACCTCCGGCCGCATACTCCACAGCACCCGCCCACCCGTCGGCAGATTTCAGGTCGACGTCTTGCGCCTCATCGTCCGGGAAGCACCCGAACACGGCATCCATGAACGCGCGTTCGTGCGGCAAGAACCCGGATTTCTTGTGGTTCGTCTTCCAATTCTTGAGGTCCTCTCGGCGATGGCAGATGTTCCAATCGCCCCCGATGACCATGTCCGGGTACTCCTCCGCCCACGCGTTGAGCAACGGCTCGAACTCATCCAAGAAGCGGTATTTCTCGTCCTGCTTCACGGTGCCGGCCGAGCCGGATGGGAGGTAGAGGGAGGCGACCCGGGTGCCGTCGATAAGCGAGGCGGCGATGAAGCGTCCACTGTCTTCGAAGGAGGGGATGCCTATGGAGACGTCGTGAAGCGGGGTGCGCGAAAGGATGCCAACGCCGGCGCGGCCTTTCGCGGCCGCGGGTGCGACCTCGAGGTGCCAGCCGCGTTCGAGGGCGAGCGCGAGTGCGGCGCGCGCCTCCTTCTCGGTGGCGCGCACCTCCTGCATGAGCACCACGTCGGCCGGGGTGTCGGCGAGCCAGGCAAGCATGCCCATGTTGTCCTCGTTGCGCACCTTGGTGGCGGCGCGGATGCCGTTGACGTTGACCGACGCGATGGTGAGTGTCATGCGTTTGCACCATACCGGGGGTGGCGACGCGCTACGCTAGGGGGCTGAACTCTGAACGCATACTTAGAGGAGACCCATGTCTACGATCATCTGGACCCGCACCGACGAAGCGCCGCTGCTTGCGACGTACTCTCTGAAGCCGATCGTTGAGGCGTTCGCGTCCCGCGCCGGCATCGACGTCGACACCGCCGACATCTCGCTGGCAGGCCGCATTCTCGCGCAATTCCCGGAGCGCCTGGGCGACAAGAAGGTCGACGACGCGCTGACCCAGCTGGGTGAGCTGGCGAAGACGCCGGAAGCGAACATCATTAAGCTGCCGAACATTTCCGCTTCCCTGGTTCAGCTGAAGAAGGCCATCGCCGAGCTGCAGGCGGCCGGCTTCGACATCCCAGATTACGAGGACGCGCAGGAGAAGTACGATGCGGTCAAGGGCTCCGCCGTGAACCCGGTGCTGCGCGAGGGCAACTCCGACCGTCGCGCGCCGGAGGCCGTGAAGAACTACACCAAGAAGCACCCGCACTCCATGGGCGCGTGGTCGGCCGATTCCAAGACCAACGTGGCCACCATGGCCGACGGCGACTTCCGCCACAACGAGAAGTCCGTGATCATGCCGGCCGCCGACACGCTGACCATCAAGCTGGTGAAGGCTGACGGTTCCGAGCAGGTGCTCAAGGACGGCCTGAAGGTCGAAGAGGGCGAGGTCATCGACGGCACCTACATGTCCGCCAAAGCGCTCGACGCTTTCCTTCTGGAAGCCGTGAACCGCGCCAAGGAGGAGGGCGTGCTCTTCTCTGCCCACCTGAAGGCCACCATGATGAAGGTTTCCGACCCCATCATCTTCGGCCACGTCGTGCGCGCCTACTTCAAGCCGGTCTACGACAAGTACGGCGCCGAGCTCCTCGCCGCCGGCCTCAACGGCGAGAACGGCCTGGGCGCCATTCTCGACGGCCTGGCCGAGCTGGACAACGGCGAGGAGATCCGCGCGGCATTCGAGCAGCAGCTTGCCGACGGCCCCGCGCTTGCCATGGTCAACTCCTCGCGCGGGATCACCAACCTCCACGTGCCCTCCGATGTGATCATCGACGCCTCCATGCCGGCCATGATTCGCACCTCCGGCCACATGTGGAACGCGGACGACCAGGAGCAGGACACCCTGGCCGTCATCCCGGACTCCTCCTACGCCGGTGTGTACCAGACCGTGATCGACGACTGCCGCGCAAACGGCGCCTTCGACCCGACCACCATGGGCACCGTGCCCAACGTCGGTCTGATGGCGAAGAAGGCCGAGGAGTACGGCTCCCACGACAAGACCTTCAAGGTCCCGGCCGACGGCACCGTCCAGGTCGTGAACTCCTCCGGCGACGTGCTGATCGAGCACCAGGTTGAGGAGGGCGACATCTGGCGCGCCTGCCAGACCAAGGACGCCCCAATCCAGGACTGGGTCAAGCTCGCCGTGGAGCGCGCGCGCCTGTCCGGCATGAAGGCCATCTTCTGGCTCGACCCGGAGCGCGGCCACGACCGCAACATGATCGAGCTGGTGGAGAAGTACCTGGGCGACCACGACACCGAGGGCCTGGACATCTCCATCGCCTCCCCGGTCGAGGCCACCAAGACCTCCGTGGAGCGCATCCGCCGCGGCGAGGACACCATCTCCGTGACCGGCAACGTGCTGCGTGACTACAACACGGACCTCTTCCCCATCCTCGAGCTGGGCACCTCCGCGAAGATGCTCTCCGTCGTGCCGCTCATGGCCGGCGGCGGCCTGTTCGAGACCGGTGCCGGCGGCTCCGCCCCGAAGCACGTGCAGCAGGTTGAGGAAGAAAACCACCTGCGCTGGGACTCCCTGGGTGAGTACCTCGCGCTTGCCGAGTCCTTCCGCCACGAGCTGAACCGCAACGGCAACGCCAAGGCTGGCGTCCTGGCCTCCGCGTTGGACCAGGCGACCGAGAAGCTCCTGGAGGAGGGCAAGTCCCCGTCGCGCAAGGTCGGCGAGATCGACGACCGCGGCTCGCACTTCTGGCTCTCCCTCTACTGGGCTGAGGCACTCGCCGCCCAGACCGAGGACGCCGAGCTGGCTGAGGTCTTCGGCCCGATCGCGCAGGATCTGCGCGACAACGCCGAGCAGATTGACCGCGAGCTTCTCGACGCCCAGGGTGGCGCCGCCGACCTCGGCGGCTACTACTGGCCGGATGAGGAGAAAACCTCCGCGGTCATGCGCCCGTCCGAGACCTTCAACCGCATCATCGACGCGTTGGAGAAGTAATCCTCTAGGTTGACCGTCCGGGCCGCTGGCCCGGGCGGTCTTGTCTTCCATACCGAGAAACGACACTCCACCTGGGTCGCCGGGCGTCAGACACACGCATCTTTCTGGGCCCGAACGTTCAAACTCTTTCTTGCTCCGTAACCGAAAACGGGAGCCAGAACAGCCCTAAAACCCGTCTGAAAACCCCCTTACCTGCGTAAACGTTTTCTTGCCTGTTTCTTGCTTGTGGCCGGGTTTTAGGGGGATACTTGAGGCATGTCGCCACTTAACTCCACGCCGGAGCCTCAACTCATCGCTAGGATCCAACGATTCGTCGATTTGCCTGCGGAGGCCCCTTGGCTGGAGTTTAAGGAAAACAGCGCAACGACCGGCCCGGAGATCGCCAAGTATGTCTGCGCGTTAGGCAACTCAGCACGTCTTCATGATGAACCAGCTGGCTACCTGATCTGGGGTGTAAGTGATACGCATGAATTCGTAGGTACTTCGTTCCAATGGGAGATAGCGAAAGGGAAAGGCAACGAAGATCTTTTTCCCTGGCTGCAGCGTGTAATTACCCCCACGCCGACGATCTCCTTCGAATCAGTCACAATCGAAAGCAGAACCGTCGTACTCCTTCGGATTCCGGCTGCCCTGTCGGCCCCTTACGCCTACGACGGAACCCGCTACTTCCGACAGGGAAGTTACACCAAAAACCTGATGGACTTTCCAGATCGCGAACGGGAGTTGTGGAGAAAGCTCAACCAATTCGAGTTTGAAACCAGCAACGCCGCGGAAGGCCTCGAACCCGAAGAGATCACCGCCCTTCTCTCCCCTGATGCCTTTTTTGCAAACCGGCCGGAACTGCCACGCAATGTTGGCAGTGCCCTCATCGACACGATGCGAGCATCGGAAGCGATTACGTATTCTCACGAACTGGGCTGGTGCATTCCAGCTTGGTCTGCGTTGATGTACGCGCGCTCCATCAAAGACTTTCCACACCTCGCTGGCTTGGCTCCACGAGTGATGCTCTTCGGTGACACATCGAGGACACAACTGCAACGAGAGTGGGAGTTTGACGAGGGATACGCCACGTCGTTTAGCCAGATCGTGACCTTGGTGAACACGTTGAGACCCGGTGGAGAGACTATCGATCCAAACGGCCGCCGAATTGAAACCCCGCTGCTACCTACGGTTGCATTTCGCGAGGTATTTGCGAATGCGCTCATGCACCAAGACCTGGAACAGCGCGGTCAATACTTGACAGTTGAGCTTTTCAGCGACCGCGTCGAAGTGACCAATCCTGGTACACCGTTGGTCGATCCCCATCGCTTTATTGACTCGGCTTCTACAACCCGTAATGCACACCTCGGCGAAGCGCTTCGTCTCGCACACTTCGTAGAGCAACGTGGAAGCGGCTGGGACAAAATCGTTGCTTCGCTGGAGGCAGAGCACTTTCCACCGGCTCTCATTCGTGCAAACGGCACAACCACCGTAACGCTGAGTGCCTACCGACCCTTCAACCTAATGACTACGGATGAAAAGATCGAAGCCGTCTACCAGCACGCCTGCCTCGGATTTCTGGATAATCGCGCCGTTACCAACACATCGATACGAAATCGCTTCGGGCTCAAAGATTCCCAGGCCGCCCAGGCTACCCGACTCATTAACTCCACGGTGGACGAGGGCCTCATCCGGCTCTACGACCCGGATGCCGGATCACGCAACCGCCGCTACGTCCCTTTCTGGGCCGAGTAGTTTTCTTGCTTCGTAACCGGAAAAGGGCGCCAGAACGGCCCTAAGATCCCTCCAAAAACTCTCTCACCTGCAGGAAAGTTTTCTTGCCTGTTTCTTGCTTATAGCCGGGTTGTAGCGGGATCCCCCAACGCTGTCATGCGCCCGCCCGAGACATTCAAGCCGAAAACGGCCGGCTGCGGGTTTTCCCGCAGCCGACCGTCGACGTTGGGGGTTCCTACCCCACTTCGGGGAAGAACGAGTAGCGCCCCGTCCACGGGTTGTGGATCTGGACCTCGTAGCCGATGCCCTGTTCTGCCGCGCCGTCGAGAAGCACCTGCAGCTCTTTGGCGTTGAAGTAGCTCTGGCTCAACACCAGCCCGGCGGCGATCAGTGCGATGAGCAGCACGAGTGCGGCGATGCTGATGGCGGTGGTGCGGTTCATGGTGGGGTTCCTTTCTTTCCCCGAAAGCGTACGAAGGAGTCGTCGGGTTTCTCCAGCCACTTTCGTTCCCAGTTCAACGGCCGAAGGGCGACGATTTAGATTCACGGGTTCGGGCAGGCCAGCCAACCGGACTAGACCGCTTGGTTCACACCTGACGGCCAAGGGGGCTACATTGCCCACATGGCGAACTTCCGGATGCTCGAACTTGCGCCAGAGGGCCAGCTCGCCACCGTCGCCATCGGCGATCTGCCCACGGAAGCCGGTGCGGTGGTCCGCGATGCGCACATTGCTTATCGACGGTGGGGCGCCCCGTCCGGCGACCCCCACGGCAAGAACAACATCTTGCTCGTGGAACACGCCCTCACCGGCGACTCGGATGCCACCGACTGGTGGTGCGAAGCAGTCGGCCCCGGTAAGGCGCTCGACACCGACGAGTGGTGCGTGATCTGCACCAACGCTCTGGGCTCGTGCTACGGCTCAACCGGGCCCGCCAGCGACCACCCCGACGGGGGCGTGTGGGGCTCGCGTTTCCCCGCGATTTCCATGCGCGACATGGTCAACGCCGAGCACGCGTTCCTCGAAAAACTCGGGATTTCACGGGTGCACGCGGTTATCGGCGGGTCGATGGGCGGAGCACGCACCCTCGAGTGGACGCTCCTGCACCCCGAGGAGGTCGATTACGCCCTGGTCCTGGCCGTATCCGCCCGCGCCAGCGCGTGGCAGATCGGTATGCAGAGCGCGCAGATCACCTCCATCACCCAGGACCCGGCGTGGCAGGGCGGGGATTACCACGGCACCGGCTCCTCCCCCGACGCGGGCCTGGCGGCGGCGCGGCGCATCGCGCACTTGACCTACCGGGGCGAGATGGAAATCGACGAGCGCTTCGGCACCTCCTCCCAGCCCGGCGAAAACCCGCTCGGCCCCTTCCGCGAGGATGGCCAACGCTTCGCTGTTCAGTCCTACCTGGAGCACCAGGGCGTGAAGCTGACAAAGCGTTTCGACGCCGCCTGCTACGTCACCCTCACCGAAGCCCTCAACCGTCACGACGTTGGCCGGGGGCGCGGCGGGTTGAACAAGGCCCTCGCCTCCTCGACAGTGCCCACCATGATCGTGGGCATTGACACCGACATTTTGTACCCCTACCACCAGCAGGAACACCTTTCCCGCAACCTGGGCAATCTCCTGGCCATGTCCAAGTTGTCGTCGCCCGTGGGCCACGACGCATTCTTGGTGGAGGCTCGCCAGATGGACCGCATCCTGCGCAACTTCATCGCGCTCACCCGCGACACCCCGTCTGCCCACGACGTCGCGGTGACGCGCGGCGACTACGACATTTGACCCAGGTCGCGCACCTCTACCCCACCTTCCCCGGCTTCTGCCAGGTATCCCATGCCCATGCCGACCCACCCGACGAACGGCTCGCTGGACAGCGTCACCCGCTTGTGGACGTGGCCCAACAGCCACGCGTCGTAACCGCAGTCGGCGAGCTCTTCCACCGTGCACGGCAGACACTCGTGGTTGGAGTACTCTCCGGTGACTGAGGTGTGCAACAGCCCCAGGTTCGGTGCACTCGCGACTGGGGTCGGGAAGCACGGGACGAGCCGACGTGGGTCGCGGTCAACCTCCACCGCGGCGGTGTGCAGCGCCCACTCACCTGCGCGGATGGTCTGGGGCGTCGTTCCTGCAACCACCACGCCACCCGGAATGACGCCGGTGAGGTCGTGGTGCACGTCGTGGTTTCCCGCGCTAAACACCACGGTGTCGAACAGCTCGGTGCCGCGCGCGAAAAACCGGGTGACTTCACCGTACGTCGCCTCTGTGTAGCGCTTCCGGTCGACGATGTCGCCGAGCATCACCATGTGCCCCGCTCCGGCTGCGGCACCGCGCTCGAGCGCGCCGAGCGCCCAAGCGAGACCGGGCCCGGTCTTCTTGTCACCGTGCTGCTTTCGGCCAAGGTGAATGTCTGCGAGGACGAGGACGCTCGAGAGTTTAGACATCACCCAAGAATATCTGCACGTTATCGAGCGAGAACACCCTCTCCGTGAGTTTCTCGCCGAACACGACGGGGATGAGCTTGTCGCGGTCCGGCAACCCGGTCTCGTCGAACTCGGCGGCCGTCTGTTCATCGAAGACCACGATGAAACGGCTTCCTTCCAAGGCGTTCAACCCGGTCTCAAGCGGTTCAGGGAGCTTGGCGCTATCTGCGGCGTCCCAGCCCTGCGGGATGAGGTCCGTGATGTCGCGCGGGAGCCAGTTGCCGATGGTGCGGGTGATGTGGATGGCCTCGTCGCTGGTCATGTCCTCGTTGAGCTTCGCGGCGTGGCGCGCAAGGAAGAGTGGCATCACGAACTCGGGGGCGAACTCGGAGAGCACCGAAAGGGAGTACGCGTACTGGTCGATGAGGTTACGGCGGTAGACGCCGTCATCGACGAAGCGCTGCGACCCCGCAATGTAGGCGAGCTGCTTCGCGTGCGCGAGGTGGGTGTAGTACTCCACCGGCGTGTACCCGCGGGTGAGCGAGCAGTGCGACTCCACCACGCCGCCGAGTTCCTTAAGTAGCGGGAAGGCTTCGCGGTCTGTGCTCACCGCGAAGTCAATGCGCAAGCCGTCGACGTAGGTTGATGCCGCGAGGCGCGACTCCAACATCCCGTCTGGGAACATCGGCACTGGGTACACGGTGCGGCCGGACGGGAGATAGCCGTCAATCTCCGCGGCGTCGACCATGCGAACGCTCACAGCCTCGTGGTCGGGGGTGCGGGTGGCGGCGAAGCTCTCCGGGGTCTGGCGGTCATCGACCACTACCACGCGCGGGGTCGGGACGTCTGCCCCGATGCGCACCGGAAGCCAGGTCTCAAGGCTGTCAGCGAAATCCTCGAGTTTGTCCATGAGGAAATTACCGGCCGCCTGCTCCGCCTTACGCGCCTGGTAGTAGGCGGTGGTGAAGCGCGGGTCCCACTCCTTCAAAATCTCCAAGTTGTCGGCGGCATCCGAGAAGTAGCGGCGGGCCTGCGACGGCGTGGTGTCCACGGACGCTTTGGCAAGGTCTAGGAGCTGGTGGGTATTCGCAAGGACAACGTACGCGTCGAGCGACTCGTTGCGTTGGGCTTCAGTGGGCTCGTACTCAGCCACAGCATCAGCAAGCTTGATGGCGAGCGCCTCCGCGAAGTCGACCTCTAGGTCGGACGGGGCGTCGTCGAAAAGCGAGTGCACAGAAACGGAAACTTCCACATTCGTGCCGTGGGTATCAGCGGTGAAAGAGAAGCCGTTCGGGCGGGAATCGTTCATGTAAAACCTCCAAGGTTGGGAATCAGGGACACCTATAACCTTAAGAAGCGTGCGGACACGAACCATCCAAACGGCGAACGTATGATCTAAGAACCGAGTGAATCCACCGACCACGCAAGCCACATCATGGCTGCGCCAAGGAGCGAAGTGAACGCTACGTCGAAGCGCCGGGAACGTACCGCGACCAGCCCAATCACGCGGGAATCGCAGGTAAGACGCATCAGGGCAAGCCACAGCATGGACGCCCCGAGCGTGAAAGTTGCGCGGCGCCAATGCTCAGTCGCGGAAAAGACACCCGAGGCCAAGACGCCGACAACGAGGAGCACCGCCATTGCCACCTGCACCCACACCGGGAGGAGCGAGGGTCGATTGCCCCTGTCGTGAGGATTATCCAGCGTGAGCCCCGGGGGAAGGTCAGCGCTTCGCTCGAAGCGAGCCACACTACTCGCCGGCGATGCCAGCCTGGCGTTCCGCGCTTTCCACGATGTTGCGCACCAAGAACGTGCGCGTCATCGGCCCCACACCGCCCGGGTTCGGGGAGACCCAACCGGCCTTCTCCCATACGTCCGGGTGCAGGTCACCGACGGTTTTGCCGTCGACACGAGAGACGCCGACGTCGAGAAGCGCGGCGCCCTCCTTGATCATGTCGGCGGTGATCATGTGCGGCTTGCCTGCGGCGGCGATGACGACGTCGGCGCGCCTCGTTTCCGCGGCCAAGTCCTTGGTGCCGGTGTGGCACAACACCGTGGTGGCGTTGACGTCGCGGGTGGTCAGCATGAGCGAGATCGGGCGGCCAACCGTGACGCCGCGGCCGACCACGCACACGATGGCGCCGTTGAGGTCGACTCCGAACCGCTCCAGCAGCTTGATCGACCCGTTCGGGGTGCACGGCAGGGGTGCCGGCTCATTGAGCACCAGTTTGCCCAGGTTCACCGGGTGGAGCCCGTCGGCGTCCTTGTCCGGGTCAATGAGCTCGAGGATGCGGTTTTCATCCAGGTGCTTCGGCAGCGGCAGCTGCACGATGTAACCGGTGACGGCCGGATCGTTATTCAGTTCGTCGATAAGCTGCTCGAGCTCTTCCTGGGTGCAATCGCCCGGCAGCTCCTTCATGATGCTGGCGATGCCCAACTCTTCGCAGTCCTTGTGCTTCATGCGCACGTAGTTCTGGCTGGCCGGATCCTCCCCCACCAGCACTGTGGCCAGGCCGGGGGTGATCCCCTGCTCCTTCAGCGCCGCTACCCGAGACTTCAGGTCCGCGAAAATCTCCTCGCGGTAGAGCTTGCCGTCCAGTTTGATCGCAGTCACGCGCCTCATCTTAGCCGCACGGCGAATGTAGATAGACTTTCGCGGATGCTCCACCTCATCTACGACAACCCCGCCATCGGCGGCAACGCCGGCGCCGCCATCCGCCTCGCGGCGAACACCGGCGCCCAGCTGCACTTCGTCGAGCCGCTCGGCTTCAACTTCGACGACAAGCACCTCAAGCGCGCGGGCCTGGACTACCACGACCTCGCCGACGTACTCATTCACCCCGACATCGACGCCTGCTTTGACACCCTGCGAGGCTCGCGGGTCTTCGCCTTCACCGCGCACACCGAGCACCACTACCACGAGGTGTCGTACCGCGACGGGGACGCGCTGCTGTTCGGCAACGAAGCCAACGGCATTCCAGACGCGCACCTCGCCCACCCGCGCATCACCCGCCAGGTGCGCATCCCCATGCTGCCGGCGCGCCGCAGCATGAACCTGACCAACTCCGCGTCAGTCGCCGTCTACGAGGCCTGGCGCCAGCTCGGCTTCCCCGGCGGGATCTGACAGCGGATCCACGGGCTGCAGCGGCGGCAGCTCGCGAGCTCGCAGCGTATCGACGAGCTCCCGCGCCTCAACCTCATCCATATCCCTGCAGCTGACCTTGAACGCGCCCGGGACAATGTCGAAGTCCACGGTGGCCAGGTGCACCGGGCGCTGGAGCGGGGTGGTGTTGTACGTCAGCTCTTGGATGTGCGGGATCTCCACCATCTGGTACCACCGGCCGACCCTGCCCACGGTGGAGTGGACCACGCCCAGATCTTTACGCAGGGTGACGGTCTGGCGCTGCCAATCGATCGGCGAGACCCACCGCGCGCGACGCGGTGAACGATACGTCGCGTGCTCGAGATCCGTCATTTCCTCCAACGTCAGCGGGCCAACCGCCTCCACCACGCGTTTCGCCTGCTCCCACGTTCCCACCGGCAGCAACTTCGACGTGCCCGTCGCCTTGTTGCGCTCCGAACCGTAACCTGCGACGGTCACCGACACCGTCCACCACCCGAACCTGCGCCAGAACATCGGCTGGCGCACCTGTAACGCGTGGATGCGCCCGCGCGGCACCGACTGCCGACGACGGTTAGCCAGCCCGTACTGCAGGTGGAAAACCTCCCCGTCCTTCGTGCAGGAAAAGCGCCACGACTGGTCAATCGTGCGCCAAATCCGCGGGAAGAAACCCACGACGACCGGGATGATCGCCGCCGCGGACAGGTCAGTCCACAGGGGTACGAATGCCCAGAGCAGGGTAAACACCGTCGACATTTGCAGCGTGGTAGCCGCAAGCGACCGGTTGATCGGGATTGGGGAAACGAGGGGGCCGGCCGAAGGTTCGTCGATAAGCGGTGTGCGCGGGTGCTCTTTCGCAATCTTGCGCAGAAGCTCCTCGCGCACCTCCTCGGCCTCCGGGCGCGGAAGGTACGTGATGTCGAGGCCGGCTGCGGTGTTACCCGCGGCTTCGATGCGCACAGCAGCCAGGCCGAACAGGCGCGGGGCGAACGGCTCCACCACATCCACGGCTTGAATGCGGTCGTAGCGGGCAGTGCGCAGCTGCGTCGTCAACACCCCACGGCGAGTCTCAATCTCCTCCTCCCCGATGCGAAATCCCGAGCGCTTCCACCAAATCTGCGACAGCCCGAACACCACAATTAGGCCTACGACAAGGCCTGCCGCCGCCCAGCCAATCTGGGCGACCCCAACATTTTCGCGCTGCATCCACCGGTAAATCGGCATGGTGAAGTTGAACGCGGCCAGCGTTGCCAACGCGAGCAGAAACGCCCACACCCGAAGGATCGGGCTAAAGCGGTGAACTTGGCGATACCCCTCCATCACAGACCGCTCATCTGCTCACGCGCCTTCACGGCGAGACGGTCGCGCAAGGCGTCAGCTTCATCGGCGAGTAGGCCGGCGATCTCCGAATTCGACGTATTCGACGCCGTGTGCACCTTCAGCTTCTTCAACCCCATGGCGCGGGCAATCGGCCCCGACTCCACATCCACAAATTGGATACGGCCGTACGGGATCACCGTCACCGTCTGGAACATCTTGCCCTCAGTCAGGATCAGCTCGTTATCTGTCTCCAGCCAACCGAGGTTTCGCACCTGGAACGGGATCAGGAACATCTGCCAGGTGAAGTAGATGACGAAAAACCCCAGCGGAATCAGCCATCCCCAGCCCCACTGGCGGTAACACAACCAGAAGATCGTCAACAGGATGATCGCCCACAACACATTGGCTACGTACCGCGGCAGCATCAGCTTCGGCGAAACCCGGTTCATCGACTCGACCGACGTCGGAAGCGGGGTAACAGGCTCGAGCGCTTCAGTCATGCGCGATACGCTACCAGCCAGCCGTTTTCCGGCAGGGTTGGTGGGGTTTGGGCAGGGTTGGGCGGCTTGTTTCGGGTCGCGGCTTGTTTCGGATCGCGGCTGACAGATTTCACAAACGGGTGTCGAATCTTTCAGTTTCCCCAGGTCGCAGAAAAGGTGCGAGCGAAATCTGCCCCAGAAGGTGGACTGGGCGGTACCGGCGCGGAGATTTTCAGGACCGGCAGTGGTTTGACAAAGCGGCCGTCTTCGATATTATCGTCCGTATTACTCCCGCCTTCCCCTCACGGGGATTGGCGGTTTTTTTTTGAAAGGGGGGTCATGGAACCAGAATCAGAGAAAACCGAACGGGTTCATGTACTCATTGATTACGAGAACGTACGGCGAATCGCGCGGAGCCAATTCCTCCCGTTATCGGCGCCATTCCACTCCGGGATGGTTCAACCCGTTGAACTTGCGGAACTCCTTGTCAGCCGCCGGATGAGACCGTCATCCCTCGAGGCAGTTTCCGTTTTCCGGGGTCGCCCGGTTCCTCAACACCAACCCACTGCGTCCCAGTTTTTCGACAGGTACACAGCAGACTGGGTTGCAGATAGCAGATGCACTGTGGTGCACCGTCCGTTGAAGTATCACTTCCCTAACCGCCAGGATCCAACATATTTCGAGGCATCGGAAAAAGGAATCGATGTCGCACTGGCGATGAAGGTGGTGGAGACGACACTCGCCGGCGAAGTGGATGCGATCATAATTTTCTCGAACGATACCGATCTGTTCCCTGCGGTGGAGTTCGCATACGACAACGGGATGCATGTGGAAGTCGCCGCGTGGGACGGTTCGACTGGGCTTCGATTCCCGGCGGACTCCGGTAAGCGCCTCTGGTGCCACTTCTTGAAGGAACGAGATTTTCTATCAGTGCGGCAAGACGATTTCTTTCAGTAAACCCACCTAACGAAAGTCCCGCGCGCCGCGGGTGAGCCACTCCCCCATGGCCAGGGGCTCCAGCTTGTCGGCGACGACGGACACCGCCCCGGAGGCGTTTTGCACGATCCCGCGGATGACCAGCGCTTTGGCGGTGCGGGCCAGCACACGCTGCCGGTTCCACAGTCCCACCGGGATGACCACGTTGATCAGCCCAGTTTCGTCCTCAATCCCCAAAAAGGTAACCCCACCCGCGGTCTTCGGCGCCTGGCGGTGCGTGACCACGCCGGCCACGCGCACGCGGGTGCCGTCTTCCACCGAGAGCAAGTCCGATGCGCAGACCACACCGCCGGCCGACAGGGCGGCGCGCACCATCTCCACCGGCATGAGCCCGGGCGTGACACCGGTAGCGGCGACGTCGGCGGCCATGAGCTCGAACGCGTTCATGCCGGGCAGCGACGGAGCCACCACCGACGACAGCCCAGGCAGCATCCCCTCGCGTTCGGTCGCGGCGACGCCTGCCTGCCACAGCGCCTGGCGGCGGGTGACTCCGAAGCAATCCAGCGCCCCGGCGCGCGCGAGGGCCTCGACGTGATCCACTGAAAGGTCGGCGCGGCGAGACAGGTCGGCGATGCTGGAAAAGGGCGCGGCTTCCTCTACCCGCTCGGCGGCATCGATGCCGAGGCCGCGCACCAGGTTCAACCCCATCCGGATGGTAGAGGAATCCAGGCACCGCGCCTCGCGCCCCGACGCATTCACGCACACCGGCAGCACCTCCACCCCGTGGCGGCGCGCGTCCTGGATCAGGGATTGCGGGGAGTAGAACCCCATCGGCTGCGCGCGCAGGAGCCCCACGCAGAATTCGGCCGGGTAGTAGTGCTTGAACCAGGCGGAGAAGTACACCAGGGAGGCGAAGGACTGCGAGTGCGATTCGGGGAAGCCGTAGGCCGCGAACGCCACGATCTTTTGCCACAGCCGCTCCGCCACCTCCGAGCCGATTTCGTTGGTGCGCCAGCAACCCTCGAAGAAGCGGGACTTCAGGGCGGCCATGCGTGCGGGGGAGCGTTTGGAGCCCATGGCTCGTCGTAAAGCATCGGCTTCTCGGCCGGAAAACCCCGCGGCGTCGACGCAGATCTGCATGAGCTGCTCCTGAAACAGGGGCACGCCGAGCGTTTTGCCCAGGGACTTCTCCAGCACCGGGTGGTCGTAGACCACGGGCTCCGTGCCGTCGCGACGCCGCAGGTAGGGGTGCACGGAGCCGCCCTGGATGGGGCCCGGGCGAATCAGCGCGACCTCCACCACCAGGTCGAAGAAGCAGCGCGGTTTGAGCCTGGGCAGCGTGCCCATCTGCGCGCGGGACTCGACCTGGAACACACCGACGGAATCGGCGCGGCAGAGCATGTCGTAGACGCCTTCGTCGTCGAGCGGGAGCTCCCACAACCGCACCTCGCGCCCCGTTGTTTCCAGCACCAGGTCCACCATGTGGTGCAGCGCTTCCAGCATGCCCAGGCCGAGCAAATCGAACTTCACCAGCCCGGCAGCGGCGCAGTCGTCTTTGTCCCACTGCACCACCGAGCGGTTTTCCATCCGCGCCCATTCCACGGGCACGACGTCGGCGATCGGCCGGTCACAGATCACCATCCCGCCCGAGTGGATGCCCAAGTGCCGCGGCTGCCCCTTCAATTGCGCAGCAAGCTTATCGACGGCCTCCGGCACCTCCGCAATCCCCTTCGACCAACCATCCGCCGCACCCTGCGCATAGCCGAGCGCGCGCGCCGCGTCCCGGATCGCGCCCTTGGTGCGGTACGTGATCACGTTCGCCACCTGCGCCGCGTTGTCGCGCCCGTAGCGGTTGTAGACGTACTGGATCACCTCCTCGCGCCGTCCCGATTCAATGTCTAGGTCGATGTCGGGCGGGCCGTCGCGGTCGGGCGATAAGAAGCGTTCAAACAGCAGGCCCGCGGCGATCGGTTCGACGTTGGTGATGCCGAGGGCGAAACACACCGCCGAGTTCGCCGCACTTCCCCGGCCCTGGCACATGATGTTCTCCCGCGAGCAGAAATCCACGATGTCGTAGATGATGAGGAAGTAGCCGGGGAAGTTCAGCTCCTCGATCACCTCGAGTTCGTAGCGGATCTGGGCCATCGCCTTCGCGCGCACCTCCGGCCCCCGTGCGGCGTACCGGAATTCGGCGCTAGCCAGAGTGAGCCCGCGCAGGTGCTCCATCTCGCTGCGGCCGTCCGCGGTGGGGTAATCCGGCAGCTCGGGTGCGACCAGGTCCAGGGTGAACGCACACGCTTGAGCAAGCTCAAGCGAGAAAGCCAGTTTCGACTCGCACCCGGGCAACATCCGCGCGAGCTGCTCACCGGAGCGCAGCCAGTTGGCCCCCATGGGGTGCAGATTCCCGTGCGCTTGGCCCAGGGATTCGCGCCTGGCCAACGCGCGTTTCGTCGCGGCCAGCCGGGCCTGGTCGCGGGTGGCGGCTGCGGGGGCTGCGGTGACGATCGCCGGCAGGTGAACAAAGCTGTCCAATAGGGCGTGTCTGTCGGCGTCCTCGGGACACATCGCGACCTCGTATTCCAGGACAATATTGTCCACCCCGAAGCACTCGACCAGGTGGTCGATTTCGTCCGCCCATACCCAGCCGGCAAGGACCACGCAGGTACCACCCAGCTGCTCACCGATGAGCTCAAGCGGCGGGTAGGCCACCTTATCTTTCTCGCGGGTGGCCATGCGCGCGCCGGTGATCAGGTGGCTGAGGCGCCTGTAGCCCTCCGGACCGCGCGCGATCACGGGCAGCACCCGCTCCCCCAGCGTCAGCTCCGCGCCGAAGACAGTCGCAAGCCCTGCGGCCGCCGCCGCTTCCGCAAACTTCACCGCGCCATAGAACCCGTCGCGGTCCAGCAGCCCAACCGCCTCAATACCCAGTTCAACGGCCCTGTTCACCAGATCTTCCGGCTCGCTCGCCCCACCCAGGAAGCTGTAGGAGCTCACCGCGTGCAGCTCGGCAAAGGGTACACCGCTTATCGACGCCCTCCGGCCGCCCCCCTCCACCACACTTTCCCCGCACACCAAGCCAGCGGGCGTACCCGTGTGCCCCACGGGGATCGGCTCCGGCCCCGGGCGGCCGGAGAGGATACGCTCCAGCCGCGACCAGGACAGTGGCTCGCCCCCGTTGAATCTCATGCCCGTGACACTACCACGGTTCGAACACCTGTACCGCACCGCGCGGACGGGTGAATAGACTAAGCGGTACGTCAGGTGCTAGATTCGCGACCGTAATTTCCCGAGACCCCCAACCTGGAGGAATAGCTATGCGTCTCAACCGCACCCTCGCAACCGTTGCTGCGGCTGCCCTTGCAACCACCGGACTGGTTGCCTGCTCCAACGACTCCGCAGACAAGGCAGACTCCGCTGGCGGCAACGGCGACAACGTCACCGTGAAGATCGGCACCACCGAGGCCGACCAGGAGGCGTGGCGCGTGTTCAAGGACAAGGCCGCCGAGAACGGCATCACCCTCGACATCGTGCAGTTCTCCGACTACTCCCCGGTCAACGAAGCACTTGCCCAGGGTGAGCTGGACGTGAACAAGTTCCAGCACATCAAGTACCTCGCAGCGTACAACGAGGCTTCCGGCAACGACCTGCGCGTCGTCGGCTCCACCGAGATCGTGCCGCTGGCACTGTTCTGGAAGGACCACGACTCCCTCGACGGCATTGAAGGCGAGAAGGTCGCGATCCCGAACGACCCGTCCAACCAGGGCCGCGCGATCAACGTGCTGGTTCAGGCTGGCCTGCTCACCCTCAACGACAGCGTCGCCGACGAGCTGACCCCGACCCCGGCCGACATCGACCAGGCCGCCTCCAAGGTCTCCGTTGTCCCGGTCGACGCGTCCCAGACGCCGAACGCCTACAACGAGGGCCGCCCGGCGATCATCAACAACACCTGGCTGGACCGCGCCGGCATCGAGCCGTCGCTGGCCGTGTTCGAGGACGACCCGAACTCCGCCGAGGCAGAGCCGTACATCAACGTCTTCGCCGCCCGCGCCGATGACATCGAGGACGAGACCCTGAACAAGCTGGTTGAGCTGTGGCAGACCCCGGAGGTCGCCGAGGCAACCGCCAAGGACTCCAAGGGCACCTCCGTGCCGGTCTACCGCCCGCAGAAGGAACTCAACGACATCCTCGACCGCCTGCAGGACAAGAAGTAAGTAGTAAGGGACATTCCCATGCACATGAAGCGTTTCGCTGCGGCGCTCGCGGCGTCGGCCATTGCAGCCACGTCGCTGGTGGCCTGCTCGGGTGAGACGGAGTCGTCGACAAGCAATGGTGCGAGCGGGGATGCTGCGGACACCGTGACCGTGAAGATCGGCACCACCGACGCCGATCAGAAGGTGTGGAGCGTGTTCGCCGACGAGGCGGAGAAGGCCGGCATCCACCTGGACATCGTCCGCTTCTCCGAGTACCCGCAGGTCAACCCGGCGCAGACCGAGGGCCAGATCGAGATCTCGAAGTTCCAGACGATCAACTACCAGGCCCAGTACAACGCCAGCGCCAACAAGGACCTGCGCATCGTGGGCTCGGGCGAGATCAACGTCCTCGGCCTGTACTGGAAGGACCACGATTCCCTCGACGGCATTGAGGGCGAAGAGATCGCGGTACCGAACGATCCCTCCAACCAGGGCCGCGCCCTCAACGTGCTGGTCCAGGCGGGCCTGCTCACGCTGCGTGACGGCGCACCGAAGCTCACGCCGACGCCGGCCGACATTGACAAGGACGCCTCCAAGGTCAAGGTCGTCGCGGTGGACGCCTCACAGACGCCGAACGCGTACAACGAGGGCCGCCCCGCGATCATCAACAACAACTGGCTGCAGCGCGCGGGCATCGACCCGTCGACCTCCGTGGCCGCGGACGACCCGAACTCGGAGCTGGCGGAGCCGTACATCAACGTCTTCACCGTCTCCGGCGACGACCTGGACAACCCGACGTACGAGAAGCTCGTGGACATCTGGCAGTCGCCGGAGGTCACCGCGGCCCTCGACGCGGACTCCAACGGCACCGCCGTGCAGGTCAAGCGCACCAAGGAGGAGCTCAACGAGATCCTCGACACCCTCACGGAGGACTACAAGTAAATGTCGCGCACCGGTACCCGGATTGAGTTCCGGAATGTATCCAAGGTCTTCAAAACCAAAGACCGCGAGGTGCGGGCCGTCGACGACGTCACCCTGACCGTCGAGCCCGGCGAAATCCTCGGTGTCATCGGCTATTCGGGTGCCGGTAAGTCGACGCTTGTGCGCCTGATCAACGGTCTGGACATGCCCACCTCGGGCCAGTTGCTTCTCGACGGCACCGACGTCGTCGGCATGCCCGAGCGCAAGCTGCGCGAGATCCGCCGCAACGTGGGCATGATCTTCCAGCAGTTCAACCTGTTTTCCTCCCGCACCGCCGCCGGCAACATCGAGTACCCGCTCAAGCTCGCCGGCGCGGGCAAGGAGGAACGCACGCGCCGCGTCGCCGAACTGCTCGACTTCGTCGGCCTGTCCGAGCGCGGTTCCAACTACCCGGAGCAGCTCTCGGGCGGCCAGAAGCAGCGCGTGGGCATCGCGCGAGCGCTCGCAACCAACCCTTCGCTGCTGCTTGCCGACGAAGCCACGTCCGCCCTCGACCCCGAAACCACCCAAGAGGTCCTCGGGGTGCTGCGGCGCGTGAACGAGGAGCTCGGCATCACCATCGTGGTGATCACCCACGAGATGGACGTGATCCGCGCAATCGCCGACAAGGTCGCCGTGATGGAAAACGGTCGGGTGGTGGAGTACGGCAGCGTCTACGACGTCTTCGCCAACCCGCAAACCGACGTGGCCCAACGCTTCGCCGCCACCAGCTTGCGCAACCGCCCAGACGAGGTGGAGCGCGCAGAGCTTTTGTCCAAACCGGGCCGACTGTTCACCGTGAACCTGAAGGAGGATTCCGGGTTCTTCGGCGCCGCGGAGGCCGCTCGGGCCCGCGGCGTGGTGGTTGAGCCGGTGCACGCCGGCATCACCACCTTGCAGGAGCGCTCCTTCGGCAGGATGACGGTGCGCCTCAACGGTGACGACGCCGCCATCAACGACTTCTTGTCCACCCTGCAGCGCACCACCGAGATTGAGGAGATCGTCCGATGAATCAGTTCCTGCTCGCAGAGCCCAACTGGGACAACCTGGGCCCCGTCTTCCTCGACGCGATCGGCGACACCTTGTGGATGGTTGCCATCACCATGGTCGTCGGCGGATTCTTCGGCCTGATCTTCGGCATGCTGCTCTACACCACCCGCCCCGGTGGCATTCTGCAGAACCGGGTGATCTACACCCTGATCAACGTGGCGGTGAACTTCTTCCGCCCCATCCCGTTCATCATTATGATCGCGATGCTCTACCCGCTGACGTTGCAGGTGGTGGGCACCACCATCGGCCGCGGCGCGGCGACGTTCGTGATGTGCTTCTCCGCCACGTTCACCGTGGCCCGCATCGTGGAGCAGAACCTGGTGGCCATCGACCCGGGCGTGATCGAAGCGGCGCGTTCCATGGGCGCGAACCCGTGGAAGATCATCACCTCCGTCATCCTGCCGGAGGCCCTGGGCCCGCTGATCCTGGGCTACACCTTCATCTTCATCGCGGTGATCGACATGTCCGCCATGGCCGGCTACATCGGCGGCGGCGGCGTGGGTGACTTCGCCATCGTGTACGGCTACCGCGCCTTCGAGCCGCAGGTCACCTGGGCCGCGGTGCTGGTGATCGTGGTCATTGTGCAGCTGGCCCAGTTCCTGGGCAACTGGCTGTCGAAGAAAGTTATGCGACGATAGGTCGTATGAAGGTAGCGGCGTTCGACTTCGACGGGACACTCCACCACCCTCCCCACGGTTTCAACCCGCACGACATTGCGGCGATAGATGCCTGGCGCGCAGCCGGGCATCTTGCCATTTCTGCCACCGGCCGCTCCCGCACCGCGCTCGCCCACGGCATGGCGGGCAGCCCGCTCAAGTTCGACTACCAGGTGCTGTCCAACGGTGGGTCCGCCACCGACGGCGACAACGCCGAGCTCATCTTCGGCCACGAGGTTTCCGGCGACCACATCCGCCAAGCCCTGGCCCAGTTCGGCGACCGGACCGGCATGGCCATCTTCGGCACCACACTCAGCCGCGTCGACGGTGTCTTTTCCAACACCACCGGCGCCTCCCACGACTTCACCGCCCACTTCACGCCCATGACCGTGGACGACATCCCCGACCACCGCTTCGCCGTCGTCCCCATTTGGGTGCCGGGCCGCAAGCGCCTGCGCGCGGAGGTGGTCGAGTGGGCGCAGTCGCTGGGCACCGTCGAGGTCGCACAGAACCAGGACTACATCGACCTCATGGCACCGGGCCGTTCCAAGGGCGCGGGCATTTTAGAGCTTCTCGACGCCCTCCGGCTCCCCCGCCCCGACATCGAACTATTCACCTTCGGTGATTCCTGGAACGACCTGCCCATGCACGCCATTGCCGATCATTCCCACAGCTTCCACCACTCCCCGCCCGAGGTGAAAAACGCCACGGACCACGTCATCGGCGCGGTCTCGGACGTCCTGCTGCGCTACCTCTAGCCACATCGACGGCGACCCAGGCGGTGGAATCCTTCGGCGCCTTGCCGCAGGAATCCACCACACCGGTCACTGGGCGCTTTTCCAACGACACTTCGAAGGTGCCTTGGCTGGTGGTGACCTGGGAGGTGGCGACGGAGCCGTCGATAAGCAATTGCTCAACTGTGAACTCGCCGTACCGGGGGTCGGTGAGCTGCGCCGCGGCGGCGAGCTCCGCGACCTGCTCGACCGGCTTCAGCGTGCCGCGGCCGCGGTTGCCGGGCACGAAGTAGCGGCCGTCGAGCGCGGCGACGAGCATTGCGTCCGTGGCCTCGATGTTCATCCGGCCGAAGCTGTACGCCCACGGCATGAGCAGCATCGTCGGGGCAAACCGGTGGCCCTTGATGTGCGAGACCTCCCACACCAGGTCCCCGGGGCGGCGGCGGTGCAGCTCCTCCACCACCGGCCGCCCCTTCACCGCGCAGCACGCGTCGCGCTTCGCGTGGGTGCACACGAGCAGCAGGGGGCGTTCGCGTACCGACGCCCCGTTTCTGCCCGGGCCCGTCAAATCCAGATCGAGCAGCTGCTCGGGCCCATCGAGGTGGAGGACCTCCGTGACCCCTTCCTCAGCGAACACGAGGTAGCAGTGGTGGTCCGCGATGTTGCGGCCTTCGCGCGTCGGGTGGCGGACGAGCAGGAGCGAGGCACCGTAGCGCTCGAGGTGAGGCGCGAGTTCGGCGGTGAGTTCTTCGCCCAATGCGGCGTCACCGATGATGTCGCGGGGCCAAGCCGCCGGCCACTCAAACAGCACGTAGACCGAACCCGTTTTCGCGGTGCCTGCCAGCGGCTCCGCCTGCACGTCCGAACACAACATGACCCCAACTGTAGCGAAGGGTTACCTAAGTTGAAACGTACCTTGACGCGTATCCAGGAAATAACGTTTCCGTAACCATTTTCGTTTTCGGGCGAATTGTTTTGGTGCCTCCCGCGGGCCTGGATACGGTGAGACGCGTGTTTTTGAACGAGAGGATGCCCCGCCCAGCACGGAAACGCACCGTCGCCGCCGGCGCTGCGGCATGTGCGGCGCTTGTGCTGTGCACCGCTTGCGGCATCTCCGGCACGGGCCCGGGCACGACGTTGCAGGGCAGCGCGTCTCCCTCCGCCACCTCAATCAAGCCCCTCGGCACCGCAGTGCTGGCCGCGAAGTCCCAGCGCCCCTCCGACGCCGCCCAGCTGGTGGTCACCGGGGTGCGCGTGGGTGCGCACGAGGGCTTCGACCGCGTCGTCGTGGACCTCGAGGGCGAGGGCGATCCGGGCTGGTTCGTCGACTACACCGCAACCCCCATCCAGGAAACCGCCGGCCAGCCGCTCAAGGTGGCGGGAAACGCGTTCTTGAACATCAATGTCGACGGCACCGTCTACCCCTTCGAACTGGGCAAGGACCACGGCGAGGGCAGCCAGGTCGAGGTGCAGATGGCGGGCGACACCGGCAACGTCGTCGACGTCATCAGCGCCGGCACCTACGAGGGCCGCAGCCAGATCGTCGTGGGGCTTCGCTCCGAGCTGCCGTACTCGGTGCAGATCTTGGAAAACCCGACCCGCGTGGTCGTGGACATCGTGCAGAGCTAGTACCCGGGGCTAGTACACCGCTTCTACCCGCCAGCTGCGCCTGCTCCACACCAAAAGCCACCCGGTCGGCGCGGCCGCCTGCTCCCCCGTGCGGCTGACTTCACGCCCGACGACTTGCATGCGCGCGACCCGGCTCCCGGATGTGTCCGTGCGCCACCAACCCTCATCCACCGGCCACGGGCCTGCCCACCCCGTGACGACGAAACGGCGCTCACCCCACGCCAGCGCATAGGGCTCAGCCGATAGGAGCACCTCCGCGTTCACGATCACCGGCTTCGCTTCCGCGCTGATCAAGGCGATGCGTGAGGCGGGGTGATCGATGCCACCACCCAGGCGCGCTGGCAACGGCGCGGGGATCGCCCCGGGCCACGCCTTGTCCTCCACCTCGGGCGGGGCCTCGCCGTAGGGCACCATGCGCACACGCTCTGCCACCCCGCGCCCACCCACCAGCCGGGGTTGCACCACCGCATCGATACCCAGCTGGGACTGCACCCGCTCCACTACGCGCCGCGACCCCTCCGTCGACGACGCACCCGCCCACAGCTCGCCCGCCTCCTCCGGCAGAGCGAGCTCCAGCGGCTCCAGGATCAGGCTGACGATCTCGCCGGCCCCGCCGCCGGTCAGCCACCCGTCGAGCTGCCAGCGCACCCGGTCCGCCGTGGCCGCCTCCGTGAGCGCTTCGCGGGTGCGCCAGACGCGTTCGACGCGGGTGCCGTCGCCAAGCTCGGCGATCACTTTGAGCCGCAGGCAGTTGCGTCCCGTCTCCTTCAGCTTGGCGTGCAGGCTGGCGGCGAGGGTGCGAGCCGCGAACGCCGCGGCGTCCACGCGCTCGATCGGGTCGTCGGGGGTGACGGCCACGGCGAGGTCCTCCACCGGCAGTTCGGGTGCCACACGACGGTCGGGTGCGGCGGAGGCGATGCGGTGGATGTGCATCCCTTTCGCACCAAAACGTGTGGTCACAGCCGCAGGCGGGAGCGCCGCGAGCTCACCGAGTGTGCCCACACCCAACTGCCCCAGCGCCTTCACCGTGTCCGTGTCGGCCCCCAACGCCGCTTCCGCCAGCAGCACTTTCAGCCCCTGTCCGGCCAGGAATTCCCGCGACCCGCCCGCGGCCACGACTTGCGACGACCGGGCCGCGATCACCGCCGTGGCAATCTCGTCGGCGGCGCCGGCGAATGCGTCGATGCCGCGGCGGGCGGAGGCGTCGATAAGCATCTCAAGCGCGCGTTCCTCGCTGCCGTGGAAACGCCCGGCTGCCTCCAGATCCGCCACCACCAGCCCGGGGCGCAGGACCTCCACACTTGCCGCGACGTCGTCCAGGCTGGCCGCGAGCGAGACGAACATGCGCCCGTCGCGGTCCGGGTTGTCGTCGACCACCGTGAGCTCAGGGGCCACCGCCTGGGCGGCGCGCACCCGCATCCCGCGGCGCACCCCCAGTTGCCGCGCGGCGTGCGAGCACGCCTTGATCCGATGGTGGGCGGCGATGGCCACCGGCTCCGGAATCTCGTCGCCCGACTCCAGCCGCGCCGCCTGCACCGGCCAGTCCGGGAACCACAGCGCCGCAGTTCTCACGGCACTGCCCGGAGCTTTCGCTTATCGACGACCTCCGGTTCCCCCGCCCCCAACACCACCCTCGCACTGGCCGCCCGGTACCCCTTTGCCTGCGCACGCACGTCCAATTCGATGCCGGTAATGCGGCCCGTGCCCCGCCCAATCCCGCGGAATTCGGCGACGATGCCAGTGACCGTGAGCGCCGGCGACGGCACCGCCACGTTCACACACACCAGTGCCGCGTCCCCCTTCCGGATGCGGGCGAGCAGGGGACGTGCACGCACTGGGGTGAGGGTGAGCGGGCTCCGAGTGCGCAACACCACAAGGTCGAGCCCCTCGGCGAGCACACCGGCCACAGCCAAATCCTCGATCCCTGGGTCGGGTACCGCGATGACCCGCTCGAGCGCCTCCCTGTTTATCCCCGCATACGACAACTCCGGCCACCCCACCACGCCCACGCGCCCACCCGCCCCGGCAACCTTGGCGATGAGCTCCACCACCAGCGCCGGCGTATCACTGAAGTGGGTCACCGCCCGGCGGGGCAGCCCGCCGTTCGGCAGCACGGTCGAAAGTCCGCCTTCGACCATCAGCGTCTCCGAATCGTCCGCAACCTGCTCCGGAACCTCCCCGCCGAGCACGGCCATGCGGGCACGCAGCTCCGCGATCTGCTCCGCGCGCGACGGCTGAGCAGGTGTTTCCTGCCAATCGGCCGCGCCGGCCAGTGCTCGAATAGACGTTCCACTCACGCCAGATAGTATGCACCCCCGCCCCGACACGAGCAACCATAAAGGTCGAACGGGTTTGCTATCACCTCGCCTGGCCTCAAGCGCCGACCAATGTCCGACCCGTGTGGGAAACTTCCCCCATGCAGCCAACAAGCACGTTTCAATTCCTCACTGAGCGGCCACCGTTTTCTAAACGCGAAGTCGACCGGCTCGGACACTACTACGCCAGGATGCGCGACGATCCGCCCGGAGCATCCGCGCAGATCCTGGAGTGGTACGCCTCACTAGCAGAGCAAATGAGGCTCGCGGCGACGACCGTAATTAGAAGGGCCCTTCCAGCGCATCAAGAAGCACGCATTAGTTCCTCGCGGAGAGTGAAATCGCAAGACACCATCGAGCCGAAAATCCGCAACAAGAACATTCAGCTCTCTCGCATGCAGGATTTCGCAGGTGTGCGTTTCACTTTGGACTGCCACCACTCAGAACTCACCCATGTTGGAGAGACGATCATGGAAGACGTGCGACTTACGGGCTGTCAGGCAGAGATGCGTCAGTACCTCGAATCTTCTCAGCAGGGATACCGAGCGGTGCATGTCTGGATCAGCTCGCCCGCTGGCCGAGTTGAAATTCAGCTCCGCACCCAACTACAAAACGACTGGGCGAATACTTTTGAGTATTTGAGCGACCTCGCCGGACGTCAGATTCGGTACGACTCCACGTACACACCAGACGACCCCCTCCTGGAACGAATTGCGGAATCGATGGGCCAACTCTCCGACCGGATTTACAACTTGGAAGCCCATTCCGGCGCACCGCTGCCACACGACTTATTCGACGAGCGCCTGGCAATCCATGATGCTCTCAACGAGCACAGGATAGCCTTAAACAACTACCGCAAGAATCTCGCTGGCGGAGGAAGGAAGCCTTAACCATGGAGTACCTCATCCAATACCATCGCCTGACAGGGCGGGTGCAGATCCAGGAGTTCGAACATGCAGAAGCGGCGTACAGCTGCCGACTTCGCTTGGAGCAGGAACGAACTGATCCAAACCTGGAAATCGCAGTGATCGGGGCACCCTCATTCGAGGACTTGAAACTCAACCACTCGCGCTATTTCGCTTCCGCGTCGGAATCTGCGCAACCTCCAAGCACAGCGCCAAGGTACGCGGTCTAACTCCCCTGGTAACCTCCCCGCTCGTGATCCCCATCAACGCTGCCGAGGTCCGCGCCCGCAAAACCCCTATCCCTACACCCCTCGTGGTGCGAGCACTTGGGTCGCTGGGGGTCGGAGGATCGATCGGGGCAATGACCTCACAGTTGCCAATGGGAACGAAGGCGGCCGCGGCGCTCGTGTGCATCGCGCTGACCATCGGGATCACGCTGGCACACCCGTACCGGAAGCAGCTCGCGGCGTTTGCGATGGCCCGAGGGGTGAGCAGGGTGCCGTCGATAAGCATGGTGCTCCCTGTGATGCTGTGGTGGCTTGCGCTGATGCTCGCGCCGCTGGCGCAGTGGCCCTCGTGGGGCGCGTCGCTTGCCGGGCTGCTGGCGGCGGCCGCGGCGTGGGTGCTCTACCCGCACGTCGACGGGTCGCGTCGGCTCGCGTACGCGTAGTTACTCGAAAACTTTTCGAGTAGATGTGTTTTCGCAGCTCAACCTAGAAACACGGGCTTTCGAGTAGCTTTCGAGTAGGTCATAGCGGGCCCTGAAGAAGCCAGACAGCTCGCGGGTCGCGCGGGCTCTTGCCCCGCCACTGGATCAACCCGGTCTCCCGCAATGCTTGCAACGCCTTGCGGGCCGTTGGGTTGGACACGCCTACCGCATCGGCGATCTCACCCGTCGACATCGGCCGGCCGTGCGCCTGCAGCGCCGCGAGTGTTTCGGCGGAGTGAGCCGGAAGGTTTTGGGCAACGACCGGATCGAGGCGCTGCACGGCCTTCAACGTCAGGATTACGCTGCCGCTGGTCTGCCGGTAGACCGGGTCCGCAAAGCCCACGCGGCGCATCCCAGCGAACATGCGCCTAATCCCCTCACCCAACTCCTGCCCAATCCGCAGCTCCGCGGTTACTCTGGCAATCAACGGGTTTCGCGCAAAACGGGCGATAGATTCGGGGTGGGTAGGATCAACCAGACCTGGGAACCGTCCGGGACTGGATACCTCGATGCGGGAAGGGTAGACCTCGAAGCGAATGTGGTCGCCCGCCATGCTGTAGGAACGGTGGATAACAGCATTGACTAGCCCCTCGAGCCACACATCGTGAGGGATGAGGTTCTCGTCCTCGAACAGACCGGAATTTCCCAACCGGCGAACCTGAGGCAGCATTCCTTCGATCGCTTTCTGGGCAGACCGAATCTGCTGCGGTAACGGGCCGCCGAAACGCTCGTCTTGCAGAAGTTGCTGCTGATAGCCTGCGCGCCGCTCATCCTCGCCGAATCTGAGCACACGAACGTGCGCGTTGGGGAAAAACTCCTGCGGGTCATTGCCAAAAAGCAGAATTGCCGCCGTACGCGGCCTGCCGTCACGGTCGATGAGATTCCTCGCTTTGAGGGCATCCGGTGCAGATGAAGAACCTATGGCGCTGGCATATTCACCCACCAAATCCATGTCGAGGTCACTGAGAGCAGCCCGGGGAGGCACTGTCGCGTCGAACTGCTGCTCCCCCTTGGTGTAGCGGAGCTCCAGGATGCCGTCGGCATTGAGCTGCCGAGTCTCATCACCGACATGCAGGAAGCAGTCTCCCGAACGCAGATAATGCACACTCTCGCTCGGTACCACATGAAACAGGTACACCTGCGCTCCATAGCCGACGTCAAACGGTTCGATCCGCACGCGCACCGTGGGATCAGTGTGGTCAAGCGATGCCTGCCTCAGGGCATTGTCCTGGGCGGGTGTGGGAACCCCGTCGAATTCCCGATCAGTGACGCCAACCGCGATGATCCCACCCTCCGCGTTGGCCATGCCGACGATGGTTTTCGCGAGATCCTTCGGCTTGATACGAAACGACTTCCGCTCAAACCATTGATCCTCCGGCATTCGCAAGAGGAGACGCGGGTCATCTCGGTAGCTGCTCCCTCTATTCACATCCCGAGATTCTACTCGAAAGCCTTTCTAGTAGAGGTATTTCCGCAGCTCACACTAGAAACATTCGGTTTCGAGTAGCTTTCTAGTAGCTTTCGAGCTCCTGATGGCTATGCCGACGAGGGTTTTCGCGAGGCCCTTCGGCTTGATACGAAAACGCTGCGGTGCTGCCGCGGCCGGCAATCTGGCCCTTTATCAATAGACTAGATGGTCTGTAACGGCAATTCGGAAGCGCACAACATCGTGGAGGTACATCGCCGTGGGAGCAGCAATCGCAATCGTCGGAGCCGGACCCCGGGGCATCTCGATTACGGAGCGCATCGCGGCATACCTCAACGCCCGCGGTGCGACAGACGGTGCCGAGGGCGAATTGACCCTCCACGTCATCGACGATGCCCAGCTCGGCGCCGGGCGCATCTGGGACACGGAGCAAACCCGCACGCTGTGCATGAACACCCTCGCCGGCGCCGTCACCCTCTTCACCGAACCCGGCGCGACCGTCTCCGCGCCTGTGTTTGAAGGGCCCACCATGTACGAGTGGATCCAAGCGTTGCGCGGCGAGAAGGAGCATTCGCTTATCGACGCCTACCCGCCTACCCTCCCCGACACCTTCACCGGGGAGATTCACGTCACCCGGCCCGAGTCCAACCCCTCGCGCGCGCTGTACGGCGAGTATTTGCGCTGGGCGTGGCAGGTCGCCTTGGCACAGTTGCCGGATTCCGTGGAGGTGGTCGAGCACCACGCGCGCGCGGTCGCGCTCGCCTCCGAGGGCGACCAGGACGCACTCACGCTTTCCGACGGCTCAGTGGTCCACGCCGATGCCACCGTGCTCGCCTCCGGCTGGGTGCTCCCCGCCCCTACGCCCGCACAACAGGCGTTCGCCGAATCGGGCCTGACTTACATTCCGCCGGGAAACCCCGTGGAGCAGGACGTTACGCGAATAGGTGCCGGCGAGCGGGTGCTGGTGCGCGGCATGGGCATGGGCTTTTTCGACCTCATGGCGCTAACCACCATTAACCGCGGCGGCCGTTTCGTCGAGGACGACTCCGCGCGCGCCGGCCTGCGCTACGTCGCTTCCGGCAACGAGCCACACTTCGTGGTGACCTCCGGGCGCGGCTACCCCTACCTGCCGAAATCTGAGTACCACTCCCTGCCGCCGAAGGCTGACTTGTCCCGCCTGCGCGCCGCGATCGAGGCATCCACGGCGCCGGTGTCCTTCGGCCAGACCCTGTGGCCCGCACTCGTCCGCGACGCCTACGCCGAGTACTACCGCGTGCTCGACCGCGTGCGCCCCGAAGCGCTCACCGCGCCGCTCGAGGAGATCCTCGCCGCCATCGACGCCGCCGACCTCGACGCTGCCGCCACCCCCGACGACATCCTGCCGGTCGCGAACGCGCTGACCGCGGCGCTCGACGGGATGAGCACCGAGCCGTTCGACATGGCCGCATGGGTGGACCCGCTCGCCGGCACCGAGTCGCTGGACTCGGAGGAGCTGAACCGCCGCGTCGCCGGGGGCATGGCCTACGACATCACCGAGGCCGAAAGCGCCTGGGACTCCCCGCTCAAGGCCGGCCTGTGGGCAATCTCCGCGGGACGCAAGCCCAGCGCGATTGCCATCCAGAACGGCCGCGGCGCGCGCGAGGCGGCGCTGTCGCAGTACATGGCGTTCGGGCAGATGGTCGGCTCCGGCCCGCCGCTGTTCCGCACCCGCGAGCTCCTCGCGCTTTTCGACGCGGGCCTGGTCACCTTCCTCGGCCCCGACCCAGTCGTCGACATCGCCGACGGCGGGTTCACGGCCACCAGCCACACCCGCACGGTGCGCGCCACCGCGCTTGCCGACGCCTTCCTGCCCGGCCCCGACAGCCGCACCTCCCCCGACGCGCTGAGCGCCTCCCTGCGCGAGGCCGGGCGTGTGCGCCCGTTTGCCCCGGGTGGCGTGGAAACTGCCTCCCTGGAGACCGACGATGAAACCCGCCGCACCGTCCACCCCGACGGCGAGCTGGACCCGCGGCTGCACATTGTGGGCATCCCCACCGGCAAGCAGTGGGCAGACACCACCATTTCCCCCATGCCCGGCACGGACCCGCTCATGCTGCAGGAGACGGATAAGACGGCCCGCTCGCTGCTCACCCAGGCGGGCGTGCTCTAGCCCAAATCCCTCGCCACCGCCCACCTGGTCAGCTGGTGGCGGTTGGAGGTCTGCGTTTTGCGCAGGATGTTCGACGCGTGCGTCTCCACCGTTTTGACGGAGATGAACAGGCGCTCGGCGATCTCCTTGTACGTGTAGCCGCGAGCGAGCAGCCGCAGCACCTCGAGCTCGCGGCGGGTCAACGAATCCACCGCCGGGTCGTCCTCTTCCACCACCGGCCCGGAGGCGAAGGCGTCGAGCACGAACCCTGCCAGCCGCGGCGAGAAGTACGCATCTCCGCCTCGAACCCGCTCAATCGCCTCTGCGAGCTCGGCGCCTGCAATATTCTTGGTCACGTACCCGCGCGCGCCGGCGCGGATAACCAGCACGGAGACAACTACGCCGCCAACCCCGGCGCTTTCACCCACAAACGCCACCGCCAGCACCCCAGCCATGACCAGCAACGCACCCAACATCAACGCGGCGATGTTGCCCCACAACCCGAGCTCGAGCCTCTGCGTGAACCGAAAACCGTCGAAGTCAGCAACACCATCGGCAAGGTGGAAGTGATCCTGCCCAACAACGTCCCCGTCGACGTGAACTGTGCGGTCATCATCGGCGAGACCGCTTGCCCCGAAGAAACGCAAAACGCGGATAAGGGCAGCGCGCTGCTCACAATTAACGTCAAGCAGCGTCTCGGGTCCGTGTCCGGGTACTACTCCGAGTAAACGGCAGGCAGGCGAGTTCTAGAGCGCTCCCCTCCGCTCTCGAACATGCGTACCTTCGGTGCGGGTGGCGTGTCGGGATGCCCTTCTATGGTGTGTTCACCCGCATCAAAGGAGGCACCCAGAATGGAAAGCAACGACACCAGCCACGTCGACGAAGCGTTGCCGCTGTTCGAACACGATCTGCTCTTCGCACAGTCAAGGGAAAGAGCTGAGCCCGTGGCCGGCTCGCCGGAACTTTTCGAGCCCACCGCCCACGGCCACCTCCGGCTGCGAGCGGATTCGCCACAGCAGCTGCGGGAACGAATCGGTCCGGCGCTGGAATACATCGCGGAACGCAAGGCGATGCAGGGGCGTCTGCGGGACCTTGGCCTCGAGCACCACCGGCTGCCCTGCTGCATCCTCATCACCGGTGGGCGCGGCACCGGCAAACGCACGATTGCGCAGCGCTTCCAAGACACGCTGCGCGCGAAGCAGCCAGAGATGTCTCCCCATATGGTTGAGGTCCCGGGAGGGCTGCTCTCCTCCAACAATTTGGCTAAACCTCCACGCGATGTGTGGTGCGTAAACCGCCTTGATCTGCTGGCGAATGACAACCACCTCGACAGCGTTGTCGCGGTACTCGAACAGCACAAGGAGGATGCCTCACTTGCGTTCGTGGGCACCCCGGCCGAGGCAGAGCGTCTCCTCACCCGTGCTCCAAACATCAGCAAAATTCTCGCGCTCGAGATCCCGCTTCCCAATTACACCCCGGACGAGCTGTTCCGTATCTTCGAGGACCAATTCCGCAACCGCGGCCAGCACCTCACCTCTAAAGCGCGCGCCCGTGCCCAGGGGTACTTCACCTCGCGCGCCCTGCTCGCCTCGCAGGGCGCGCCCACCGCACACGACGCCGTGAGCTTCGCCTCCCAGGTCGCCTCCGCGCAATACCATCGCTTGCACGGGCGGCCCGACAACAACCTTGCGGTGGAAGTACGCGAAATCCGCGGTAGCGACGTCGAGCAGTGCCTGGCCGACGTGTCGACTACACCGGCATCCTCGGCCCAGGAGCAGCTCGACGCACTAGTGGGGCTAGAGGGCGTTAAGGAGCAGATCGCCGCCATTGGCGCGCTAGCCGCGCTGAACGCGCGCCGCAAACAGGCGGGGTTGCCTACGGTGGGTTCGAGTATGCACATGGCGTTTCTCGGAGCGCCGGGTACGGGTAAGACAGAAGCGGCACGCATCGTCGCAAGGCTCCTGCACGAAACAGGTGCCGTCAGTCACGGTCACCTCGTCGAGCGCAGCCGCCACAACCTGGTGGGCAAACACATCGGCTCCACCGCGCTGTTGGTGCAGGAAGCGCTCGAGGAAGCCCGCGGCGGCGTCCTGTTCATTGATGAAGCCTACGCACTGGCCCCGACCAGCGACCGCGACTTCGGCCACGAGGCCATTGCCACCCTGATCCAAGGGATGGAAAACTACCGCGACGACCTTGTGGTCATCCTCGCAGGTTACGGTCCTGAAATGGAGGTGCTCTTCCAAACCAACCCCGGATTCAGCTCGCGGGTAGGCACGCGCATCGAGTTTCCGGACTACTCCGAACTCGAGCTGCTGGACATCTTCCGCACTTTGGCCAGCACCCACCACATGCGACTTGGCCCGGGTGTGGCCGAACAGGTACTCGCGCTCGCTGGCCACGCAGTGTCGCAGCCCGACTTCGGCAATGCGCGCTGGGTGCGCAACCTCTTCGAATCCGCGGTGCTGTGCCAGGCTGTCAGGCTCGGCTCCTCCGCGGGGGAACTAAGCGAGTTGCTTATCGACGACCTCACGGCCGCTGACCCCTACTAGCCAGTACAGGGCACAATAGCGTGCATGGCAACACGCAGCACCCTCACCGAGATGTGGGCCACCCGCCCGCCCCGAATCCCGAAAGCACAAGGCGGCAAGGCCGTCATCGGCGGCGTATGCGAAGGCATTGGCGCCCGCTACAACCTCGACCCGGTCCTTGTCCGCGTTATTTTCGTGCTGTTTGCCTTATTCTTCGGCGGCGGCCTGTTCATGTACCTTTTGTGCTGGTTCGTTATGCAGCGCTACGGGTTCGCAGTCAGCCCGGCAAAGGCGATTGCAACCCCGAAAGAACAGCTCCTCCCTGCGGAACGCGGGGAGCGTTCGACTGGGTGGTGGCTCTTGGTCGGCTTGATCATCACTGTCCCGTCGGCGTCCACTGCCGGCGATTCGCGCGGATTCGTGGCCAGCGTCTTGCTGTTCTTGCTTGCCTGGTTCTTGGTCTACCGGCGCACCCCCGAGCCGCCCGCAGGCTTGACCACGCCGCCCAGCACGACACTGTAACCTCCGGTAGTCAGCCCAAGTCCCTCGCCACCGCCCAGCGCGTGAGCTGGTGGCGGTTCGAGGTCTGCGTCTTGCGCAGGATGTTGGAGGCGTGCGTTTCCACCGTTTTCACCGAGATGAACAGCCGCTCCCCGATCTCCTTGTAGGTGTAGCCGCGCGCGAGCAGCCGCAGCACCTCCAGCTCGCGGCGGGTGAGTGAGTCCACCGTCGGGTCGGTCTCCTCCACCACCGGGCCGGAGGCAAACGCGTCGAGCACGAAGCCGGCCAACCTCGGTGAGAAGTACGCGTCCCCGCCACGCACCCGCTCAATTGCTTCAGCGAGCTCCACGCCAGAGATGTTCTTGGTCACGTACCCGCGCGCGCCGGCCCGGATCAGCGCGATGACATCCTCCGCGGCGTCGGAGACGCTCAGCGCAAGGTACTGCGGGCCCGGCGCGCGCCTTAGCACCGCAAGTCCCCCGCCGTCGGGCATGTGCACGTCGAGCAGGACCACGTCCGGTTGTGTCTCATCGATCCCCCGCACCGCCTCCGCCACGGTGCCGGCTTCTCCAACAATCTCAACCTGGCCAGCGCTTGCGGCGTGAAGCTCCGCGCGCACTCCAGCGCGGAACACAGAATGGTCGTCCACCAGAAATACGCGGATCATAGCGTCAACGCTAGTTCGATCTCAGAGCCGTTGCTTCTCGACGATTCCACGCCCACGCGGCCTCCCACCTTCTCCACCCTGCCGATGATGGAGTCCCGCACCCCGTGCCTATCGTGCGGGATGGCGTTCACGTTGAAGCCTGTGCCCCTGTCGCGCACGAACACGGTGAGCTCGCCGGCGAGGTGCTCCGCGTACACATCCACCGCGTCCACCCCCGCATGTTTCGCCGCGTTCACCATGGCCTCGCGGGCGGCCATCACCACCGCCTCCGTGCGCTCGTCGAAGGGGACGTCCTCGCCCACGGTTACCGGCTGGATCACGACGCCGAACATGTCCTCCACTTCACCCGCCGCCTTGTGCAGCGCTGCGAAGGTGGTGGTGTGGTTGGGCACGGAGTCGTCGAAAAGCCAGGCCCGAAGTTCGCGTTCCTGGCTGCGCGCGAGGCGCGCGACGGCCTCCGGATCCTCCGACTGCTTTTGAATGAGCGCGAGCGTCTGCAGCACCGAATCGTGCAGGCGGGATGCGATTTCGGCGCGCTGGTTCGCCACCGCCTTCGCCTCGCGCTCGGCGACTAGGGAGTTCGCCAGCTTCACAATGAGCGGCACGACAAGCACCCCGACACCGACGACGGTGACCAGCACCGAGATCACGACGCCGGCAACTCCCGCGGACTCCCCGAGCATCGCGACCGCCAGCACCCCGGCGATGATGAGTACAGCACCGAGTGTCAGCGCCGCGACGTTGGCCAGAGTTCCCGTGCCGCGGTCGTAGGCCTGCAGCGCGATCACCGCACCGACGATGAGCACGCCAAGCACGAACACCACAGTCGCGCCCGCCCCTGAGGACACCTGCAGCGCCAGCAGCGCGCCCGCGAAACCAAGTGCCACAAGCCCCAAATTGACTGGGCTGAGACGCTTCCGCGTGACGGGCTCGCCAGTCTCGCTGAGCGGCACGAACATCCACATCGCTGCGTAAAGCAGCGCACCGAATCCCCCGGCGAAGCTCGCCGTCACAAAGAACAGCCGCACCCACTTCACATCGATCCCGAGATGCCGCGCGGCACCCGAGGCCACACCGGCGACGACGCGCTGTGAGCGGTCGCGCTTCATCTTCGGATATAGGGCATACGGGGGGCTATCGGGCATACCCCCCATGGTTCCACGACACCGCAGGCAAGCACATCAGGGATGACCCTGAGGCGAAAAATCAGGGGCGATCCCGATACCGCTTTTGCGCCGCGCCACGCAGGATGGAGGCATGGAAACACAAGGCACCCTCAAACAGATGTGGGACACCCGCCCGCCCCGCATCCCGGAGGATCAGGGCGGCAAGGCTGTCGTCGGCGGCGTCTGCGAAGGCATCGGCGCCCGCTATCAGGTCGACCCAGTGTTCGTCCGTGTGCTCTTCGCAGTGCTCTCGCTCGTCTTCGGCGGCGGCATCTTCCTGTACCTGCTGTGCTGGATCAACATGCCGCGCTTCGGCATGACGCGCAGCCCGTGGAGCGCCGTAGTCACCCCGGGCGAAAAGCTCACCGAAGTGGAGAAGAAGGAGCGCGACACCGGCTGGTGGCTGCTGCTCGGCATGCTCATCTTCTTCCCCTCGATGTCGATCGCGGGCGACGCACGCGCCGTGCTGGTCACCTTCATCCTGTTCGCAGCGGGCTGGTACTTCGCGCACAAGCGCCAGCCCGAGCCTCCCGCGGGTCTCCTCCCGGGGTCGCCGGAGCCTTCGCTTCACGATGCCACCGGTACCCCACCTCTCGACACCTCCCACCTCACCCCACCGGAGGGCTACCCGCACCCTGGTGAAGGCCTCAAGCCGCCGGCATGGGACCCGCTCGGCGCCGCCCCCGACCTGTGGCACTTGCCGGAGCCGGTGGAACCGGAACCTGCGCCGAAGAAGTCCAAAACCAGCGGGTGGATCTGGCTCCCGATTGCCTTGCTGGTAGCTCTCCCCCTCGCAGCGGCGGCCACGATAAGCGGCGGCCACTTCGAGGTGCGGTTCGGTCCCGTCGGAAGTGCCGATTTGAAATTCAACGACGTTGAGACGATCCCGGATTACCAGGCTTTAGTCGGAGAAACCCGCATCGACCTCTCTGATCTGGAGCCACTCGAAGAGCCGAAGACCCTAGAGTTCAACAACGGGGTCGGCGAACTCGATGTCGTCCTTCCGAACAACGTTCCTATGGAAGTGAACTGCAAAGTGACTATCGGGGAAACCGCCTGCCCGCAGGGTAAACAGAACGCGGACAAGGAAGGCGAAATGCTCACGCTCTACGTTTCGCAGCGGTTGGGATCCGTAAGCGCATACTTCGAGGAGTAGACCATGACAACTATGAACACCCCGGGGAGCATTTGGGCTACCCGTCCACCCCGTCTACCCCGATCACAAGGTGGGAACGGAATTCTCGGTGGCGTGTGCGCTGGCTTCGGCGCCCATTCCTCCAATGAAATCACCCTTCCAATCTTTTTCGGATGGGCTACTTTTCGAGGAGCGTTTTGGGCTACTTTTCAACGAGCGCTGACAGCTGGCTCAACATGCCCCGCGACGGCCTGGCGTTAAGCCCTTGGCAATCCCTACAGGCACGCAGGAACGAGCTCACTGCGTCAGAGCGAGACGAGCGCGGTACCGCCGTTGCGATCTGCATCGCGATCGGCATCGTTTTTCCGGGACTCGTTGTCCTCTGCAAACTGTGGGCAGCCCTGCTCAGTGCCCTCATTCTCGCTACCGGCTGGTACCTCGCGTATACCCGCCAGCCGCTGCCGCCAGCTGCCTTGGGCAATGCAGGCTCAGTCCCGAAAGCACCCGGTGGACGCAAACGAATCTGGATCCCGGCGACCATCATCCTTGCGGTGTTGAGCGGTTCGGGTACATCCGCGCCTACTTCGTCGAGTGAAGTATGCAGCCGCATAGCCCCAAAGCGCCTCCAATAGATGCAGACAATAAATAGCGAAAACCGACTATGCAGCTGCATAGTCGGTTTCGTGCTTCGCTATGGGACTACTCCCACTCGATGGTCCCGGGCGGCTTCGACGTCACGTCGAGCACCACGCGGTTGACCTCCGCCACCTCGTTGGTGATGCGGGTGGAAATGACCTCCAGCGTCTCGTACGGCACGCGCACCCAGTCCGCGGTCATGGCGTCCTCGGATGCTACCGGGCGCAGCACGATCGGGTGGCCGTAAGTGCGGCCGTCGCCCTGCACGCCCACGGAGCGCACATCGGCAAGCAGCACGACAGGGCACTGCCAGATCTGCTCGTCCAGGCCAGCCTTCGTCAGCTCTTCGCGCGCGATGGCGTCGGCCTGACGCAACGTCTCCAAGCGCTCCTCGGTGACCTCGCCGATGATGCGGATGCCCAGACCCGGGCCCGGGAACGGCTGGCGGTTCACAATGACCTCCGGCAAGCCCAGCTCGCGGCCCACAGCGCGAACCTCGTCCTTGAACAGCAGGCGCAGCGGCTCAACGAGCTTGAACTCGACGTCGTCCGGCAGGCCGCCAACGTTGTGGTGGCTCTTGATGTTCGCGGTACCGGTGCCGCCGCCGGACTCCACCACGTCCGGGTACAGGGTGCCTTGGACCAAGAAATCAACTTCCTGGTCGGACAGCACCGACGCCACGGCGCGCTCGAAGGAGCGGATGAATTCTGCGCCGATGGCCTTGCGCTTCGCCTCCGGCTCGGTCACCCCGGCGAGCTTGTTCAAAAACGCCTCGCGCTCGTCAACGGTAACCAGCTTCGCACCGGTAGCGGCGACGAAATCGTGCTCCACCTGCTCGCGCTCGCCCTGACGCAGAAGCCCGTGGTCCACGAACACACAGGTGAGGCGGTCGCCGATCGCCCGCTGCACCAGCGCCGCCGCCACGGCTGAATCCACGCCACCGGACAAGCCGCAGATCGCGCGACCGTCGCCGACCTGCTCGCGCACCTGCTCCACCAGCTCGTCAGCGATGTTGGAGGCGGTCCAGTTCTGCTCCAGGCCAGCAACCTCGGTCAAGAAACGGGTCAGCACCTGCTGCCCATGCGGCGAGTGCATCACCTCCGGGTGGTACTGCACACCCGCGAACCTGCGGGAGACGTCCTCGAATGCCGCCACAGGCGCACCGGGGGTAGACGCAGTGACGGTGAACCCCTCCGGCGCCTTCGTCACCGAGTCGCCGTGCGACATCCACACCGGGTGTTCCTCGGTGAGGCCCGCGTGGAGCGCGCCGCCGTCGATACGCATCTGCGTGCGTCCGTACTCGCGCGCACCGGTCTTCTCCACGGTGCCACCGAGCGCCTGGGTCATGATTTGGAAGCCGTAGCAGATGCCGAAGATCGGCAACCCGAGCTCGAAAATTTCCTGGTCTAGCTGCGGAGCGCCCTCCTCGTACACAGACGAAGGGCCGCCGGAAAGCACGAGCGCCAGCGGGTTTTTCTCGCGAACCTCTGCGGCGGTGATGGTGGACGGCACCACCTCCGAGAACACATTCGCCTCACGCACACGGCGGGCGATGAGCTGCGCGTACTGCGCGCCGAAATCGACAACGAGAACAGGGCGATGTTGCGTAGTCACGGGGACCTAGTTTAGCCCATTGCTTGCCGACGACCTCCGGCAGCCACGCACAGCACAAAGCCGCGACCACCTGAGGCGATCGCGGCTTTCCAAAAATTGCTAGACGGCGAAGCGGAGGTTATCCAGCGCCTCGCGCACAGCGTCGGTGGACGGCGCCTGCGCCAGGTTGTCCGCAGACTTCTGCAGCTGGTCGATGGAGCGCTCAGCGGCACCCATCGCGCGCTCGACCTCGGCGATCAGGGGCATCACCTGCTCGCCCATAAGCGACTCGTTGGTGTTCTGGGACCAACGCTTAATCATCTCAAGCGGGATCTTCGTCAGCTCGGAGATGGAGTTCACCTTCAGTTCCACACGGCGGCGGAACGAGGAGTGGAGGAACACCGCGTCATCCATGTAGCTGACGTCGGCTTCCAGCGCGTCCACCAGCAGGCGCATGGACTGCGTCCGGTCGCCCTCGGTGGAGAACTGCGCGGTCTGCGCCGTGTGCAAACGCGCAAGGGCAATAGCCATGCGGGCGTTCGAGGTCTTCTCGTACAGCTCCTCGGCCACCTCTGCGAGGGACTGCGCGTTCTCGTCGATAATCCCACGCATCGTCGCCCACACCTGCAGCGGCGCCAGCAGGAGGGTACGCGCCGCACCCTCGGCGACCACGTTTTCCATCTCCGCCTTCACGTTGTTCGTGACGGCGTTCTCCTCCACCAGGGTCTCACTGGCGCGGCGGAGCTCCTCAGCCGCATCCTTAATCGCCGTTTGGACCTGCATGAAGGAGTCCAGCTCTTCATACAGGGCCTTCGCGGCGTCGTAGATCTGGCCCTCACCAGCGGGAAGCGTGAACCCAGCCGCTTCGCGAGCTTCTACCTCAGCCGGCAGCGCGTCGTAGATGAAGCTGTCGTAATCCGGGATGAGGTGGGTCATCTTCTCCGCGCCCGCGATTGCTCGCTCGCGGCGGCCCGCACCCTTATCCAGCGCCTGCTGCTCCGCCAGGTTGGCTTCCTGGTACACCTCGCCAGCCGCGTTGAAGCGCTCCGTCATCGGACGGGTACGCACCGAGAGGAAGCTGCCGTCCGGCAATGGGGTTATGGTGGCGAACACGTCGTACGCCGCGCCGCTCTTCGCGCGGTTTCGCACGTAGGCAGCGAACGGACGGCCGTCCTCGATGGTGTCCCACAGCAGCTTGAACGCACCACCCGGCATCTCGGGGTGGCGGATCAGGTTGTGCGGCTTGCCTATCATCTCCTCCGCCGAATACTCAGCGTAACGGATGAAGACCTCATTAACGTGGGTCATGACACCCTTGGCATCGGTCACGGAGAAGAAGATGTCGTTGACATCCACCTCGTTGAAGGGACCTTCAGGTGCGTCGCGGCGAATCGTTACACGGCTGGACATACGTCGATACTAACCAATTCTGCTCAAGGGAGGACTGTGACGTCGGCTTTCTGAAAAGACTTCACGTCAGTATACCCGCATTTCGCCATGATGCGCCGCAATCCCCCAATTAGGTTGAGTTGGCCCCATTCCTCCGACGATGGGCCGAACAGCACCTGCTCGAGAGGGTGGTCGGCGGAAAGCTCGTAAGTGTCAACACCACCGCGCGGGAACTGGGGGTGGGCCGCCTGCGATTGCCAGTAGGCACCGCCCGCGGCCGCCTCGGTGGCGCCGGTCAAACCGCGTCCGAGCATCACGGCATCGGCGCCACAGGCCAAGGTGACGGCAATTGAGCCCGCGGAGAGCACGTCTACGTCCGCGATGACGTGGACGTAGCGCCCCTCCGTCTCATCGAGATAGTCACGCCGCGCCGCCGCGACATCCGCGATCGCCGTCGCCATCGGCACGTAGAAGCCGGTGTCGCGCGTGGTGCTGCCCGCGCCCACGATGACCCCTGCCACCCCGGCGCGCATGAGGTGAAGTGCCGTGGAGTAGTCGTAGACACCACCCGCAATGACCGGCACGTCCAGCGTGCCTACGAACTCCTTGAGGTTCAGTGGCTCCCCACCCTGCTGCACGTGTTCGGCCGAGACGGTTGAACCCTGAATGAAAAGCAGTTCGGCGCCCGCTTTGATCACGATGGGAGCAAGCTCGCGGGCGTGCTGCGGACTGACCCGCACTGCCACGGTGACGCCCGCGTCGCGGATCTGGGCGATTCGCTCCGAAAGCAGGTCGGTGTCCAGCTCTGCCGCATGCAGTCGCTGCAAAGCCGCAATTCGCGCAGTGGCCTTGGTGACAAAATCCGCGGGTGTCATCTCCTGGCCCTCAGCTGACGGTGCTGATGCCTGGAGCACTTCCTGCACCGCGTCTTCGAACGAGGCGTGCCTGCCCCACAGCCCCTCCGCGTCAATGACAGCGAGGCCGCCCTGCTTGCCCATTTCGATGACGAACTCCGGGCTCGCCAGCGCATCTGTCGGGCGGGCGATGAGCGGGATGTCGAAGGTGTAGGCGTCAATGTGCCACGAGGTGTCCACATCCTTGGAGGACCGAGTGCGACGCTTGGGCACTAGCGCGATGTCATCCAGGTCGTACGCCTTGCGGGCTTCTCGTCCGATGCCGATTTCCACGTATTCGCGCATGCGACTTGCTCCTTAGCTGGCCGGGGTTAACTGTGGTAGTTCGGCGCCTCGACGGTTTGGGTGATGTCGTGCGGGTGGCTCTCGCGCAGACCTGCCGCGGTGATCTGGACGAACTGCTTCGTCTGCAGCTCCTCGATCGTGCTTGCACCGGTGTAGCCCATGGCAGCACGCAGCCCGCCGACAATCTGGTGCGTGATGGAGTCGAGCTCACCGCGGTACGGCACGCGGCCTTCGATCCCCTCCGGCACGAGCTTGTCCTCACTGGTGACGTCGGCCTGGAAGTAGCGGTCCTTGGAAAACGAGCGCTTCTCGCCCGTCAAGCCGCGTCCCTGCATCGCACCCATGGAACCCATGCCGCGGTAGCGCTTGTACTGCTTGCCGCCCACAACCACGATGTCGCCCGGAGCCTCAGCGGTGCCCGCGAGCATGGAGCCGAGCATCACCGTCGACGCACCCGCCGCGAGCGCCTTCGCTACATCGCCGGAGAACTGCATGCCGCCGTCGGCGATGATCGGCACACCAGCCTTCTTCGCCGGAACCGACGCCTCCAGAATCGCCGTGATCTGCGGCGCGCCAACGCCAGCCACCACGCGGGTGGTGCAGATCGAGCCCGGGCCGATACCAACCTTGATCGCGTCAGCGCCGGCGTCAACCATTGCTTGTGCTGCGGAGCGCGTTGCCAGGTTGCCGCCGATCACGTCAACGCGGTCGCCGAACTCCTTTTGCACCCGGGCGACCATTTCCAGGACGCGGTTGTTGTGCGCGTGAGCGGAGTCCACCACCAGCGCGTCCACACCTGCCTCCACCAGCAGGCCCGCCCGCTCAAACGCATCCTCGCCGGTGCCCACACCCGCTGCCACCAGCAGCCGGCCGTTCGAGTCCTTCGACGCGTTCGGGTACTGCTCGCTCTTTACAAAGTCCTTCACCGTGATCAGGCCAGCGAGCTTGCCGTCCCCAGCGACGATCGGCAGCTTCTCCACCTTGTTTGCGGAAAGCAGCGCGAGAGCTTCCTGCTTATCGACGCCCTCCGGCGCAACCACCAGCGGCATCGGGGTCATCACCTCGGCGACCTTGCGCTCGAAGTCCGGCTCGAACCGCATGTCGCGGTTGGTGATGATGCCGACGAGCCGGCCGTCGCCGTCGACCACCGGCAGGCCAGAGATGCGGAAGCGTGCGCACAGTGCGTCCACCTCGTTCAGCGTCATCTCCGGGGTGGCAGTGACCGGGTCGGAGACCATCCCGGACTCCGAGCGCTTCACCACATCCACATGCTCCGCCTGGTCCTGAGCGCTGAGGTTGCGGTGCAGCACGCCAATACCGCCCTGGCGCGCCATGGCGATTGCCATGCGAGACTCGGTGACCGTGTCCATCGCCGCAGACGCGATCGGCATCCCCAGGCGAATGTTGCGGGTGAATTGGGAGGCAGTGGACACCTCCGACGGCACGATGTGGGATTCCGCCGGTAGCAGCAGCACATCATCGAAGGTCAACCCGCGCAGAGCGACCTTTTCGGGATCGTCCCCACCCGTCCATACACGCTCGTTCGCCATCGCTGTGTTCTCCTCTCCCGCGCAGATCTGTCCGATGCTGTTCGACTCATGCTACAACGCTGCGCGACACCCCAGGAAGGTGGATTGGCCTACCGCGCAGGGGCTTAATAGGCTGGAGTGCGTGAATTACGACGACATGATGCCGCGGGACCCGTTCGCGGACGACCCCAACGACCCGGCCTCATTCATCGAGGACGACGACGTCGTCGAACCGCTGTCCCCGGAAGAGCGCGTTTCCGTGATCCAAGACCTGTCGCACGTGCGGGATGCGAAGCGCCTGCTCAAGCCTCGGGGGATCCTCGGCATCTACTTCGAGTGCGAAGACTGCGACCAGCTGCACTACTACGACTGGGAGATCATGGAGCAGAACATGATCTCCTCCCTGAACAACGAGCTGCCCCCGGTCCACGAACCGAGCGCGAACCCCAACGTCAACGCCTACGTGCCGTGGGACTATGCGATGGGATACCTCGACGGACTCGAGGGCCGCTAACCCTGGCGGGCCAGCGCTAGTTCGCCGCAGCCGCGGTGTCCGCCGCCTGCGCTGGTGCGTCCTGCGCAGGCGCCTGCGGACTTGCCGGTGCGGGTGGCTGGCTTTCCGCTTCCTGTCGCGGTGTCACTGGCTCAGGTGACGGCGCGGGCGGGTTGGGGACGGACGGGGACGCGGACACCTGCCCGCTCTGCTGCTCGCCCGAAGGGGCGGCCGGCGAGGTGGCGGACTTGCTCTCCGACACCAAGGTACGAGTGGTCTGCTCCTGCGCAGGTTTGGGTGCCGGCGCGGCCGGGGTTGGAGACTGCTCTGGGGCCGGGTTCGCGGGCGCCTGGGATGGTTCTTCCGGCACGGAGGACGCGGTGGTGGTCACCGTGACAGTCCTGGCGGGGGCCGAAGTGCGCGGCGCACCGGTCGAGCCGCCGTTTTTTTGCTCACGGTTCATCTCGGCGACAAGATGGCGTGCCTGTTCAAGTAGGCCCTTGGCCGCTTCCTCGTCGCCGGTTTCGCGTGCCACCTCCAACTCGTCGAGAGTGGTCGCGAGCTCCACCATGGTGGTGTCATCGCCCGGCGTCGGAGCGGGGTTGTACAACACGGTGCCTGCGCCAACAATCGCCACCGACGCTGCCGCCGCGCCAATGAGCCCGGAAACCCACGGATTCATCCGGCGGCGAGGCGTGATGTCGGTTTGGGAGGCAACGTTCGGGGCTTCGGGCATGGGGCGCTCGACGTCGTCTTTAAGCGCGAGGAGCACACCAGCGAGCGGGTCGCTGCCGGACGACGGATCCTGGCCACGGGAAAGCGAGTCCAAAAACGCGTCGCTCGCAGCGACATCACCCAAGTCGAACTGCCGTGTCATGGCATGTCCCCTTCCAACTCCTCGCGCAGCTTGGCCAGTGCCCTGTGCTGCGCAACGCGGACAGCACCCGGTGTGCTGCCGACCGCCTCCGCCGTTTCTTCCGCCGACAAACCGACGAACACCCGCAAAATGATGATGTCGCGTGCCTTGTCATTGAGTGAATCGAGCAACGCCCGAACTTTGTTACTTCCGTCAAGGGTAATCGCCGCATCTTCGGGGGTAAGACCCGAAAACTCCCGGTCAGGCACCTCATCGGTTGGGTTCGTCTTGTCGCGGGCCATGGCCCGGTGGGCGTCGGCGACCTTGTTAAACGCGATGCCGTAGACGAAAGCCATGAACGGGCGGCCGGTATCCGTGAAGCGTCCGATGGAGGTGGCAACGGCGAGGCAGATTTCCTGGGCCACATCCTCCGCGGTTGGCGTGCGGCCCCCGCCGATGCGGGCACGTGCGTAGCGCAGTACCCGGGGGTGCACGATGACGATGATGCGCTGCAGCGCGCGCTGATCCCCATCAACGGCGAGGGGGACAAGCGCCGCGAGTTCTGCGTCTTCTGCTTGTGCAGATTGCATCGCCATCTCGCCTCCTCCGTGCCTGTCGCGTGCCCTGCCGTATAGAAAAACAGCCGATCCAACCCTATTACAGGTAGGTGCCAGCGTTCCGCGCCACCCACATCCGAAAGGTGCTGCGAATCGTCTGGCAACCAGAGTTTTGCCAGGAATTCACCCAGCCTTAACCATCGGCAATATCCCAGCTCAACCCGGTAATTTTCAGGGTTTCCACGGGTTGGACAAGCTCCCGTAACCGACTCGAAACCAAAAGTTAACCAATGCGCGTCAAACTCATTCCTCGGTTACTGATCGACGAGCTTTTCCGCCGAAGGAGCACCTCCACCATGTCTTTGCCGCACACGCTTCCAGGGCCCAACGCCGATTTCTGGGATTGGCAGCTGCACAGCGCCTGCCGGGGGGAGGCCTCCGAGATCTTCTACCACCCGGACGGGGAGCGTGGCCGCGCTCGCACCCAGCGCGAGAACCGCGCCAAGGCCATTTGCTTCGAGTGCCCGGTGCTGTCCCAGTGCCGCGAGCACGCCCTGCGCGTCGCAGAGCCCTACGGCATCTGGGGCGGCATGAGTGAATCTGAGCGCTTCGCAGTGCTGCGCAGCGCCGCCGCTGGCCTCGAGGTCGCCGCAGTCTCCGCCAAGTAGGCCCACCAACACCAAGTGCCCCGTCTCACGCAGACGGGGCACTTCGCTTATCGACGGCTCACGGTTAGTGCACGTGGCCCTCTTCCGCTTCCTCAGCAGGCTTGGTCACCACGGAAGCCTCCGTGGTCAAGACCATGCGCGCAACAGAAGCGGCGTTCACTACTGCGGAGTGGGTGACCTTGACTGGGTCAATGATGCCCTGGTCGATCAGGTTGCCGTACTCCAGGGTGGCGGCATTGAAGCCCTCGCCATTGCCCATCTCGGCGACCTTGGACACCACGACAGCTCCGTCGAGGCCAGCGTTGTCCGCGATCCAGTAGGCCGGCTTGGACAGTGCGCGGGCCACAGCCAGCACACCGATCTTCTGCTCGCCCTCAAAACCCTCGGCGAAGGTCTCGAGCTCCTTCGAGATCTGCACGAGCGCGGACCCGCCGCCGGCGATGATGCCCTCCTCCACGGCCGCGCGGGCCGCGTTGATGGCATCCTCGACGCGCAGCTTGCGCTCGTTCATCTCGGTCTCGGTCGGAGCACCCACGCGCAGCACGGCCACACCGCCAGAAAGCTTTGCCAGGCGCTCCTCCGCCTTCTCCTTGTCCCAGGTGGAGTCGGTGGTCTCGATCTCGCGGCGGATCTGGCCGCGGCGCTCCTCCACTGCCTCGGCGGTACCGGCGCCGTCGACAATGACCGTGTCATCCTTGGTCACCGTGATGCGGCGGGCGGAACCGAGCTGGTCCAGAGTGACGTCCTTGAGGTTCACGCCGACCTCCGGGTCAACGACGGTCGCGGCGGTGACCACGGCCAGGTCGTCCATGAACGCCTTGCGGCGCTCGCCGAAGTACGGGGACTTCACTGCGACGACCTTCAGGGTCTTGCGGATGGCGTTGACCACAAGCGCCTGCAGCGCCTCGCCGTCGACATCCTCCGCAATCACCATGAGCGGCACGGACTGCCCGGCAACCTGCTCGAGGATGGGCAGGAAGTCGTGCAGGTTGGAGATCTTGTTGCGCACGAGCAGCACGCGGGCGTTCTCCAGGACGGCCTGGCCGGAGTCCGGGTCCGTCATGAAGTACGGGGAGAGGAAGCCCTTGTCAAAGGAAATACCTTCGGTCAGATCCACGTAAGAGTCGATCGACTGGGACTCCTCGACCGTGAGCACGCCGTCCTTGCCCACCTTGTCCATTGCGCCGGCAACCATTTGGCCGATCTCCGGGTCGCGGGAGGACACCGTGGCCACGTTCGCAATCTCGTCGGAGGACGAGACTTCGGTCGCGCGGGCCTTGAGCTCTTCAACGACCTTGTCTGCCGCCGCCTTGATGCCCTTGTTCAGCTCGATCGGGTTCGCGCCTGCAGCAACGTTGCGCAGCCCCTCTGCCACTAGCGCCTGGGCCAGAAGGGTTGCGGTGGTGGTGCCGTCACCGGCGACGTCGTTGGTCTTCACCGCAACCGACTTCACCAGCTGAGCGCCGAGGTTCTCGAACGGCTCCTCCAGGTCGATGTCGCGTGCGATGGTCACACCGTCATTGGTCACCGTCGGCCCGCCCCAGGCCTTGGACAGGACGACGTTGCGGCCGCGGGGACCAAGAGTGACCTTCACTGCGTCGGCGAGGGTGTCCACGCCGCGCTGGATGCCCTCGCGGGCCTCCTGGTCAAATGCAATAAGTTTTGCCATTGGTGGCTAAGCCCCCTTGCTACTTACTTCTCGACGACGGCCAGCAGGTCACGCGCGGAAAGGAGCAGGTACTCCTCACCGTTGTACTTCAGCTCGGTGCCGCCGTACTTGGAGAAGATGACGGTGTCACCCTCCTTCACGTCCACTGCAACGCGGTTGCCGTTGTCATCCAGGCGACCCGGGCCGACAGCGATCACCACAGCCTCCTGCGGCTTCTCAGCAGCGGAGTCCGGGATGACCAGGCCAGAGGCGGTGGTGGTCTCGGCCTCGGCGATCTGGACGAGGACCTTGTCTTCGAGCGGCTTGATGTTGACGTTTGCCATGATGAGCAACCTTTCGTAAGTGCGGAAGTAGAACAGGTTCGCAAAAGGCGCAGCCGTCGTCGCGGGTGAACAACTGTGCTTCACACAACCTGCTTTGGCACTCTACCCCCGAGAGTGCTAGCCAACAACCAATGCTGGTGTTAGCGGTTCTTCACCGCGTTGCGCCAGAGCTCGAACTCCTCGGCGTTGTCAGTGCGGTAGTTCTCCACCGCGCGAATGGCCTGCAGCACCTTCTGAATCGTCTCCTCATCCACGCTGCCGCCGTCGCGGGATGCGAAGATGACCGGCCCGCTAATCGCGCGCGTCGGGTCGGTGAGGAACTCCGGGTTCTCCGTCTCAGCGGTGTTGCGCGCAAGCGATGCGACCGGGTTCGGCTCCGCCCCAGTCTCCGCCGCGTCCGCGCGGAAGATGGCGTGGAAGCGGTTGCCCTCCTGGTTGAACGCCACCTCCACCGGCTCGTCAGTGGCGCTGCCGAGCGTGTCGCGGGCGGTGTCGTCGTCAAACACAATGCGCTTGTACGTCAGATCCGGGTTCACAAGGAAGCCGAAGCGCTCGCGGTCTGCCTGCTCCTGGTCGAACTGCGGTGCGGTCATGGGTGTGTCCTTTCGTCAGGTCCGGCCCCTCGCCGGTCGGTAGCACCCCAATGTATGCGCAATCGCGCACCTTCGCGCTTTATGCGCCCACGAGGGGCACCTCCACCTCGAGCCCCGTATCCGTCGCCGTGGTCAGTGGGCTCGGTTGCGCCCCTTCGAAGATGAGCTGGGCAGCGAGCGCAGCGATCATCACCCCGTTGTCGGTGCACAAACTGAACCGGGGGACGCGCAGTTCGATCCCGCGCTCGTCGCAACGCTTCTGCGCGAGCTCACGCAGCCGCTGGTTTGCCGCGACTCCACCGCCGAGCAGCAGTGTGCGCGCCCCGGTGTCCTCACACGCGGCCACGGCTTTGGCCGTGAGCACGTCGCACACCGCCTCCTGGAAGGACGCGCAGACGTCCTCGAGTGAGATCACGCGGCCCTCGCGCTCGGCGGCTTCGACGTAGCGGGCGACCGCTGTCTTCAACCCGGAGAAGGAGAAGTTGTAGCGGTGCTCGCCGCGCAGATCCTCCGCCCGCGTCAGCGCCCGCGGGAACGCGATCGCATTCCGGTCACCCTTCGCCGCAAGCTTGTCGACGATCGGCCCTCCCGGATACCCCAACCCCAGCAAACGGGCGACTTTGTCGTAGGCCTCGCCGGCGGCGTCGTCAAGCGTTGTGCCCAGCTCTTTCATGGGCTTGCCCACGGCCTCAACCTCGAGCAGCTGCGTGTGCCCGCCCGAGACCAAGAGGGCGATGGAGTGAGGCAGCGGGTCGCCGTCGAGGTTGGCCACCGCGACGTGGCCGCCGAGATGGTTCACGCCGTAGAAGGGCACGCCCCACGCGGCCGCGTAGGCCTTCGCCGCGGACGCGCCGACGAGCAGCGCGCCGGCGAGACCGGGGCCCACCGTCGCGGCGACGGCATCGGGCTTGTCGATGCCGGCCTCCGCGAGCGCCTTGGCCATGACCTGCTGCATCGCCTCCAAATGCGCGCGGGAGGCGATTTCCGGGACAACGCCGCCGAAGCGGGCGTGCTCCTCCATCGAGGAGGCGACGACGTCGGCGAGAATGTCCATCGTGCCGTCCGGGTGCAGGTCGATGATGCCCACGCCCGTTTCGTCGCAGGAAGATTCAATGCCGAGGACGATCATGTGTTTGGCCTTCCCGTCTCCCTCTCGCTTTTTCGCGGACGCATCATGGAGTACGCGTCCTTGCCGGAGGGCTGATAGTACTGCTTGCGCGTCGCCAGGATGAAAAACCCGAAGGCCTCGTACAGACGCAGCGCCGGTTCGTTGTCGGTGCGCACTTCGAGGAACATTGGGGCGTCGAGAAGGTCCGCCGTGTGTACGAATTGATCCATCATCGCCCTGCCGATGCCCCGGCCCTGGTGGGAGGGCAGCACGCCGATGGTGTGGATTTCAAATTCCGGGTCCTCCCGCGGCCCGAGCATGGCCACCCCGCCGTAGCTGACCATGCGCTCGCCGGCTTCATGCCCCTCTGAGACTTCCTCGAAGGCGCCCAAGTAAAAGGTGTGGGGTTGCGCGATCTCGGCGAGGATCACGTCCCTCGACCAGGGGCTATCTCCCTCGAACGCCGCGGCCTCGATGCGTGCGGCCTCGGTGGCGTCCGCAATACTCAGTTCCCGGAACAGCACCTACTGCTCCAGCCGCGGAATCGCGGGGGATGCCGGCCCCAGCTTCGGCTCGACTGCGTCCGGGCGACGCAGGTAGAGCGGCACCAGGGGCTCCGGTTGCGCACCCAAGTCCGCGACAGCCACTAACCCGGCCGGCGACGGCGCGACGTAGGTAGTCTGAACTGCGGGTACGTTGACCTCGATGTTGGCGGGCACGCTCAGCGCATCCACCGGCGAGGCGTCCAGATCAGCCGGCTTGCACACCTCCGGCCCCGCAACCCGCTTCCCGTCTTGGTAGCGGGCCCAGTACACCTCGCGGCGCCGGGCGTCCGTGACCACAAGCGCGGACCCCGCAGCCAGATCGTGGGCCACCGCGTCGTGCGTAACCACCCCGTGCACCGGGATGTTCAGCGCCTGCCCGAGCGCGGAGGCAGTTGCCATTCCCACGCGCAGACCGGTGAACGGGCCGGGACCGCACCCCACCACGACTGCATCGAGGTCCGCGAAAACGAGCCCGGCCTCCCCGAGCAGACGCTCGGTTTCCGGCACCAACAGCTCATTGTGTGCGCGGGTGGCGGTGGTTGAAGAGACCACCACCTCGCCATCGGACACCACGCCCACCACTAGATCAGTGGTTGCGGTGTCCAGGGCAAGGACGTGCATTACTGGGCCATCCCGAGGGCCCAACGCCCCTTGTTCATGTAGAAGGGCATCGCGGTGTTCAGCGGGAAGGACTCAGTCTGCGGGACGGAGCAGATGTCGACCTTGTTCAGATCCACCGCGTCCACCAGCGGCTCGTCACCTTCACCAATCGGGATCAGCAGCACGTAACCCACCTCGCCGTCGAGGTCCAGGCCGCGGTCCTGCAAACCAAACGCCTCGAGCTTGGCGTCGATCAGCTGCTCCTGCTCACCCGGGCACAGCGTGGTGTAGCCCATGTAGCGCTCATCGTCGTAGACGCGTGCCGGATCCACCAGCTGCGCCACGACGGCGCCCCCAGCGGGCCTGAGCTGCTGCACAGAACGGCTCAGCGAGTTCGTCGGCGCCACCCCCTCCTGCGCCACGGAGGGACGAGTCTGCGGGATCGCGATAATCCCGACCAACACAATGAGCCACAGCACCAAAGCGAGCACGATCCACCCGCGCTCGCGACTTGTCGTCTTCAGCATGGGGGTAAGCCTACATCCCGCCCCGACGCCACGTGATCACGCGTTCGTCCGCATCCCTGTTGATGCAAACGTGGATGTAGCCCGGCGCGAGTTGCTCCACAAACCCTTCACCCCACTCCGCCACCACGACCGCGTCCTCGAGCTCAGTGTCCAGATCCAGCGCATCGAGCTCCGCCATGCCCCCAAGCCGGTACGCGTCGACGTGCACCAGGTCTGGACCGCCGACGAGCGAACGGTGTTGCCGCGCAATCACAAACGTCGGGCTGGTCACCCGCCCTTTGACACCCATTCCCTGCGCAATTCCCTGTGTCAGCGTCGTTTTACCAGCGCCCAGCGGGCCCTCCAGCACGACGACGTCGCCCGCTTTCAGCGTCGCCCCCAACTCACGCCCGAGCTCCTGCGTATCGACGGCTCCGTCACACACCCGCATCCCCTCTACCGGAAACAGGTACTCACGCACCGTCCTCCCCTTCGGGGTGCACGCCACTTCGTAGTTGATGGTTCCCGCGGCATCTGCGAGCTCCGTCGCGCTTACCCCACCGGCCCCGAAGAGCACCGCCCGGTCCCCCGCCGCGACGCCGCCGGTGTTCTCACCGAGCCACACCACGATCTGGTCCATGCACACCCGCCCCACTTGCGGGTAGTGCGTCCCACCGATGCCCACCTGGAGCGCACCCTGCCAGCCGCGTTGCACGCCGTCGGCGTAGCCCGCGCCCACGACGGCGGTCCACCCGTCCGCCGGGGCAGCCCACGTCCGCCCGTAGCTCACCGTGTCACCGGCTTCCACTCGCTTCACCGCGAGCACGCTTGATGTCCACGTCATCGCCGGAGCGAGACCGTGCTCGCGCCCGGCCACCGGCTCGAGACCGTAGAGCGCCACCCCCGCCCGCACCATGTCAAAGTGCAGCTCGGGACGGGTCAGTGTGGCGGCGGAGTTTGCGATGTGGTTGCACTCAACGCCGAGCCCCGCCTCACGGGCCATTGCAATGGCCCGGCGAAAGGCCTCGGCCTGCGCGTCGGTGTACGGGTCCTCCGGATCATCGGCGGCGGCGAGGTGGCTCATGAGGCCGGCCACCTTGATCGCACCCTTTTTCTCAGCCTGGTTCGCCAGTTCGAATGCCTCTGCCCAGTCCGCTTCGTCAATGCCAGCGCGGTGCATCCCCGTTTCCACTTTGAGGTAGACGGTGGGGGTCAACGGAGCGTCGATAAGCGAGGGCACATGCGCGAGCGAGGGTGCCGCGATGTCGATGCCCTCCGGGATTGGCTGCGCGATGTCCCAGAGCCAGGCGAGGACGGGTGCGTCGGTAAGTTCGCGCACCCGGCGCGCCTCGGCGAACGTGGCCACCCCGAACGCGTCGGCGCCGGCTGCACGCATGACCGGGACGCAGCGCTCGATGCCGTGGTTGTACGCGTCCGCCTTCACCACGCACATCAGCCTGGCCGGTGTTGCCTGCGCCTTCAGCTGCTGGGTGTTCGCGGCGATGGCGTCCAAATCGATCGTGGTGCGCAGTGGGTGCATGGGCCCCATGCTAGAGAACCCCGTCTGCCCCGCGTTAACGCCCGGCAGAGACGAGGTGCGTCGCGCCGAGTGCGATGAGCAGCGCCGCCACCGCCCAGGTGGCCGCGAGAGTGACCGCTTGCGGGTGGGTTCGGGCCCAACTGAAGGCGCGCCCCGCCGCACTGTTCGGCTTCACACGCACCCACCCGACGAGCAGCGCGCTGAGCGTGGGTAGGGAAAGGGCGACGGAGGCGTAGAGCGGGATCGATGCGTAGCGCACCGCAGGCTCAATGCCCGACGCCGACAGCACAGCAAGTCCGCCGTAGAACGGGAACGAGGTCGCGGACTGGACAAGCCCGAGCACGAACCCCGTGACCACGGTAAGCGGGCCCGGCGTACCAAGCGGGCGCATAATCCGCGCCGTCAGCGCAGAGTTATCCCCACCCCGGATCGCGAGCACCCCCGTGACGGCGCCGGTAGCTACGAGCAGCCACCCGAACACCGGGCCTTCGACGAAGTGCTGGACGGCCGGCCCGAGCCCGTCAAAAATGACCAGCATCAACAGTGCGAGCGACGCCACGCCGAGCCAATCTCCCGCGATAAGGAGAGCGACGGTCTTTGCGTAGCGACGGTTGCGCGCAGGGGCAACGATGCCCACCGCGACGATCACGCCGATCAACAAGAGATTGACCGAGTCCACAAACGCGAGTTGAAGCGCAGCGCGCATCCAGCCACCTCCTTGCAGTTGCGCTTCACTGATGCAACCGCGATGCAACCGCGTATCGGACGTGTTGCAGGGGTTCACCCTAGCGGAGAGTGCAGTAGACTCATGCGCGTGTCTGCGAAGCTGAAGAAACTCTCCGACCTGTCGAAGCGCGGCCCCCACCGAGTGATGGAGGGCGACCTGGGCTACACCGGCCTGCCCGGCAAGGTGTACGCCCCGGCAGAGGGCAAAAACCTGCCCGGCGTAGCGTTCGGCCACGACTGGTTGAAGTCGGTCGGCGATTACCACGGAACGCTTCGCCACCTCGCCAGCTGGGGCATCGCTGTGGCGGCCCCCGATACCGAGACCGGCATCAACCCGGACCACCGCGGCCTGGCCGCCGACATGGAAACTTGCCTGCAGATTCTCACCGGCATCCGCCTGGGCAACGGCCACATCTCCATCGCCCCCGGCAAGCTGGGCCTCGTCGGCCACGGCATGGGCGGTGGCGCTGCAGTACTGGCGGCCGTGGACAACACCAAGGTGAAGACCGTGGTGTCCATCTACCCGGCTAACGTCGCACCCTCCGCCGTGGAGGCAGCGCGCAACGTCTTCGTCCCCGGCCTGGTGGTCGGCCCTGGTGAGGACGGAGACAGCCTGTTCGACCCAGGCAACCCGGCCAAGCTCGCCTACAACTGGGCCGGCGAAGCTGCTTACCGCGCAGTAAAGAAGGGCGACCAGCAGAGTTTCTCCGAGGACGGCATGGTCAAGCGCATCCTCGGCCTGGGCAAGTCCGACCGTGGGTTGCAGCAGACCGTCCGCGGGCTGATCACCGGCTATCTGCTGTACCAGCTCGAGGGCGAGAATGAATACTCCGCGTACGCAGAGCTTGACGCCTCCGGCTCCGGCGTGAAGTCCTTTGAGGGCGAGAAGCTGGCGAAGATCGCAGGACTCACCCGCGACGACGCAGGATTCTCCCTCTTCTAGCCGTCCTCGTAGTTACCCCCGTACTGCGATCGGCTCTGCAGCACCGCCCGCACCTGGCGCTTCTGCAGCTGGGCCTTCCTGGGCCGGGGCGCGCTGTAGTCGCCCCTGGGCATGTTTCTCACCGGGCGCTCCATAGTTTCACGAGCGGCAGCGTAGTGCTTCGCCGTCTCCTCCATCTTGCGCTGAGAATCCACCATGACCTTCTCAAAGTCGGCCAGGCGCTTTTCCGTGCGCCGCTGGAACTGCAGGGCAAACTCTGCGAAATCCATTTAGCTCCACTCCCCCATCTTCTTCATCGCCCACGGGTCACTGCCCTGCCCATTGGCGGGTGCAGGCGAGTGTGCTGCCGCGGGCTGGGTCAGCATCTCCACCTTCTTCGGCGGCGGGGCGGGTTCCTCCACCGTCGCCAGGGATGGCGGCGGCGGAATCACGCCTTTGCCAGTCGGCGTCGCGGGTTTTGGCTCGGGCTTGGGTTCTGGCTGTGGCTCGGGCTTGGGTTCTTCGTTCGTGCACTCCCCACCCGACGGTGTCACCTCGGGCTGGGTGGCGCACTCCACCTGCGCCTTGAGCTGGACATCAGCGGTGATCCGCGCGGTGACCTCCACGGTGGTCAGGCCGGTCGACTGGTTGGTGCGCACCTCCTTGGCCAGTTCGACTGGGGCGTCAGGCCGCTTCTGGGCGGCTTCGTCTACACACGCGGCGACCTTTTCCAGGCAGGTCGCGATAACCCCGTTGCCGTCTGAAGCGGTGCTTTTCGCGCAGCGCAGCGCCTCGATCACCAGCTCCACCGCGGGCTGCAGCAGTTGCGATAGGCCGAGGTTGGCAATGATCTCAATCGTTCGCTTCGCGGGACCGAGCAGGCACCGCAGCGCCGTCTCGGCCGCGGACACTACCTCGCGGATAGCGTTGCAACACGCGTCGATCGCGGAGCTGACCTCCCGCACTTTGGAAAAGTGGCGCGACTCCAGCTCCTCATCCCGGAGCTCTCGTGCGCGAATTCCCACTTCATCGAACCAGTCCGAGCGCTCCACTGTGCAGTCCCGTGCCGGGGTCTCGGGGCGCTTACACGTCTCCCGCAGCCGGGCACTGGCGGCGAGGACAGCATCGAGATCCTGCCCCTTCGTACACGCGCATTCCCGCAGCAACTCGTTTGCCAGCCCATTGACCTCATCGCGCTGCCGCTGCGGCACCTCGGGGTTGTTGCACACCACCTCAATGAGACCGCGCACATCGGCTTCAACCGTGGCCATCATGGCTCCATCGCCTCCCCGACGACGCCGGTGGTCTCGGCTGAGGACTCATCAGCCTCCGCCACCACACCCGCAAGCTCAACGAGCTGTTCCCAGTTGTTGCTCCGGGTTTCTAAAAAGACGCAGGACGCGTCGTGCAACGCGTCAAGCGCTTGCACAAGGCGCTGACCTTGTTCCCCGAAGCCTGCACCGAAGGACTCCGGCGCCACCTGCGGTCGAGCTGCCTCCAACTCACGGGCCGCGCCACGGTACGCCTCTATCGCTTCGCCATAGAGCAGCCGCACCGTGTCAACATCGATATCGAGCGTATTGCTCACTTCCCCACCCCCAAAAGGACTGTTTGTAAAGAACCGAAAAACTCTGTCCCTTACTTAGACTCCCCCAACGCCCCGGCGGTTCCCTACCGGGGCAAAAATTTTTCCAGCGGCAAGATTACACCGCGGCAACCACGGCCGCGAGGCGACCGGCAACCTTCCTCGCGTGCTCCTCGTCCGCGGCCTCCACCATGACCCTGAACAGCTCTTCCGTGCCAGACGGGCGCAGCAGCACACGACCGGTGTCCCCCAACTCCGCCTCGGCTTCGGCGATGGCGTTGGTCACGGAGCCGTCGCCAAGAATGCGTGCCTTGTCGGAGACAGGGACGTTGATGAGCACCTGGGGCAGCACCTGCATCACCGACGCAAGCTCCGCGAGCGTCTTGCCGGTATCCGCCATGCGGGCCATGAGCAGAAGGCCGGAAAGGACGCCGTCGCCAGTGGTGGCGTGCGAGGGGACCACGATGTGGCCGGACTGCTCGCCGCCGAGCGAAAACTCGCCGCGTTGGAGCTCCTCCAAGACGTAGCGGTCGCCCACCTTGGTCTCGCGCATCTCAATGCCCTCGCGGCGCATCGCCTGCTTCAGGCCCAAGTTAGACATGACGGTGGCAACCAGGGTGTTGTCGCGGAGGGCGTTGATCTCCTTCATGCCAACCGCCAAGATGGCCATGATCTGGTCGCCGTCCACGACGTTGCCGTTCGCATCCACCGCAAGACAGCGGTCCGCGTCACCGTCGTGCGCCAGCCCAAGGTCGGCGCCGTGCTTGACCACAGCAGCCTGGATCTGGTCCATGTGGGTGGAACCGGAGCCGTCGTTGATGTTGTAGGCGTTGGGCTTGTTGTGGATCGCCACAACCTCCGCGCCCGCCGCCGCGTAGGCCTTCGGCGCGACCTCCGATGCGGCGCCGTTCGCACAGTCCACGACCACCTTGATGCCGGACAAGTTCACGCTCACGGCCTCCGCCAGGTGCGCCAGGTACCGGTCCTGGGCATCCGTGGCCTCTTCGATCACCCGCCCAATCCCCGTGCCGGTCGGGCCGGTCTCCTCGAGCTGCTCCATGGCCGCCTCGATCTCGTCCTCCACACTGTCGGGGAGCTTCTTGCCGCCGGCGGAGAAGAATTTAATGCCGTTATCCGGCATGGGGTTGTGCGATGCGGAGATCATGACGCCGATTTCCGCCCCGTAGTCGTCGGTAAGAAACGCCAGGCCGGGAGTCGGGATCACACCGACGCGCAACACGTCCACGCCTTTCGACGCCATGCCTGCGGCCATTGCCGCGGCGAGCATCTCGCCGGAGACGCGGGGGTCGCGCCCGATGATCGCGGTCGGGCGCCGCTTAGTTGCGGTGCGGTTCTTGGTCAGCACCGTTGCGGCTGCGGCACCGAGCTTCAGGGCCAAAGAGGCTGTGAGGGTCTCGTTGGCGAGACCACGGACACCGTCCGTTCCAAAGAGTCGAGTCATAGCCCTTAATTATGCACCCCCCAGGTGCATCCCTAGGACCGGTGACGGGGCCTCCCAAGCTATTGCTGTGAAAAAGTCTGCTCTTGGGTCGGGGTGCCCGACAAGCGACCTGGGGTTTTGGGAAGCAGGGTGCGAACTCTTTCACAACCCCAAACAGAACCCACAAACCAAAAACGCCGCCGCCCACAAGGGGCAGCGGCGCGAAAGCCCGAAGCGATTAACGCTTGGAGTACTGCGGCGCACGGCGGGCCTTGTGCAGACCAGCCTTCTTGCGCTCCACGGCACGGGCGTCACGGGTGAGCAGGCCGGCCTTCTTCAGGGTCGGGCGCTCAGCCGGGTTGTACACGTTCAGTGCACGGGCGATAGCCAGGCGCAGGGCACCGGCCTGGCCGGTCGGGCCACCACCGGAGATGTTGGCCTTGATGTTGAACTGGCCCTCGCGCTCGAGCAGCGTCAGCGGGGTCAGGATGTCCTGCTGGTGCAGCTTGTTCGGGAAGTAATCCTCGAACTCGCGGCCGTTGACGGTGATCTTGCCTTCGCCTTCGACCACGGTCACGCGGGCGATGGCGCGCTTACGGCGGCCGACGGTCTGGATCGGGCCCTCGTGCAGCGGGGCAACCTCGACGGTTTCCTCGGTCTCATCGACCTCGGGAGCAATCGCGTCACCGATGGTGTAGTTGAACTCCTCGGTTGCGGCGGTCGCGTGGTCGATGTCGGTCTCGTCGATCAGGTCCTCAGTGACCTGGTTGTCGTAGTTGTTCGGCTCGGTCATTACTGTGCCACCTGCTTAAACTCGTAGGGCTCGGGCTGCTGACCTGCGTACGGGTGCTCGTCGCCGACGAAGACGTGCAGCTTCTTGATGGACTGGCGGGAGAGCTTGTTGTGCGGCATCATGCCTTTCACAGCCTCCTCGATCACGCGATCCGGGCGCTCGTCCAGCGCGCGGCCCAGGGTCATGGACTTCAGACCACCCGGGTAACCGGAGTGGCGGTAGCGCATCTCGCGATCGCGCTTGTTGGACGAAATGTGGATCTTGTCGGCGTTGATCACGATGACGTGATCGCCGGTGTCAACGTTCGGTGCGAACTGCGGCTTGTGCTTCCCGCGCAGGATGTCTGCGACGGTGGAAGCGAGCTTGCCCAGCACCACGTCGGTTGCGTCGACGACATACCACTTACGGGTAATGTCACCGCTCTTCGGGTGGTAAGTAGACATGAATGACTCCTTTAAAGTCTGTCTAGTGGCTGCCGGCCAGGGTAAAACTCAAAAAACTCGGTGCGCTGCACTCCTCCCGGCGGCCGGTGGAGACCCGAAAGGCGCGCGTGGGCACACAAGGTGGTCACTCTACGCCACCAGCGCGAAAGCTCCAAAAACCAAAAAAAGGGCGCCGCCGCGGACCCCTCCCGCGGCGACGCCTTCCCCCAATTCTGTGTCTTATACACAACTGAC
>ERZ1031260.9-NODE-9-length-75986-cov-32.642926_pt1 | contig 75986 bp, 72 predicted proteins | sample MGYA00517287_ERZ1031260 | MGnify/ENA primary metagenome ERZ1031260 (study PRJEB33718, sample SAMN03159811) | human skin metagenome | collected 2014-02-25 | study: EMG produced TPA metagenomics assembly of the PRJNA266117 data set (Human skin bacterial metagenome and... | reverse complement strand
GATCTACACACTGCATATCGTCGGCAGCGTCAGATGTGTATAAGAGACAGCCCGACCCCGACGGCCACTGCGCAGGCGGACGGCAGCTCCAAGGAGACCGGTTCCGCTAACGGCAGCTCCGCGGGTTCGAACATCGCGCTGATCATCGCGGCTGTCGCCGGCGTCCTCGGCCTGCTCGCCCTGCTGGCGGCTGGTCCGATTGACCAGGTGCTCGGCCCGATTGCCAACATCGCCCGTAAGTAACCGCTAGACGCACCAGCACAAACCGTCGCTCCCCGCAGATTGGGGAGCGGCGGTTTGCACATTACGGTGTCAGGAAACGAGAAACCGCCCGGGCAAAAGCGCCGCGGGCGGTGGTGCTGGGTCTGCGTGTGCTAGCGCTTGAACTTGTTCACCAGGGACAGAATCTGGGTGAGCATGCCGACGATGGCGGTGACGACGGCGATCCAATCACGGATCTCTTGGGGAGAGATGTTGTCGATGGAGGAGCCTTCGCTGTTCGAGCTGCGCTCCTCGGTGGCCGTGGTGCCGTCGGTGTTGTTGACCACCGGAGCCGCGGTGGCGACAGCTGCGCCCGAGGTCATCACTGCCGCTGCCGTGGTGGCGGCGACAAGGCTGGTACGAATCTTCATTCGCGTCCCCAATCTTCTAAATTCAGAGAATCTCAACGGAATGCTAGTGGGCACCCGCATGAGCCGCAACAGGGTGCGACCGCTCCCGGCTACTTCACCGTGGCTTTTTTGATCTTGACTTCCTCGGCCGGGGCACCATCGGTCTCGCCACCCTCGACGCCCTTTTCTGCGATCTTGTCCAAGGTCTCCAGCCCTTGGTCGTCAATCTTGCCGAAGTAGGTGTACATCGGCGGCAGAACCGAGTCGCCGTAGTTGAGGAAGAACTGGGAACCGTTGGTGTCGGCACCCGCGTTGGCCATGGCGATCGTGCCGCGCTCGTAGCGCCTCGGATCCTGCTGCAACATCATGGACTTGGTCTGGTTCTTTTCCTCTTCGCTGGTGCCCTCGGGCAGGTCGAGGCTAGACAGGTCGACTTCCTCGAGGGCCTCGTCAGTGGGGAACTCGTTCGCGAATTGGAAGCCCGGCCCGCCCGCGCCCGAACCGGTGGGGTCGCCGCACTGGAGCACTTTCAAACCATCGCTCGTCGTCAAGCGGTGGCACACGGTGTTGTCGAAGTAGCCCTCGCTGGCGAGGTACTCGATTGAGTTGACGGTGCAGGGGGACACGGAGCGGTCAAGTTCCATGCCGATCGGGCCCTGGTTCGTGTCAAGCTCGACGGTGACGGTGCCTTCGGCGGACACGTCGGCGTCTTTCGGCGTGCCCACAGCCTTGTCCCTCTGCTCGCCCTCGACGGCGTTGTACTCGCAGTTAACCGTTGCAGGCAGGGCGGTTGCGCGCTTCGTTGCAATCGCTTCGTAAGTGGTGGGATCGAACTCCTCGGTCGGCTGCTCCTCAGTCTGCACCTCGGGGGTTTCGCTCTCAGCGAGGGTGTCGTCGCTGCCTTGAGTTGCCGCGAAGTAGATGCCGCCACCAATGGCTGCGATCACCGCAGCGGAGATCGCCGCAACAGTCCAGGGGCGCGAAGCCTCCTTCCGGTCGCGCGCTGCCAGCTCGCGCTCCAGGTTCGACAGGGCTTCCTTGCCGCGCTGTTCGTTGGATGCCACCGGGGCCACCTCATATTTCGTCGTCGGAATGGTGAGAAGGATTGCCTTCAATGAACGGTGAAGAAGCCTAGCACCGCATACCATCGGCCCCATGAAGATCGCGGGCTTTGCCACCGGGCCATTCCAGACAAACTGCTACGTCCTCATCAACGAGCACGATTCCGAGGCCGTAGTCATCGACCCCGGCTACGGCGCGTATGAGCGTGTCAACGCCATGCTCGCCGAGGAAGGTGTTCGCGCCGCAGCCGTCGTCCTGACCCACGGCCATATCGACCACACACGCGACGCCGCAGCCTTTGCGGTGGAGACGTTCCTCCACTCGTCGGATCACTTCATGCTCGACCGCGGTGCGGGTTTGAGCGAGGAGACGCTGCGCCTGCACGATGCGCAACACATGGCGCCGGTCGATCACCTCACTGACCTCGAAGAAGGACCGCTCGAGGCCGCGGGCATCCGCTTCACGGCAACCCACGCCCCCGGTCATTCACCCGGGTGCGTGATGTTGCAGACGGAGGGGGTCGTCTTCACCGGCGACGTCCTGTTCAAAGGTTCCATCGGTCGCACGGACTTCGACCACTCCGACCACGGCGCAATGATGGCGTCCCTGCGCGGGCCGGTGTGGCGCCTGGATGACGCGCTGACGGTCCTGCCGGGGCACGGGCCCGCCACGACGATGGGGCAGGAGCGGGCCACCAACCCGTTCCTCCTGCAGGCGAATGCGGGCCGCTAAGCTTCTCTGGCGTGAGCGTTAATTCAGAAGACCAGTTTCAGAAGCTGTCCGCGCCGAAGGGCGTGCCGGACTATGTGCCGCCGGCATCCTCCACGTTTATCCACGTGCGCGACGAGTTCGCCCGCCAGGCCCGTCTCGCCGGCTACCAGCACATTGAGCTGCCGATCTTCGAAGACACGACGCTGTTCGCCCGTGGCGTGGGTGAGTCCACGGATGTGGTGAGCAAGGAGATGTACACCTTCGAGGACCGCGGCGGCCGTTCGGTGACACTGCGCCCGGAAGGTACGGCCGGTGTGATGCGTGCGGTCATCGAGCACAACTTGGATCGCGGCTATCTACCGGTCAAGCTCAACTACTACGGCCCGTTCTTTCGCTACGAGCGCCCGCAAGCTGGCCGCTACCGCCAGTTGCAGCAAGTTGGTGTAGAAGCGATTGGCATCGACGACCCCCTCTTGGACGCTGAGGTCATCGCGCTCGCAGATCGCTGCTACCGCGGGATCGGCCTCACCGGCTTCCGGCTGGAAATGACCAGCCTAGGGTGCCGCGAGTGCCGCCCCGCATACCGCGAGAAACTCCAGCAGTTCCTCTTCGAGCTTCCGCTTGACGACGAAACACGCAAACGCGCCGAAATCAACCCGCTTCGCGTGCTCGACGACAAGCGCGAGGACGTGCGCGCTATGACCGCCGACGCGCCGCTGATGCTCGACCACCTCTGCGACAACTGCCGCGCCCACTTCGAGGTCGTCACCTCCACCCTCGACGACCTTGGCGTCGCCTACGAAATCAACCCGCGCATGGTCCGCGGCCTTGATTACTACACCAAGACCACATTCGAGTTTGTCCACGACGGGCTCGGCGCCCAATCCGGCATTGGCGGTGGCGGCCGCTACGACGGCCTCATGGCGCAAATCGGCGGCCAGGACCTCTCCGGAATCGGCTTTGGCCTTGGTGTCGACCGTGCTGTGCTCGCGCTCGAGGCGGAGGGCGTGGAACTCGAGGGCGTCGATACGCGTGTGGAAGTCTTCGGTGTTGCGATCGGCGAGGCGGCAACCAAGCGCATGAGCTCGCTTATCGACGAACTCCGTGCCGCCGGCGTCTCCGCCGACATGGCGTACGGCGGGCGCGGTTTGAAGGGCGCGATGAAGGGCGCCGACCGCTCCGGCGCCCACACCGCCCTCGTGCTCGGCGAGCGCGAGCTGGAAGCGGGCGAGGTGACCGTGAAGTACCTGCGGGACCACTCGCAGCGCACCGTGGCGCTCGACGTCGATGCGGTGATTCAAGCGGTTTCCATGGCGGAGTATTGGCCGCTAGCAGGCCCGAACGCCTAGCACTCCGTGATGTTCACCGGCAGGCCGAGCTGGATGGCGAGACCACCCATGGAGGTTTCTTTGTAGCTGGTCATCATGTCGCGGCCCGTCGCTGCCATGGTTTGGATGACGTCGTCCAGCGTCACAATGTTGGTACCGTCGCCGAGCTTAGCTAGGCGCGCTGCGTTGATCGACTTCACTCCGCCGATGGCGTTTCGTTCAATGCACGGGACCTGCACGAGTCCGCCGACTGGGTCGCACGTCAATCCCAAGTTGTGCTCAAGTGCAATCTCCGCGGCGTTCTCAACCTGCGCTGGGGTGCCTCCGAGGACGGCGCACATCCCGGCCGCAGCCATGGATGAGGCCGAGCCCACCTCGCCCTGACATCCGACCTCCGCGCCGGAAATGGACGCGTTAGTTTTGATGATCGCGCCGATGGCACCGGCGGTCAGCAGAAAATCACGCGCTTCTTCGGTGCCGAAGTCGTCGGTGAAATCGCGGCAGTAGTGCATCACCGCAGGGATGATGCCGGCAGCACCATTTGTCGGGGCGGTCACGATCTGGCCGTGGGCGGCGTTTTCCTCGTTGACTGCGAGAGCGTACAGGTTCACCCACTCCATCGCGTCGAGCCCGCGGGCGGTGGATGCCTGGTACTCGGCGGTAAGCAAGCGGTGCAGTCGGTTGGCCCGACGGCGCACATTGAGGCCGCCGGGGAGTGTGCCTTCCGTCTTCAAGCCGTGCGCGACGCATTCCTGCATGACATCCCAGACGGCGTCGAGATGCTCGTCGAGGGTCGCTTGGTCGTGGATCGCTTCCTCGTTGGCTCGCATCACCTGGGCGATGGTCAACCCGTGGCGCTCGCATTGGGCCACAAGCTCAGTGCCGGTGGAGAAGGGGTAGGGCACCCGATCCTCGTGGGTGGCAGTGGCAACGCCGGTTTCGTCACCGTGCTGGCGCATCCCCTCACGGTCCAAGATGAAACCCCCGCCGACGGAGAAGTAGGCCTTGTCCAGCGCGAGGGGCTGTCCTTGCTCATCGTATGCATCGAAAATCATGCAATTCGGGTGCTCTTCAACCGGCTCCGGCTCGAAGACGACCTCGTAGGCTACCTCGCCATCCGGGCCGGCCATGGTGCCTTCCCGGGGGACGGGTACTCCCGGCTTGGGGTCTATATCGGCAGACGTGGTGGTCGGGGTGTGGCCCACTAGCCCGAGCAACGCTGCCCGGTCCGTGCCGTGGCCGACACCCGTCGCCGCCAGCGACCCGCGGAGGACAATGCGCACCTTGGCGGGGTACGCAGGAAGAGAAGCGATAAACGCGTTGGATGCACGCATCGGGCCCACCGTGTGTGATGACGACGGGCCGATGCCGATGCTAAACAGATCGATCACGCTCACCGTTGAATTTGGCATGACGGTGATAGTAACGGATCGTCAGTTCGCGGCGGCGAGAGTGGGAATGTCTGTAGCGCCAAGCACCGAGAATGGTTTCTCCGTCGGTTTCCCGTGCTCGGTGATGATGGCCAAGCGCGGCATAGCGCCGGTTTCGAGCGGTGTTGTCAGCGCATCGACGGCGGCGGCAGCCGTGACAGAGCGGGGGAGGAACACGGGCTGGTCTTGCCTTCCCGAAAGTTCAAGGACCGTCGTCACCTGTGCGTCCCCAACACAGTCGTTGGTTGTGAGCTCGGCTGCAACCCAGCGAGCGATCGCGTTGGTAGTCAGCAGGCCCACGCATTCGCCCGATTCGTAAATCGGAAATTGGGTCAGCCCGGTCTCGCTGATGGTGGTGAGCACGTCACGGATGTCGTCCTCGGGCGCGAACGTAATCACGCGTTGCTGGGCAACTAGGTCGGCCGCTAGAGCAGGGCGGATGAGCGCGTCGCGCAGCCGTTCGATTTCCGCCACAGTCTCAGGCAGCGGTTCCGCAATCGGGCGGAAATCTTCATATTCCCCGTGCGAAATGGCGTTGCGTAGATCCGCAAATTCCTGCAAATCTTCGGCCTGCTGCCGGGTAATCATTCCCTTCTTTGCAGCGAGGCGCGCCATCCAGCCGAACCCGTCCGACTTCTTTGCGTCGAGTTCGGAACGCAGGTGCGCCTCGATGGCGTTGAACGCCGCCAGGAAAGGAACAGCGCGGTTTGTTGGCTGTGTCATGAGCGGGGTATTTGCCGGTTAGCTGCGGTACACGCCGCGGTTCAGGGTGTCGCAGGAGGCCATCTCGCCGGTTTCGTAACCGGACTTGAAGGCGCGGGCCCGCTCCTCGGAGGAACCGTGGGTCCATGCATCCGGGTCGACCTCACCGCCTGAGCGGCGCTGAATGTTGTCGTCACCAATCGCCTGGGCGGTCTCCAGGGCTTGGCGCAGTTGCTCGTCCGTGATCGGTTCCAGCACACCTCGCTCGGCTGCCTTGTTAGCCCAGATGCCCGCGTAGCAGTCGGCCTGGAGCTCAAGCGCCACCGCTGCGGAATCCTGGCCGGGGTTCTTGTAGTCGCTCAAACCCAGGGTGCCCTCCAGGTTCTGAATGTGGTGGCCGTACTCGTGCGCGGTGGCGTACTCCTGGGCCAGCGGTCCATCGTTGCCGCCGAGCCGCGACAAGCCGTCGAAAAAGCTTACGTCGAGGTAGGCGGTGGTGTCGCGCGGGCAGTAGAACGGGCCGGTGTCGGACGTGGCGTAGCCGCAGCCGGTGTTGGTGTCCCCGCGGAAGATCTCCATCTGAGGTTTCGTAAACTTCACGTCAGCCTGGGCAGGCAGCACCTCCGCCCAGATTTGATCAAGGCTGCCCCACGTCGCTGCGGCACGGCAATCGTTGTACTCGTTGGACGAGTTCGGCTGTTGGCAATGCGCGAGGTTGTAGCCGCCGCCCTGGCCCTGACTTTGGCCCTGGCCCTGGGGCTGGGGCTGGTTGGACTGGCCCCCGCCGAAGCCGCCTCCGAGGATGAACCAGAGAAGCAGCAGGATAAGGATGGTGCCGCCACCGCCGCCACCCAGGAGCAAAGGAAGGGCGAGCAGCCCGCCTGCGCCGCCGCGGTTCGCCCCGCGCCCGGTGCCAGAAGTTGTGCGGACGTTGCCGCCCTGGCCTTGTGCGTAATCTCCACGAAATGTCATGGTGGGAATCTTGCCAAAGAACCTCCGGTTGCGCTGCAAGGACTCGCAGGCAAGAGCAGGCCCCGGGGTAAGTCGGTGACGTCCCCTGTGCTCGTGGGGCGGAGGGCGTGAGGATTGGGTGGCGGGTAGACTCTTGCGGGTTAGATTCGCGATCACGTGGAAGGACGTGGAAGTTACCGTGCTGCGTACACACCTTGCGGGGAACTTGAACAAGGACCTCGACGGCCAAACCGTCACTCTTACCGGCTGGGTTGCGCGCAGGCGCGACCACGGCGGCGTGATCTTCATTGATCTACGTGACCGCAGCGGTTTGGCGCAGGTCGTCTTCCGTGAATCGGAGGTCGCGGAGGCTGCTCACGATCTGCGCAGTGAATACGTGATCAAGGTGACCGGTGTTGTGGAGCCGCGCCCGGAGGGGTCAGCGAACCCGAACCTTGCCTCGGGTGAGATCGAGGTCAACGTCACCGACCTCGAAGTGCTGAACAAGGCGGCGGCACTGCCGTTCCAGATCGAGGACGCTTCCTCTAACGAGGTGGGGGAGGAAGCGCGCCTGAAGTACCGCTACCTCGATCTTCGCCGTGACCGCCAGGCTCAGGCGATGCGGCTGCGTGCGAAAGCCAACCAGGCAGCGCGCCGTGTGCTTGATTCGCATGACTTTGTGGAGATTGAAACCCCGACGCTGACCCGCTCCACCCCGGAGGGTGCGCGCGATTTCCTGGTTCCGGCGCGTTTGAAGCCGGGCTCGTGGTATGCGCTGCCTCAGTCGCCGCAGCTGTTCAAGCAGCTGCTCATGGTCGCCGGCATGGAGCGCTACTACCAAATTGCGCGTTGCTACCGTGACGAGGATTTCCGCGCGGACCGTCAGCCGGAATTCACCCAGCTCGACGTTGAGGCGAGCTTCGTTGACCAGGATGACATCATCGAGCTCGCCGAGGAGATCCTGGTGGAGCTGTGGAAGCTCATCGGCTACGACATCCCGACTCCGATCGCGCGGATGACCTACCAGGAGGCGATGGAGAAGTACGGCTCCGACAAGCCGGATCTGCGCTTTGATATTCCTCTGGTGGAATGCACCGAGTTCTTCAAAGACACCACTTTCCGGGTATTTAAGGCGGAGTACGTCGGCGCTGTCGTGATGGAGGGTGGGGCGTCCCAGCCGCGCCGCCAGCTGGACGCCTGGCAGGAATGGGCGAAGCAGCGCGGTGCGAAGGGCTTGGCCTACATCCTTGTGCAGGAAGACGGTGAGCTCACCGGCCCGGTGGCGAAGAACATCACTGATGAGGAGAAAGCAGGCATCGCCGCCCACGTTGGCGCGAAGCCGGGCGACTGCATTTTCTTCGCTGCTGGTGAAACCAAGGCGTCGCGCGCGCTGCTCGGGGCTGCCCGCGGGGAAATCGCCCGCAAGCTGGATCTGATCAAGGAAGGCGACTGGGCCTTCACCTGGGTCGTCGATGCGCCGTTGTTCGAGCCGGCAGCGGATGCGACGGCCTCCGGCGACGTCGCGCTCGGCCACTCGAAGTGGACGGCGGTGCACCACGCCTTCACCTCACCGAAGCCGGATTACCTGGACAACTTCGAAGAGAACCCGGGTGAGGCACTGGCGTACGCCTACGACATCGTGTGCAACGGCAACGAGATCGGCGGCGGATCGATCCGTATCCATCAGGCTGACGTGCAAAAGCGTGTCTTCGAGGTCATGGGTATCACCGATGAAGAAGCCAACGAGAAGTTCGGCTTCCTGCTGGACGCGTTCAAGTTCGGCGCTCCGCCCCATGGCGGCATCGCATTCGGCTGGGACCGCATCGTCAGCCTGCTGGGCGGGTTCGACTCCATCCGCGACGTGATCGCCTTCCCGAAGTCCGGCGGCGGGGTGGATCCGCTGACGGACGCGCCCGCGCCGATTCCCGCGGAGCAGCGCATGGAGACCGGGGTCGACTTCAAGCCGAAGAAATCTGAGACGCCAGGCGCTGCTGGCGAGGCCTAGGGTCGGGTGGGTCGATGGACCAACAGGACGAGATCATTGCGGTCGCCGCGGATATTCTCACCCGGCGCTACGGCGGAACACAGAAGCTGAGCGCCGCCGAGCGTCTCGGCGGTTCCGGATCGGCCCACGTCTACCGAGTGAAGGTGGCCTCCAACCCGTTCTTCCCGCAGAGGACTGTCGTGGTGAAGCACGCACCGGCGACCGGAAGCACCCTCGATGACGCGGCATTTCTGCGTGAGGTGGTGGCCTACCAGTTCACGACGTCGCTCAGCGCAGCGGTTCGCCCGGGGCCGACGCTTCTGGGCTACGACACGGAACAGCGTCTGATCATCCTGTCGGATTCCGGCGACGGCGAGACGCTCGCAGACGCGCTGCAGCGCGCTGACGCGGCCGAGCACGTTGCCATTCTGCGCAATCTCGGTACCGCTTTGGGGAAGATGCATGCGGGCACTGCGGACGAGGAAGACGCGTTCAACGTCTTGTTCCACCGCATGACCCGCTCGCGGGCACACTCGGCAGACATCCAGCAGTTGCGCGATCGACTCTTGGTCCACCGCATCCGTCTCGGCGTGGAATTGCTGAAACGCAGCGGCATCGAGGTGCCGGACGAGGTCGCTCTGACGGCATCGAACCTGCAAAACAGACTGCTAACCGGCGGGATGCGCGCGTTCACCCCGTTCGATCTCTCCCCGGACAATGTCATTTACAGCGACGGCCACCACCATTTCCTGGATTACGAGTGGGCCGGCTTCCGCGATGTGTCATTCGATGTGGCGTTCGTCGTGGCCCGCTTCCCCATGTACCTGTCGGCCCAGCCATTCAATGCGCAGGCCACCGAGGCGTTCATTGAAGCGTGGGTTGCTGAGGTCGCGCAGACTTGGCCGGGGGTGCGAAATGCCGACACCCTCAAGGCGCGGATCACCGCCGCGATGATCGGGTGGGCGTTGAGCAGCATCACCATGATGGACCCCCAGCCGGTAGCGGAGGTCCTCGACAACGACGCCGCGATGGCGGCCGAGTTCGAGGCCGCGGGGTTGAAAGACCCTGAAAACGCCCTCGAAATTGGCCTCGAGACTGGCCCCGAAACCGACTCGTGGGAGACCGGGGACATTCTGCGCCAGCGCTCAGAGGCTCAGTTCACCGAGGACGAACTGCTCGTCCGACGGGATTTGCGCGAGACCTTCGAGGCGCTCGCGGGCTTCGCCGGTACTGGACAGGATCAGGCATACCGGACCGTCGAAGCGTTCGCGCAGACGATGGCGGAACGCCTTCGCTAGCGGGGGACACGATGGAGCAGGAGGGCCTGTTCGGCAACGCCGAGCCCAGGACGCCGACCGGCACCACCGGCGCTGGCAACCGCGGCACCAGCTTCTTCGAGGCGGGGTCGAGCGCACCGCTAGCCGCTCGAATGCGCCCCCGCACGCTCGACGAGGTCGCCGGGCAAGAACACGTGCTGGGCGAGGGAAAGCCGCTTCGCAGGCTTATCGACGGCTCCGGTGCCGCATCCGTCATCCTCTACGGCCCACCGGGGACCGGCAAAACGACCATCGCTTCCCTCATTGCGAAAACCATGGGCCAAAACTTTGTGGCGCTGTCAGCGTTGTCCTCGGGCGTGAAAGAGGTCCGTGGAGTTATCGACGAGGCGCGCCGGGACCTCGTACGGGGAGAAAAGACGGTTCTCTTTATCGACGAGGTTCACAGGTTTTCGAAGACGCAACAAGATGCGTTGCTCGCGGCCGTCGAAAATCGCACTGTGCTTCTGGTTGCTGCCACGACTGAGAACCCGAGCTTCAGCGTGGTCGCGCCGCTGTTGTCGCGCTCGCTGCTGTTGAAGCTCGAATCACTGGGACCGGCTGATTTGGAGGCTGTGATCGACCGGGCGGTGTCAGACGAGCGTGGGCTGGCGGGTCAGGTGGAGTTGGACACGGCTGCCCGGGATCAACTCGTCGCGCTCGCCGGGGGTGATGCGCGTCGCGCGCTGACGTACCTTGAGGCGGCGGCGGAGGCAGTGGCCGCAGGCGAAACAATCACGGTGGAGGTGGTGCGCGACAACGTGAACCGAGCTGTCGTGCGCTACGACCGGGATGGGGACCAGCACTACGACGTCGTCAGCGCGTTTATCAAGTCGATTCGTGGTTCGGACGTGGATGCGGCGTTGCACTACCTGGCGCGGATGATTGAGGCGGGGGAGGACCCTCGGTTCATTGCTCGACGCCTGGTTATCCACGCTTCCGAGGACATCGGCATGGCCGATCCAACGGCACTACAGACGGCGACCGCGGCGGCGCAGGCCGTGCAATTCATCGGGATGCCGGAGGCCCGGTTGAGCCTTGCGCAGGCCACCATTCACCTCGCAACCGCGCCGAAGTCCGCAGCGGTGTACAAAGCGATCGGGCGAGCGCAGGCCGATATCCAGCAGGGCCACGTTCCCCCGGTGCCCGCGCATTTGCGCGACGGGCACTACGAGGGCGCGAAGGCCATGGGTCATGCGGTGGGGTATAAGTACCCCCACGACGACCCGTCCGGTGTGGTGGAGCAGCAGTACATCCCCGACGGGTTGGAGGAGGCCGTCTACTACGAGCCCACCGATCACGGGGCGGAGCGACGCATCAGTGAGTACCTGGGGCGTCTACGCCGGCGCGTGCGGGGCCGGTAAGGTAATCCCGGACAAAAACCCGTGACTGCCACGCTGCTACGAAAGGACACCCAGAGTGCAAACTCATGAGATCAGAGAGCGGTTTACCAACCATTTCGTTGCTAGCGGGCACACCGCGGTGCCGAGCGCGTCGCTGATCCTGGACGACCCGACCCTGTTATTTGTCAACGCCGGCATGGTGCCGTTCAAGCCGTACTTCCTGGGGGATCAAACCCCGGACTTTGCCAACGGCACGGCGACGTCGATTCAGAAGTGCGTGCGCACCCTGGATATTGAGGAAGTCGGCATCACGACCCGCCACAACACTTTCTTCCAGATGGCGGGCAACTTCTCCTTCGGCCAGTACTTCAAGGAAGGCGCGATCACCCACGCCTGGAAGCTCCTCACGTCCCCGGTTGAAGAAGGCGGGTACGCACTTGACCCGGAGCGGCTGTGGGTGACCGTGTACTTGGACGATGACGAGGCCGCGGCGATTTGGCGCGACGTGATCGGGGTGCCCGAGGAACGCATCCAGCGAATGGGCATGGAGGATAACTTCTGGTCCATGGGCATTCCCGGCCCGTGCGGTCCGTGTTCTGAGATCTACTACGACCGCGGCCCGGAGTACGGCCTCGAGGGTGGCCCGATTGCGGACGACAACCGCTACCTGGAAATTTGGAACCTCGTCTTCATGGAATCCATCCGCGGCCAGGGCGATAAGAAGGGCAACTTCGAGATCATCGGGGATTTGCCCCAGAAGAACATTGATACGGGCATGGGCATTGAGCGCGTCGCCTGCATTCTCCAGGGCGTGGACAATGTTTACGAAACGGACCTCCTGCGCCCGGTGATCGACGCCGCCGTGGAGCTGACCGGCACGAAGTACGACGCCGGCAACAAAGACGACGACGTGCGCTTCCGCGTGATCGCGGACCACGCGCGCACCAGCATGATGATCATCCTCGACGGTGTCACCCCATCGAACGAGGGCCGCGGCTACATTCTGCGCCGCCTGCTGCGCCGCATCATCCGCTCCGCACGCCTCCTGGGCGCGACCGGCCCGGTGATGGAAACGTTCATGAACACCATCATGGACACCATGACCCCGTCCTTCCCCGAAATCGCGGACAACCGCGAGCGCATTCTGCGCGTGGCTGTGGCCGAGGAAAAGGCGTTTTCCAAGACGCTGGAATCGGGCACCACGCGTTTCGACGAAGCCGCGTCAGCCGCTCAGGCATCCGGCGCACGCGTCCTGCCCGGCGAGCAGGCGTTTGAGCTGCACGACACGTACGGGTTCCCGATCGACCTCACGCTGGAAATGGCGCGTGAGGCGGGGCTCGACGTGGACATGGACGCCTTCAACACGGCCATGCAGGAGCAGCGCGACCGCGCGAAGGCCGACAACAAGGCCAAGAAGATGGGCAACCGCGACGACTCGCTTTACCGCGAGTGGGTGGATGCTCACCCCACGGAGTTTGTGGGCTATGACCAGCTGGTGCACGAGGGCAACGTCATCGGCCTGGTTAAGGGGGGCGAAAAGGTAAACGACGCGCAACAGGGCGATGAGGTTGAGGTCATCCTGGACGTCACGCCGATGTACGCGGAAGCCGGTGGCCAGATGGCGGACCGGGGGCGGCTCATCATGGGCGAGACCATTCTTAACGTCCACGACGTCCAGAAGATCGGCAAAAAGCTTTGGGTGCACAAGGCGACGGTGCAAAACGGCGGCATCGATCTGGGTTCGACTGTCACGGCTGAGGTGGATGGGGCGTGGCGCCACGGTGCGCGTCAGGCGCACACCGCGACCCACCTCATCCACGCCGCACTTCGCCAGGTGCTCGGCCCCACGGCGGTGCAGGCGGGTTCCATGAACAAGCCCGGTTACTTGCGTTTCGACTTCAACTACACCGAGCCGCTGTCCCAGGCGCAGCTGGATGAAATCTCCACCATCACCAACCAGGCCGTGGATGCGGACTTTGCCGTGAACACCATTGAAACGTCGCTAGAGAAGGCGAAGGCAATGGGGGCCATGGCGCTGTTCGGGGAGAACTACGGCGACGAGGTGCGCGTGGTGGAAATCGGCGGTCCGTTCTCCATCGAGCTGTGCGGTGGCACCCACGTGGGCCACTCCTCCCAGATCGGCCCGGTCGCGGTGCTCGGGGAATCCTCCGTGGGATCCGGCGCCCGCCGCATCGAGGCGTACTCCGGCATGGATTCCTTCAAGTACCTGTCCAAGGAAGCTGCGTTGGCATCCGGTTTGGCCACGGAGCTGAAAACCCCGACGGAGGACCTGCCCGAGCGCATCGCGCAGCTCACCGAGCGCCTCCGTGCGGCCGAGAAGGAGATTGAGAACCTGCACCGGCAGCAGCTGTTGAGCAACACTGCCGACCTGGCCGCACAGGCCGAAACCCACGGCAAGTTCAAGGTGGTTGCGGTGCAACTGCCCGAGGGCATCAACACCGGCGACGTTCGCACGGTGGCGAACGATGTTCGCGGCAAGCTGCAAACGGAGGCCGCGGTGGTCGTGCTCACCTCCACCACTGCGGGCAAGGTGGCACTGGCCGTCGCGGCAACGCCGTCGGCAGTGGAAGCGGGAGTGAAAGCTGGCGACGTGGTCAAGCTCATGGGCCAGTACATCGATGGCAAGGGCGGTGGTAAGCCGGATCTCGCGCAAGGCTCCGGTGCGAACCCCGCCGGCGTCCCGCAGGCGCTCGCAGCGGTTGTCCAGGAATTGGCCTCGAAGTAAAGACTCGCCGGGATAATCTCAACCTTTTGTTCAGGAAACCGATAGGTTGAGTGCAGCCCGCTGAAATGCCTGTGAGGAGTGAGTGGATGAAGGTGCACCCGGACACCCCCGGTGTTGATGACCCCGGACCCGGGCGCCGCATCGGGCTCGACGTGGGCACTGTCCGCATCGGTGTCGCCTCCTCCGACCGGGACGCAATGTTGGCTACTCCTGTGGAGACGGTCGCGCGGGTGACTGGCTTCAAAGATCGGGACGGGGCGGACATCGAGCGGCTCCTCACCATCATGGACGAATACGAAGCCGTCGAAGTGGTGGTGGGTCTGCCGCGTGATCTTCAGGGCAACGGCTCGGCGAGCGTGAAGCACGCTAAAGAGATCGCTTTCCGCATCCGGCGCCGAAGTGGCGTGCCTGTGCGGATGGCTGACGAGCGCTTAAGCACGGTCGCGGCGACACACGCGCTGAGGTCGTCGGGTGTGAGTGAAAAAGCGGGGCGGGCTGTCATCGATCAGGCTGCCGCGGTAGAGATTTTGCAATCGTGGCTGGACGGCCGCAATAACTACCTCAAGGAGAATGCATAGTGTCTTCCAGAGCAACACGAGACGCGTCGATGCGGCGCACGCTGAGCACCTCGGTGCTCGTGGCGTCAATCCTGCTCATCATCGGCCTCATCGCCTGGATCGCGGTGGCGAAGAATGGATCCTCAGTGCGCGATTTTGAAGGCACTGGCAACGGCCAGGAAGAAGTTGTGGAGATCAAGGAGGGCTCAAACCTCTCCGCTCTCGGCCCGGAACTGGAAGAGCGCGGCATCGTCGGTTCCGACGGTGCCTTCCAAACGGCGGCCGCAAACAACCCCGAGGCGGATAAGATCCAGCCCGGTTTCTACCGTTTGCAAGGCGAGATGAGCGCCGAGGCTGCAGTGGCGGCGCTTCTGGATCCAGCCCAGCGCATCACCCCGCTCAAGGTGTACGGCGGGGCGACGCTGATGGACATCAACGTGTTGGGCGGCCAGCAGCGCCTTGGCATTTTGTCCATGATCCAGCAGGTCACCTGTGGGGAGAAGCCCACGAAGGACTGCGTGAACGTGGAGCAGCTCAATAACGTCGCTGCGAATGCGGACCCGGCCTCGCTCGGTGTGCCCGAATGGGCGCGTGAGACCGTGGCGGCTCGCGCCGGAGACGCAAAGCGCCTCGAGGGCCTGATCGCGCCTGGCGACTACATCATTGACCCGCACGCGAGTGCAGAGGAGATCCTCACCGACCTCGTCACCCGCTCCGCGAAGGAGTACGATTCCACCGACATTGTCAACCGCGCCAAGGCAATCGGCTTGACCCCGTACGAGCTGCTCACTGCCGCCTCCCTGGTGGAGCGCGAGGCTCCTGCGGGTGAGTTCGATAAGGTCGCCCGTGTCATCCTCAACCGCCTCGAGGCGCCGATGCGCCTCGAGTTCGACTCCACGGTGAACTACGGACTGCCTTCTGTGGAGGTGGCGACGACCGATGCGGATCGCCAGCGTGTGACGCCGTGGAACACTTACGCCATGGACGGTTTGCCGCAGACGCCGATTTCCTCCCCGTCACATGAAGCGATCGAGGCGATGGAGAACCCGGCCGAAGGCAATTGGCTCTTCTTCGTCACCGTGGACAAGGACGGCACGACGGTGTTCAACGACACCTTCGAGCAGCACCTCAACGACACGCAGCGCGCCGTGAACTCGGGCGTGCTCGATTCGCAGCGTTAGGCCAATGGGTGAGGTGACGCGGCGCGCGGCCGTCCTCGGCTCGCCGATCGACCATTCGCTTTCACCGGTGCTCCACACCGCGGGCTATGAAGCCGCGGGCCTTGAGGGCTGGGAGTACACGCGGATCCGCTGCGAGGCCGATGACCTCCCGCGCATCGTCGGCGGCGCGGACGCGACGTTTCGCGGTTTCTCCGTCACCATGCCGTGCAAGTTCGCCGCCCTCGACTTCGCGGACGAAGTCACTCCGCGCGCGAGAGAAGTCGGTTCCGCCAACACGCTCACGCGTATCGACGACCTCCGGTGGCGCGCCGACAACACCGACACCGAAGGCGCATTGGTGGCCCTGCGCGAACTCCTCGGGCTTGCGCGGGTTACCGAACCGCAACGGGCGGTAATGGTCGGTGCCGGAGGTTCGGCCCGTGCGGTGTTTTGGGCGCTGCGCGAGCTTGGCATCCGGGAGATTACGGTAGTGAACCGGTCGGACCGCTCCGACGAATACGCCGAGCTCGCATCGGGTATTGCCATGCAGTTTCTCGGATTCGATACCGACCCCGAGATTATCAAGGCGGCGGCGATGGATGCCGACGTTGTGGCGTCCACCGTGCCCCCACAGGTGCCTGGCGTGCTCGCCAGCTGCCTCGGTCACGCGCCGCTGTTCGATGCGATCTATGACCCGTGGCCGACTCCGCTTGCCACCCACGCCGCCTCGAACGGGTACCCCACAGTCGGCGGTCTGGCAATGTTGGCTGGCCAGGCCTACTCGCAGTTCGAGCAGTTCACAGGCGTGCAGGCGCCACGTGAGGCGATGCGAGCGGCCCTGCGTTAACTGCGGTAACCTCCGGGACCATGGGGATCGGGGGATGGCTTTCTTGGTGTGGCATTGCTTTCTGGGGTGCAGTGCTGGCGGCGCACGATGTTCGCTACCGTCGATTGCCGGACGCGCTGACGCTCCCGCCCGCGCTGGCGGCGGTGCTTGCGTGTGCGGTGCAGCCGGTGCTTCTGCTGGGTCTGGTCTGGCCCGCGCTGTACTTGCTGGCGGGCCGGGGCGTCGGGGGCGGGGACGTGAAGCTGGCCGTGCCGCTTGGCGTGGCCTGTGCTGCGGCGGGCGGGTTTGTCGCCGTGTTGGCCGCGATCGTGCTCGCGGGTGCGTTCACTGTGCTCGCGGCGGCGTTGACCCGCCAGCGAGCGGTGGCTCACGGACCTTCGATGCTCGTGGCGGCGGGGGCGGTTTCACTGGTTTTGCCCTGGCTGGCGACCCCTTTCGGGGTATGAGGCGTTGGCTGTCAGGAGCCTGTGCAAGAATATCGCCATGCTTCGATGGACAACGGCCGGTGAATCGCACGGCCAAGGCCTAATTGCGCTGCTAGAGAACGTGCCGGCGGGTGTGCCGGTGGTGAAGGACGACATCGCCCACCAGCTGGCCCGCCGCCGCCTTGGCTACGGTCGCGGCGCGCGAATGAAGTTTGAGGCGGATGAGCTCACGCTCCTCACCGGTGTGCTGCACGGATCCTCCATCGGCAGCCCGATCGCCATCGAGATCGGCAACACTGAGTGGCCGAAGTGGACGACAGTGATGTCGCCCGAGCCGCTCGACATGGAGGACGAAGCCACGGCGAAGGAGATGTCGTCGGGCCGCGCGGCTGCCCTCACCAGACCACGCCCGGGGCACGCCGATTTCTCGGGCATGGTGAAGTACGGTTTCGAATCCGCACGTCCGGTGCTCGAGCGCTCCTCAGCGCGAGAAACTGCGGCGCGCGTGGCTGCGGCCGCCGTGGCGCGCAGCTACCTGCGGGAGGTCCTTGGGGTGGAGGTGTTCTCTCACGTGATTTCGATTGGGGAGTCCGAGGCGTACACGGGGCCGTCGCCAAGCTTTGGCGATATTGAAGCGATCGATGCCTCGCCGGTACGCGCGTACGACAAGGCCACCGAAGTGGACATGATCGGGCGCATTGAGGCGGCGAAGAAGGACGGCGACACGCTCGGCGGCATCGTTGAGGTGATCGTGGACGGGTTGCCGGTGGGCCTCGGCTCGCATGTCAGCGGATCCCGGCGCCTGGATGCGCGGCTGGCTGGCGCGTTGATGAGCATCCAATCGGTGAAGGGTGTCGAGATCGGAGACGGGTTCGAGGAGGCACGTCGCCGCGGGTCTCAGGCGCACGACGAAATGGAGCTCGACGGCGGGCGCGTTCGGCGCTTGACCAACCGTGCCGGCGGGCTTGAGGGCGGCATGACCAACGGCGAGCAGCTCCGGGTTCGTGCAGCCATGAAGCCGATCTCGACGGTCCCGCGCGCGCTAAAAACGTTCGATATGGCGACGGGTGAGGCCGCGACTGGCATTCACCAGCGTTCGGACGTGTGCGCGGTCCCCGCCGGCGGTGTGGTGGCGGAGGCGATGGTAGCGCTTGTGCTCGCGGAAGCCGTGAGCGAGAAATTCGGCGGCGATACTGTGGAAGAGGTCAAGCGCAACGTCGCGGCCTACAAGGAGTACGCGGCGAGCCGCCTCGTGTTTGACCAGGAGGGCGAGTAAGTGACTGACCTGAATCTTTCTGAACCAACTCAGGCTGAGCCCAGTGCGGTGCCGGTGATCGTGCACTCGGCGCCGCGGGTGGTGCTCGTGGGCATGCCAGGTTCGGGCAAATCGACCATCGGGCGGAGGGTAGCCAGTGCGCTGAACCTGCCAATCGTCGATTCGGATCTCCTGATTGAGCAGGCCGTGGGCAAACCCTGCGGCGAGGTCTTCGCGGAAATGGGCGAAGAAGCTTTCCGGGAGCTCGAGGCGGAGCACGTTGCCAGGGCGTTGGCAACCGGCGGCGTGGTCAGCCTGGGCGGCGGGGCTGTGTTGAACGAGCAAACGCGAAACCTGCTCCAGCGCCACACGGTGGTGTGGATCGACGTCACCGCGGAGGAGGGGATTCGCCGCACCCTTGACGACGACACGCGTCCCGTCCTCGCCGGGCAAGACGGGGAGGATCGGGAGCAGCGCTACCGTGACCTGCTCGTCGAGCGCGAGCCGTTCTACCGTGAGGTGGCCACCTATCGGGTGCGCACGGACGAGCGGCCCCCGCAGCGCGTGGTGGCGGAAATCTTAGGCTGCATCGAAACGGAGTAATTCATGGCTACCCCTGCACCCACTGCCGTTGTCCAAGTCACCGGGCAGAGCCCGTACGACATCCGCATCGGCCACGCCAACTTGGGCGAGGTCTCCGAGCGGGTGAGGCACATCGGGGCGCGAAAGGTGCTTATCGTGCACCAGGGCCCGCTTGCCGGGGTCGCACGGGACCTTGAGTCGCAGCTTCGCGCGGCGGGCGTCGAGCCCGTGCTCGCCCTCATCCCGGATGCGGAAGCAGGCAAGACGCTCGGTGTGACCGGGGAGCTCTGGGACACTCTGGGTGAACACGGGTTCTCCCGCCAGGACGCAGTGGTTGGCCTCGGGGGTGGGGCCGCAACTGACCTTGCGGGCTTTGTCGCTGCGACGTGGATGCGCGGAATCAAGGTCGTGCAGGTCCCCACCACATTGCTGGCGATGGTGGATGCCGCCGTGGGTGGCAAGACCGGCATCAACACTGGCACGGGCAAGAACTTGGTGGGCGCATTCCATGAGCCGGATTCGGTGTTCATTGACTTAGACCGCATTGCCACATTGCCTGAGGAGGAGGTCGTTTCCGGCTCGGCGGAGCTGATTAAGACCGGCTTCATCGCCGATCCAGTCATCCTCGACCTCTACCGCGAGGGCGCTCAGCGTCACTGGGCTGAGCTGGTGGAGCGCTCCGTTGCTGTCAAGGCGCGGGTGGTCAGCCAGGATCTGAAGGAATCGGGCCTGCGCGAGATCCTCAACTACGGCCACACGCTCGGCCACGCCATCGAGCGGCGGGAAAACTACACCTGGCGCCACGGCAATGCGGTGGCGGTGGGCATGATGTTCGCCGCCCACCTTGCCAGGAACAGACAGCTTATCGACGACTCCGTGGTCGACCTCCACGAAGCAATCCTCACCGCGACCGGTTTGCCCACCCGCTACGAGGCTGGCGCGTTCGACGAGTTGTACGAGGCGATGACGCACGACAAGAAAAACCGCGACGGCCGCATCCGCTTTGTGGTGTTGGACGCCATTGGCTCGTGCACCAGGCTCGAAGATGCCTCCGTGGATGAGATGCGGGCGGCCTACGACGCCATCTCCGCTCCTGAAGGAACTGCGAAGGGGGAGAGCGCATGACCGTGTTAGTGCTGCACGGCCCGAACTTGAACAGGTTGGGCAAGCGCCAACCCGAGGTGTATGGCACGACCACGCTCGAGGATGTCAACGCGCAGCTGCGCGACCGCGCGCGTGAGCTCCGCGTGGACGTGGATTGCCGCCAGTCGAACTTCGAGGGCGAGCTGATTGGGTGGGTCCATGAGGCTGCGGATGCGGGCTGGCCCGTGATCATCAACCCGGGCGGGCTGACACACACCTCGGTCGCGTTGCGCGACGCGTTGGCGGAAGTCGCGGATGGCGCAGGCTTCGTCGAGGTCCACATCTCCAACGTGCACGCGCGTGAGCCGTTCCGGCACCACTCATACCTTTCCCCGATCGCGATCGGGGTCATTGCGGGGTTGGGCACGCGCGGTTACACCCTCGCTCTCGAGTACTTCGCCGGGAGGCCCTGATGGCGTTGGCAGACACACGGTTTGAAACACGCCGTCGAGCGCTTGCCACCAAGTTGGCAGAGCGGCGTGTTGACGACATGCTGGTGACCCACCTGACCCACGTGCGCTACTTGTCGGGTTTCAGCGGCTCACACGGGGCGATGCTGGTGTCGAAGGATCGCACGGCGCGCATCGCCACCGACGGCCGCTACACCACCCAGATCGCGGCGGAGGTTCCCGATATCGAGGCCACCATCTGTCGCGCGCTCGGCAGCGAATTGCTGTCGCACGTCCGTGACGGCCACCGGGTGGGCTTCGAGGCCGACTTCGTCAGCGTGTCTCAGTTGGAAAAACTTCAGGCGGCGTGCCCGGACGGGGTCACACTGGTTCCGATCAGCGGCGTGATCGAGTCGATCCGTCTGCACAAGGATAATTTGGAGCTCACCCGGTTAACCGAGGCCGCGGAGCTGTCGGTCACCGCACTCACGCAGCTCATCGAAGCCGGGGAGCTTGCGGCGGGCCGCACGGAACGCGACGTGGCCGCTGACCTGGAGTACCGGATGCGCAAGCTCGGAGCTGAACGCCCGAGCTTTGACACCATCGTCGCCTCAGGGCCAAACTCTGCCATGCCGCACCACGCTGCCGGCGATCGCGTGATTCAGAACGGCGATTTGGTCACCATCGACTTTGGCATGCACCGGTTGGGTTTCAACTCGGACATGACGCGGACGTTCGCGGTGGGTGAGCCCGGGGATCTCGAACGCGAGATCTACCAGGTCACCCTGGAAGCGCAGCGCGCTGGAGTGCGGGCGGCGACGGCTGGGCGCGAGCTGGTCGAGGTGGACAAGGCCTGCCGCGACGTGATTGCGAACGCGGGCTACGGCGAGTACTTCGTGCACTCCACCGGCCACGGTGTTGGTCTGGATATGCACGAGGGACCGTACGCCGCCACAACAGGAAAGGGCGTCTTGGAGGAGGGCATGACCCTCACCATTGAGCCCGGCATCTACATTCCGGGCAAGGCGGGCGTGCGCATCGAGGACACGGTGATCATCACCGCGGCCGCACCGAGGGTGATTACCGAATACCCGAAGGATCTCACGGTGCTGTAGCATTGCCGTGTTTGCAACCGCCCGTCGAGGAAGGGATTTTCCATGGCAACTACCGCCGACTTCAAGAACGGCCTTGTGCTGAAGAACGAAGGCAAGCTGCAGCAGATCATCGAGTTCCAGCACGTCAAGCCGGGCAAGGGCCCTGCGTTCGTACGCACCAAGCTCAAGGATGTCGTTTCCGGCAAGACCGTGGACAAGACGTTCAACGCGGGTGTGAAGGTAGAGACGGCGACGGTGGACCGCCGCGACATGACGTACCTGTACAACGACGGCCAGAACTACGTCGTCATGGACGACAAGACCTACGAGCAGTTCGAGCTGCCGGCGGACAAGTTCGGTGAGTCGGCTCGTTTCCTGCTCGAGAACATGCGCGTCCAGGTGTCGTTCCACGAGGGTGACGCACTGTTCGCCGAGCTGCCGATCTCGGTTGACCTGAAGATCGAGCACACCGAGCCGGGCCTGCAGGGCGACCGCTCCACCGGTGGCACCAAGCCGGCGACGCTGGAGACGGGCGCCGAGATCCAGGTACCGCTCTTCCTGGAGACCGGCAATGTGGTGAAGGTGGACACCCGCACTGGCGAGTACCTGTCTCGCGTAAACAACTAATGCCCGACTACAAGCGCCACGGCGCGCGCTACCGTGCGCGCCGCCGGGCAGTGGACATTCTGTTCGAAGCCGAAACGCGCGATGTTGATCCGGTAGCGATTGTTGAGGATCGCTCCGAGCTGTCCCGCGATCCCCAGAACGCGGTGGCGCCTGTCGCCGACTACACCCGCGAGATCGTGGCTGGCGCGGCCGAGAAGCTCGACGACATTGACGACGCTATCGAGCGCAACCTCTCCGAGGATTGGGAGCTCTTCCGCCTCCCGGCGGTCGACCGGCAAATCCTGCGCGTGGCCGCGTGGGAGATCATGTTCAACGACACCGTCGACGCGCCGATTTCGATCAAGGAGGGCGTAGAGATGGCCGCCGAGTACTCCGGTGCCAACGCCGCTCCCTACATCAACGTGACCCTCGACGCGATCGCACAGCAGGGTGCCCCCGACGCACCGTTTTCGGCTGAGCCCGAGGAGCTTCCGCTTAGCGACGAACCTTCGGCCGACCCCGCCCAGCAGTAAGGACACCGATGGCGAAGATTTCCACCTCCGAGGCCCAGCAGTGGAGGGTCGGCCCTGGCTTCCAAATCGCGGACGTTGACCCTTCGTCGACAAGCGGGGCGGGCGATGTCGATGACGCATTCCACGCGTACGACGAGGACCTGGACTCTTTGCAGGAGTGCCTGTACGCCAATGGGCGTGCGGGGAATGAGGAGGCCGGGTCCATCTTGCTCGTGTTGCAGGGGATGGATACCTCGGGCAAGGGCGGCATCATCCGCCACGTGATCGGGGCGACGATGGACATTCAGGGTGTCCATGTGCAAGCGTTTGGTCGGCCAACTGAGGAGGAAGCAGCCCATGACTTCCTGTGGCGGTTCTACCCTCACCTGCCGAAACCGGGCCAAATCTCCGTCTTCGACCGCTCGCACTACGAAGATGTGCTGGTTCAGCGCGTGAAGCAGATGGCTCCGCCGGAGGAGATTGAGCGCCGCTACGGCGCGATCGTGGACTTTGAAAACGAGGTCGCTGCCCGCGGCACGAAGATTATCAAGGTGATGCCGCACATTTCGCGCGAAGCCCAGGCGGTAAACCTGCGCAAGCGGATAGAGCGCGAGGACAAGCACTGGAAGTACAACCCCGGTGACATCGAGGACCGGAAGCTGTGGAGCCAGTACATGGCGGCCTACCAGATCGCGATGACACGGACCTCGACGGACGTGGCCCCGTGGTACTGCATTCCCTCGGACAACAAGACCTATTGCCGCACAGTGGTCAAGACCCTGCTCGTGGACGCGCTTCGGTCCTTGAACCTCACCTGGCCCGAGCCCGACTTTGACAAAGCGGTCGAGCTCGAGCGTCTGGCGAACTCCTAGGCGCCCCGCTTACGGCTGCTCCTGGGCCTCGCGCTGACGGTCGATCTCTTCCTTGAGCGCGACCATCGCGTCCTGGGTTTCTAAGACTCCCTGGACGTCGCGCTCGAGGGCGGCTGAAAGCTGCTCGTCGGTCAGCCCTGCCGCGATCGAGGTCTCAGCCTCGGTGCGCACGACGATGTTCTCGGTGCGGTTGACCACGAGGGCGCGCGCGTCCAGGTAGGTGCTGTTGATCTGGTTCGCCGCCAGGTACAACGTGGCGTCGGGGGAGTCCGCCGGGATGTCGGTCGCCGCGTCGGCGCGGGTGATCAGCACCGAATCCAGCAGCACAAATAGGAGGTTGAAGCCGTTGACTACCGCGTGGCCGGCGCGCCCGGATGGGTCGTCGGTAACGGTGACGTCATGTGCTGCCATGGCCTCGATGACTCGGTCGATGGTGACCTCGGTTGCGGTGGTGGTCATGAGTTCTGCTCCTCCCAGGTGACGGCGGCGGGGAACGATTGGGCGAGGAATTGGAACGCCTCCAATGTCGCCTCGATCGAGCTGACGATGAACGCACCCAGCTGGTTGTGGGACGCACCGTGCGTGATGTCCAGCGAACGGATGCCGCTGACGGCGAGGTGCTGCTCGTTTTCAAAAAAGCGCAGGGTGGGCGCGAAGTGCGTTTGGTTGTACTCGTTCACAGCAAAGAGCACTTCTGCAGCGTTGTCAGTGGGCAGTTCGCCGCGCCACAGTGCTTCAAAGACGACGTGGTCGCTGTCCAGCGCCACGACGATCGCGGCGTTGACGAAGCCGGAGCGAACGATGGCGCCGTCGCCGTCGCCCTCGATGCGGTACTCCAGCTGTTCTTCCTCGAAGATGGAGGCGATCGCGCGCTGGTTCACGTCGACTGGGGTGTTGCGGGCTGGGTCTGCGTGCAAGGGGGTGGTTGGGGATGTGTCATGGTCAGTCACCCAACCGAGGTTACCTGCTTCCCGTGGTGTCCCCGAGGAGGGTTTCCTTGCCCAGCTCGTGGCGCAGGGCCGCGTCCAAGGTGGGGTAGCGGAAGGACCAGTCGCGCTGCTGTGCCGCGGCGGGAGCGACCCACTGGTCGGCCAGGGCAAGCTCGTGCGCGCCCTCTGCGCCGAGCAGGATCTTCGGCCCGAACGTGGGGATGGACATGAAATCTGGGCGGTGGAGGTGCCTCGCCAGCGCCTTTGACATCTCGTCGTTGGTCACCGGGTGGGGTGCGGTGGCGTTGACGGGGCCGGACACGGAGTCGTCGAAAAGCGAACGCACGTAAATGTCGGTGAGGTCGTCGAGCGCGACCCAGCTCATCCAGAAATCACCGCGTCCGAAGCGGGCACTGAGCCCCGCGCGCACTGATGCCGCAAGCACCGGAAGCAGTCCACCTGCCGACGACAGCGCGAGACCGGTGCGGACGTTCACCACCCGCATGTCGGAGCCCTGAGCACCGTCTTGGGCCGCGTCTTCCCACTTCGCGCAGACATCGGCCAGGAAGCCGTCGCCTGGGCCGTCCGCCTCAGTGTGGACGCGCCCGCCCGCATCGGCACCGTAGTAACCCACGGCTGAGGCCGAGACGAACGTGCGCACACCGGACTCGGCGGCGAGCCGGGCAAGTTTCCGGGTGGGCTCCACGCGCGACGACTCGATCTTGCGCTTCTTCTCCTCGGTGAAGCGGCCCATGATGGATTCGCCGGCGAGGTGGATGACGGCGTCGATGCCGTCCAGCAGGCGCGCGTCGGGGTCATCCATGTCCCAGTGCCGCTGGCCGGGCTTGGCCTCGCCGCGAACTAGCTGCACCACCTTGTGGCCTGCCGTTGTGAGCTGCGCGCGCAGGTGGGTGCCGACAAGCCCGCTCGATCCAGTCACCGCCACGGTGAGCTGGGGCGCATCTGGCAACGAGGCGAGGAACGTGAGGTCGCTCACAAGCTGCCGCTGGCGGTACGCCCAGGCAGCGCGGAGCACGGGTTCGGGGACGCGGGCACGGACGTCGTCGATAAGCAATGTGCCCTCGGGCGTGTCCTCGAACCTGTGGGTGTGGCGCCAGCCGGTGGCGGCGCGGACGGGCTGATTAGCCGCGACGTCCACGAACTGGGTGCCGGCGATGTATTCGTCCGCCTCGTGCTGCGCTACCCAACGCAGCCCGGCGGGAAGGTCGAAGGAGGTCACGCCGCTTCGCAGGGAAGCCGATTCCTGGGCCACCTGCATGGGCAGGAAACCGGGGGTCAAGCGCGTGACGGCACCGGGGCGGGTGTGCCACTGCCAGACGGTCTCGCGCGGGAAAGGAAGCGAATAACGTGCGTGAATGCCCATGGTGGCCGAGACTACACAGAGACTCCGCCGAGGCGACACAAAACGCGCGCGAAGTGGTGACCGGGGTGCTAGGATATCGCGAGCAACATCCTTTAAATTCCGCACAGAGAGGCGGGGAAGGAGGTTCGATGAGTGACAATGACCGGCTGACGGTTGAGCTGCTGAATGCTCAAGACGTGGGTCGTACTATCGCACGCATCGCGCACCAAATTATTGAAAAGACTGCGTTGGACGCGCCCGAAGCGGATCGCGTCATCTTGTTAGGCATACCGTCGGGGGGAGTGCCGCTTGCGCAGCGCATCGCGGCATCCGTGGAGGAATTCTCCGGCACCAGCGTTCCCGTCGGCAGCCTGGACGTGACCCTCTACCGCGACGACCTGCGCGACAAACCACACCGGGCGCTGCGGCCGACGAACATACCGGCCGACATCAACGGGGCGGTGGTGATTTTGGTCGACGACGTCTTGTACTCGGGCCGGACCATCCGCGCCGCCTTGGATTCACTGCGCGACATTGGGCGCCCGAGCGCAATCCAGCTCGCGGTCCTGGTGGACCGCGGGCACCGTGAGCTGCCAATCCGAGCCGACTACGTGGGTAAGAACATTCCGACGGCGAAGGGCGAAGACATCACGGTGCGCCTCGCGCCGCTGGATGGGGAGGACAGCGTGACGCTGACCCGCCCGGAGGCCGGAAGTGAGGAGACGAGATGAAGCACCTTATCGACATCGCGGAGTTAAGCCGCGAGGAGATCGTGGGGCTGATGGAGGAAGCCGACCGGTTCCGCGAAGCCCTTGACGGCCGCGAGATCAAGAAGCTGCCGACGCTTCGCGGGCGCACGGTGATGACGCTGTTCTACGAAAATTCGACGCGTACACGGTCGTCGTTCGAAACCGCGGGCAAGTGGATGAGTGCGGACGTGATCAACATCTCCGCGTCGTCCTCGTCGGTGAAAAAGGGCGAGTCGCTGAAGGACACCGCATCGACGCTGGCGGCGATCGGCGCCGACGCGATCATCATGCGCCACCCCTCCTCCGGGGCACCGAAACTGCTCACGCAGTGGCTGCCGGACACCTCGATCGTGAACGCCGGCGACGGCCAGCACCAGCACCCCACGCAAGCGCTGCTGGATGCGGTGACAATGCGCCAGCACATCGGCGACGTGGCGGGCAAGAAGGTGCTCATCGTCGGCGACATCTTGCACTCCCGCGTGGCGCGTTCCAACGTTGATCTCCTCTCCATCCTCGGCGCCGACGTCGTGCTCGTGGCCCCGCCGACACTTCTGCCCACCGGGGTGGAGCATTGGCCCTGCCGTGTCGCGTACGACTTTGACGCTGAACTGGATGGGCAGGATGTGGCGGTCGTGATGATGCTGCGCGTCCAGGCGGAGCGCATGCATGGAGGGTTCTTCCCGTCCCACCGCGAGTACGCCACGCTCTACGGCCTGTCGAAGGACCGGGCCAACCGTCTGGCGGACGACACGCTGATCATGCACCCGGGTCCGATGCTGCGCGGCATGGAAATCAACTTCGCCGTGGCGGATCGCCCCAACACCGTGGTGCTGGGCCAGGTGTCGAACGGCGTCTACACCCGTATGGCAGTGCTGTTCACCCTGCTGGCCAGCGGAGAGGAGATCTAAATGACCACACTCGCACTCAACAACGTCCGCCCGTACGGGGAGGATGCGACGAACCTGCTTATCGACGTCGACCGCGGGCTGATCGACGCGATCTCCGAGACGCCCTTCGACGACGCTGACCAGGTCACCGACTGCCAGGGCAAGGTGCTGCTCCCGGGGTTGGTGGACATGCACGTGCACCTGCGCGAACCCGGCCGCGAGGACACCGAGACCATCGCCACCGGCTCCGATGCCGCAGCGAAGGGCGGATTTACCGCCGTGTTCACCATGGCAAACACGCAGCCGGTGATCGACCAGCCGTTCCTTGCCGACGCGGTGTGGGAAAAGGGCCAGGCCTACGGGAAATGCGACGTGTACCCGGTCGGCTCCATCACCAAGGGCCTCGAGGGCAAAGAGCTCACCGAAATCGGGCTGATGTCGCGCGGGCACGTGCGCATGTTCTCGGACGACGGCAAGTGCGTGAACGACCCGCAGCTGATGCGCCGTGCCATCGAATACGCGAAGGCCTACGACGTGATCTTGGCCCAGCACGCCGAGGACCACCGCATGACCGCAAACGCAGTCGCGCACGAAGGCGCGGTGGCGGCACGCCTCGGATTGGGCGGCTGGCCGCGCGTGGCTGAAGAATCCATTGTCGCCCGCGATGCGATCATGACCCGTGACTACGGCGGCCGCTACCACCTTTGCCACGCCTCCACGGCCGGCACGGTTGAGCTGCTGCGCTTTGCCAAGGCCCAGGGGATCGAGCTCACCGCGGAGGTCACCCCGCACCACCTGCTCCTCACCGATGAGAAGCTCGAGAGCTACGGCGGCAACTTCCGCGTCAACCCGCCCTTGCGCGAGCACGCGGACACCGTCGCGCTGCGTGAGGCACTTCTCGACGGCACCATCGACGTCGTGGCCACCGACCACGCCCCCCACGGGTCCGAGGACAAGTGCGTGGAATTCGAGCACGCCAAGCCCGGCATGCTGGGGTTGGAGACCTCGCTCGCGGTCATCCACCAGGTGTTCGTTGAGACGGGCCTGGCGGATTGGCGTTTCGTGGCCAAGGTTATGAGCGAACGCCCCGCCGAGATCCTCCGCCTCGCCGATCAGGGCCGGCCCATCGCCGCGGGCGAGCCCGCGAACCTCACGCTCGTGGACCCCGAACACACCTGGACAGCCCACGGCGAGGCCATGGCATCCAAGGCCTCGAACACCCCCTACGAAGACATGACGTTCAACGCCCGCGTCGTCGCCACCTGGCTACGCGGGGCTGCGACCTACTCATCAGCGACCTACTCAGCACAGAAAGACACCACCCATGCATAACGCCACTGCAGCAACGCTTTTGCTTGACGACGGCTCCGCGTTCCCCGGCGTCATCTTCGGCGCCACGCCCTCGGACGCGATCGCCGGCGACCTCACCTTCACCACCGATATGTTCGGCTACCAGAAGCAGCTGACGGATCCGGCCCGCGCAGGTCAGATCCTCGTCTTTGCCGCACCCCAGGTGGGCAACGTCGGCTGGAATGCCGAGGACAGCGCCACACCCGACGGCGCGGTGACGGTCACCGCCGTGGTGGTGCGAGATCTGTCGCGCACCGTGTCCAACTTCCGCGCGGAGCGGAGCCTGGAAGAGGAGCTCCAGGCCCAGGGCATCACCGGTCTTGCCGGGGTGGACACTCGCAAGCTCGTGCGCCACCTTGCTGCGGCGGGTGGGTCGATGCGCGGGCAGGTAATCGTCGAAAAGCAAACTGCGTAAGGCCAGGAGAGAAGTAATGAAACGAGAAGATCTACAGCACGTCCTGGTTATCGGCTCCGGCCCGATCGTGATCGGCCAGGCCTGCGAGTTCGACTATTCCGGCACCCAGGCGTGCCGCGTGCTCAAGGACGAGGGACTGCGGGTGACGCTGGTCAACTCGAACCCGGCGACGATTATGACCGACCCGGAGTTCGCCGACCACACCTACGTGGAGCCGATTGAGCCCGAATACATTGACAAGATCCTCACCCGGGAAGCGGAGCAGGGGCACAAGGTTGACGCGATTTTGCCCACGCTGGGTGGACAGACGGCGCTCAACGCGGCGATCCAGCTGGACCGGCTGGGCATCCTTGAAAAGCACGGTGTGGAGCTCATCGGCGCGGACATTGATGCTATCGAGCGCGGTGAGGACCGCCAGAAGTTCAAGGACATCGTGGAAAAGATCGGCGGCGAATCCGCTCGCTCCCGCGTGTGCTACACCATGGAGGAGGTCGAGGAAACCGTCGCTGAGCTGGGCTACCCGGTAGTGGTTCGCCCCTCGTTCACCATGGGCGGCCTCGGCTCCGGTCTGGCGTTCAACGAAGAGGATCTGCACCGCATCGCGGGCGGCGGCTTCGCGGCGTCTCCGGAGGCGAATGTGCTCATCGAGGAGTCCATCCTCGGGTGGAAGGAGATCGAGCTCGAGCTCATCCGCGACAAGGACGATAACTGCATCACCATCGCGACGATTGAGAACGTTGACGCGATGGGCGTGCACACCGGCGACTCGATCACCGTCGCACCTGTGCTCACGATGACGGAGCCCGAGGTCACGGAGATGATCCGCCAGGGCAAGGCCATCATTCGTGAGGTCGGTGTGAAAACCGGCGGCTGCAACATCCAGTTCGCGGTGAACCCGAAGGACGGCCGCCTGGTCACCATCGAGATGAACCCGCGCGTGTCGCGTTCTTCGGCGCTGGCGTCGAAGGCCACCGGTTACCCGATTGCGAAGGTGGCTACCCGCTTGGCCATCGGCTACACGCTCGACGAGATTGAAAACGACATGACCGGCGGTGCCACCTCGGCGCTGCAGGAGCCGACGCTGGACTACGTCATTGTGAAGATGCCGCGGTTTACGTTTGAGAAGTTCCCAGGCTCCGACGAGACGCTGGGCACCTCCATGAAGGCGGTCGGCGAGGCGATGGGTATTGGGCGCAACTACATCCAGGGCCTGAACAAGGTCATGCGCTCCATGGAGGACAAACCGAACGGGTTCTGGACGAAGCCGGACGAGTACTTCGCCGGCGAGCGTGCGGGTGACGTTGCCACCGTGCTGGAAGACCTTAAGGTCCCCACCGACAAGCGTCTCTACGACGTGGAGCTGGCGCTTCGCCTCGGCGCGTCCATCGATGAGGTCTACGCCGCTTCCGGCATCGACCCGTGGTTCCTGGCGGAGCTGGAAGCGCTCGTCGATTTCCGCCAGCAGCTTATCGACGCCCCGGTGCTCGACGCCGACCTCCTCCGCCACGCGAAGGCGTTCGGGCTGTCTGATTTGCAGATCGCGGCCCTGCGGCCGGAGCTTGCCGGGGAGGACGGCGTGCGCACGCTGCGCTGGTCCCTCGGCGTGCACCCCGTATTCAAGACCGTGGACACTTGTGCCGGCGAGTTTGAGGCGCAAACGCCGTACCTGTACTCCGCCTACGAGTTGGACCCGAACGCGGAAAGCGAAGTGGTCGCCGCAACCGGCGGGCAGGATGGCGTGAGCTCGCGCGAGAAGGTCATCATCTTGGGCTCTGGCCCCAACCGCATTGGCCAGGGCATCGAGTTCGACTACTCCTGCGTCCACGCCGCGCTGGAGCTCTCGCGTGTGGGCTACGAGACGGTGATGGTCAACTGCAACCCGGAGACCGTTTCCACGGACTACGACACTGCGGATCGCCTCTACTTCGAGCCGCTGACCTTCGAAGACGTCATGGAGATTTACCGGGCGGAGGCTGCCGCCGGCACCGTCGCGGGTGTCGTGGTGCAGCTCGGCGGGCAGACCCCGCTGGGGCTCGCACAGCGGCTTGCCGACGCCGGCGTGCCGGTCGTGGGCACCAGCCCCGAGGCGATTGACCTGGCGGAGGACCGCGGCGAGTTTGGCAAGGTGCTCGAGGCCGCTCAGCTGCCGGCTCCGGCGTACGGCACCGCCACCTCTTTTGAGGAGGCGCGCGCAGTGGCCAACGGCATTGGCTACCCCGTCCTGGTGCGCCCCTCGTACGTGCTCGGTGGGCGCGGCATGGAGATTGTGTACGACGAAGCGAGCTTGCGCGATTACATCGAGCGTGCAACCGAGCTATCGCCCGACCACCCGGTGCTCGTGGATCGCTTCTTGGATTCCGCCATCGAGATCGACGTCGACGTGTTGTGCGACGGCGAAGAGGTCTACCTCGGCGGCGTGATGGAGCACATCGAGGAGGCCGGCATTCACTCCGGCGACTCCGCTTGTGCGCTCCCGCCGATGACGTTGGGGCCGGACGACATTGCGAAGGTGCGCCGCTCCGCCGAGGCCCTGGCGCACGGCATTGGTGTCAAGGGGCTGATGAATGTGCAGTTCGCCCTCAAGGACGACATTCTCTACGTCATCGAAGCCAACCCGCGTGCGTCTCGCACGGTGCCGTTCGTGTCCAAGGCGACGGGCGTGCACTTGGCGAAGGCGGCCTCCCGGATCATGATGGGGGCGAGCATTGCGCAGCTGCGTGCTGAGGGGCTGATCCCGTCCGATTACGACGGCGGTTCTTTGCCGCTTGAGCACCCGATTGCGGTGAAGGAAGCGGTACTGCCGTTTACTCGGTTCCGCCGTCCGGACGGCTCAATCCTGGACACCATCCTGGGCCCCGAGATGAAATCGACAGGTGAGGTCATGGGCCTGGCCCCGTCGTTCGGAGTGGCCTACGCCAAGGCCGAGGCGGCGGCATTCGGTGAGCTGCCGACGGAGGGCACCGTCTTCGTGTCGCTTGCGAACCGCGACAAGCGCACGCTGATCTTCCCGATCCAGCGCCTGTCCACCATGGGTTTCACCGTTTTGGCCACGGAGGGTACCGCGCAGATGCTGCGCCGCAACGGCATCGAATGCGAGGTGGTGCTGAAAGCCTCCGATGTCCGAGAAGGCGCGGAAGGCACCTCCGTGGTGCAGCGGATCACTGAGGGCGAGATTGACCTCGTGCTGAACACGCCGGCGGGGTCCGCGGGCGCGCGCCACGACGGCTATGATATCCGCGCCGCCGCTGTTGTGGCGGGCGTGCCCATCATGACCACGGTGCAGGGTGTCACCGCGGCGGTGCAGGGCATCGAGGCGCTGCGCGGCAAGGACATCACGGTGACGAGCTTGCAGGAGCTCGAGCACGGCGTGGCTGGCACTGGCGAGGGTCGCTAGGTGACAACCACAGCAGGGCAGGGATTCGGCGAGCGGCTCGTTGCGGTCGGCCGCGAGCTGGGCAACCTGTGCGTGGGCATCGACCCGCACGCGCAGCTGCTTGAAGCCTGGGGTCTGTCCGACGACGTGGATGGCCTGCGTTCTTTCACCTTCACATGCGTGGAAGCGTTCGCGGGCCGCGTTGCGTTGGTGAAGCCTCAGGTCGCGTTCTTCGAGCGCTTCGGTTCCCGGGGCTTCGCGGTGCTGGAGGACGCGCTTGCGGTGCTACGGGAGAGCGGCACCCTTGTCGTTGCTGACGCGAAGCGCGGCGACATCGGGTCGACGATGCAGGGGTATGCCCGAGCGTGGCTCGAGCCAGGTTCGCCCCTGGAGGCGGATGCTGTGACGCTGACCCCCTACCTCGGAGTGGGTTCGTTGGATCCGGCGTTCGAGTTGGCAGCAAAGTACGGCAAGGGCGTGTTCGTGATGGCGGCCAACTCCAACCCGGAAGCCGTCGAGTTTCAGTCCGCGACGCTCCGGATTGACGCTGGTCGAGACACACTCTCAGTCGCGCAGTACATGGTCGACGAGTGCGCTGCACGAAACCGCGCGGCGCGCGAGGCGGGACGGGTCGGTGATGTGGGTGTCGTCGTCGGTGCAACCGTCACCTCGCCGCCCGACCTCGGTGCACTCGGCGCCCCGGTGCTCATGCCGGGCGTGGGTGCGCAGGGCGCCTCGTTCGCCGATGCCCGCGCGGTTGCGGGGGAGGCCAGAGAGCTGGTCTTTCCAAACGTGTCTCGGGGTGTGCTCAAGCACGGGCCGGCTGTGAGCGAACTGCGCGAATGCGTAGCTGAACTGGGAAAACAATAAGTAGCGCTGGGGTTATTTATCCACGGCGGAATTGCCTGGTAGTTTAGTTCCGTCGAGCCGTTGACGTGGAATTATCGGGGAAACCCGAGGTAGATGCGCTCCACGGCGGCGGTTGAACTGAGACGCAGTGCTAGACTGTCTCGGACGCCTTGAACCACACTGATGGCATTCACCTTGGCATCGGGTGGTTCGACCGCACCGGCACAGTCAGGCGAGAAATTGTTCGAACTACATTTTGGAGGAACACGTGGCACTCCCACAGTTGACTGATGAGCAGCGCAAGGCAGCACTTGAGAAGGCGGCCGAGGCACGCAAGCAGCGCGCCGAGCTGAAGGCCTCCCTGAAGCGCGGCGAGACCACGCTGAAGGACGTGCTGGATAAGGCAGATTCTGACGAGGTCATTGGCAAGACCAAGGTCTCCGCGCTCCTCGAGGCAATGCCGAAGGTTGGCAAGGTCAAGGCTCGCGAGATCATGGAGGAGCTCGAGATCGCGCAGACCCGTCGCCTGCGTGGCCTGGGTGAGCGTCAGCGTCGCGCTCTGCTCGAGCGCTTCGGCTTCGAAGAGAACTAAACCGTGACTCAGGCGGCGCCGCGCGGCAGGCTCGTCGTGCTGGCTGGCCCATCCGCTGTGGGAAAGTCCACGGTGGTGAGCCGGCTGCGAGACGACGTGCCCAACTTGTACTTCTCCGTTTCCATGACCACGCGGGCACCGCGCCCGGGCGAGGTTGATGGCAAGGATTACTTCTTCGTCACCGCTGACGACTTCCAGCAGCGGATTGACCAAGGGGAGATGCTTGAGTGGGCGGACATCCACGGAGGCCTCCAACGCTCCGGTACCCCGGCTCAGCCAGTACGCGACGCGCTGCTTGAGGGTCGGCCCGTGCTAGTGGAGGTCGATCTGATTGGCGCGCGCAACATCAAACGACTGATGCCCGAAGCGACGACGGTCTTTTTGGCACCGCCGTCGTGGGAGGTACTGGTCGAGCGTCTCACCGGCCGTGGCACGGAAACGGAAGATGTGATTGAGCGCCGCCTGGCTACGGCGAGGCGCGAGCTTGAGGCACAAGGCGAGTTCGACGACGTTGTGGTGAACGACGATGTCGACGATGCGGTCGCTCAGATCGCGCGGATTCTCGCTAATTCATCGATGAACTAATGAAGCGAGTGGGTTAAACGTGAGCAACACAACGACAGATGTGTCGCAGGAGAACCCGGCTGCAACCACGCAGACGGAGCAGGTCACGGAGCAGGTGTACGACACGCCTGAGGGCATTACGGCCCCTCCGATCGACGAGCTGTTGACCAAGGTGTCGTCGAAGTACGCGCTGGTCATCTTCGCCGCGAAGCGTGCTCGACAGATCAACAGCTTCTACCAGAACTCCGAGGACGGCGTATTCGAATTCATTGGACCGCTGGTGACCCCGGAGGCCGGTGAGAAGCCGCTGTCGATCGCACTGCGTGAGATCGAGGCCGGCCTGCTGGAGCACGAGGAAGGCAAGTAGCCTGCTGGCGTTAGCACCGCTCCCGAACCCGTCCGGGTGAGGGGGCGGTATTTTCGTTCGCGCGTGGTTGCGGCTGCGGTACGGAAGGTCCTGCGGCGCGCCGGTCGGCCGTGTCATAAGCTTGGCCGTCATGAGCAAAAACGTCGTCATCGGAGTATCCGGCGGAATCGCGGCCTATAAGGCGTGCCATCTCATCCGCGACTTTAAGGAGCGAGGGGATACGGTTCGCGTCATCCCGACGGCGGCGGCATTGAACTTCGTGGGTGCGGCGACGTTCGAGGCGTTGAGCGGCAACCCGGTCGACACTGGGGTGTTCACGCGTGTCGACGAGGTGCAGCACGTCCGCATCGGCCAAGAAGCGGACCTTATTGTCGTTGCCCCAGCGACGGCGGATCTCATGGCGCGAGTCGCTGCAGGCCGGGCTGACGACCTGCTCACTTCGACGATCCTCGTGGCGACCTGCCCCGTAGTGCTCGCGCCCGCGATGCACACGGAGATGTGGCTAAATCCCGCGACGCAGGACAACGTGTCAACGCTGCGCGCGCGCGGCATCACCGTGCTCGAGCCTGCACATGGGCGCCTGACGGGCAAAGACACGGGCCCCGGGCGCCTTCCGGAACCGGACGCGATCGCGCAGCTCGCGCGCACGGTGTGGTCTAGCGGGCCGTTCCCGCGCACGCTTGAGGGAAAGCGGGTACTCATCTCTGCCGGAGGAACGCAGGAGAACATCGACCCGGTGCGCTACATCGGGAACCGGTCCTCGGGGCGCCAAGGTTTCGCCTTGGGAGATATCGCCGCGCAGTGCGGAGCGGACGTGACGTTGGTAGCCGGAGCCGTCGATAAGCTTGATGCTCCCTCGGGCGCCACCGTTGTCAATGTGCGCTCGGCGCGCGAGATGCGCGACGCGATGCTTGAGCGCGCGGAGGCAGCCGACGTCATCATCATGGCTGCGGCGGTGGCCGATTTCCGTCCGGAGGCGGAAGCCGAGACGAAGTTGAAGAAGGGTGCGAGTGACGACGCGCTGTCGACCATTCATTTGGTGGAAAACCCCGACATTCTGCGTGAGTTGGTTGAACAGCGTGATGCGGGGCAGGGGAGACAGGTGATTGTCGGGTTCGCGGCGGAGACTGACCACGAGCTGGAGCACGGGAGGGCGAAGCTCAAGCGCAAGGGCGCGGACATGTTGATGGTGAATTCGGTGGCCGGTGGGGGCGTATTTGGCCAGGCGCGCAACAGTGGGTGGCTGCTCGGTGCGGACGGGAGCCAGACGGAGATTCCTGACGGGACGAAGCACGAGGTTGCGGTGCGGATGTGGGACGCGATCGGGAGGATGCTCCAGGCGCGCGAGGCGGGAACTTTGCAGGTTTAGACCGCTTGGTCTATTGTTGGCTGCATTGCTTCGGCTGCGTCGCCCTGCGCCGTTTCGGGGGACTGACGTTGCACAACCCGCACAACTGACTCGTAAGGGATACCGCTTTGTCCACTGAACTGCACTCCGAATCCAGCACCAGGTCCAATACTGACGCGTTCTACCGCCTGTTCACCTCCGAATCGGTGACCGAAGGCCACCCGGATAAGATCTGCGACGCGATCTCCGACGCCATCTTGGACGACATGCTCGCCCAGGACCCGGAATCGAAGGTGGCGGTGGAAACGCTTGCCACCACCGGGCAGGTGCACGTGGTGGGTGAGGTGCGGACGTCTGCGTACTCGAACATTGCACAGATTGTGCGTAACAAACTGGTGGAGATCGGGTTCGACTCCTCCGAGGTCGGCTTCGACGGGCGCAGCTGCGGTGTCAACATCGCCATCGGCGACCAGTCCGCGGAAATCCACGACGGTGTGACCACGTCCCAGGAGGTGCGCGAGCGCACCTCAACGGGGGAAGACGACCAGTCGGGTGCCGGCGATCAGGGCCTCATGTTCGGCTACGCCTCGAACGAGACACCGGAATTCATGCCGTTGCCGATTTCTACCGCGCACCGCTTGGCGCGACGCCTGTCGCAGGTGCGCCATGAGGGCATCGTCACCGGCCTGCGCCCGGACGGGAAAACCCAGGTGACGTTCGCCTACGCCGGGGATACGCCGGTGCACTTAGACACCGTCGTCATCTCCACGCAGCACGCACCGGGTTTCACAGGTCAGGCACTCGAGGAGGCGATGCGCAAGGACGTCATCGAGTGGGTTATCCGGGACGCGGGACTTGAGCGTTTCTACGACGAAGCCACCAAAATCCTGATCAACCCCTCCGGCTCGTTTGTGCAGGGTGGGCCGATGAGCGACGCCGGGTTGACCGGGCGGAAGATCATCGTGGACACCTACGGCGGCATGGCCCGTCACGGCGGCGGCGCGTTCTCCGGCAAGGACCCGTCGAAAGTGGATCGCTCAGCGGCGTACGCGATGCGTTGGGTTGCTAAGAACATTGTCGCTGCGGGCCTCGCCGACCGCGTTGAGGTGCAGGTGGCGTACGCGATTGGGCGCGCGAACCCGGTCGGGCTGTACGTGGAAACGTTCGGCACCGCTGCGGAAGGGCAGACCAACGAGACGATCCAACAGGCGGTGGAAAAGGTCTTTGACCTGCGCCCGAACGCGATCATCCGCGAACTTGACCTGAAGCGCCCGATCTACGCACAGACGTCCGCCTATGGCCACTTCGGCCGCACGGACGTGGACCTGCCGTGGGAGCGGCTGAACAAGGTGGAGGATCTCAAGGGCGCCGCCGGGCTCTAAGCGTCGCGCACAGGGGAGTTCGCTTCCCAGGCGGCCTTCTCCTGTTCGGACTTGCGGTGGTTGCGCAGGGCGATGATGCCGACCACGATGCCGAGCAGCACCGGCACCCAGATCTTCGAGTAATCCATGAGCCACAGCACCCACTCGGGAAGCTGCGGCAGATCGATCCCGGGGAATTCGATGCTGGGCACCGGGAGGTCGACGTGCGGCAGCTGCGGCACCGGCAGGTCGAGGTGGGGGAGCTGAATTTCGGGGAGGTCGATGTCGGGGAAGTAGCTCAACAGCTTGTCAAGGAGCCTGCCGACAATCGGTCCCAGTACCAGGACCGCAAGCGCCCACCCGCCCTTTCCCAAGCCTTCCGCCATCGGGATCAGGGTGCGCTTCAGGTCGCTCGATTCCATGGTCTCGCGCCGCCGAGCCCCTCGGGTTCCGGCCGGTGGATCGAACTCGACCACGGTTGAGCCTTCGCGGTATTCCAGGCTGAGCAGCTCCTTGAAGGCATTCGACTGGACCATCAGGTGGGGCTTCGAGCGGTCCACGCCGAGACTCACGGGTGTCTCGAGCTCCTCTTTCGGCCCCGGCCCGAAGAGTGGGTAGCGGCCCGTGTTCAAGTCGTTGTAGCGGTGTTGCACCTCTCCCGCGACCTTCACCTGCATGCGCACTTGCGGGTTGCGGCGCCGCAGCGAGATCCGCTCGCGCAGGGTGGAGTCGGCTGTCGCCAGGGAGCCGTCTTTCGTCTCCGCCTCGCCGGGCCACGTGGGGTCTGTTGCCGCGAAATCCCGGTCAAAACCCACGCTCACTTCGATGAGGCCAAGGGATGGGTGGTCTAGGGTCCACGTTTCCACTTAGGGCCTCGTTTCGCTTGCCGACGGCTTCTTGCGCACCGCCCCGGCCACAAACGTGGCCACACCGGCTGTGGCCGTCGCGCCGATGGCGTAGATGAAGGTGCCGTCGTTGAAGTAGAGCGCTTTGGCAATGAGGAAGCCCACCCCGGCCAGGATGGGAAGGGACCAGGTTGGGCGGAACGTGAGCCCGTCGATAAGCCCGGCGATGGCTGCGGTGCCGAAGATCAGCGCGATGACGGCACCGACGGCGTTGGGGCTGAACGCGGGGATGAGAACGGCGGGGGCGACGGCGTACACCGCGAGCATGACGAGCGGGGTGGCGCGCTGCCACCCGCTGCGCCCTTTCTCTGACGTTGCTGGTTCAGTCACACCTTGCAAGGGTAGCTCCCCTAGATATCGTTCGTGTAGACGTGGCCGGGCTCCGGGCGCTTGATCAGCTCCTCCAACCCGACGGGGCGCAGGCCCTTGGCCCGCAAGCCGTCGATGACGCACTCGGTGGCGTCGACGGTGGGCTGGTGGATGTCATGCATCAGCACGATCGAGCCAGGCTGGGCGCCGGCCACGGCACGCGAGCAGGTGGTTGCGGCGTTGCGGTGCTGCCAGTCGCTCGTGTCCACGTCCCACATCGCCACTGCCATGCCGCGGTCGCCCGATTGGGCGGAGGTACGCGAGTCATAGGAGCCGTAGGGCGGGCGCATCCACTGCGGGCTCACCCCGGCTGCGTTCTTGATCGCGGCATTGGTGTCATCGAGCTGCGCGGAGATGGTGCCATCGGCTTGGTGCGCGAGGTCGGGGTGCGTGTAGGTGTGGTTGGCAATCGTGTGCCCCTCGTCGCGGATCCGGCGCAGGATCTCCGGGTAGGCTGCGACATTTTGGCCGACGACGAAGAAGGTCGCGTGGACGTTCTTGCGCTTCAAAATGTCCAAAAGCTGCGGCGTGGTGCCGGGTACCGGGCCGTCGTCGTACGTGATCGCGACACAGTCGACGCACTTGGGTGGTTCCGGCGCGGGCGAGGGCTCTTGCACCGGCACAACGGTGACCTGAATCGCGCTGGCGTCGGGGGTCGGCCGCAGCTCCGGAGGAACCGCCTGTTGGACCTGGGCAGGCAGGCCCGCGTAGGCCCTCTTCCAGCTGTCCTGAGCCGCGCGGCCGAGGCGCTGGGAGGACCCGGAGACGAACGATGAGCTTGCGTCGATGGGAGAGCCGGCCCCTTGGGCGAGGATGGCGACTTCCGTACCGGGAATGATCTGCACCTGGCTGGCAAGCGTGGCGACCTTCTGAAACTCCGCACCGAACCCCGCCTCAAATCCAGCACCGGATTCCGCGGGTGTTGCAGCCGGGGCTCCCGCCGCCGATACCGCAGCCGCCAAACACAGGGATACGGCAGCCGGGATAAGACGCTTCATTGTGTGTGGGAACCTTCTTCGCGGTGTTGCAGCAATTGTGAGCATGCTCAAGCACGTGTATGCAACCTAGAGGCGGGGTGTGCCCGGCGCGGCGTGCAGGAATGTCTTATTCATACCCCAGCGTGCTGCCAGGTGCACGTTGAGGTGCGGTGGGGTTGGCGGTGGGGTTGGAGCGGGGCTTGCGCTTCGCCCAGAGGGCGTGTCGGCGCGTCGTTTAAGATGCTGCCCATGTCTCAACAGCGCGCAGGTCAGCTCCCAGTGGCCCGCGTGCTGCCCATGCTCGGCCTGGCGCACCTGGACCGTGCATTCGATTACCTCGTGGCTGAGGAAGATGCGGAGGCGGTGGTGCCCGGCGTGCGGGTGAGGGTGCGCTTCGCGGGGCGCTTGGCGGACGCCATCGTGCTCGAGCGGGTGGCAACCTCGTCGCACGAGATGTCCCTGCGCTTCATCGAGCGCGTCATCTCGCCCGAGGTTGTGGCACCTGAGCGCCTGCGGACACTCGTCGACGCGCTAGCGCAGCGCTACGCGGGCATACGCAGTGACATCTACCGCGCCGCCGTTCCCGCCCGCCACGCCAAGGCGGAATCGACGGACACTTCGACGCCGTGGGAGGAGCTGGGGGAGGCGACAGAACCCGACTTGTCCGGGTGGATGAGCTACGAACACGGCGACGCATTCGTGGACGCGGTGGTGGGCGGCAAACTCGCCCGCGCCGCGTGGCAGGTTGCTCCGGGAGATGACTGGGCTGCCACGCTGGCCGCCCTCGCAGCCAAGGTGGCCATCGACGGCGGCGGGGTGTTGGTGGTGGTGCCCGACCAGCGAGACGTGGATCGGTGCGAGCGAGCGCTGCGCGACGTTGTAGGGCCGAGACAGATCACCACGTTGACCGCCTCCCAAGGGCCCCAGGCGCGCTACTCGCGCTACCTTTCAGTCCTCCACGGCCAGGGCCGGTTGGTGGTGGGCACCCGCTCAGCAGCGTTCGCCCCCGTGGAGGATTTGCGGTTGATCGCGGTGATGTTTGACGGCGATGACAGTCTGGTCGATCCCCGCGCACCCTACGTGCACGCGCGGGAGGTGTGTACGACCCGCTCCACCCTCGAGCGAGCTTCCCTCATCATCGGCGGGTACGCCCGAACCGCGGAAGCGCAGTTGCTGGTGGAAACGGGGTGGATGCACGAACTCGTGGCCCCGCGAGCGGTTCTGCGCTCAATGGCGCCCTACATCCACGCGGCTGGAGACTCGGACTTCGAGCTTGAGCGCGATCCGCGCGCCTCCCAAGCCAGACTCCCCTCCGTCGCCTTCGCCGCGGCGACAAAAGCGCTGGAGGCGCAACGTCCGGTGCTGTTTCAGGTGCCGCGCACCGGCTACATCCAGGCCCTGGCCTGCGGCCAGTGCCGGACACCGTCGCGCTGCCGGTGGTGTAACGGCCCGCTCGGCCTTCCCTCGGGCGGGGAAGCGGCCGCACCCACGTGCCGCTGGTGCGGGCGGATGGATCCGGCGCACGTGTGCCCCACCTGTGGGTCAAGGCGGGTACGGGCGGTGGTGTTGGGCGCGGAGCGCACCGCCGAAGAGCTCGGCCGCGCTTTCCCGAAAGTCCGTGTGCTCACGTCCGGAGGGGACAGAGTGATTGACACCGTCCCGGCGCGGCCCAGCATCGTTGTGGCCACGCCCGGGGCGGAACCGGTGGCCGAGGACGGCTACGGTGCCGCCGTGCTCCTGGACGCCTGGGCGCTCATGCAGCGCCCCGACCTTCGCGCGATGGAGGACACGTTTACGAAGTGGCTGGGCGCGGCGGCGCTCGTTCGCCCCCACACGCAGGGAGGTGAAGTAGTCGTGGTGGCTGAGCCCTCGTTGCCCGTGGTGCAGCACCTCATCCGCTGGGACGCTCCCGGATTTGCCGCAATCGAGCTCGCGCAGCGGCGTGATGCCCGGTTCCCGCCAGCCGTGCACGTGGCCGCCGTTGATGCCCCGCGCGCCGGGTTGGAATCGTTTTTCGCCCGGGCGGAGCTGCCCGAGCACGCGGAGCTGCTCGGCCCGGTTGACCTGCCCGCCGGGGTGCGGTTGCCGGGCGAGTGGGACCGCAACGCCCTGGGCCCGGCCCAGCGCATTCTGGTCCGCGCCCCGCTGGCCGGGCGGTCGGAGTTGGGCAAAGCGCTCAGGGCGGCACAGGTGGCGTGGGCGACGTCGAAGCAGGACACGCCGCTTCGCGTGCAAATCAACCCTGTCGATATTGGCTGAAGATGCGGGCGGGTAGGGGTGTCGGGTGGCGTGGCTACAATCGATGCCCGTGTCAATACGCGAAATTCGCCTCTTTGGGGACCCGGTGCTGAATTCGGCCGCCGCCGCGGTGACCGCATTCGACGACGACCGCGCGGGCCGGTCCGGCCTCGGCCGCCTCGTTGCTGACATGCTCGAGACCATGGATCACGCCGGCGGCGTCGGGCTCGCCGCGAACCAGATCGGCGTGAGCAAGCGAGTGTTTGTGTTCGACTGCCAGGGGATGCGCGGGCACATCATCAACCCCGTGTGGGAGGCGGTCTCCGACGAGACGCAGCGGGGCCGCGAAGGGTGCCTTTCCGTCCCGGGGGTGGCGGGTGAGGTCACGCGCTTCAACACCGTGGTCGCGCGCGGTGCCGATATCTACGGCCGTCCGGTAGCACTGCGCGGCACCGGTCTGCTCGCCCGCTGCATCCAGCACGAGACCGACCACCTCGACGGGGTGATGTTCATGCGCAGGATGGAGCCGGAGGAGCGCAAGGCCGCTATGGCGGAAATCCGCGCTGCAGACTGGCACACAGGCTCAACCGTGTCACCTGTGTCAACCGTGTCCTCTGCGTCGACTCGAAAGGAACCCTAAACCGATGCGTCTCGTCTTCGCCGGAACCCCCGAACCAGCTGCGGTGGCATTGCAACGTCTCATCGACTCGGACCACGACGTCGTCGCCGTGCTCACCCGCCCCGACGCCCGCAAGGGCCGCGGGCGCACACTTCACCCCTCGCCCGTCAAAGCGCTGGCCCAAGAGCACGGCATCGAGGTGCTCACCCCCGAAAGCCTGAAGCGTGACGACGGCCTCCGGTCCCACCTCACCGACCTTGCCCCCGACGCAATCCCCGTCGTCGCCTACGGCAACCTCATCCCCGCTGACATGCTCGACATCCCCACACACGGGTGGGTCAACCTCCACTTCTCCCTCCTGCCCCAGTGGCGCGGTGCCGCGCCAGTGCAGGCGGCGATCCGCAATGGCGACACCACCACAGGCGCCACCACCTTCCGCATCGACGAGGGCCTTGATACCGGGGAGGTGCTGGGCACTATCACAGATGACATCGCCCCGACGGACACCGCAGACGATGTGCTCACCCGCCTTGCCTACGCCGGCGCAGACCTTCTGGTGCACACGATGGACGGGTTGGAAGCAGGCACGCTCCAGCCTGCTGCGCAGCCGGCCGAGGGCACCTACGCTCCGAAGATCTCGACCGCCGATGCGCGCGTGAACTGGGTAGACCCAGCCGCCGTGATCGACAGGACAGTCCGCGCCTACACACCGGGTCCCGGCGCATGGACCATGCTGGATGGGCAGCGGTACAAAATCGGCCCAGTCACTCCCACTGACACGGCAAATCTCGCGCCGGGACAGGCGGCGTTTGCGAAGAACGCCGTGCTCGTGGGCACAGGGGAGGGCGACGTCCAGCTCGGTTCGATCCAGGCTCCGGGCAAAAAGATGATGGCCGCGGCGGATTGGGCGCGAGGTCTGTCTGAGGATGTGCGAAAGGACGTGGTGTTCGAGTGAGTGGCGGATTCCGATCCCGCTCCGCGGGCCGCAGGCAGGCGCAACCTGCTGGCAAGGAACAGAAAGCAGGCAAAGCTCCGGCGAAGAAGCCCCGCTACAGCGTGAAGGGGCGCCCGGCGAGTATTGGAGACCCTGCCCGCGAGGCGGCGTACGAAGTGATCCTGCGGGTGACGCGAGATGGCGCCTTTGCCAACCTCACCCTGCCGGGAGTGCTGAAGGACCGCCGCCTGGGCAGCCGCGACGCTGCCTTCGCCACCGAGCTGACCTACGGCACCCTGCGCACGCTGGGCGTCCTCGACGCCGTGATCGCGCAGTGTTCCTCACGCGAACTCGACCGCATCGCCCTCGAGGTCCTTGCGGCGTTGCGGTTGGGTACGTACCAGCTGCTGTATACGCGGGTGGAGGATCACGCTGCCGTCGATACGTCGGTGCGCCTGGTGCAGGCTGCCGGGCAGGAGCAGGCCAAGGGCTTTGCCAACGGCGTGCTGCGCTCGGTGAGCAGGAAGCCTGCGGAGGAGTGGTTCGAGGAACTTGAGCCGAGCGATGAGCTCGCTGCAGTGGCGTTTCGCACCGCGCACCCCGAGTGGATTGCGCGGTCGTTCCACGCGGCACTCGGGGCGCGTTCCGGCGAGCTGGCCGAGGCGCTGCGGGCCGACTCCGAGCGCCCTGTGGTGCACTTGGTGGCCCGGCCGGGGGAGATGTCGGCCGAAGAGCTTGCGCTGACCACCGGTGGTGAGGAAGGGCGGTACTCGCCGTACGCGGTGTACCTGCCCGAAGGAGACCCGGGAAAGCTCGAGCCTGTGCGCGAGGGCCTTGCGGCGGTGCAGGACGAGGGATCGCAGCTCATCGCCCGCGCACTCACCGAAGTCCCCGTCGAAGGAGATCAAGGCCGCTGGCTTGACCTCTGTGCTGGCCCGGGCGGCAAGGCGGCGCTCATCGGGGCCATCGCGCGTATCGACGGCGCACGCGTCGACGCTGTCGAAGTCACCCCACACCGCGCCGACCTCGTGGCCAAGACAGCCCGAGACCTGCCGGTGAAAGTGCACACCGCGGACGGGCGCGCCCCGGGGCTGGAACCGGGCTACGACCGCGTCCTCGTGGACGCCCCCTGCTCAGGCCTTGGCGCGCTGCGGCGCCGCCCGGAAGCGCGCTGGATGAAGTCCGAGGCGGACATCGACGACCTCACGAAGCTGCAGACGGAACTGCTGGCCTCCGCCGTCGAGCTTGCGCGCCCGGGTGGTGTCATCGTGTACTCCACGTGCTCGCCGGATGTGCGTGAGACGCGGGAGATCGTCGATAAGCAGCTTGCTCTCGGAGGCGTGGAGGAGCTTGATGCGCGCGCCTACGTGTGCGGCATGGCTGATGTCGGTGAGGGCCCGAGTGTGCAGATGTGGCCGCACCGCCACGGCACGGACGCGATGTTCTTCGCTGTGCTGCGCAAGAGCGATAGGGTGAACCCATGATTTACATCGCCCCTTCAATTTTGGCCGCAGATTACTCCGCATTGGGCGAGGACGTGCGCAAGGTGGCGAACGCCGACCTGATCCACGTCGACATTATGGACGGGCATTTCGTGCCCAATTTGTCCTTCGGGCCGGATGTGACCAAAGCCGTCGACGGTGTCACAGACCAGTTCTTGGACATGCACCTGATGATCGAGGAGCCGCAGCGCTGGTTTGACACCTACGCGCAGGCGGGCGGGGACCGAATGGTGTTCCACGTGGAGGCGGTGAGCGACCACATCGCGGCCGCGAAACAGTGCCGTGAGCTGGGCGTGCAGTCCGGTTTTGCGGTGAAGCCCGGCACCGCGATCGAGCCGTACTTGGGCGACCTCGAGCACTTCGACGAGGTCATGGTGATGAGCGTGGAACCGGGTTTCGGCGGGCAGAAGTTCATGCCGGAGGTGCTGTCGAAGGTCATGGCGCTGCGCGACGCCATTCGTGAGCAGGGGTTGGACACGATCATCGGTATCGACGGCGGGATCGGCAATGCCACAATCGCCGAGGCTGCGGCGGCCGGGGTGGACTCGTTCGTCGCAGGCTCTGCGGTGTTCGGCGCGGACGACCCGGCGCAGGCGGTGGAGCGGTTGCGCGAGCTCGCCCGCGAAGCACGCCAGTGACGCCCGAGGAACTCGCGCTCAGCGGCGCGGTAGCCGCCGCCTTCGAAGCTGGCGAAGCGGTGCGCGGCACGACGTCGCCGAATCCTCCGGTGGGCTGTTCGCTTGTCGACGCCTCCGGCGAGCTCATCGCCACCGGCGTCACATCACCCGTCGGCGGGCCCCACGCGGAGATCAACGCGCTGCACGCAGCTGGGGAGCGGGCCCGTGGCGCCACCGCCGTGGTGACATTGGAACCGTGCAACCACACGGGGCGCACCGGGCCGTGTTCGCACGCGCTGGTGGAGGCGGGGGTCGCGCGCGTGGTGTACTTCACCGCGGATCCCTTCGCTCCCGCCGCGGGTGGCGCGGAATACCTGCGCGCACACGGTGTGGAGGTGGACTTCCAACCCGTGCGGGTGGCGGCGCTGCAACCATGGCTGCGCTCCGTGCGCCACGGACGACCTAGCGTGACCCTGAAATTCGCCACCACGCTGGACGGCTTCACCGCCGCTGCCGACGGAACGAGCCAGTGGATCACCGGTTCGGAGGCCCGCGAGCTGGTGCACGAGGACCGCGCGAAGCTCGACGCCATCATCGTGGGTACCGGCACGGCGATCGCCGACAACCCGTCGCTCACGGCGCGCTACCCGGACGGCTCGCTGCGGGAGCACCAGCCGCGGCGGGTGGTCGTCGGCAAGCGGCAAGTGCCCGCGGGGAACTTGACTGCGCTGGGCTTCGAGCAGTACGCCACGCCCCAGGAGGCGCTGGACGCGCTGTGGGAGACCGGGGCCCGCGACGTGCTGGTCGAAGGCGGGGCGGCGCTGGCGGCGAGCTTCCTCGAGCTCGATGTCGTCGACGCGGTGCAGGCCTACATCGCCCCGGCGCTGCTCGGCGCGGGCCGAGGTGTGCTTGACCGCGCACTCGCCACCACCATCGCTGACGCCCGCCGCTTCCACACCACCTTTGTGCGGCGCGTGGGCGAGGACGTGTTCATAGAAATGGAGAGGGATGTTTACGGGTCTGATTGAGGAAATCGGCGTGGTGGAGGAGCTGACCCAGCTCGAGGATGCGGTCCGCATCGCCGTCCGCGCACCGAAAGTCACCTCGGATGCGGCGCCCGGCGATTCGATCGCGGTAGACGGGGTGTGCCTCACCGTGGTGGACAACGCGGGTGGCGTGTTTACCGCGGACGTGATGCGCGAGACACTGGATCGCTCGCGGCTGGGCTCGTATGAGCCGGGGACGCGGGTGAACCTTGAGCGGGCCCTCGCTGCGGGCCAGAGGATGGGCGGCCACATCGTGCAAGGCCACGTGGACGCGGTGGCGACGCTGCTGTCGCGCGAGGTGGCGGAACATTGGGAAGTCCTCCGCTTCAGCTTGCCGGAGCACCTGGGCCGGTACGTGGTGGAGAAGGGCTCGATCGCGGTGAACGGTACGTCGCTCACGGTGTCAGCCGTTAGCGCGCTGGGTGCGGCCGACGGGTGGTTCGAGGTTTCGCTTATCCCCACGACGCTTGCAGCGACGACCGCTGGCGAGCTGGCCGTCGGGGAGCACGTGAACTTGGAAGTGGACGTCGTGGCCAAGTACGTCGAGCGGATGGTGCGGGGTTAAGGTATGGGGCTATGACTGGCCCCGCGGAACATATGGACGAAGACGACCTCGAAGTAGGTCCCGACTCTGGTCTGGATTCCGTGGAAGAGGCGATCGCCGCGATTGCTGCCGGGGGCGCGGTGGTCGTGGTGGACGACGAATCCCGGGAGAACGAGGGCGACCTGATTTTCGCGGCAGAGTGCGCCACCCCGGAACTCGTCGCGTTCATGGTGCGCTACAGCTCCGGCTACATCTGCGTGTCTATGGATGACGCGCGGGCCACCGCGCTTGATTTGCCGCCGATGGTGGTGCAAAACCAGGACCTCCACGGCACTGCCTACGCCGTCACCGTTGACGCAGCCACAGGTACGACCGGCATCTCGGCGGCCTCGCGGGCCGCGACGATTGCGCTGCTGGCCGACGACGACGCCACCAGCCGGGACTTCACGCGGCCGGGGCACGTGGTGCCGCTGCGTGCACGGGCCGGTGGAGTACTCGCCCGGCCGGGCCACACAGAGGCGGCGGTCGATTTGGCCCGGTTGGCCGGCAAGCGGCCCGTCGGCACGCTGTGCGAAATCGTGTCGGAGGATGATCCGACCGACATGGCGCGTTTCGGCGAGCTGCGGCGCTTCGCCGACGCCCACGGGTTGCCCATGATCTCCATCGAGCAGCTCATCGAGCACCGCCGCCGCAACGAACGCCATGTCGAGCGCGTCGCGGAAACGCGGCTGCCCACCGAGTTCGGCGAGTTCACCGCGTTGGGGTACCGCAGCTCGGTGGACGGGGGCGAGCACCTGGCGCTGATCTGCGGAGACATCGAGCAGTTGCGAGGCGCCGAGGATGTTCTCGTGCGTGTGCACTCCGAGTGCCTCACCGGCGACGTCTTCGCCTCGCTGAGGTGCGATTGCGGCCCGCAGCTTCAGGAGTCGCTGCGCCGCGTGCAACAGGAGGGCCACGGGGTAGTGATCTACCTGCGTGGGCAGGAGGGGCGCGGCGTCGGGTTGGCCGCGAAGCTGCGGGCCTATCACCTGCAGGACCAGGGATTCGATACCGTGGACGCCAACGTGGAGCAGGGGCTTCCCGTGGACGCGCGCGAGTACTCGGTGGCGGGACAGATCCTGGCGGACCTCGGGATTGGGTCGGTGGACCTGCTCACCAACAACCCGTCGAAGTCCGACGCGCTGCGCGGGTACGGTCCGCGCGTCGCGACCAGCAGTAGGATCGAAATCACCCCAAACTGCGACAACGTCAACTACCTGCGCACAAAGCGCGACAGGATGGGGCACGACTTGCCGTCGCTAAGCGGATGGCTGGCGTCACACCCGGCGGAACCGAGCCGCGGTGAAGCCCAATAACGAACCGAACCAATAAGGAGCCGAACGAAGTGGCCTCTACCGGAGTCCCCGAAGAATACGACATACACCCATCCGCAGTTGAGGGGATGACCCTCGCAGTGGTCTCCACCAGGTGGAACAGCAAGATCGTCGACCAATTGCGGGAGCGGGCGCTGGAGGAAGCGCGCCGGCTCGGGGTCAAAGCGGACGAGTACCAGGTCGACGGCGCACTGGAGCTTCCCGTGGTGGTGCAGGCGGCCGCGAAGCGTTATGACGCTGTGGTGGCCCTCGGTTGCGTGATTCGCGGCGAGACTGCCCACTTCACCTACGTTTGTCAGTCGGTGACAGAGGGTTTGACTCGCATCGCGCTGGACGAGGAAATCCCTGTGGGCAATGGGGTGCTCACCGTGGACGACGAGGATCAGGCCTACGAACGCTCCGGCGGCGAGGACGCCAAGGAGGACAAGGGGTTCGAGGCGGTGCGCGCCGCCCTCGGTGCGGCTGTCGAGCTACGGCGAGTTCGTGCTCTGCCAGCTAGGCGCTAAAGTGACCCGTTGGAAAGGAGTAATCCAGTGACTTCACAGCGGGAGCAAGAGGTTGCTTACCTCAACGCCCTCGACCCCCATGCGGTGACCACCACCAAGCCCTGGGAGCTCGAGATCTCCTCCAAATTCCTCCGCAACGTTGCCATCGTGTGGGTGATTGTGGTCATGGCTGTGCACTTCTTCATGGCGTGGGCCGTTGATGCGCAGTATTCCGGCGTCACCATCACGGGGCTGGACAAATTCGCCTTCGTCGGTGTCGGGATCATCATTTCTGCCCTGTCCTGGATTGCATTGACCCGCCCCCGCGTTCGCGCCAACGCAGACGGGGTGCAGGTGGCCAACATCATTGGCACACGCTTCTACCCGTGGACGGTCATTTACGGGCTCAGCTTCCCCCGCGGATCCCGCATGGCGCGCCTTGAGCTGCCGGAGTTCGAGTACGTCACGCTCTGGGCCATCCAATCGGGCGACAAGGAGCGGGCGATCCGCGCCGTCGAGCAGTTCCGGGAGCTCGAAGCCCAGTACATGCCGCAGGATTAACCGTTGGCAGATCCGCAGACGTACCGCCCGGCACCGGGCACCATCCCGACCGACCCAGGCGTATACAAGTTCCGGGACCGCGATGGTCGGGTCATTTATGTGGGTAAGGCGAAGAACTTGCGAGCCCGGCTCAACAACTACTTCCAGCCGCCCAACGCGCTCCACCCGCGCACCCGGCAAATGGTCTATACCGGCGCTTCGGTGGAATGGACGGTGGTCGCGTCCGAGGTTGAGGCGCTGCAGCTGGAGTACACGTGGATCAAGCGGTTCGACCCGTGGTTCAACGTCATGTACCGCGACGACAAAACCTACCCCATGCTGGCGGTCAGCGTGCGGGAACGCTACCCGCGGGCGTTTTTCTACCGCGGCCCGAAGCGCAAGGGAGTGCGCTATTTCGGCCCTTACTCACATGCCTGGGCGGTGCGAGAAACCCTCGATCTGCTCACCCGGGTGTTTCCCATCCGTACCTGCTCCAATGGGGTATTCAACCGGCACGAGCAGCTGGGACGCCCCTGCCTGCTCGGCTACATCGACAAATGCGCCGCCCCCTGCGTGGGAAGGGTAAGCGAGGGGGAGTACGACGAGATCGTCCAGGGCTTCCTCGGGTTCATGGCGGGGCGCACCGATGGGCTCGTCCGCGGGATCACGTCACAAATGGAGCAGGCCGCGGAGAACTTAGAGTTTGAGAAAGCAGCGCGGCTTCGCGACGACCTCGGTGCCGTCAACAAGGTCATGGAACGCCAGACCGTGGTCCTTTCCCAGGACACGGACGCCGATGTCATCGCTTTCGATACCGACGAACTTGAGGCCGCGGTGCAGATCTTCAACGTGCGCGACGGCCGCATTCGTGCCCAGCGCGGCTGGGTGGTGGAGAAAACCGGTGATGAGCCGGGTGCGAACGAGCGCCTCGAAGAGGGCCAGGTGGACCCCACGCTTCCCACCCTGATGCAAAACTTCCTGGTCCAGTACTACTCGGACGCCGTTGAGCGGGTGCGCCAAGAGGAAGAAGAAGATCGGCGGATTGAGGAGCAGAAGGTGCGCCGCCGCGGGGTCGACCAAGAATCGCGGGCGGCCGTGAAACCCGCCATGCCGGTGCCGCGAGAGATCCTCGTGGACACGTTGCCGGAGGAACTTCCGGAGGTCACGGCGTTGCTCGAAGAGATGCGGGGCGGCCCAGTGGACATCCGCGTGCCGCAGCGCGGGGACAAGCGGGCGTTGATGGAGACGGTGCACAAGAATGCGGCCGAGGCGTTGCACCAGCACAAGCTGCGCCGTGTCGGCGACCTCACCGCGCGTTCGCAGGCACTGCAAGATATCCAGGATGCGCTCGGTATGGACGAAGCTCCGCTGCGGATCGAGTGCACGGACATCTCACACATCCAGGGCACCGACGTGGTGGCGTCGTTAGTCGTGTTCGAAGACGGTCTGCCGAAGAAGAACGATTACCGTCGTTACCGCATCAAAGAGGCTGCCGGCGACGGTCACTCGAACGACGTCGGGTCGATCGCCGAGGTGACTCGCCGCAGGTTTAAGCGCTACAACGAGGACAAGCTGGCCAACCCTGACGAAGTCGCGGAGGAGCAAACCTTCTCGGACGAGCGCGATGACGCCGATGAGACCGCGGGTGGCGTGCCGAAGCGGTTCGCGTACCCGCCGCAGCTGTTCATCGTTGACGGTGGCAAGCCTCAGGTCACCGCCGCCCAAGAGGTGTTCGACGAGCTCGGGATCGTCGATGTGCAGCTCATCGGCTTGGCCAAACGCCTGGAGGAGGTGTGGGTGCCGGACGATGATGAGCCGGTGATCTTGCCCCGCAATTCCGAAGGGATGTATCTGCTGCAGCAGGTGCGCGACGAGGCCCACCGTTTCGCCATCACTTACCACCGCCAGCAGCGGTCAAAGCGCATGCGCGCCTCCGAGCTTGACGCGGTGCCGGGCCTGGGTCCGTCTCGCCGGACGGATCTTGTGAAGCACTTCGGCTCCGTGCGCAAGGTCAAGGAGGCATCGGTGGAGGAGATCCAGCAGGTGAAGGGAATTGGGCCGAAGCTCGCGGAAACGATCTACGCTCACCTGCACCAGTAGGGGCATTTCGCGTATCGACGAACTCCGTAGCCACCCGTTGGCTACCATGTGCGTCATGTCCGCACCCCAACCCCTGCACCAGGAACTCGCCCCCGAGGCTCAGGCCGAGTTGTCGCGACCTGTGATCATCACTGGCCTGTCCGGCGGTGGTCTCTCCACCGCGGCGAAAGTGTTCGAGGACAAAGGGTACTTCGTCTCGCAGAACCTTCCGCCCCAGCTCATCGTGGAATTGCTGGACCTTGCGTCCCGCGATGATTCCCCGGTTGATCGTCTTGCCGTGGTCACGGACGTGCGCGCGTTGCGGTTCAACGGCTCGCTGCTGGACACGATCGAGCGGGTGAAGGAGCGCGGCTTCTCGCCGTTCGTCTTGTTCCTCGAGGCCCGCGACGAAGTGCTCATCCGCCGCTTCGATTCTGTGCGCAGGACGCACCCGCTTCAAGGCGATAGCACGTTGCAGCACGGCATTGAGCGCGAACGCGAGTTGCTCGAGACGCTGCGTTCCCGCGCGGACGTCATCATCGACACCTCGAACTTGTCCGTGCACGATCTCCGCCGGGCGGTGGAGGCGTCAGTTGGCGAACTGCCGGCGGGCCGCCAGCACGTGACGGTGGAATCGTTCGGGTTCAAACACGGCTCGCCCCGCGACGCGGATGTGGTGTTGGACGTGCGCTTTCTGCCCAACCCGTACTGGGTGGAAGAACTGCGGGATTTCCGAGGTGTGGATGAGCCGGTGGCCAACTATGTCCTGTCCCAGCCAGGTGCGAGCGAGTACGTGGATAACTTCGTGAATCTGCTTGGCAGCACCCTGGCCGGCTACCGGCATGAGGGCAAGGATTTCATCACCGTGGGCGTGGGCTGCACCGGCGGGCACCACCGCTCCGTTGCCGTGTCGGAGGAGATAGGCAAACGCCTCCGACAGCAAGGCAACGTCGACGTCAGCATCATCCACCGCGACCTCGAGCGCAACTAGGCATCGGCCGAGGGACGAAAGAGAGTTTCATGCATCAAACCGGCGACGGTTCATCCGTTTTCACCTGCCTTGGCGGAGGTCACGGCCTCTACCAAACGCTCACAGCCGCCCGCCGGGCCGGGGCCTCCGAGGTCAACGCGGTGGTGACGGTCGCGGACGACGGCGGTTCTTCCGGCCGGTTGCGTCGGGAGATGGACACCATCCCTCCCGGCGACCTCCGAATGGCGCTGGCTGCACTGACGGGTGATGGCGACGACGGCGAAACCTGGCGCGGTACCCTGCAACACCGCTTCGGCGGGCACGGCGCGATGGCGGGGCACGCGTTGGGCAACCTTCTCCTTGTCGGCCTTTCGGAGCGCCTGGGTGGAATGCAGGCGGCACTCGACCAAGTCGCGGAGTGGACGGGGTCGGCGGGTCGCGTCATCCCAGTGAGCCCGGGACCGTTGGACATTGAAGCGGATGTGGCCGGCCTGGACGACGACCCGCGGGTGCTTCGCTCCGTCCGCGGCCAGGTGGCGGTGGCCACCACGCCGGGGACGGTGCGCCGCGTCCGGCTCACCCCGGAGCACCCGCCGGCGAGCGAGGAAGCCATTGCCGCCATCATGGGCGCGGACCTGGTCACCATCGGTCCCGGTTCCTGGTTCTCTTCGGTCATCCCGCACCTCCTCGTACCCGACGTGGCACGGGCGTTGAACGACACGGAGGCGAAGGTGGCGGTGATCCTGAACCTCTCCGCCGAGGCAGGGGAGACACCGGGGTTCACCACGGAGCGCCACATCCACGTTTTCTCACAGCACGCCCCGGACCTGCGAGTGGATTACTTCCTCGCGGACGACGCCAGCACTACCACAGCCGGGGAGCGGGACAACCTGGCGCGAGCGGCGCGCGGTGTTGGCGCGGAGATGATCTTTCGCCCGTTGCGGGAAGCAGCAGATTCCCACCGGCACGACCCGTCGCTGCTCGCGGTCGCCCTCCGGGACCTCGTCGACCCCGTGGCAGCCCGCTAGACTGTCTTCCCGTTGTTCGGCAGGCAGAAAGGATCACCGGTGGCGCTCACAGGAAAAGTCAAGGACGAGCTCCTCGGTGTCGTCGCGCCTGACGCAGCCTCGCGCGAGGCGGAAGCCGCAGCGCTGATCAGGTTCGGTGGGGGAATCGTCACAGGCCCAGGCGGAGTGGCCCTGGAGGCCGATTTCGCAGAAACGCAGGTCGCGCAACGTCTGATCTCCCTCATCATGGATACCTGCGAGGTGGGGGCCAGCATCAGCGAGCTCCCGCCCAGCTCGACGTCGAAGGAAGTCCGCTACGCCGTGCGTGTCGACGACTCCGCGGCCGACGTGATCCGGCGACTCAAACTGGTCACTCCTTCGGGGCATGCTGTTGTGGGTATGCCGCGGCAAGTGATCTCGGGACCCATGTCCGCGGTGGAGGCTGCGTGGCGCGGCGCGTTCCTGGCCCGTGGCCGGCTCACCGAACCGGGTCGCACGGCGACACTCGAAGTCGCGTGTCCGGGACAGGAGGCCGCGTTGGCGCTCGTCGGGTTAGCCCGGCGGCTGTCCGTCCCTGCGAAGACCAGGGAGAGCCGTGGGGTGGAGCGGGTGACCATTCGCGATGGTGAAACCATTGGCATCCTGCTGAGCCGGATGGGTGCGCAACGAACGCGCATCGAGTGGGATCAAAAGCGCACCAGTTCCGCGGCGGCGGCGAAGACGGGTTTCCGTCTCGCCACCTTTGATGACGCGAACACGCGCCGGTCCGCGCAAGCTGCCGCTGCCGCCGCCGCGCGGGTGGAACGGGCGATGGAGATCCTCGGCGATGATGTCCCGGAACACCTCGCAGAAGCGGGGTATCTGCGCGTGGAGCACAGCCAGGCCTCGCTGGAGGAGCTGGGGCGTCTCGCCGATCCTCAGATGACGAAGGACGCCGTCGCCGGCCGTATCCGCCGGCTGCTTTCGCTGGCGGATAAGCGCGCGGCGGAGATCGGGATTCCGGATACGCGCGCGGCGTCCGGAGTCAACGCTAACGACGCATAGCGGGTGAGATACTTCACAACCTGCAGGTAGCAGAGCCGCGGGCTACCGCGTGGCCCTGCAGGGTGGCGGGGGCATCGTTACACTGGCGGGTGACGAGCTGCTCGTTGGCGGCTTGCACATTAACCGAACTATGTAATCAAGGCTTAAGGAGCTCTTAGAGTGGCTACCCGCATTGGCATTAACGGTTTCGGCCGCATTGGTCGTGCTGCGTTTCGCATCATCGAAGACGAGTACAAGGGCGAGCTCGAGGTTGTCAAGATCAACGACCTCACCGACAACGAGACGCTCGCGCACCTGATGAAGTACGACACGGCGTACGGCAAGTTCAACCACGACGTGGAGTACGACGACGACTCGATTACCGTCGACGGCCGCCGCATTGAGGTTTCCGCCGAGAAGGATCCGGCCAACCTGGCTTGGGGCGACGCCGATGTCGATATCGTCCTCGAGTGCACGGGTGTGTTCCGTAAGGGCCCGGAGGCAAAGGCGCACATCGACGCCGGTGCAAAGAAGGTCATCATCTCGGCCCCGGGCAAGGAGGTTGACGGCACCTACGTATGGGGCGTCAACCACACCGATTACACCAACGATGCCCAGGTCATCTCCGCGGCATCCTGCACCACCAACTCCCTCGCCCCGGTGGCGAAGGTCTTGGATGAGGCTTTCGGTATCGAGCGTGGCCTGATGACCACCATCCACGCCTACACCGGAGACCAGCGCCTGCAGGACGCACCGCACAAGGACCTGCGCCGCGCCCGCGCTGCAGCGCAGAACATCGTGCCTACCACCACCGGCGCTGCGAAGGCCGTGGCCCTGGTGCTGCCGAACCTGGAGGGCAAGCTCGACGGGTTCGCGATGCGTGTGCCGACGATCACCGGCTCCGCCACCGACCTCACCGTGACCCTCTCCCGCGATGTCACCGTGGAAGAGGTCAACGAGGCCGTGAAGAAGGCCGCGCAGGATTCCCAGTTCGGCAAGGCCATCAGGTACAACGAGGACCCGATCGTTTCCTCCGACATCATCGGCGATGAGCACGGTGCGATCTTCGACGCCCCGATGACGCGCGTTATCGATGGCAACCTAGTGAAGGTCATTTCCTGGTACGACAACGAGTGGTCCTACACCTCCCAGTACATCCGCCTGACCAAGCACGTCGCGGACAACCTCTAAGCACATTCGAACTCGGGCCCGCGGCGCTACGCCAGCGGGCCCGTTTTCCACAAAAGGAGAAACACATGGCAACCCAGAATCTGCAGCAGCTTCTCGACGAAGGTGTGGACGGCCGCCACGTCCTCGTCCGCTCCGATTTCAACGTCCCGCTCGACGACGACGGCAACATCACCGACGCCGGCCGTATCGACGCGTCGATCCCGACGCTCAAGGCGCTTCTCGACGGCGGCGCCAAGGTCATCGTGATGGCCCACCTCGGCCGTCCGAAGGGCGAGGTCGACCCGAAGTACTCCCTCGCTCCGGTCGCCGAGGCCCTGGCCGAGCGCCTGGGCCAGTTTGTCCCGCTGGCCGGCGACGTATCCGGTGAGGATGCGCACGAGCGAGCCAACGGCCTGACTGAGGGCGAGATCCTGTTACTTGAGAATGTGCGCTTCGACCCGCGCGAGACCTCAAAGGACGAGACGGAGCGCTCCGAGTTCGCGGACGAGCTCGCAGCCCTGGCGGCAGACAACGGCGCGTTCGTTTCCGACGGCTTCGGCGTGGTCCACCGTGCCCAGACCTCGGTCTACGACGTTGCGAAGAAGCTTCCCGCCTACGCCGGCTTCCTGGTGGATAAGGAAGTCGAGACGCTCTCCTCCGTCAAGGACAACCCGGAGCACCCGTACGTGGTCGTACTCGGTGGTTCCAAGGTCTCCGACAAGCTGGGCGTCATCGAGGCGCTGGCGGAGAAGGCCGACACCGTCATCATCGGCGGCGGCATGTGCTACACCTTCCTCGCGGCTCAGGGCCACGACGTGCAGAAGTCTCTGCTGCAGGACGACATGGTGGATACCTGCAAGGAGCTCATTGAGAAGTACGGCGACAAGCTGCTGCTTCCCGTCGATGTTGCCGCAGGCGCGGAGTTCGATAAGGACACCGAGAAGAAGGTCGTCGGCCTCGACGAGATCCCGGAGGGTTGGATGGGCCTGGACATCGGCCCGGAGACCGCGCAGAAGTACGCCGAGGCGATCAAGCAGTCCAAGACGGTGTTCTGGAACGGGCCGATGGGCGTGTTCGAGTTCCCGAACTTCGCCGACGGCACCAAGGCTGTCGCCGAGGCGATGATCGCGGCGACGAAGGACAATGGGTCCTTCACTGTGGTCGGCGGCGGCGACTCGGCGGCGTCGGTACGCACGCTCGGCCTCGACGAGGATGGCTTCAGCCACATCTCCACCGGCGGCGGCGCCTCCCTCGAGCTCATTGAGGGCAAGGAACTGCCGGGCGTTTCCGTTCTTTCGAAGTAAGGAGCCTGATTTTCATGGCACGCACTCCGCTCATCGCGGGCAACTGGAAGATGAACCACGACCACCTGGAGGCGATCCAGAGCGCGCAGAAGCTCGCCTTCGCCTTCCCTAAGGAGGGGTACGAGCGTGTGGACGTCGCGCTCACCGTGCCGTTCACCGACCTGCGCTCGATTCAGACCCTCGTAGAGGGCGACAAGCTCCAAATCACCTACGGCGCGCAGGATGTGTCCGAGCACGACAACGGCGCCTACACCGGCGACATCTCCGCAGCGATGCTGGCCAAGCTGGGTTGCACGTGGGTCGTGGTGGGCCACTCCGAGCGCCGCGAGTACCACAACGAGACCGACGAGCAGGTAGCGGCGAAAGCCGCCAAAGCGCAGGAGTTCGAAATCACTCCGATCGTGTGCGTGGGCGAGCCGCTCGAGGTGCGCGAGGCTGGCGAGCACGTGGATTACGTGGTCAAGCAAACGCGCGCATCGCTCGGCGGCGTTGATCTGAGCAACGTCGTCATCGCCTACGAGCCGGTGTGGGCTATCGGGACCGGCAAGGTGGCGTCTGCCGAGGACGCTCAAGAGGTCTGCCACGCCATTCGCGAGCTCGTTCGCGAGCTTGGCGGCGACTCCACAGCTGACGCCATTCGCATTCTCTACGGCGGCTCCGTGAAGGCCGACACCGTCGCAGAGATCGTGGGGCAGCCGGACGTTGACGGCGGCCTCGTTGGCGGCGCTTCCCTCGATGGCGAGGATTTTGCTAAGTTGGCCGCCGCTGCGGCCAACGCGGTGGTCCCGGGAGCCTAGTTAGCGCGAAACCCCACCGGGCCAGCACCACCCGACACGGGTGCTGCTCACAGGGGTGTAAGACAGTGGTGTAAGCTCTTACGAGTTTGCACCACTTTTGCAGAGGAGACGGAAAAAGCATATGGCTCTCACACTCGAGATCGTGCTCGTGATTTCGGCGATCCTGATGACGGTGTTCGTCCTGCTGCACAAGGGCAAGGGCGGCGGCCTGTCGTCGCTGTTCGGCGGCGGTGTGCAGGCGAACCTGTCGGGTTCGACCACGGTGGAGAAGAACTTGGACAGGTTCACCGTGATCCTGGCGCTGATCTGGATCGCTTGCATTTTCGGCCTGAACCTCATCCACACCTACGCGGCCTAGTTGCCGCAACGGCTACTTCCCCGCTGGCGCCGTCCGCGCCGGCGGGGATTTCCTATTCAGCCGGAGCCGCGTCCTGGGTGAGGTAGTAACGCGTCTCCACCCGCCCGCGCGCTCCCGCGGCGGGCCAGGAGACCGGGTCGGTGGCGGGGTCCATCGCGTGAGCCGCGGCCTCGGCCTTGCCCTCGCCCGAGATGAGCAGCCACACGTGGTCGGCGGCGTGCACGGCGGGGAGTGTCAAGGTAGCGCGTTGCGCGGGCGGCTTCGGCGAGTCGGTCACGGCGACCACGAGCTCCTCGCGCTCCCGCACCGCGTCGGTGTGTGGGAAAAGCGAATTGATGTGGCCCTCGCCCCCCATGCCTAACAGGTGCACATCGAAGCCGCCGGGAGCTACTTCCGCGAGCACGTCGCGGTAGCGTGCCACCGCCTCATCCATGGGTCCGCCGTCGAGCCCGTAGCCGTGGATGTTCTGTTCGGGGATGTCGATGTGGGACAACAGCGCGTCGCGCGCCTGGCCCTCGTTGGAATCGGGGTGGGAGACCTCGACGTTGCGCTCGTCGCCGAAAAACAGCTCGACGCGGGACCAGTCGATGCGTGTGCGCAAATCCGTCGCTGCGAGCCGCTCTAGGAGGGCGATGCCTGCCGTGCCGCCGGTGAGGACGATGCGCGCCCGGCCGTCGCCGCACGCGCCACCGGTCGGGGTGGCGTGGATGGCGTTGATGGTGCGGGTGAGGTCGGCGGCGGAGTCGTCGATAAGCGAAGCGAGGTTGGGGTAGATCATGCTTCCACCTTTGTCACCCGAGACAGTCCGCGCAATGCTCTGCCGTAGGTGGCGTCGGGGCCGAGGTGACGCAGCTCCTCGGCCAGGCAATCGGCGTCGGAGCGCTCGCCCATGGCAACGAGGGAGGCCGCGCGGCCTGGCACCTCGATGCGTACGGTGTAGTCGGTCTGCACCGTGACCTCGATATCGCCGCCGTCGCAGTGGAGCACCAGCTGAGAGATGGGGAACCCGTCGACGGGTTCGGAGGCGCGGCGGGTGACCTCAGCGCGCAGGCTTGATGCGAGCCACCCAGCCGCAATATCAACGCTCGGGTTGTCGGCGGCCCCAGTGATGTCGACGCTGTGGATCTCGTGGCCCGGGTAGCGGTCGAGTGCGGACGCCACAGTGCCGCGCCACGGGGTGATGCGCGACCACATGATGTCGGAGTCGCCCGGGTAATACCCAGCGGCGAGCTCCTCTAGATTCGTCCCGGCGTCGCGGCGCACGTTGGTGATGCGGCGCTGCGCGATCTGGCCCAGCGGGTGCTGTGCCGGGTTGCGGGGCGCTCGCTGGGGCCAACACACCACTACTGGCGTGTCGGGCAACAGCAGCGGGGTGACCACGGAGTCGAGCTGAGACGTCAATTCGCCCTGCAGCGTCATCACCACGACCTCGGAGGCGCCGTTGTCGGAATCGATGTGGAGCTGGGCATCGAGGCGGGTGTCCGCGTTCGGGTCGCCCGAGACCAGAACCAAGACCCGAGCCGGGTGCTCGAACGAGGATTCTCGCAGCGCCGCGAGGGTGGCGTTCACGCGGGCGTCGGCGCCGGCCAGGGTGTCGTCGATGGCGACGAGCAGCGTGAGCACACGCCCGGTCGTCAGCGCGTGGCCCTCCAACGCGGTGGTCAAGCCGCGGGCAATCGCGCCAGTGTCGGTATCGGGCAGATCAATCATCATGGGGATTCACCTTCTTGCGGGTTCTCACGGGCTCTTCTCTCAGCGTTCGCGGCGGGGCACACCCACCGCTACGGCCGGCGCCAGACCCGCCCGTCCTTCTCTAACATCCTGTCGGCGGACGCCGGGCCCCACGTTCCCGCCGGGTAATCCTCGGGGCGGCCGCCCTGCTCCCAGAACTCAATGACGGGGTCGAGGATCTCCCAGCTGCGCTCCACCTCGGAGTTGGTGGGGAAGAGACTCGATTCGTCCAAGAGGGCGTCCAGGATGAGCCGCTCGTACGCCTCCGGGGACTGCTCCGTAAACGCCTCGGAGTAATGGAAGTCCATATTGACGTCGCGCAGTTCCATGCCGGGGCCGGGCATCTTCGAACCGAAGCGCATGAGCACGCCCTCGTCGGGCTGGACACGGATGACGATCGCGTTGTTCGTCAGCTGCGCGGTCTGGTCCGCGGAGAACGGCTGGTAAGGCGGCTCCTTGAACACAAGGGCAATCTCCGTGACCCTTCGCCCGAGACGCTTGCCGGTGCGCAGGTAGAACGGCACGCCAGCCCAGCGGCGGGACTGGATCTCCAGCGTCATGGCCGCGAACGTTTCAGTGGTGGACGCCGGATCAAACCCGTCCTCCTCACGCAGGCCCACCACGCGGCGCGAGCCCTGCCAACCGGCGGCGTACTGCCCGCGCGCCGTCGTCTTGCCAAACGGCCCCACCGCCGAGGTCGCACGCAGCACCTTCAGCTTCTCCGCCCGGAGCTGACCGGGGGAGAAGGACACCGGCTCCTCCATCGCCACCAGTGCGAGGAGCTGAATGAGGTGGTTCTGGATCACATCGCGCGCAGCACCGATGCCGTCGTAGTAGCTCGCGCGCCCACCCAGGCCGATATCCTCCGCCATGGTGATTTGAACGTGGTCGATGTAGTGGGAGTTCCACACAGGCTCAAACATCTGGTTGGCAAAGCGCAGTGCCAGAATGTTCTGCACTGTTTCCTTGCCCAAGTAGTGGTCGATGCGGAACACCGAGCGCTCGGGGAACACCGCGCCCACGACCTCGTTGAGCTTGCGGGCGGATTCGAGGTCGTGCCCGAAGGGTTTCTCGATAATCACGCGCCGCCACTCGTGCTCGTTCGCCGGCGTGGCCATCCCGCTGCGGTCGAGTTGGTGCACGACATCCGCGAAGAACTCGGGCGGTACGGAGAGGTAGTAGGCCCAGTTGCCGGCGGTACCGCGCTGCGCATCCATCCGACGCAAGGTGTCGGCGAGGCGGTCGAAGGCCGCGTCGTCGTCGAAGTTCCCCTGCACAAACTCGAGGCCGTCGGCAAGCCGCTGCCACACGTTCTCGCGGATCTTCGTGCGGGCGCCGCGCTCAACGGCGTCGCGCACGTACTGCTGGAAATCCTCCTTCGACCAGTCGCGGCGACCGTAGCCCACGAGGGTAAACCCGCCGGGGAGAAGCCCCCTGTTCGCGAGGTCATAGATCGCGGGAAGGAGCTTTTTGCGGGCGAGGTCGCCGGTCACGCCGAAAATCACCATGCCGGAGGGCCCGGCGATCTGGGGGAGGCGCTTGTCGTCGGGGGAGCGCAGCGGGTTGACCCACTGCGGGCCTAAATCAGTCACGTGGGATGAGTTTATGCCATGGCTACTTCAGCCGCGCCGTCATCGAATCCAGCAGTTCGCCCCACGCATCGACAAACTTTTCCACGCCCTCGTGCTCAAGCACCTGCACGACGTCGCCCAAATCGATGCCCACGGCCGCGAGCTGCTCGAAGACCCGAGTCGCCTCTGCCTCGGTGCCCGTCAACGTGTCGCCATGCACCCCGCCTTCGGCGAGCACCGCGTCGAGCGTCTTCTCCGGCATGGTGTTCACGGTGTCGGGGCCCGCGAGCTCGGTGACGTACATCGTCGCCGGGTAGGCCGGATTCTTTACACCAGTTGACGCCCACAGCGGCCGCTGCACGTTCGCAATCGCAGGAAGCTTGTCGACGGCTCCGTCGCCACCGAACTCATCCAAAAACAGCGCGTAGGCCAACCGCGCGTTCGCAATGCCGGCCTTGCCACGCAGTGCGAGCGCCTCCTCGGTGCCGATGGTTTCGAGGCGGTTATCCACCTCGGTATCCATCCGCGAGACGAAGAAGGACGCCACGGAGTGGATGGCGGACACGTCGTGGCCGTTTGCCTCGGCTTGACGGATGCCCTCCTTGTATGCGTCGATGACCTGCTTGTATCGCTCGACGGAGAAGATCAAGGTGACATTGACCGAGATGCCCTCCGACAGCGCGGCGGTGACGGCCGGCAGGGACTCGTCGGTGGCCGGGATCTTGATCATCAGGTTCTCGCGGTCCACCTGCTCCCACAGCTCACGCGCCTGGGCGATGGTCTTGGCCTCATCCGCGGCGTAACGGGGGTCAACCTCGATGGAGACGCGGCCGTCCTTGCCGCCGGTGGCCCGGTAGGTATCACGGAAGAGGTCGCACGCGTCTTGCACGTCCTTGATGCTCATCGCGTACACCGCCGCGTCGGCGGTGGTGCCGGCCAGCTTCAGCTCCGCGAGCTGGTCGTCGTAGTGCGTTCCCGAGCCCATGGCCGCAGCGAAGATGGCGGGGTTGGTGGTCACTCCCACGATGGATTTCTCAGCCTTGACCTGGTCCAGGTTGCCGGTGGCGATGCGCTCGCGCGACAGGTCGTCGAGCCAGGTGGAGGTGCCGATTTCGTAGAGTTCATCGATCGGGTTCATGGTGGAAGCTCCTTTACTTGCCGTCGCCGCGGGTGGGGGCGGATTCGGTGGCACCGACGCGTTCGCTCGTCGGCACCGTGCGGTTCTCGCGGGTGCATGCGATGACGTCGCGGGAAACGCGGACCACGTTGTCCGTCGTAAAGCCGAAGCGCTCGAACAGCTCCGCGCCTGGGGCGGACGCGCCGAAGTGCTCAAGCGACACGGCGCGGCCGTGGGTGCCCAGGAAGCGGAACCACGGCATGGACACGCCAGCCTCCACTGAGACACGCGCCTGCACGTCGCGGGGGAGGATCGAGTCGATGTAGTCGTCGTCCTGCTCCATGAACCAGTCCATGCAGGGCACCGAGACGACACGCACCGCGGTGCCTTCCGCCTCGAGCACCTTCGCGGTCTCGACGGCGTACTGCACCTCGGAACCGGTGGCCATGATAATGAGGTCGGGGGTCTCCTTAGAGGCCTCCACCAGCACGTACGCGCCTCGGGCGACACCCTCGAACGCCTTCTCCTTGGTGCCCTCGAGCACCGGCAGATTCTGGCGGGACAGGGCGAGCGCCTTCGGCTGCTCCTTCGCTTCGAGCGCAGCCTTCCACGCGGCGGAGGTTTCGTTCGCGTCCGCGGGGCGGATCACGGCGAGGTCCGGGATGGCACGCAGCGCAGCCAATGTTTCTACCGGCTGGTGCGTCGGGCCGTCCTCGCCCAAGCCAATGGAGTCGTGGGTGAACACGTAGTAGCCGTCGATGCCGGACAGCGCGGCCACGCGGATCGCGGGGTAGAGGTACTCGGAGAAGATGAGGAAGGTGCCACCGTAGACGCGGGTGTTGCCGTGCAGCGCGATGCCGTTCATGATCGAGCCCATCGCGTGCTCGCGGATGCCGAAGTGCAGGTTGCGGCCATACGGCTCGGCGGTGAACATGTCGGTGGAGATCGACTCCGGGCCAAAGGACGCGACGCCCTTGATCAGCGTGTTGTTGGAGCCGGCGAGGTCGGCGGAGCCGCCCCACAGCTCCGGCAGCGTTGCGGCAGCGGCCTGGATCGCGGCCTCGGAGGCCTTCCTCGTGGCAAGCCCCTTCGCGTCCGCCTCCCAGGTGGGGAACTCGGCGGCCCAGTCGGCCGGCAGCTCGCGGGCATTGAGCCGGTCAAACAGCGCCTTGCGCTCCGGGTTGGCCTCTGCCCACTTGGTGAACCTCTCGTCCCAGGCGGCGTGCTTCTCGGCGGCACGCTCGCGCAGCTTGCGGGTGTGCGCAATAATCTCCGGCTCTTCGGGGAAGTTCACCTCCGCATCGAAGCCGAGGGTCTCCTTCACGGCCCTGACCTCGTCTGCGCCCAACGCGGCACCGTGGACGGCGCCGGTGTTCATCAGGTTCGGGGCGGGGTAGCCGATCACGGTTTTCACACGGATGATCGTCGGCTTCCCGGTTTCCGCCTTGGCCTCGGCGACGGCCGCCTCGATGGCCGCGACGTCCTCGCCCGATTCCACGGTGAGCGTCTGCCAGCCGTACGCGGCGTAGCGGGCCATGACGTCTTCCGTGAACGCGATCTGGGTGTCGTCCTCGATGGAGATGCGGTTGTCATCCCAGAACAAGATGAGGTTGCCCAGCTGCTGGGTGCCCGCAAGCGACGAGGCCTCAGATGTCACGCCTTCCTGGAGGCAGCCGTCCCCGGCAACGACATAGATGTAGTGGTCGAACGGGCTCTCACCGGCAGGGGCCTCCGGGTCGAACAGGCCGCGCTCACGGCGTGCGGCCATGGCCATTCCCACCGCCGACGCAAGGCCCTGGCCCAGCGGGCCGGTGGTGATCTCGATGTGGTCGGTGTGGTTGTACTCGGGGTGACCCGGGGTCTTCGATGCCCAGGTGCGAAGCGCCTTCAAATCCTCCATCTCCAGCCCGAAACCGCCGAGGTAGAGCTGGACGTACTGGGTCAGCGACGAGTGGCCGTTGGACAGCACGAAACGGTCACGCCCCGCCCAATCCTTATCCGCGGGGTCCACATCCATCACGCGCTGGAACAAGGTGTAGGCGAGCGGGGCGAGGCTCATCGCGGTACCCGGGTGGCCCGAACCGCAGTGCTCAACGGCGTCCGCGGCGAGCACGCGCGCCGTGTCCACAGCCCGGGTATCGGCCTCCGTCCAGTCTTCCGGGTAGTTGCGGACGGTCATGGCTTGCAGCGCCTCGGGCAGCGTTGGCTGGGTCACGGGTTCCTCATTTCATTGCGGTATGGCCACAGAACGAGCCCAAGCTTAATCGGTCGAGGTGAGCGTGTGGCACTGCCCGCTCCGGGCGGTGCCACCTGCCGGTCACGATTCGTCCCCCCGCCGGGTAAAGGGATACGATCATCCAAAGGTAGGATGCGCCAGGGGCAAAGCTGCATTGAAGGAGAAGGTTTTTGGAGACCATCAAGGCATATTTCGCGTTGACGAAGCCGAGGGTCATTGAACTTCTCTTGGTCGCAGCCATTCCAGCGATGTTGCAGGCAGACCGCGGCGAGGTGCATCTGTGGCTCGTGCTGGCCACGCTGCTCGGCGGTTGGATGGGCGCAGGAGCCGCCAACACCTTCAACATGGTGGCCGACTACGACATCGACCAGAAGATGGGGCGCACCCGGGCCCGCCCGCTCGTGCGGCATTCGGTGACGAAGGAAAAAGCGCGGATCTTCGCGTGGGCGCTGCTCATCCTCTCCGTGCTGTTTCTGGGCATCATCTGCCGCTCCTGGCTCGCGGCCTTTTTCATCGTGCTCACGAACTTCATCTACATCTTCGTCTACACCAAGTGGCTCAAGCGCAGGACGTGGCAAAACGTCATCTGGGGTGGTGCAGCAGGGTGCATGCCGGTGCTCGTCGGCTGGGCGGTGATCCGCGACAACGTGCACGACGGCTCCCCGGATCGCTGGTGGCAGGCCATTGTCATGTTCCTCATCATCTTCTTCTGGACCCCGCCGCACACCTGGGCTTTGGCGATGAAGTACAAGGACGATTACGCGCGGGCGGAGGTGCCGATGCTGCCGGTGGTCGCCTCCGCCTCCGAAACCAGCCGGCAGATCGTGATCTACTCCTGGGCCACCGTCGCCGTATCGCTCCTCCTCGTACCGGCCACCAGCTGGATCTACCTCGTTGTGGCCGTGCTCTCCGGCGCGGCGTTTCTGGTGATGGCCACCAAGCTGCACCGCGGCATTGTGCGCGGGGAGAACGTCAAACCGCTGAAGCTGTTCATCCTGTCCAACAACTACCTGGCGGCACTGTTTCTCGGCCTGTCGGTAGACGCGGTGCTGGGCTTCACCACCATCTCCGAGCTCATCTTCTAAATCTTCAGCACGACCGAGCCCGTCGTCCGGCGGGCTTGCAGGTCCTGGTGCGCTTTTTGGGCGTGCTCCAGCGCATACGGCGAGTGGGTGCGGATGTTGATAGTGCCGTCCTCCACGGCGCGCGCCACCGCCTGCGCCCGCATCAGGAACTCCTCATCCGTGGCTACATAGTGCTTCAGGGAGGGCCGGGTGAGAAACAATGCCCCGTGAGCGTTGAGCTGCTGAATCTTAAACGGCTCCACATCCCCCGAGGCGGACCCGAAGGAGCACACCAAACCGCGGGGGCGGGTGACTTGGAGCGCGAACTCGAACGTGTCCTTGCCCACGCCGTCGTAGACGACGTCAACACCCTCGCCGCCGTTCGCCTCCTTAATTGCCGCCGCCAGTTCCTCCCCGCTGTCCCCGTAGCGGAAAACCTTTGTCGCACCCGCCTCGTAGGCCAGACGCTCCTTTTCCTCAGTGGAGACCACCGAGTAGACGGTGGCGTCTAAAGCCGCGGCCATTTGGGTGAGGATGAGCCCGACGCCGCCGGCGCCCGCGGTGATCACCATCGTGTCGCCCGGGGAGGTTTCCCGTACCCCGTGCAGCAGGTAGTGGGAGGTCATCCCCTGCAGCAACATCGATGCTGCAGCCTCTTCAGCGACGCCCTCAGGCACGGCCACGACCCGGTTGCGGTCGACGACCACGCGCTCGGCGTAGGAACCCGGGGCGTCGTGCCACGCAACCAGGGTGCCCGGCGCGATTTCCCCCTTTGGGTCTTCGGCGACGCGCCCGCAGCCCTCTGTGCCCGGGATGTACGGCGGGTCGGAAGGGTAGGTGCCCGAACGGAAATAGGTGTCGATGTAGTTGACGCCGGCGACGGAGACGTCGATAAGCAACTGCTCCTGGGTGGGGACAGGATCCGGAACGTCCTCGTAGCTCAAGACCTCGGGGCCGCCGTGTTGCGTGACAATGATGGCTTTCATGTCACACGAGCGTAGGCAACCTGCGCTTCCCGTGGGCGAAAAGGAACGCGGAGAATGCAACCACGATGGAGGACATTCCGATGTGCGCGGGGATGGTCCACCGCGGTACCCCCATGCGGAACTGAATCACGCCGATTGCCCACTGCACGATGATCGCAGTCACGAGCACGAGGGAGGTCGTGAACGCGTCCTTGGGGGCGTTGTGCTTGCGCAACAGGTACACCACGACGAGGGTTGCAATGAGGTAGACGTAGAGGAACGCAGCGTGGGTGTAGGCGAGCATTTCGGTGTCCAGCTCGAGGCGGCCTTCCATGCCCACACCGGAGTCGCCCGAGTGAGGGCCGGAGCCGGTGACCATCGTGCCGGTGACTAAGACGAAACACAGCGCTACCGCCGCGGCGACGGTCCAGCCGCGAACGGCGGCGGGGTAGCGGCGGGTGGGGGTCGCATCATCCGGTTCCGCAATCCGCATGTACAGCGTGGCGGCAACCCACACCAGCACCATCGATGGCAGGAAGTGCACCGCGACGGACCACCAGCGCAGGTCCAGCAAAACGGAGATACCGCCGATCACTGCCTGCACCACGACACCGAGCAGCGAAATCCAGGCGAGCACCTTCACCTCTTTGCGTCGCGCCGCTCGGTAGACGGCCAACAGCACCAAGCCCGCAGCCATGCCGACCACGAACGTCAGGAGACGGTTGCCGAACTCGATGGCCTGGTGGACCCAAGGCGCCGCGCCCGCGACGGGGACTAGCGAGCCTTCGTGGCACAGGGGCCAGGTGTCGCAGCCCAGGCCGGAGCCCGTGACGCGCACCAGCGAGCCGGTGACGGTGATACCGCCTTGGCAGACCAGGAGCACCATGGCCAAGACGCGTTGGAGGTTGAGTGAGGGCGAGGCCCAGGCCTGGCGCAGGCGCCCTTCCCGCGACGGTGTGTCGGTACCGGTGAGTGTGGCGTTTGTGGTGCTCACTGAAACTCCCTTATGCAACTTTAGGTGGATCGCTATGAGTGTATCGGACGGCCCGGTCAGCTCCGATCAATGCGGCTAGCCGTCGAAGCGGAACAGGCGGATCGCCCCGATGACAGCTGCCGCTGCCCACGCCGCGAGGCTCGCCCAGGCGGCCCAGTTCACAAGCAGCTGCAACGCTTGCTCCAGCGCACCCGCCAGCGCGACGGTGGGGACGATGTTCCACCACCCGGCGTTACCGATGTCGCCCGAGTAGCCCACCCAGCCAAGGACACCCATGAGCACGAGCCAGAGCAGGTTTGCCACGGCAAGCACGATCTCCGAGCTCAGTGCGCCGCCCATGAGCAAGCCCATCGCCGTAAACGCAGCGACGCCGAAGAGCAGCGTAACCAGGCCAAACAATGCACCTCCCGGGGAGACGCTCCAACCGAGCGTGAACGCGATGGCACCCAGGATCACTATCTGCACCAACACCATGGCCAGCACCCCCAGGATCTTGCCCACGATAATTGCCCACGCGGGAACCCCCGATGCACCGGTGCGCTTCAGGGCTCCGTAGCGGCGATCGAACGCGACCGCAATTGCCTGGCCCGTGAATCCGGCGCCGGTTGCGGCGACCGCGAAAACCATGGGGACCAAGACGTTGAAGTCGGTGTTGGCGCCCAGAATGGGTACAATCGCCGCCGCGACGAGGATTGCGGCGGGGATCACCAGGTTGAGTAACAGCTGCTCGCCGTGGCGGAGCATCAGCTTGGCTTCAATCCCACCCTGCGCCGCGGCGAGAGAGGCCAGCGGGGCGCGTTGGGGGGCGGGAGTGAATGTCCCGGGTCCGATCTGTTGGTGCATCAGCTTCTCAACTCCTTGCCCGTGAGGTCCAAGAACACGTCCTCCAAGGTCCGGTGGGACACACTCATCTCCCGAATCAACACATCCTGGCGAGCAGCTTCGCGCGCGAGCGTAGCGACGACCTCCGGCGAAGCATTGCCCCGAATCGCGTAACTGTACGGTCGGCGCTCCTCGCAGGTGACGCGCAGGGCCGAAAGGGCGGCGTCCAGCGGGCGGGTGTTGAGCGCCTCCGCCGTTGTGAAAGACACGAGGGGATACTCGTCGTGGCTTGTCAGCTCTGCTGGGCTACCCTGCGCTACCAGCCGGCCGCGGTCGAAGATGACTACGTCGTCGGCGAGCGACTCCGCTTCGTCCATCAAGTGGGTGGTCAGCACCACCGTCGTGCCGTCGCGCTTCATTGCGGAGATGATGTCCCACACCGCGAGCCGGGACTGCGCGTCCATCCCCGCCGTGGGCTCGTCGAGGAAGACCAGCTCGGGCCGGCCGATCATGGCCAGGGCGAGCGACAGGCGCTGCTGCTGGCCCCCGGATAGGCGCCGGTAACTGGTGTGCGCCACACCTTCGAGGCCAAGCAGCTGCATCAACCACTCGGGATCGTGCGGGTGCGCGTTGTAGCGTGCCGTCAGCTCGAGCATCTCGCGCACCTTGATGCCCGAGTAGGAGCCCCCGCCTTGCAGCATGATCCCGATCCTGTCCCGCACCCGCTGCGGGTGGGCGACCGGGTCGATGCCCAAAACACGGATCTGGCCAGAGGTTGGGGCGGTAAAGCCCTCGCACATCTCAATCGTGGTGGTCTTCCCCGCGCCATTTGGCCCAAGCAGCGCAAGGAGCTGCCCGCGCCTCGCGCTGAACGACAATCCGTCAACCGCCGTCTTCTCGCCGAAGCGTTTCACCACGTTTGTGACTACCAGCGCTTCTTCACTCATGCAGGTGAGTGTAGACCCCCGTCCGACACGCGCCGCAAACGAAGCCAAGCCGCCGCCGCCAGCACGGCGAAGGCCACGGTGGCGATGCCGTAGATGGTGGCCACCGCCTCGGGGGTCAGCGCGAGCCCTCGTGGCAGGACGAGGAAGCTGAAAACTGCGGAGTACGCGGCCACACCTGCGCGAAACAGGGGGCGGTTTGCCCACGCAGCCAGGGGCAGAATCGCCCAGAGCGGATACCAGGGGTGGACGACGGGGAAGAGCATCACCAGGACGAGCGTGGACACGCCGAGCCCGCCGATTGGATGAATCGTTCCACGGTAGGTCGCCCACAGCATGCGAACCATGAAAGCGACAGCGACGGCGACGCCCGCGGTGCGGGTCACAGTCAGCATCGCTTCGGTATGGTCACCCAGCCCAAGCCACATACCCAAGGCGCCGCCGATCACACCGATATCGGTGGTCAGCGAGAGCCAGCTGCGTATCGACGCAGCACCGCCCTGGCCCGTCACCCACCCAAACCCGATGCCCGTGATCTGCGCTACCGCCAGCGAGGTGACAACGAGGAGGGTGGATTGCACGCCGGCGGCCATCAGCAGCGCCCGCGTCCCGCCCAATCTGGGGCGTAGTGCGCGTGCGAGCGCCATGCCGACGAACCCGAGCCCTATGAACCCGCTCACCTTGACCAGCCCCGCGCAGGTCACCAACACGCCCGAGAATGCAAGCAGCGCCCACGGCCGCCACCAGCGCTTGCCGCTCTCGCTAGAGAGTCCATCCACCCCGCGCAGACCCACTTCCAAGCCGATGAGGACGAACCCCGCCATCAGGGCCTCGTTATGGATCCCGCCGACGAGGTGCAGAATGGTCAGCGGATTGAGCACGCCCAGCCACAGGGCCGCCGCCGGGCGCACACCGCACCGGTGGGCCAGGTGGATCACACCCCACGAGGCGGCCAGGATGCCAGCGATTGACACCGCGCGGTGCGCCAGCACGCCCCACAGGATCGAGTCCCCGGTGATCCAGGAAATCCCGGAGGCTACGCCAAGCGCGACGGGGCCGTAGGGGCTGGGGGAGTGCGCCCAGATGAACGGCACGGAACGGGCGAGGTGGTGTTCTACCCCGAGGAGTTCAACCGGACCGGCGGAGTACGGGTCCATGCCCTCGCGCACAATGAGCCCGTTAGCCAGGTAGGAATAGATGTCTTGGGTGAACAGCGGCGCTGTGCCGAGCAACGGGAACACCCACGCAAGCAGGGTTGCGAGCGCGGTGGCGACCCCGAACCTGTCACCGACTTGCGCATCGGTGCGCAGCTTAGCTGTGGCGCTGCTTGTCGCCCCGACGTAGGGGGCGAGAAGAAGCCAAGCAACCACGAGCAGCCCAACACCCACGAGGACGATGGCGTTTGACGCCAGCATCATTCGTCCCATCAACGCACCCAAGGGGAGAGACGACCATGGGTTGTCCACCACCGGCAACGCGCCGCCGCCTAGGCCACCGAGACCCATGAGGAGTGTGCCCAGGGTACCCAGCCACACCAAAGTGCCCGGGCTCGCCGCGCGGAGGAACCCGGCTTCGCTCAGCTGCGGCGGCGCAGAGGGGCTGTCGGTGTTGGCGGCGGTGTGGGCATCGGTGTTGCCATCGGTGTGCAATTCCGCCGAACGCGACCCGGGGCGGCCGATCCGCGGGAGCTCGTCGGCAAGCGTCGCGCGGCGGCGTCGGGTGTTTCGAGGTGCCGTCACGGCTGGACAGTCTAGTGTGGGCAGCCGTTTCGCCACGGCCGCGCGACCCTTCTGGCCAAATTGAATTACGACACACTAGTGTTGTCAAAAGGCGAAAGCGACTGCTTTCCCTATTGGCCAGAAGGTTCGCTAAAAGAGATGGCCGCGAGGCGGCAGATGGTCTGCGGAAAGGGGTGCAGCATGGCGGAAGTGACAGTGCGCGCCGACGGCGTCGGACGCGGGTCCACCCGGTCCCGGGTCATGGCCGTCATGCTGAAGCACGGCCCCATTTCCGCTGCCGATGTCGGTGAGCAGCTCGGCATCTCGGCGGCCGGGGTGCGTCGGCACCTGGACAAGTTGATTGAGGACGACTTCGCTGAAACCTGCGCGCCGCGCGTGGTGGCGGGCGAGGATGCGTCGCGGGGCCGCCCCGCGAAGCATTACCGCCTCACCCCCGCGGGCCGGGAGCAGTTCGGTGCGAACTACGACGAGCTGGCACTTGATGCCCTCAAGTTGGTGGAGCGCCTGGGAGGCCCGGAAGCGGTGCGGCTGTTCGCCCGCGATCGGGCGGAGAAGATGTTCGCATCCGCTGAGCCCAGTGAGAACACTGAGCCTAGCGAGAACACTGAAACCAGCGACCGCACCGAGGACACCATCCAGCAGGTCGTCGCGGCGTTCGAAGCCCACGGCTACCAGCCGAGCGTGCGGCGCACGAGCGCTGGGGTCCAAATTTGCCAGCACCATTGTCCCGTCGCCGCGGTCGCGGCCCAGCACCCAGAGCTGTGCGAGGCCGAGCATGACGCCATCGCACACCTGGTGGGTACCCATGTGCAGCCGCTCGCCCTGATCTCTGACGGGCACGGCATCTGCACGACTCACATTCCCCTCGCCGCACATCACACGGCGGGAAACGATACGAAAGAAGGAGCGGCTCGACATGACTGAAACGCAAGCCAAGCCAGCGCCAGGTCTGGAAAGGCCGATGAACGACGACGAAATTATTCAGTCGATCGGCGCATACAACTACGGTTGGCACGACTCGGACGAAGCCGGTGCGTCCGCCCGCCGCGGCCTGAACGAAGAGGTGGTACGCGACATCTCGGCCAAGAAGGGCGAGCCGGAGTGGATGCTTAACCAGCGCCTGAAGGCCCTGGAAATCTTCGACAAGAAGCCCATGCCCACGTGGGGCGCGGACTTGTCGGACATCGACTTCGACAACATCAAGTACTACGTCCGCTCTACCGAGCAGCAGGCCGCCAGCTGGGAGGACTTGCCGGAGGACATCAAGAACACCTACGACAAGCTGGGCATCCCGGAGGCTGAGAAGCAGCGCCTGGTCGCAGGCGTCGCGGCGCAGTACGAGTCCGAGGTGGTTTACCACCAGATCCGCGAGGACCTGGAGGAGCAGGGTGTCATCTTCCTGGACACCGACTCGGCCCTGCGTGAGCACCCGGAGCTGTTCAAGGAGTACTTCGGCTCCGTCATTCCCGCCGGTGACAACAAGTTCTCTGCGCTGAACACCGCGGTGTGGTCGGGTGGGTCCTTCATCTACGTGCCCAAGGGCGTGCACGTCGATATCCCGCTGCAGGCCTACTTCCGCATTAACACGGAGAACATGGGCCAGTTCGAGCGCACCCTCATCATCGTCGACGAGGACGCGTACGTGCACTACGTCGAGGGCTGCACCGCGCCGATTTACAAGTCGGACTCGCTGCACTCCGCAGTGGTGGAGATCATTGTGAAGAAGGGCGGCCGCTGCCGCTACACCACCATCCAGAACTGGTCGAACAACGTCTACAACCTCGTGACCAAGCGCGCCCAGGCCGAAGAGGGCGCGACCATGGAGTGGGTCGACGGCAACATCGGCTCCAAGGTCACCATGAAGTACCCGGCAGTGTGGATGACTGGGCCGTACGCCCGCGGCGAGGTGCTCTCGGTCGCGTTCGCGGGTGAAGGCCAGTTCCAGGACACCGGCGCGAAGATGACACACATGGCCCCGCACACGTCGTCGTCGATCGTGTCCAAGTCCGTGGCGCGCGGCGGCGGCCGTGCGGCCTACCGCGGGCTGGTGCAGGTCAACGCCAACGCCCACAACTCGGTGTCCAACGTCGAGTGTGACGCGCTGCTGGTGGACAACATCTCCCGCTCCGACACCTACCCGTACAACGACATCCGCAACGACCGGGTCACCCTGGGCCACGAGGCGAAGGTGTCGAAGGTGAGCGAGGAGCAGCTGTTCTACCTCATGTCCCGCGGCATCCCCGAGGAGGAGGCGATGGCGATGATCGTGCGCGGCTTCGTTGAGCCGATTGCGAAGGAGCTGCCCATGGAGTACGCGCTCGAGCTCAACCGTCTGATTGAGCTGCAGATGGAAGGATCGGTGGGCTAGTTCATGACCCAACCAGTAGAGACCGTTAAAAACGCCACGACGCACAACAACAAGGGCGACCTGTTCTCCTCATTCAACGTGGAGGATTTCGAGGTCCCCGGCGGCCGCGACGAGGTCTGGCGCTTCGTCTCCCTGCGCCGCCTCCGCGGCCTGCACAACGGCGAGTTCGCCCCGCAGGCTCCGGCGCAAATCCAAGTCAGCGCGCCCAGCGAGGTGGTTGTCGAGCGCATTTCGCTTGACGACGATCGCGCCCGGGCCGCCGGCGCCCCGGTCGATCGCATCGCCGCACAGGCGTGGAGCTCTTCCGAGGACGCCACGCTGATTTCGGTGCCGGCGAACGCCGAGGTCACCGAACCGATCTTGGTCAACGTTTCCGGTGCTGGCCTCGACGCGACCACCTTCGCAACCATTGTGGTGGAGACGGGAACGAACTCGTCCGCCACTGTCATCGTGCGCTACACCGGCTCCGGCACCCACGCCGACAACGTCAACTGGGTGATCGGGGAGGGGTCCCGCGTGAATGCGGTGATGTACGCCGATTGGGCAAACGATGCCGTGCACGTTGGTCAGCAGGCGATCGTCGTCAAGCGTGATGCGACGCTGCGCCACCACGTCGCTACCTTCGGTGGCGAGGTGGTGCGCATTACCCCGCGCGCATCGTTCGCCGCACCCGGCGGCGATGCCGAGCTGACGGGCGTGTACTTCGCGGACGACGGCCAGTACATCGAAAACCGTCTGCTTGTGGACCACGCGGTGCCCAACTGCCGCTCGAACGTGCTGTACAAGGGTGCGCTGCAGGGCGACAAGACCTCCAAGCTGCCTGAGGCACGCACGTGCTGGGTAGGTGACGTGCTCATCCGCGCCGAGGCAACCGGCACGGACACGTACGAGACGAACCGCAACCTCGTGCTTACGGACGGGGCGCGCGCCGACGCGATCCCGAACCTGGAGATCGAGACCGGCGAGATCGCCGGCGCCGGTCACGCCGCGACGGTGGGCCGATTTGATGATGACCAGCTGTTCTACCTGCGCTCCCGCGGCATCCGCGAGGAAGACGCGACGCGCCTGATCATCCGCGGCTTCTTCAACGAGGTCCTCAACCAGATCCCCGTCGAGTCGATTCGTGAGGAGCTTGTCTCCCGCGTCGCCGGCGAGCTCGAGCAGAACAACAACTAAAGGAACATTTATGTCGACCCTGGAAATTAAGAACCTCCACGCCAACGTCCTGCCCACCGAGGAGGGCCAGGAGGCCAAGCCCATTCTCAAGGGCGTGAACCTCACCATCAACGGCGGCGAGACCCACGCCATCATGGGCCCGAACGGCTCGGGCAAGTCCACCCTCGCCTACACCCTTGCAGGTCACCCGAAGTACGAGGTGACCGAGGGCGAGGTGCTGCTTGACGGCGTGAACATCCTCGACATGGAGATCGACGAGCGTGCCCGCGCCGGCCTCTTCCTGGCCATGCAGTACCCGGTCGAGGTGCCGGGCGTGTCCTCGTCCAACTTCATGCGCTCTGCGGTGACCGCCGTGCGCGGTGAAGCGCCGAAGCTGCGCGAGTGGGTTGGCGAGCTCAACGCGGCCCGCGAGGCGCTGCAGATGGATGCCTCGTTCTCCGAGCGTTCGGTCAACGAGGGCTTCTCCGGTGGCGAGAAGAAGCGTCACGAGGTCATGCAGCTTTCGCTGATGAAGCCGAAGTTCGCTGTGATGGATGAGACGGACTCCGGCCTGGACGTCGACGCTCTGCGCATCGTGTCCGAGGGCATCAACCGCTACCAGGACGAGACCGGCGGCGGCGTGCTCATGATCA
>ERZ1031260.8-NODE-8-length-78324-cov-33.931940_pt1 | contig 78324 bp, 76 predicted proteins | sample MGYA00517287_ERZ1031260 | MGnify/ENA primary metagenome ERZ1031260 (study PRJEB33718, sample SAMN03159811) | human skin metagenome | collected 2014-02-25 | study: EMG produced TPA metagenomics assembly of the PRJNA266117 data set (Human skin bacterial metagenome and... | reverse complement strand
GGAACCCGAAGATGCGCCGCTTCATCTTCACCGACCGTAACGGCATCTACATCATTGACCTGCTGCAGACGCTGACCTACATCGACGAGGCGTACGAGTTTGTCAAGGAGACCGTCGCACACGGCGGCACCATCTTGTTCGTGGGCACCAAGAAGCAGGCCCAGGAACCGATCCAGGAAGAGGCGGAGCGCGTCGGCATGCCGTACGTGACCCACCGCTGGCTGGGCGGCATGCTCACCAACTTCCAGACCGTGTCCAAGCGCATCGGCCGCATGAAGGAACTGCAGGCCATGGACGCAGCCGAGGACGGCTACGCAGGCCGCGGCAAGAAGGAAATCCTCATGCTCACCCGCGAGCGCGTGAAGCTTGAGCGCGTGCTCGGCGGTATCGCCGACATGACCAAGGCGCCGTCCGCGCTGTGGATCGTGGACACGAACAAGGAGCACATCGCTGTGTCCGAGGCGCAGAAGCTGCGCATCCCGGTCGTTGCGGTGCTGGACACCAACTGCGACCCGGACGTGGTCGACTTCCCGATCCCGGGCAACGACGACGCCATCGGCGCCGTGAAGCTGCTGACCCACATCGTGGGCGAGGCTGTCATCGAGGGCAAGCAGCAGCGCGAAGAGCGCCAGCTCGCCGCTGCACGCGACGCCGCTGGTGACACCGATGCGAAGCGTCAGGCTGAGGTCTCCGAGGCCGCAGCGCAGGCTGCCTCCTCCGAGGACGTTGCTCCGGCCGAGGCTGCCAAGGCTGCCGCTGCCGCTGAGGCCGCGAACCCGCAGGTTGTCGCCGAGGTTGAGCAGCCGGCCGTCGTCCGTGCTGCTGAGCAGGCTGACGCCGCCGGCGATGCGGACGCCACCGAGGTCGCACCGGCAAACGAGCCGGGCAAGGTCGACGAGGGCATCCAGATCTCCGGCACCGAGTCCGCAACCCAGGCATAGGGTCCCAACGGCTGGTGTTTGCCAGCTCGCCCACCCCGCGTCTCGCTTACGTCCGCCGGTTCACGGCCTGGGCGCGAGCGGCGCGGGGTGTTTCTTTTCCACCGGTCTTCGATAAGTCCGCCGTATCGTGCCGCGCTTAGCATCGTCGGCTACTCTTGAACCGGTTTTCTATAACGCACCATTTCTACGCACCATTTCTACGAGGAGGATCGCCCCTATGGCGAACTACACTGCTGCTGACGTCAAGAAGCTCCGCGAGACCACCGGCTCCGGCATGCTCGACTGCAAGAAGGCGCTGGAGGAGACGAACGGCGACTTTGAAAAGGCCGTCGAGAACCTCCGCATCAAGGGTGCCAAGGACGTGGGCAAGCGCGCTGAGCGCAACGCCCTCGAGGGCCTGGTTGCAGTGTCCGGCAACACGATCGTCGAGATCAACTCTGAGACCGACTTCGTGGCCAAGAACCAGGAGTTCAAGGACATCGCAGCACAGATCGCTGACGCTGCTTCCGCCGCGAAGGCAAACTCCGCAGAGGAGCTGGCGAACGCTGACGTGAACGGTGAGACCGCGCACGACGTGCTGGAGCGCCTGTCCGCCAAGATCGGTGAAAAGCTGGAGCTGCGCCGCGCCACCACCGTCGAGGGTGACAAGGTCGAGGCGTACCTGCACCAGAAGGCTGCGGACCTGCCGCCGGCCGTCGGCGTGCTGGTCGCCTACACCGGCGACAACGCTGACGCTGCGCACCAGGTCGCGCTGCAGATCGCTGCGATGAAGGCTCGCTACCTCAACCAGGAGGCTGTCCCGGCCGAGGTCGTCGAGAAGGAGCGCGCGGTCCAGGAGGAGATCACCCGCAACGAGGGCAAGCCGGAGGCTGCAATCGCCAAGATCGTCGAGGGCCGCATGGGCGGCTTCTTCAAGGACGTCGTGCTGCTTGACCAGCCGTCGCTGGCGGACTCCAAGAAGACCGTTGCCCAGTACGCACAGGAGAACGGTATCGAGGTCACCGACTTCGTCCGCTACGAGGTTGGCCAGGCCTAAGCCCTCCAACCTTGCCCCGGCTTCGTGCCGGGGCTTTTTGCTTTTCCGGTTCCTCGCCCAGTAACGATCGACACCCTCTTGTTATCACTACGTTTCATACGGGCTGGTCAGGGCGGTTCACCCCGAAACCGCGGCCCCTCGAATGTCGATCGTTACAACAGCGCCCCCGAATGACGGTCGCAGACCTCCCAAACCCCTCGGCGTAGAATGAACGCGACTGTCAAAACCCCCGAGATCCAAGGAGCTGAGTAACACGTGACCACGCGTAAGGGCTACAAGCGAGTGATGCTGAAGCTAGGTGGCGAGATGTTCGGCGGAGGCAAGGTCGGCATCGACCCCGACGTGGTGGAAAGCGTGGCCAGCCAGATCGCCGAAGTAGCCGCAACAGGTGCGGAGATCGCGGTGGTCATCGGCGGCGGCAACTTCTTCAGGGGCGCGCAGCTGCAGCAGCGCGGGATGGATCGCGCGCGCTCGGACTACATGGGCATGCTGGGCACGGTGATGAACTGCCTGGCGCTGCAGGACTTCCTCCAGCAAAAGGGCGTGGACTGCCGCGTGCAAACCGCGATCAACATGGCGCAGATCGCGGAGCCGTACCTGCCGCTGCGCGCAGCACGCCACCTGGAGAAGGGCCGCGTGGTCATCTTCGGCGCGGGTATGGGCATGCCGTACTTCTCCACCGACACGACCGCGGCCCAGCGCGCGCTGGAGATCGGCTGCGAGGTCCTGCTGATGGCCAAGGCCGTCGACGGGGTCTACGACTCCGATCCGCGCACGAACCCGGACGCGAAGCTCTACAGCGAGATCTCCCCGCGCGAGGTCATCGAGCACGGCCTGAAGGTCGCGGACGCTACCGCGTTCAGCCTCTGCATGGACAACAAAATGCCCATCCTCGTATTCAACCTCCTGCAGGAGGGCAACATCGCCCGCGCGGTGGCGGGCGAGCGGGTGGGCACGCTCGTCGCCTAAAGCAGCTGCTTTTCGACGACTCCGGCAACCGCCAACAGTTCGGGCCCCGACGCGTTGATGGCTCCGAGGTGAATCCCTCCGAGCGCAACCGCCGGGGCTCCCGTCATGTTGAACAGCGAACACCACGGCGACCACCGGGTCTGGGCGTGGAAGCTCTCCTCCGGCGTGAGGGATGGGAAGTAGCCGAGGGCCGGCGGATCGTCGCTTAACGTGGGGCTGAGCACGACGTCGACGCCCCACTGGCGGGCAAGTAACTCCGGCAGTAGCTGGTGGTGGGCGAGCGCGGCCGAAACCTGCGAGGGGGTGATGCGGCCGGCTTCCTCGACCAGCCAGGCGATGTAGCCGTTATCTAGCGGATCGATGCCGGTGAAGGAGCGGGTGATGATGGTGGTGAAGTGCTCGTAGGTTTCCAACGACTCGGCGTAGGGGGCGATTTCGACCACGTCGTGGTGGCGGCTCAACACCGATGCGGCGCGTTCTACAAGGGCGCCGCGGCGGTCCGAGGGGTTGACGGGGGAGAAGATGCCGGTGGTGAGAAGGCCGACCCGGAGGCGTCGATAAGCGGGAAGCTCCCAGCCGAGGAGGGTGAGCTGGTCGGCGACGGAGGTGGTGAAAAAGCCGTGGGCGGCGAGTTTGCGGCTGGCCAGCTTCACGCCAACGACCTCGCAGGCGGCGGCGGGGACGCGAATGGAGCCGCCGGCGTCGGTGCCGTGGGCGGCGCGCGCCGTGCCGTCCGCAACCACGACAGCGGCGCCCGTCGAGGAACCCCCGGGCGTGCACCCGGGGTAGGCGGGCGACTCGAGCACGGGAACGTCGGGCCGCTCCGCGTAACAGGTGGCACCGAGCTCGGACATGAGGGTCTTGGCGGGAATGTTGGCGCCCGCGTCCAGTAACGCCTGGGCGATGGGGTCGGTCTCGCGCGCCATGTAGGTCCGGGCCGGGTTGCCCTTGGTGGTGGGCATGCCCGCGACGTCGGTGCCCTCCTTGATGGGGATGCTCCAACCGCTGAGCCTGCCCGGAGCCACCGCGGGCTGAGCATCGTCGGCCACAAAGGTGTACGCGGGGTGCAGCATGGCGCCAGTGTAGGCGCGGGCCCCGCTGGTAGGTTAGTGGGGGACTGCCAAGAAACGACCGCACGAAAGAGTAGGCGAAAAATCATGATCGATGACGTGTTGCTGGATGCCGAAGAGCGCATGACCTCCTCCGTCGAGCACACCCGGGATGAGCTGGTGACCATTCGCACCGGCCGCGCGAACCCGGCGATGTTCAACGGTGTGATGGCGGACTTCTATGGTGCGATGACGCCGATCAACCAGATGGCTACCATCTCCGTTCCGGAGCCGCGCATGTTGCTGATCAAGCCCTACGACCAGTCGACGATGCGCGTGATCGAGGACGCGATCCGCAACTCCGACCTGGGGGTGAACCCGACCGATGACGGCCAGGTCATCCGCGTCACCGTGCCGCAGTTGACCGAGGAGCGTCGCAAGGACCTGGTGAAGCAGGCAAAGGCCAAGGGCGAGGAAGGCAAGGTGGCAATCCGCAACGTTCGCCGCCAGGGCATGGAAGCGCTGAAGAAGATTCAAAAGGACGGCGACGCGGGCGAGGACGAGGTGCAGACCGCGGAGAAGGCGCTGGATAAGACCACGCAGTCCTACGTTGCGCAGATCGACGAGCTCGTGCAGCGCAAGGAGTCCGAGCTGCTGGAGGTCTAAGTGACTGAACAGGCCCAGCCCGCAGGGCAGCCTCAGGCCCAGCCGAGCCGCTGGCCGTCGCGCGCGCCGAAGCCGAAGAACAAGGCTGGGCGAAACCTTCCCGTGGCCGTCGCCACCGGGGTGGTGCTCGGTGCGTTGGTGATCGCGGCGGTGTGGGTGGGGCCAATGGCGTGGTACCCGCTGGTGGCTGTGGCGGTCGCCCTCGCAATGTGGGAGGTGCTCACGCGCCTGCGCGAGGTGGGATACCACCAGCCGCGCACCCTGTTGATCATCATGGGCCAGATCATGCTCTGGGCCTCGTCCGTATACGCGTCCGGCGGGTTGGTCGGCGCGTACGCGATGTCGGTGCTGTTCCTCATGTTCTGGCGCCTGTTCTTCCACAGCGGCGGGCACCACAGTGCAAACCCGGAGAACTACCTGCGCGACACGGCCGTGGGCATCTTCGTGCTCACGTGGATCCCGCTGTTCGGTTCCTTCGCCGCGATGATCTCGCTTATCGACGAAGGCGGTATCCCCGGCTCCCGCTTCATCCTCGCCTTCATGCTGTGCGTCGTGGCCTCCGATGTGGGAGGGTTCGCAGCCGGTGTGATGTTCGGCTCGCACCCCCTTGCCCCTGCGGTGAGCCCGAACAAGAGCTGGGAGGGCTTCGCCGGGTCGATGATCTTCGGCATCCTCACCGGCATCCTCGTGGTGCATTTCCTCATCCTCGGCCCGTGGTGGATGGGCGTGGTGCTGGGGGCAGCGCTTGTGGTCTGCGCAACCATGGGGGACTTGGTGGAAAGCCAGTTCAAGCGCGAGCTGGGAATCAAGGACATGTCCCACCTGTTGCCGGGCCACGGCGGACTGATGGACCGACTCGACGGCATGCTCCCGGCGGCCGCGGCCACCTACGCGCTGCTCAACGCGGCGGTCCTGCTGAACCCGTTCTAGCGCCCGCCAACACTCGCAATTGGCCCTGACGTGGAGTGACGTGCCAAGATGGGTCGCACTATGAGCGAACCCACCAGCGGCAACGTGCCGCACATCCAGCTGCTGACCCCGAAGCGCGGCATGCCGCCGACGCACTTCGCTGACCTGAGCAAAGAAGAACGCATCGACGCGGTAAAGGAACTCGGCCTGCCCAAGTTCCGCGCGGACCAGATCGCGCGCCACTACTACGGCAAGTTCGAGGCCGACCCGCTCACGATGACGGACTTGCCGGAGGCACAGCGCCAGAAGGTCAAGGACGCACTATTTCCCACGCTGCTCACCCCGGTGCGCACGGTGAAAACGGACAACGGCGACACCACCAAGACGCTGTGGCGCCTGCACGACGGCATCCTGTTGGAAAGTGTGCTCATGCGCTACCCGGGCCGCGCCACACTGTGCATCTCCTCCCAGGCGGGCTGCGGCATGGCGTGCCCCTTTTGCGCCACCGGCCAGGGCGGGCTCGACCGCAACCTGTCCACCGCGGAAATCGTGGACCAAGTCCGCGCGGCGGCGGCGATGATGCAGGCTGAGGGCTCGCGTCTGTCCAACGTCGTATTCATGGGAATGGGGGAGCCGCTGGCCAACTACAACCGCGTCGTCTCCGCGGTTCGCCAGATCACCCAGCCCGCACCTGACGGCTTCGGCATCTCCCAGCGCAACGTCACCGTGTCCACCGTCGGGCTCGCGCCGCAGATCCGCAAGCTCGCGGACGAGGGCCTGTCCTGCACCCTCGCCGTCTCACTGCATACCCCGGACGATGAGTTGCGCGACGAGCTCGTGCCCATGAACAACCGCTTCGCCGTCGCAGAAGTGCTCGACGCAGCCCGCTACTACGCGGACCAGACGGGCCGCCGCGTCTCCATCGAGTACGCGCTGATCCGCGATATCAACGACCACGATTTCCGCGCCGATATGCTCGGACGCAAGCTGCACCAGGCACTTGGCCCGCTGGTGCACGTCAACCTGATCCCCTTGAACCCCACGCCGGGTTCGAAGTGGGATGCATCCCCGAAGGCCCGCCAGGACGAATTCGTCCGCCGCGTCATCGCCCAGGGCGTCACCTGCACCGTGCGCGACACCAAGGGCCAGGAGATCGCGGCCGCGTGCGGCCAGCTCGCCGCAGACGAAAAAGCTGGATAGCAGCAAGCGTATCGACGGCTCACGTCACAAACGCCCCGGCCTACATCGTGTGGGGCCGGGGCGCGTGTGTTACCTGAAAGGTTTAACGGGCCTCGTGGCGCGGCTCGACCTTGATCACCTCGACGCCGTCGCGCTCGCGAACCGGGTCGACGGTGCGGGCGTGCGCACCGGTGGTCACCTCGTGGGTGGTGCGGGTGGTCTGGGCTGCCTGGGTCTTCGCGGGGCGCAGGTGCGCAACGCGGGCCGGCTCAATGTTCAGGGCGCGCAGCTGGCTGTCGGTGAGGTTCTCGTAGGTGGAACCGGACAGGGTGGCCTGGTCGTAGATCCAGTCCGGCTCCTGGTGGCCGACCGGCTTGTTGTGGGAGGTGACGGTGCGCACCTGGTTCAGCTTCGGCTTGGTGGCGTGCAGGATCAGGCCGAGGGCGATGAGCACAGCCAGGGCGATCAGCCAGATCGTCTCCACGTGACCCTGGTGGTTGCCGAAGTTGTAGGCAACGAGGAACAGCACGGAAATCCAGCCGGCCTTCTGAATCGCGCCGTCCGACAGCTCGCTCCAGCCGAAGCGGGCGGACGGGACGTCAGCCTCAGAAACGCCGTTGTACACCTGCGGTGCATTGTCTTTCGCGTGAGCCACGGGAATGCTCCTTCTTCTAAAAGCTTGAAAGGCCGGGAAAATCTGCGACTATCATCTCACACCCAGCCTGAATCCGTGGCCAGTAACCCCCAAGGAGTTCAAACTTTCGCACCACCCGGGCAAGAGAATTGGCCCGCCCGCGACTCTGTCAAAGAAAACGTGCCACAATGGTGTGCGTGAAAAACGTACTGATCCTGGGCTCAACCGGTTCCATCGGCACGCAGGCGGTTGAAGTGATCCGGGAAAATCCCGATAAGTTCGCCATCGTCGGCCTTGCCACCGGCGGCAATAACCCGGACCTCGTCATCGAGCAGGCGCAAGAGTTCGGCCTGAGCGCCGACCAAGTTGCCGTGCGCGACATTGAGGGCGCGAAGCGTGTCTCCAAGGCGCTCGGCGGGTACGTCATTACTGGCGATAGCTGCGCGGCGGCCCTGGTGGACGCGCAGCCGGCGGACATCGTCGTCAATGCTCTGGTGGGCTCGAGCGGTCTGCCGGCGACGCTTGAGGTGCTGAAGAACGGTTCGACGCTGGCGCTGGCGAACAAGGAGTCCCTGGTTGCCGGTGGCCGCATCGTGCTTGAGGCCGCGAAGCCGGGCCAGATTGTTCCGGTGGATTCGGAGCACTCCGCCATCGCGCAGGCGATGCGTGCTGGCAACCGCAACGAGGTCTCTCGCCTCGTGCTCACGGCATCCGGCGGGCCGTTCCGCGGCAAGACCCGCGAGGAGCTGATGGACGTCACCCCGGATGAGGCTATCGCTCACCCGACCTGGTCCATGGGCGCGATGAACTCCATCAACTCGGCGACGCTGGTGAACAAGGGCTTGGAGCTCATCGAGGCCTCGCTGCTGTTCGACATCGACCCGGATCTCATCGACGTGGTGGTGCACCCGCAGTCCATCGTGCACTCGATGGTGACGTTCAACGACGGCTCGACGATCGCCCAGGCCTCGCCCGCGTCGATGAAGCTGCCGATCTCTCTCGCGCTGAACTGGCCGAACCGCCTGTCGGATGTGTCGCCGTCGCTCGATTTCGCGCAGGCCCAGACGTGGGAGTTCGAGCCGCTGGATGACGAGGCATTCCCGGCCGTCCGCCTCGCCCGCGAAGCGATCCGCCTCGGCGACCCGTACCCGGCGGTGTACAACGCGGCGAACGAGGGTGCTGTGGACGCGTACTTCGCTGGACGCATCAAGTTCCCGCAGATCGTGGACATCATCGAAGAGGTCCTGCAGTCCGCCACCCAGTTCGCACGCGTGCCGGAGGACGCCTACGACGTCATGCGGATGGAGGCGCTCGCCCGCGAGCGCATCGGCCTGGTCATCGCCCGGATGGAGCAGGACGACTAGTCACCTGTGGGTGTCGTAGGCGTATTCGCCTTTGCGCTCGCGATCGCAACGTCGATCGCGCTGCACGAGGCGGGACACATGTTCGCCGCTCGCGCATTCGGAATGCGCGTGCGGCGGTATTTTATTGGCTTCGGACCCACCCTGTGGTCTACGAAGCGGGGCAATACGGAGTACGGCGTAGCGGCGCTCCCGTTCGGCGGGTTCTGTGACATCGCCGGCATGACGGCGATGGATCCGGTGACGCCGGAGGAAGCGCCGCACGCAATGGTGAACAAGCCCGCGTGGCAACGCATCACGGTCCTGGCCGGCGGCATTTTCATGAACCTGCTCATTGGGGTGGTCATCACCTACCTCGTGGCCGTGTCGTCGGGCATCCCGAACCCGTACGCGGATACCACTCCGCGCGTGGGCGAGCTCGCGTGCGTCTCCGATCAGGTGGATGCGACCACCCTCGCGGACTGCACCGGCGACGGGCCCGCCGCGGCGGCAGGCGTGAAACCAGGGGACGTACTCGATAGCGTCGACGGCCAGCACCTGGATACCTTCGAGCAGCTGCGCGACTACGTGGTGGCACGCCCCGGTGAGCAGGTGGAGCTCACCGTGCTCCGCGGCGGCAGTCCCGTCACCCTCGACCTGCACGTCGGTGAAGTCGAGCGCATCAACCCGCAGACGGGGGAGCGGTTCACCGCGGGTGCGGTGGGGATCCAAGCCGCGCCAATTGCAGACGCGTTCAAGCGCTTCGGCCCGGTCGAGGCCGTCCCCGCCACCGCCCGGTTCACCGGTGCGATGCTTTCCGCCACCATCGACGGCATCATTTCCTTCCCGTCCAAGATCCCGGGCGTCGTCGCGTCGCTGTTCGGCGCGGAGCGCGACGTCGAGGGCCCCGTGAGCGTCATCGGCGCCTCCCGCGCGGGCGGTGAGTTCGTGGCCCAAGACCAGTGGGCCGGGTTCTGGATGATGCTGGCCAACCTCAACTTCTTCCTCGCCCTGTTCAACCTGGTCCCGCTGCCGCCGCTCGACGGCGGCCACATCGCGGTGGTCATCTACGAAAAGCTGCGCGACGCTTTCCGGCGCCTCCGTGGCCTTCCCCCCGGCCCACCCGCGAACTACGAGAAGCTGATGCCGCTGACCATTGCAATGGCGGCGCTGCTTCTCGGCGTGGGCGTGCTGGTGATGGCGGCGGATGTGGTCAACCCTGTGAGGTTGTTCGGCGCAGGGTGAGCCCCCGCCGGTGTGTCCGTGCGGGTGATAAAGTTGGCTCCCATGAGTGCACCCATCGGTTTAGGTATGCCTGAAGGCCCGGCTCCCACACTTGCTCCGCGCCGTAAAACCCGCCAACTGATGGTGGGCGGCGTCGGCGTCGGCTCTGATCACCCGATTTCGGTGCAGTCGATGACCACGACCAAGACGCACGACATCAACTCCACGCTGCAGCAAATTGCGCAGCTAGCCACCGCGGGCTGCGACATCGTCCGCGTCGCCTGCCCGAAGACCGTGGACGCGGAGGCGCTGCCGGCCATTGCCGCGAAGTCCCCGATCCCCGTCATCGCGGACATCCACTTCCAGCCCAAGTACATCTTCGCCGCCATCGACGCAGGTTGTGCCGCGGTGCGCGTGAACCCGGGCAACATCAAGGAGTTCGACGGCCGCGTGAAGGAGGTTGCGAAGGCGGCCGGTGACGCGGGCATCCCGATCCGCATCGGTGTCAACGGCGGCTCCCTGGATACTCGCCTGCTGGAGAAGTACGGCAAGGCCACCCCTGAGGCGCTTGTCGAATCCGCGATGTACGAGGCCGCACTGTTCGAGGAGCACGGCTACGGCGACATCGCGATCTCGGTGAAGCACTCCGACCCGGTGCTCATGGTGGAGGCCTACCGTCAGCTCGCGGCGCAGACCGACTACCCGCTCCACCTCGGCGTGACCGAGGCCGGGCCGAAGTTCATGGGCACCATCAAGTCCTCCGTCGCGTTCGGCGCCCTGCTCGCCGAGGGCATCGGCGACACCATCCGCGTGTCCCTTTCCGCGGACCCTGTGGAGGAGATCAAGGTGGGCGACCAGATCCTGCAGTCGCTCAACCTGCGCCCCCGCAAGCTGGAGATCGTGTCATGCCCGTCGTGCGGCCGCGCCCAGGTGGACGTGTACAAGCTCGCCGAAGAGGTCACCGCCGGTCTCGAGGGCATGGAGTTCCCCCTGCGCGTCGCCGTCATGGGCTGCGTGGTCAACGGCCCCGGCGAGGCGCGCGACGCCGACCTCGGTGTGGCCTCCGGCAACGGCAAGGGCCAGATCTTTGTCAAGGGCGAGGTCGTGGAGACCGTGCCCGAATCCAAGATCGTCGAGACGCTGATCGCCCACGCCCTGCGCATCGCGGAGGAAGAAGGCCTCGAGGAGGTCGCCGGCACCAAGGCTGAGGTGAAGGTCACGCGCTAATGCGCCGCCTCCTGGCCTTCTGCTTCACGCTCATCCTGGCCGCCTCCGTGGCCGGATGTACCCCGCGCCCCAACGACGCCACCCCCGCCGCCGAGGCGTTCCTCGCCGCGCTCAACTCGCGCGAGATGAGCACATCGCTTGTCGACGACTCCGTCGCCGCCCTCACCGCCATCAACGAAACCTGGGAGGGCCTCCAGGCCGAGTCGCTGACCACCACCCTGGGTGAGGTGAACCAGACGGAGAACCTGGCGACGGCCAAGTACACCATGTCCTGGCAGCTTCCCCGGGAACGTGAACTCACCTACGACGCGCAGATGACGCTCACCCAGCAGGGGGAGAAGTGGACGGTGCGCTGGCAGCCGTCGATAATGCACCCGCGGTTGGGGGCGAACCAGCACCTGGAGCTGCGCTCGATCGCCCCGGCCCAGGCCTCGGTGGTCTCCGACGACGGCGTGGAGTTGCTGAAACCGGGTACTGCCTACCGCGTGCTCGTGGAGCCAGGAGAGGTGCGCACGCCGAAGGCCGCCGCGAGCGCAATCAGCAACGCGCTGGCGAAAGCCCATGAGACCGACCGCGGGGTACCGCTGCGCAACGCCGAGGCGCTGGCGGGCGAGCTCGCGGGCGCGACCGACACGTACTCGGTGGCCCTTGTACCCGCGCCCGCCCGCGATGCCTTTGAGAATGCGCTGGCAGGGGAGCCGGGTGTGCGCCTGAACGAGGAAGCGGCGATGGTGAACATCCAGCCCGATTTCGCGCCCGACATCATGGCGCGCGTCGGCGAGCTGGTGCGCGAGGACCTCGAGGGCGATTCCGGGTGGAGCGTCTCTATCGTGAACGAGAATGGCGCCGCGCTTGAGGACGTCGAGCGCGTCGACCCCACTCCGGCACCCGCCGTCCACATTGCGCTGAACCACCGCGTTCAGCAGGCCGCCGAGCGCGCGCTGGAGCCGGTAGCGGGGCAGCAGGCCATGATCGTGGCCATTCGCCCGTCGACTGGCGGGATCCTGGCCATTGCGCAGACTCCTGCCGCCGACGCCGAGGGCAACTTGGCCACCATGGGCCAGTACCCGCCGGGGTCCACCTTCAAGATCATCACCGCGGCAGCGGGCCTGTCGCGCCAGGGCATGGTCCCGGGCTCGCCCGTGCCGTGCCCCGGCACGATGAACCTTTACGGCCGCACCGTGACCAACTACGCGGGCTTCAGCCTGGGTACCGTGCCGCTGGAGACCGCGTTCGCGCGCTCCTGCAACACTACGTTCGCGGACATCTCCACCCGCCTCGCACCCGGTGAGCTGCAGGAGGTGGGCAAGCAGTTCGGCCTTGGGCTGGACATGGAGATCCCCGGCGTCGAGACCATCACCGGATCCATCCCGGAGGGCACCGAGCCCCTCGACCGTACGGAGGCCGGCTACGGCCAGGGCCTCGACCTTGCCAGCCCCTTCGGTATGGCGCTCGTTTCCGCCACCGCGGCTAACGGTACCATGCCCGTCCCGTTCCTTGTCGCGGGCGCGGAGACGAAAGTGAGTGAACAGCCGGCGCCGCTGCCGCCGGAGGCCGTCGATGAGCTACGCCAGCTCATGGCCGCAGTGACCGCCCCAGGCGGTACTGCGAGCGGCCTCGGCTCGCGTGGCGACGTCCGCGGCAAGACCGGCGAGGCCGAAATCAGCGGCGGCTCTCACGCCTGGTTCACCGGCTACCGGGCCGACGACGACATCGCCTTTGCCACCCTCGTCGTCCTGGGAGGGGGATCGGAAGCCGCGGTGGCGATCACGAACTCCATGCTGGCAAACCTCGACGGCTAGCTGGCCGCTAAGGCGCGTTTGACCGCGGGTCTACCATTGACTGCGTGAATACACGAGGACTTCTAACCCCAGGAAAGCCAACGCCCCAGCGCACCGTGCCCGATTCCATCGAGCGCCCCGAGTACGCGTGGAAGAGCAAGGTGCAGGAGAACGTCGGCGAGCCGGTCATTCAGACCCCGGAGACGATTGAGAAGATGCGCGAGGCGTCCCGGATCGCCGCGAACGCCCTCGCGGTCGCTGGCGCCTCTGTCGCCCCCGGCAAGACCACGGACGAGATCGACGGCATCGTGCACGATTACCTCATCGAGCACGGCGCGTACCCTTCCACCCTCGGATACCGCGGCTACCCGAAGTCCAGCTGCATCTCGCTGAACGAGATCGTGTGCCACGGCATCCCCGATACGACTGTGATCCAGGACGGCGACATCGTCAACATCGACGTCACCGCTTTCAAGAACGGCGTCCACGGTGACACCAACGCCACCTTCTTCGTTGGCAACGTGTCGGAGGAGCACCGTCTACTTGTCGACCGCACCCACCAAGCCCTCATGCGCGGCATCAAAGCCGCAAAGCCCGGCCGCCAGATTAACGTTATCGGCCGGGTGATTGAGTCCTACGCCAAGCGCTTCGGCTACAACGTGGTCACGGACTTCACTGGCCACGGCGTGGGCACCACCTTCCACAACGGTCTGGTGGTGCTGCACTACGATTCCGATGCTTATACCGATGTTCTCGAGCCCGGCATGACGCTCACCATCGAGCCCATGATCAACCTGGGGGAACTGCCGTACCGCGTGTGGGACGACGGTTGGACCGTGCAGAACATCGACGGCGAGTACACGGCACAGTTCGAGCACACCATCGTAATTACCGAGGAAGGCAACGAGATCCTCACCGTGCCGGACACCGAGCTGGCGGCGGGCCAGCACATGGGCGGGTAACAGAAATACGAAAAGGTCCCGTGGAGCTGAGCTCCACGGGACCTTCTCGAGGAAAAGCCCCGCTGCAGTTGCAGCGGGGCTATCGCTTCAGAACCTAAGTCCTACGCCGTCCTTAGAAGGAGGGGAGGGTGATCCAGCCGTTGTAGGAAGCAAAGTTGATGCCAGCGATGATGAGGCCGACAACTGCGCCGATGCCTGCGACCACGGTGGCGTCGATCCAGATGCGAGCCCACTGCGGAACCAGCTCAGCGTTGGTCCTCTTGCCGAAAGCGTCGGTGATGTAGAACGGATCCTGGGTGTCGTTCGTGAACTTCGAGGAGCCCTTGTCCTCGCTGAGGCCCTTGGTACCGTCGGAGATGACAGCGCCCAGGTCCTTGTCGCTTTCGCGGACCTTGCCTGCGAAGATGACCTGCTTGTCGTTCGCGACCTTGGCGGTAGCGGTCGGGGTCGGCTCAGCCTTGGTGGTCTTCTCGTTGCCGGTCGTCGTGGCTGCAGCAGTCGTCGTCGTGGTGGAGGTTTCCGTCGTCGGCTGGTTGTTCTGTGCGGAGGCGATGGCGGTGCCACCAAGAACGACGGTCACAGCAGTTGCGGAAGCAACGGCAGCGGTGCGGAAGTTACGCATTCTTATCCTTCTTTCGGAAGTGAGTTGGGATTGGGTTGCGGAAATCCGCGATTTAGAGGTTCACCGGGCCGTGAACGATGAAGTTGTAGAGCGGGCCGACGATGAGGCCGACGGTAGCCGCAACGGCAGCGAAGATGGAGCCAGCAAACATGAGCTGTGCCCACTGCGGCTGATCCTTGAAGTCGCCGTTCGGGCTAACCTGTTCCTTGCCGAAGATTGCGCGACCGTCAGCCGGGATGAGGTTACCGTTCTTGTCGACGGCGCCCAGGCCCTTACCGATCTTGCTGGACAGGCCCGGCTCAGCGCCAGCCTTGCCGTCGATCTTCGGGTCGGCCGGGCGCACGACGAACGTAGTTGGCTCTGCGGTGACGGTGTTGGTGACGGCCTGTGCAGTCTCCTTCTTGGTGGAGGTAACAGTCGCATCAACCACGGAAGGCTTGGAGGTAGCGGTCACCGTCGGAGTGACAGTGGCGTTGGCGGTCGGGGTGGTCGTCACGGTCGCGGAGGCGGTGGTCGTGTTGGTGACCGTCTGCTGGCTCGTCTGAGCCGTTGCGACTGCGGTGGAGCCGAATGCCACTGCGACGGCGGTTGCGCCGGCCAGGGCTGCCTTACGGAAATTACGCATGAAACGAAATCCTTCTCTGATAGTTCTTGCACGACGTCCGGGTGGAATTCAAAGAAGTCCAGGGGCATTGAGCTCCTAGGACCGATATCAAGTCTTGCGACTCGGTCCCGGTGTCGATGACGACAATAGCCGAATAGTCACAACGGTGTGCAAGTTCCCTGACGATTTTCATGCAAAGATCCGCAAAAGGTTGGAGTGTGCGTAGCCCCCTGAGAAAAGCCTGTGTGGCGTTACTGATTTGTGACGTGCGGTTTCGGCTGTGTTGTCTGGTCATCCGGTTAGTTGAAGCCGTTCCCCCAAACGTGGGATGAAGTTGAGGTTTAGACTTCGGTGAAGTTCAAGTCGAGGCCGAGGATTGCGTTCTCCGTGACCTCGGCGAGCGCTGGGTGGATCCAGTACTGCTTGCGTGGGAAATCCCGCAGATCCAGGTCGTACGCCAGCACCGTGATCATTTGCTGGATCAGAGACGATGCCTGCGGGCCCATGTAGTGCGCACCCAAGAGCTTGCCTGTCTGCCTGTCGGCGATAAGTTTCACCTTGCCGGTGGAATCCTCCAACCCCCAGCCGTAGGCCACGTCGCCGTAGTTCTGCAGCTTGCAGGTGACGTCGTAGCCGGCGTCCACCGCCTGCTGCTCAGTAAGCCCCACGGTGGCGAGCTGCGGGTGGGTGAACACGCCGTAGGGGACGTGGTCGTGTGGCAGGGGCACCAGCGCGTCGTCGGAAGCGCCGGACCAGGTGGCGAGGACGTTGTGGGTCACGGCGCGGGTCTCCGCGTTGGCCACGTGCTTGAGTTGGTAGGGCGAGGAGATGTCGCCGAGCGCCCACACGCCCTCTGCGGTGGTGCGGCCGAAGGCGTCGACCACCACGCGGCCGTCGGGGTGGGTGTCGATGCCGGCGGCGGCCACGTCCAGGGTGTCGGAGTTAGGCACGCGTCCGGTGGCGATGAGGAGGGCCTGGGAGGTGACGACGGAGCCGTCGTCAAGCGTGAGCTCAATGGAGCCCTCGCTGCCGGAGGCGGAGGCGACGGTGCGCCCGATGTGGGTGGTGAAACGCTCGGCGGCGAGCTCGTTGAACGGCTCCGAGATGTCCGCGTCGAGGGTGCGCAGGAGCGGGGAGCGGTTGATGATGGTGACGTCGGTGCCCAGCGCGTCGAAGATGTGCGCGAACTCCATGGCGATGAAGCCGCCGCCGACGATGGTCAGGCTCTCGGGCTGCTGCTCCAGGCGCATGATGTCCTCGTTGGTGTGGAACGGGACGTTCTTCGCCCAGTCGGGGACGAAAGGGCGGGCGCCCGCGGCGATGATGATGGTGTCGCCGGTGATGGTCGCCTCCTCGCCGCCTATGCCGGTGCGCAACGTCTTGGGGCCGGTGAAGCGGGCCTCCATGTCGTAGACCGTGACGTTGGGGGAGCCGTCGCCGCGGCGGTAGGCCTCGCCACCTTGGGCGATGAGGTCGATGCGGCGGTCAAAGACGCGCTCCACAATGCCGGGCCAGTCCGCGCCCTTGTACTCGAGGTCGATGCCGAGTTTCGCGGATTCGCGGGCGGTGTATGCGGTTTCGGCGGCGAGCACGAACATCTTCGTGGGGATGCAGCCGACGTTCAGGCAGGTGCCGCCAAACGCGCCCTTTTCCACGATGGCGACGCGCTTGTCGTCGAAATCTGGGCCCAGAATGGAGTTGCCGGAACCGGCGCCGATGATGATGAGGTCGTAGTGGGGAAAGTCGGACACGAAAATTGCTCCTATATATATACGTCGGAATTGTGTTACATCGCGCAGGTGGCGCTGGGTTTTCGTTGGGGGTTCGTTGGGGGTTCGTTGGGGGTTACAGGATTTTGTCGAGCCACTCAAAGGTGGCCTTGAACGCGGCCTCCCGGGCGTGGCGCTCTGAGAGGAACACGTCGTGGCGCGCGCCGTCGATCACTTCGACGTCGGTGGCCTTGCTCAGGGTGGGTGCCCACTTCTGAATCTGGTCCACGTCGAGCACGGTGTCGGCGGTGTCGGCGGCCGCGGAGTATTCCTCGCCGAGGTAGGAGTGGGAGGAGCACAGGGTCAGGGTGGGCACACCGGTATCAACGTCGCCGGAATGGATTTCTTCCTGGGCCTTGACCACGGCGCGGATCCAGCCGAGGTACTTCCGGTGGCCCGCGATGGGCTTCCACGTGGTGTTGAAGTCCCACTCGCCGTGCTCGCCCTTATAAATCGATTGGCCGTAGGCGCCCAAGCCCCCGCCGGGCAGCGGCAGGGAGGGGAAGATGGCGCCGGCCACGTTGATGGCGGGCTTGGCTGCCTTAACCAGCAGCTGGTTGAACTGCAGGTCGAGCCAGGGGCTGTTGAGCACGATGGCCTTGAGTTTGCGGTGCTGCTCCGGCTCTTCCTCTCGCAGGTGGTCTGCCCAAAGCGGGACGATAAGCCCTCCGGTGGAGTGGGCAAGCGGGATCACCTGGCCGTGGCTGGCGGCGATGAGGTCGAGGGCTTTTGTCAGCTCCTCGAAGTAGCGGTGCATGTCCAGCGTGAAGTGGTAGCGCTCGCCCTTCTTGTGCGCGCGGCCGCAGCGGCGCAGGTCCAGTCCGTAGAAGGGGTAGCCGTGGTCGGCGAACTCGCGGGCGACGTGGTCCTGGAAGAAGTAGTCGCTCATGCCGTGGACCCACAAGACGGCGGGTTTGTCGTGCTCCACGCTGGGGTTGTAACGCACGAGCACCGCGCGCGGAACTTTGCCGGTGTCCGGGTCTTTGCTCAAGGGGATTTCCAGCGACTCGAAGCCGTCGCCGAGGACGTCGGGTTTCCAAACCTGGTTCGATTCCTGGGTTGCCATGCCCGCGATGATACTTGGGGGAATAGCCCCGTCTTGGGACGAAAGACGTAAACTGTGTGGTGCTCTAATAGTCGTACAGATCGAAGAGGATGACTACATGTCTGACAAGAGTGGTTACGCGGATGAGGTAGACATCCTGCACGTCGGCGCAGGGATTATGAGCGCGACGTTGGCATCGATGCTCCACGAACTTGAACCTGAGTGGAGCCAGCTTATTCTCGAGCGTCTCGACGGTCCCGCGCAGGAGTCGTCTTACCCGTTCAACAACGCCGGTACCGGACACTCGGCGCTGTGTGAGCTGAACTACACGCCGGAAAAGAACGGCAAGATCGACGTTTCCAAGGCGATGAGCATCAACGAGAAGTTCCAGCTCTCCCGCCAATTCTGGTCCTACCAGGTGGAAAACGACGTGCTGAAGGACCCGCGTGCGTTTATCAACCCGGTCCCGCACGTGTCCTTCGCCCAGGGCGAGGATCAGATTGCGTACCTGCGCAAGCGTTACGACGCACTGTCGTCGAACCACATGTTCCCGAATATGCAGTTCACGGATGACCGCGACGCGTTCACCGAGAAGCTGCCGCTGATGGCCAAGGGCCGTGATTTTGACCAGGAGCCGGTGGCAATTTCCTGGACCGACATCGGTACCGACATCAACTACGGCTCGCTGACCAACCAGCTGCTCGACGGAGCCCAGGAGCGCGGCACCACCGTGCGCTACGGCCACGAGGTGACCAACATCAAGCGCAAGGGCAACGCGTGGAAGGTGACGGTAAAGAACGTCCACACCGGTGACAAGCAGGTGATTAAGGCGAAGTTCGTCTTCGTCGGCGCCGGCGGTTACGCACTTGACCTGCTGCGCAAAGCTGGTGTGCCGGAGGTGCACGGCTACGCGGGCTTCCCGATCTCCGGCATGTGGCTCAAGACCACCAACCAGGAGCTCGTGCAGCAGCACCAGGCGAAGGTGTACGGGAAGGCAAAGGTGGGTGCGCCGCCGATGTCCGTGCCGCACCTTGACCTACGTGTGGTGGATGGTGAGGAGTCACTCCTGTTCGGCCCGTACGGCGGCTGGACGCCGAAGTTCCTCAAGGAAGGCTCCTACCTCGACCTGTTCAAATCGATCCGCTTTGACAACATTCCCTCCTACCTGGGTGTCGCTGCGACGAACTTCGACCTGGTCACCTACCTGGTGCAGGAGATCTTCCGCGACTTCGACGGCAAGGTCGACATGCTGCACGAGTACTACCCGGAGGCCGACGGCAAGGACTGGGAGGTCGTGGTCGCGGGCCAGCGCGTGCAGGTGATCAAGCCCGCCGCGTTCCCGGTGTTCGGCACCCTCGAGTTCGGCACCGCCCTGGTCAACGACCAGAACGGCACCATCGCCGGTGTCCTGGGTGCCTCCCCGGGCGCGTCGATCACCCCGGCCGCGATGATCGAGCTGCTGGAGCGTTGCTTCGGCGAGCACATGATCGACTGGGCCGACAAGCTCCACGAGATGTTCCCGACCTACGGCAAGTCGCTCAAGCGCGACAAGGCCGCGTACCAGGAGCAATGGGAATGGACGCAGAAGACGCTAAAGCTGGAAGAGGCGTAATGCCGACCGCGGTCTAGCAGTGGTCTAGGTTCCGCAGTAGGTGACGAAGGGCAGCTGCCCTTCAGGCCGGGCCATCCATTCGGGCCCGGCTTTTTCGTTGTACGGGTCGGTGACGGCGCCGAGGAGCGCGAAGTATTTGGAGTAGTCGCCGTGGTCCTCGGCCGCGTCGATTGCGTCTTGGAGCATCCCGTTGCGCGGGATGAAAAGGGGGCCCGGCTGCCCTGCGATGCCGTGCTCGCGGTTGTAGGTGGTGATGTCGTCGGCGCGGCTGAGCCCGTCCGCGTGGTCGCCCACCCAGCGCTCCCAGGCGGCATCCCACTCGCGCTGTATGGTGGCCGCGGTGTCCTGGGCCTTCTCCAGCCCGATGAGGGGGACCAGCGCCTCCGCCAAGCGGGCGATGTTCCAGGCGATGATGTTGGGTTGGTTGCCAAACGCGTAGCGCCCGGCGGTGTCGATGGAGGAAAAGCGCGCGTCGCCGCGGAAGTGCTCAGTGAAGGCGCACGGCCCGTAGTCAATCGTTTCGCCCGACAGCGCCGTGTTGTCCGTGTTCATCACCCCGTGCACGAAGCCGAGGCGCATCCAGTGGGCGATGAGGTCGGTCTGGCGCCGAATGACGGCGGCAAGCAGTTCGGCGGGATCGGTGCAGCCCGCGGTCTCCACGACCTTTCGTGTGAGCTCCTCCGACTGCGTCGCCGCGTACTGCACGGTGCCGACACGCAGGTGACTCTTCGCCACCCGCACCACGATCCCGCCTGGCACCGCCCCTTTCTGGCGGATGACGGTCTGACCGGTATCAACTACGGCGAGGGAACGGGTCGTGGGCACACCGACGGCGTGCATGAACTCGGAGACGAGGTACTCGCGCAGCATCGGGCCGATGGCGCCGAGACCGTCCGAGCCAGGGCGCGAGAAAGCGGTCCTGCCGGACCCTTTGAGCTGGATCTCGTACGTGTGGTGGCCGTCGGGGGCGGTGAGGTCGCCGAGGAGAAGCGCGCGGCCGTCGCCAAGCCGTGGCACGAATTGGCCGAACTGGTGGCCCGCGTACGCCATGGCGTGGCCGCCACCTGCGCCGGAGAGCCAGCGCACGCCGTCGGGGCTGCGTAACCACTCGGCGTCCAGGCCGAGCTCGTTCGCGAGTGTCTCATTGAGCACCACGAGTTTCGCGTCCGGGAATTCCGTGCCCGGTTCGGCGTGGGCGAGTTCCGGCAGCGCATCGGCAAGCGTGTGGGCGAGCTTCGGTTGTGTCATGCCCCCACCCTAAACTGAGTCGCTATGACGAACGGGTACATCACGCTGGTCGGCGGCGGGCCGGGCGCGTGGGATCTTCTCACCATCCGCGGGCTTCGCGCGCTTGAGGCCGCGGACGTGATTCTCACGGACCATCTCGGCCCCGCGGGTCAGCTTGACCAGTTTCTGGACTTGACCGGCAAGGAAATCGTGGACGTGGCCAAGCTGCCGTACGCGAAGCAGGTGGCCCAGGAGCGGATCAACGAGCTGCTGGTGGACTACGCCCGCGCGGGCAAGCGCGTGGTGCGTCTCAAGGGCGGGGACCCGTACGTGTTCGGCCGCGGGTTCGAGGAGCTCCAGGCGTGCGCCGCCGCCGGTTTCACCTGCGAAGTGGTACCGGGGGTGACCTCCGCGGTGTCCGTGCCAGCGGCCGCCGGGGTGCCGGTGACGCAGCGCGGCATCACGCACGCGTTCACCGTCGTCTCCGGCCACCTGCCGCCCGGCCACCCGAAGTCGCTCGTGGATTGGTCCGCGCTCGCCCGCGTCGGCGGCACCATCGTGGTGGTCATGGGGGTCAAAAACGCCCGCGCCATTTCGCAATCGCTTATCGACGCCGGGTTAACCCCCACCACACCATCCGCCGTCATCCAGGAGGGCGAAACGGACGCACAGCGGGTGTTCTACGCCACCGCTGAAAGTATCGCGGACGTGATGGAACGCGAGCAGGTGGCCGCCCCCGCCGTGATCGTCTTCGGGGAGGTCGCGGGCCTTGCGCACGCTGGATAGCCTGATCTGGGACACGGCAGCCGTGAAGGCGGGGGAGACCGTGCTGGTGTGCCAGGACCCCACGCTCGACCTCACGCGTGCCGCGCTGGCGGCGGGGAACCCGGTGGTGTTCCTCGACCCGGACTATGCGCGGTGCCAGGATGCTGGGGCGCTCGGAGCGCGCGTGGCGGGGGATGTGCGCCTCGACCACTTCCTTACCGGTTCGGCAGGTTCGTGCGTTGCTGTAGGGGAGATGCCCAAGTCGCTCGCCCGGCTCGATTACGTCGCCCGCTCGATCGCCGGCGCGGGGTTCGACGAGGCGCGGGTGGTGTTCGGCGGAAACAACAAGCACCTCTCGCGCGGGATGAACGCGGTGCTCGGTGAGTCGTTCGGCCAGGTCCAGGCCTCGCTCGGGCGGGGGAAGTTCCGGTGCCTGGTGGCCTCTGGCCCGCGCGATGTGGCCTACGAGCCGGTGCGCGGGGACGGGCTTGTCGCCATCGGCGGCGTGTTCTCCGGCGCGAAGGCGGACCGTGGCGGGGAGCTGTTGCGCTCGAGCCTGCCGGAGTCCGGGCTCGGTCGGTTCCTCGACTTAGGGTGCGGCAACGGGTCCGTCTCACTCGGCCTGGAGGGCGACATCACCGGCACCGACTCGGACGCGGACGCGGTGCTCTCCGCCCGCGCGGCCGCACTCGAGGTGACGTGGGATGACGCCGGCTCGCGCTTCCCGGACGCGTCGTTCGACACCATCGCGCTCAACCCGCCGTTCCACGACGGCACCGCGGTCGACGCAACGCTGGTGCAGCACCTGCTGGATGCGACGGTGCGGTTACTCGCTCCCGGCGGGCAGCTTTTCCTGGTCCATAATTCGCATCTTCGGTACCGGCCGGAGGTGGAACGCCGATACGCGAGCGTGGAACAGGTGGCGCGAGACCGCACTTTTACGGTGCTCCGCGCTGTCTAACGCCTTATTCAGGAATGTGGAAAATATGCGGGGCGTCTGGTAGTTTCTTTCCCGTGGATTACAGCGATGCTCGGCAGAAGAAGGCGTGCGCCGATGTCGCTGGCATGTCCTACCTCATGGAGTCCCGGGCGAACGCCAGCCGGCTCCTTCACGCCTACGAGCAGCTTATGGCAGGCCGGTTCTGCGCCCGCGACTTCACGCTGAGGCCGCAATGCGATTGATGTGGACCGACCCAGCGTGGGAGGACTACCTCAGCTGGCAGGACGAGCCGAAGATGCAGGAACGGATCCAAGCGCTGATCGCAAGCGCGCTGGAAGACCCAGGTTTCGGCCTCGGCGACCCCGTTTCGCACCAGTTCGCCCTCATCCGCGCGTGGTCGCGCCACATCGACGGGCCGCACCGGCTGGTGTACACGGTGGAGGAGGACGACGAGGCCGACACCGCCTCGCTCATCGTGCTACAGGCGCGCTACTACGACTGAGGTCGTCGATGTATGCGAGTGCCTGGTCGCGGTACGTGAAGTTGGGCTGCGCCTCCACCGCGCCGCGCATCACGTCAAGGTAGAACGGGTCCCCGGTCGCCTCGTACCGCTCGAGCGATTGCTTAGCGACGTCCGTCGGCAGCAAACATTCCGGCCCCACCACATGTATCCCCTTGTCCAGCGCTTGGGCCTCGGCCGCTTCGGCGCGGTCACGGAACTTCTCGTTGGGTGGGTAGGTGACGGCGCGCGCGAAGCCGTCGATAAGCATTTGCTCGTTGATGAAGACGTCGGTGAACACGCCGGCGAGGTCGCGCCCGTAGCGGTCCTGGCGCTCGGTGTCGTACTCCAACGTGACGCGCGTGCCGGGCGGGACGAGCTCGGTGAGGCGTGCGGTGGCCTCCTCGTAGAGGCATTCCCCCTGCTCAGGCGTGTCGATGTTCAGCAGCCGCACCCTCACCTCCTCGCCGTGTTGCTTCACGACGATCGTGTCCCCGTCAACGATCTTGGTCACCGTCGCCGTGTCCGGAGGGGCGCACGCGGTGAGTGCTGCCGCTGTCGCGAGCGCTGCGAGGGCTTTCAGTATGGGCCGCATTTAGACCGAGAACCCGATGATGAGCGGGCCGGCGACCCCGAGGAAGAGGCCGATGCCCATCATGATCAGCTGGCGTTTGCCGGCGGGGTGGGCGGAGTTGATCTGCAGCTTCGAGGGCTCTGACGGCAGCACGGCTACCGCCATAGGGTCCCGCGGCTCGTTGTACACGCCGAGACCCGCCTTGTATTTGAGCACCTCGATGCGTTCCTGCTCAGCCTCGTCCGGCTGCAGGCGCTCCATGTCCGCTTTGGTGTCGCGGTTCAGACTTACCGACCTCCACACCGCCCACACCAGGTACAAGCCCAACGCGGCTATGAAGACCCAAAACGGGACGCGCGGCCGCTCGAAAACCATCGAGAGGTGCGCGAGCGACAACACGACGGACGTGAACAGGAGGAGCTCCGCCACCATCCGATGGGTTTTGGTGGTGAGCAGTTCCGCGCGCAGGGTTGCGGTCTGGGAGAAAGGAAGGGTTTCGTTGGTGGTCTGGTTATTTGCTGGGCTGCTCGCTCGACTGTTTGCGCGCGCGAGCGACGGCCGCGGGACCATGATCGCCGTACCGACGCTGACCGCGATGCCGATGAGCGGCACCACCAACGTGGCCAGCACGGTCTTCGGGGCGAACCCGTCCGCGACCCCGTTGACGCCGACGTGCGTGGTCACCGTGTCCGGGATCGCGTCCCACATGAGCAGGGTGTACGCGATGGTGGCAACGTACACCGCGGCGGTCGCGAGGAAGAGGCGGCGCGTGGTTGGGTCGGGGCCCGGTCCTGTGCCTGGTCCTGTGCTTGTCATGCGATCACGGTATCAGCGGGTGGCTAATTCACCCGCCGCGGCCGGTCCTGCCGCCGCAGGTATTCGCCGAGGTAGGGCTGTGCGAACTCAACCTTGCCCCAGCCGGCGGGGAGGATGAGGTCGCGTTCGACGAGCTTGGATCGGGTGTCACTGAGGTGGGTGGTGGGTTTATTCAAGGCTTCGGCGATGTCTGCCACTCGGACAGTTCCATCCGTTGAGCTTTCGGCGAGTGCGGCCATGGCCCGGAGGTAATCGAGTTGTCGCTCCGGCACGTCTCTCACCGACGGCTGATGCACCTGTTGGCCCAATCGGTCGATCGCCGCCGGGATCACTTGCTGCAGCAGTGCCGGGTCGACGAAATCCACACCTTGTTCGGTTGCTGCGTCCCACGCCAAGTATCCGGTGAGCTGGACCAGGTAGGGGTAACCCCGGCTAAATACAGCGGCTTCTTCGGCGGCGTCGAATGTCAGGGAGCCTTCCTCTGCGGTCTTTTCCAATGCCAGGCGCGCGTCTTCAGTTGTCAGGGGTCCGAGTTCGTAGTGACGTGCTCGCCGCAGGAAAGTCGCGCCAGGGAGATCAAGCAGCTTGTTGATGCCCTGGGTGAGGCCGGCCATCGCTACGGCGACGGGTAGATCGTCCCGGACAAGGTCCTGGTAGGCGATCGCGATCTGCGTCAAGTCGTCGGCCGAGGCGTCTTGCACCTCGTCGATAGTGATCAGCACTCCGGATTCCCGCGTGAGCGCGATCAGTTCCCTCAGAGCGGAGGACAACCGAGGCTCGGTTTGTGTCGTGTCCACAGCGGTGCTGACTGATCCGATCCCAGCAATCGAGAACCCCGTAATCTCCCGGCGCGCTGGTTGCTTCAGATGATGGATTGCTTCTGGGATAGTCGCACCGGTAAGTACGTCCGCCATCAGTTCGCGCGCGGAGGCCCGGAGCACGACCCAGCCGCGCCCGGACGCAATATCCTCAATCTCGTTCAAGAGAACAGTTTTGCCGATTCCCCTAGACCCGGAGATAAGCATTGAGCGATCGGGATTGCCCACCCCACCGTCCAGTGCGCGGGCGAATTCTGCCAAGATGATGTCGCGCCCGGCCCACACCCTGGGGCTTGCGCCGAATGTTGGCCTGAATGGGTTCTGCATACCCCTAAAGTACCCGATTGATAAATTGATAAAGTTCGGCGGATTGATAAATTGATAAATTGATAAATCGCTAGATCAGGAGGACGAGCTGCTCGCCTCGGATGTCCACGCGGAAATGGGTGGATGCGATCTCGGCGATGTCGCCGACGGACGCCGCGGTGTCGATGTCGGGGGACGTCACAAGGGTTCGGGCCAGCTCACCTTTGTACTTTTTGTTGAAGTGGCTGATGACCTTCCCGGTGTCGGCCTGCTCCACCCGTACCGTTACGGCGCCGGGGGCAGGGCCGAGCTGCTGGTAGGCGCCGGAGCGAAGATCAACGACAAAGCCCTGGCGCGAAAGCACATCCGTGATCGCGGAGCCCCACCGGGACCTCATCGTTTGACCGGCGAGTTTGGTGCCGGCGGAGAGGCGGTAGCGGGGGATTGTGTCGGTCGCGCGGACCAGGCCGAAGAGTGCGGACCCGACGGCGAGACGATCGAGGGCGTCCTCGGGCAATGTTGGGGCATCCAAGGCCTCGTACAGCACCCCGGTGTAGCGGAGGACCGCCGGCATCACGGGTGCATCAAGAAGGGTGAGGTTCTCGGCGGCTTCGGCCTGTTTGGTGGCAGGTGTGGTGATGGGGTGGGACCGGAGGTCGTCGATAAGCAGTGTGCGAATGGGATCGAGCTGCGGAAACGACAACGACATCGGGGCCGCAACGCCGCCGGGGGCTTTCGTTTCGGAGGGCGGGAGCACGATCAGCATGGGCAAAACCCTAGCGGTAGAATCCCCCGCATGATTACACGCCTGTCCTCGCTGTTCCTGCGCACGCTGCGCGAAGATCCCGCCGACGCCGAAGTGCCCAGCCACAAGCTGCTCGTGCGCGCCGGTTACGTGCGCCGCGCCGCGCCGGGCGTGTACTCGTGGCTGCCGCTGGGGCTGCGCGCCGTGCGCAAGATCGAGAACGTGGTGCGCGAGGAAATGGACGCGATGGGCGCCCAGGAACTGCTCTTCCCCGCGCTGCTTCCCCGCGAGCCCTACGAGGCGACGAACCGCTGGACCGAGTACGGCGACGACCTGTTCCGCCTCAAGGACCGCAAGGGCGCCGACATGCTACTGGGTCCCACGCACGAGGAAATGTTCACCGCGGCGGTGAAGGACCTGTACTCCAGCTACAAGGACTTCCCGGTCACGCTGTACCAAATCCAGACCAAGTACCGCGACGAGGCGCGTCCGCGCGCCGGCATCCTGCGCGGGCGCGAGTTCGTGATGAAGGACTCGTACTCCTTTGACATGACCGACGAGGGGCTCGCTTCCTCGTACGCCGCTCACCGGGCCGCCTACCAGCGCATCTTCGACCGCGTGGGCCTGCGCTACGAGATCTGCAAGGCGACCTCGGGCGCCATGGGCGGCTCCGCCTCCGAGGAGTTTCTCGCGTATTCCGAAAACGGCGAGGACACTTTCGTCGTGTCCACCGCCGGCGACTACGCCGCGAACGTCGAGGCCGTGACCACTGTCGTTCCGCCCGCGCGCCCCTTCGACGGCCTGCCCGAGGCTGTCGAGTACGACACGCCCGCCTCCGAGACCATCGCCGGGCTCGTCGAGTGGGCGCAGTCTTCGCAGGTGCTTATCGACGGCCATCCGGTCACCGCCGCCGACACCCTCAAGTGCATGATGATCAAAGTCGACGACCCCCGTTCTGTGGACGAGGAGGGCTCGCCGGCTGGTCCGCAGCTCGTGGGCGTGCTCATCCCGGGCGACCGCGAACTGGACGAAAAGCGACTCGAGGCCTCGCTTGAGCCGGCCACCTTCGAGCTGGCGTCGGACGAGGACTTTGCCAAGTCTTCGTTCCTGGTCAAGGGCTATGTGGGCCCGCGTGCCCTGCAGGCGAACGGGGTGCGGGTGCTGGCAGATCCCCGCGTCGTCGATGGCACCTCCTGGATCACCGGTGCCGACGCCGCCGGCAAGCACGTCGTCGGCTTGGTCGCCGGCCGCGACTTCACCGTCGACGGGTTCATCGAGGCTGCGGAGATTAAGGCCGGCGACCCGTCGCCAAGCGGCAACGGCACCGTCGAGCTCGCCCGCGGCATCGAGCTGGGCCACATTTTCCAGCTCGGCCGCAAGTACACCGAGGCCATGGACGTGCAGATCCTCGACGAAAACGGCAAGCGCGCCGTGCCCACCATGGGCTCCTACGGCATCGGCGTCTCCCGCATGCTGGCCGTGATCGCCGAGCAGATGCACGACGACAAGGGCCTGGTCTGGCCCGTCGAGGTCGCTCCCTACCAGGTGCACGTGGCGGTGGCGAACAAGGACCAGGCTGCTTTGGAAGCCGGCGATCGCCTGGTCGCCGAGCTGGACGCCGCCGGCCTCGAGGTGCTTTACGACGACCGCCCCAAGGTTTCCCCGGGCGTCAAGTTCAAGGACGCCGAACTACTGGGTATGCCGTTCATCGTGATCCTCGGGCGTTCCTTCGCTGACGGCATCGTGGAACTGCGCATCCGCGGCGGCGAAACCCTCGAGGTCCCGGCCGACGAGATCGTGGCCAAGGTGCAGGAGCTCGTCCGCGGGTAGGGACCCTCTCCGCTGTTCTGCGGGGGTCTCCGGGTCCTTCTGGGGGTTTCCGGTTCCTCTGCGTGGGCGTGCCCCGATTCGCTGGAAACTCGGTCGCTCAAGGGGGCCTCCGTTGCAAACAAACCCGATCGTTTGCAACGTCCTGGAGGTTTGTGGTCCCACCCGTCACATTCCGGATTGTTTGCAAAGTGGCCGGTGAGCACCGGAGGGTGGTCAGTTTCCCCAGAGGTGCCCGGGGCTTGTGTGGTCAAAGGGACGGTTGGGCCCCAACTGGCCCGTCGTGCCCCCCGCGCGGGTGGCTGGCGTGCCGATTCGCTGGAGACTCGCTCACTCAAGGGGGCCTTCATTGCAAACAAACCCGATCGTTTGCAGCCTCCTGGGGTTTCGTGTTCCCACCCGCCACATTCTGAATAGTTTGCAAAGCGCTCAGTGGGGTAAGGGCGCGCAAGTGGCCAACTGGGCGCCAGGGGCTGCAGGGAAAAGAAAGGACGATAGGCCGAAAGCCTATGACTGCTGGGCGTGTGCGGCGAGGCGGATCGCTGCGGTCATCCAATCGGAACCCTCGGCATCGGCGGCGACCGAGCGCCACTGGGTGATCAGGTCCCGTTGAAGGGTGGACACAAGCTCGGCCGCTTCTTCCAAGCTCGCGGGCTCGGGCACGAGGAGTTCGTAGCCGGCCTCGGGAACGAGTTCCTCGGCTCCCCCGGGGATCAGTCGCCCGAGCGCGGTGACTCGATCGCGGGAGGAGTCGCGAAGGTCGAGAATCCGCGCGCGCAACCCGTCGTCGGCGTGGGCGAGCGCGAGGGAGAGGCCGTACTGCAGCCGGAACTCGGCGTCGGCCATGGCGCGGACGGCGTCGGAATCACCATCACCGGCTGTGAGCTCGCCATTCACGGATTCCAGACGAACTGGCGTCAAGGCCACCGCGTCGATGGCCTGCGCAACCACAAGATCGACGGATTCCGGAGGCACGTTGTCGACGGCCAAAACGGTGCGGTGAAGGAGCGCTTCAGCATCGGCGTTCGCGGGCAAGTCCGTGTCCCCAAATGTGACGTCGCAGGTAGAAGGCGTCTCCCCGTGGGCGTCGACGCCGCACAGGCGCAGTGCCTCATCACGCAGCTGCTCTGCCTGGACTTTGCGGAGGTCGCGCCACGGGTTGATAGCGGGACCGTCGCTAAACGTGCGGTCCGCTGCTGCCTGCTTCGCCAACGCCATGATCTCTTTGTTCGGGCGCGGGCCCACCACGTCCATGACCGTGCACCCCGTCAGCAGGAGCGTGGCGGGCAGGACGAGCAGCTTCTTCACCCGGAAAACCGTACACGATAGGGTGGTGGCCATGGCATTTCCCACGAATGAGGAACTGGAGAAGCTGGTGCGCCCCGTCGCGGAGGCGTACGGCATGGACATTGAAAGCCTTGGCACCGTGCGGTCGGGCAAGAAGTCGCGAGTGGACATCGCTCTCGATTCCGATACGCGCCCGACGCTGGACGAGCTGGAGGAAGTGTCCAATGAGCTATCGCAGCTTTTCGACGACGCCGAGCAACGCGGCGACCTGAACTTCGGCCCCGGCTACACGCTCGAGCTGTCGACCCCGGGCGTGGGGATGCCGCTGACGAAGCCGCGCCACTTCCGTCGCAACCGGGGGCGCGTGATCAAGGTGGGCGAAGAGCTTTGGCGTGTCGGCCCGCTGGACGGGGAGGAAACCCAGGTGGCGCTCGTTCGGGTGAGGAAGAAGGCGCAGGAGATCCGGGTCGCCCAGGTTTCTGAAATCGCTGGTGCGGTGGTAGAAATTGAGTTCAACGCGCCGCCGACGGAGGAGCTTTCGCTAGCGGAGACGGCGTTTGAGGAGCTTGAGGCCGCTTCGACGGCCGGGAAGGACGACAAGTGAATATTGACTTGAATGCGCTGAAGGCCATCGAGGCGCAGCAGGGGATTGCGGTTGAGGATCTCCTCGAGACGATCGCGAGCGCGCTGCTGTTCGCATACCGCGACTTCAAGGAGACTCCCGCGAAGGCGAATTCCAAGGCCCGGGTAGAAATTGATACCGATACCGGGGATGTCCACGTGCTGGTCAGCGAACTCGACGCGGATGGGGAAGTGGTTTCCGAGTACGACGACACCCCGGTGAACTTCTCCCGCATCGGTGCCGTGGCGGTGCGAGATGCCATTAAGAAGCGGATGCGCCAGGCGGAGGCCGGACGCGTGTACGACGAGTATGCGGGTTTCGAGGGCGAGGTTGTCTCCGGCATCGTGCAGCGCGACGCGCAGGCCGAGACCCGCGGCATCAACATCGTGCAGCTGGGTACCGAGGCCGACCCGCAGGACGGCATCCTGCTTCCCGCGGAGAAGATCCCGGGCGAGGTGCTGCGCCACGGCGACCGCATCAAGGCTTACGTGGTGGGCGTGAACAGGGATGACCGCCGCGTGCAGGTCAACTTGTCGCGCACGCACCCCGAGCTGGTCCGGGGGCTGTTCGCCCTTGAGGTCCCCGAGGTTGCGGACGGCTCCGTCGAAATCGTCGGCATCGCCCGCGAGGCCGGCCACCGCTCCAAGATCGCGGTGCGCGCGACGGTCAAGGGCGTCAACGCAAAAGGGGCCTGCATCGGCCCGCGCGGCGCGCGTGTGACCAACGTGATGGAGGAGCTCGGCGGCGAGAAGATCGACATCGTTGACTGGGACGAGGATCCGGCGACGTACGTGGGCAACGCGCTTGCGCCCTCGAAGGTGGTCAAGGTGGAGGTGCTCGACGCCGACGCGCAGACTGCCCGGGTGACGGTGCCGGACTACCAGCTTTCCTTGGCCATTGGAAAGGAAGGCCAGAACGCCCGCCTGGCTGCCCGCCTAACTGGTTGGAAGATCGACATCCGCTCGGACGCCGATGCCGCGCCCGAGGGCGAAGAATAGGCCTGCGTCCTCGGAATATTCATCCTGAACTTTTTGGCGTAAGGTGGTACACGGCTTTGCGCCCCCGCATACGCGCCTGGGTGTGGCCCAACCGCAGCGCGTCTGTGCGCCGGTCGTACGACTACCGCGTTTGAGCGAGAAGGGATCTGGATGACTTCCACGCGTCAGCGACCCATCCGGATCCGCACATGCATCGCGACGCGCCAGGCTCGACCGGATACGGAACTGCTGCGAGTGGTGGCTGACCCGCATACGCCCGGGGTGGTCCTCGTGGATCCTGACAGGTCACGTCCTGGCAGGGGAGCATGGATTACCCCGACGGTGGACGCATTCGAGCTGGCGGAGCAACGCCGGGCCTTCGGCCGGGCGCTCCGTTTGTCCACAAACGTGGACCTAGGTCAAGTACGTACGTACCTCGCGTCGTTGGAGCAGGACAGCTCCGGCGGTGCGATCGACCCTGAACAAAGGAAGACCGAACACTGATGAGCCCGCAACCATGAAGCAGCATCAGCGATGAAAGTCACTGACCACGTCTAGGGGTCGGTAGCTCGTAACTGGGCACCGTCTCCTAGCCTGACCACACAAGGAGACACGTGCCCGGAAAGCTACGCGTACACGAGCTGGCTAAACAGCTTGGCGTAACAAGTAAGGAACTTCTCGCCACCCTGAAAGAGCAGGGTGAATTTGTCAAGACGGCGTCGTCGACGATTGAGCCGCCCGTCGTGAAGAAAATGAAGGCCTTCTACGAGGCCAAAAACGGCGGTGGCGCCGCGGAAGAGAAGCAGGACGCCCCCGCGCCGAAGAAGCCCCCGCTGAAGAAGCCTGGGCAGAACCGCACCCCGGCACCGAAGCCGGGGTCCGCTGCGAAGCCTGCTGCGGCGAAGTCGGAGCCCGCGCCGTCGAAGCCGGCACCGGCAGCACCGAAGCCCGCTGCGGCTGCAAAGGCGCCGGCGAACTCGGCAGAGCCCAAGCCGGCCGCACCGAAGCCGGCCGCGCCGAAGCCAGCGACTGCAACCCCGGCCGCACCGAAGCCCGCTGCGGCCAAACCGGGTGCAGCGAAGCCGGGCGCAGCCAAGCCTGGCGCGCCGAAGCCTGCTGGTCCGCGCCCTGCCGCGGCGAAGCCGGGTGCTCCCAAGCCCGCTGGCGCACCGAAGCCGGGTGCAGGTACGAAGGCCGACGGCCCGATGCCGGGCGCGATGCCGCGCCCGATGCCGAAGCCGGGTGGCCGCCCACGCGTGGCCAACAACCCGTTCTCTTCCAACACCGGTGGTGGGCAGCGCCCGCCGCGCCCGGGTGGAGCCCGCGGTGGCCAAGGTCAAGGTGGCCAGGGCGGACCGGGCCGTGGCCCGGGTCAGGGTGGACCCCGCCCCGGCGGCGCACGCCAGGGCGGCGGCAGCCGTCCCTCACCCGCTGATATGGCGGCGGGTCCGTCCCCGACCCAGATGCCGTCCAAGGCTGCCCCGGCCGGTCGCGGCCGCGGCGGTGCTGGCGGCGGCAGGGGCCGTGGCGGTGCTGGTGGCCCGGGTGGTCCGGGTCGTGGTGGCGCTCCGGGTGCGGGCGGTGGCTTCCGCGGACGCGGCGGTCGTCGTGGCGGTACTGCGGGTGCGTTCGGTCGTCCGGGCGGTGCGCCCGGCAAGCGCCGGAAGTCCAAGGGCCAGAAGAGGGCCGAGTACGAGGAGATGCACAAGCCGAACGTCATCGGTGGCGTTCGCTTGCCCGACGGCGGCGGCCAGACCGTCCGCCTGCGCCAGGGTGCAACTCTGACGGATCTTGCAGAGAAGATTGGTACCGAGGCCTCGAACCTGGTCCAGGCGCTGTTCAACCTGGGCGAGATGGTCACGGCAACGCAATCGGTGTCCGAGGAGACGCTGCAGCTGCTCGGCGCCGAGATCAACTATGAGGTTGAGATCGTCTCTCCGGAGGACGAGGACCGCGAGCTGCTCGAGTCCTTCGACCTGCAGTTTGGCGAGGACATCGGTGGCGAAGATGCGCTCGAGCAGCGCCCGCCGGTGGTGTCCGTCATGGGTCACGTTGACCACGGTAAGACCCGCCTGCTGGACTCGATCCGCAACGCCAACGTGGGTAAGGGCGAGGCTGGCGGCATCACCCAGGGCATCGGTGCGTACCAGACGGTGGTCACGCTTGAGGACGAGCCGCGCACGATTACCTTCCTGGATACCCCGGGCCACGAGGCGTTTACCGCCATGCGTGCCCGCGGTGCGAAGTCGACCGACCTGGCCATCCTCGTGGTTGCGGCGGACGACGGTGTGATGCCGCAGACGGTGGAGGCGATCAACCACGCCAAGGCCGCTGACCTGCCGATCGTGGTGGCAGTGAACAAGGTGGATAAGCCGGAGGCACAGCCCGACAAGATTCGTGGCCAGCTCACGGAGTACGGGTTGGTGCCGGAGGAGTACGGCGGCGACACAATGTTCATCAACATCTCCGCGAAGCAGGGCACGGGTATCGACGAGCTGCTCGAGGCCGTGCTGCTCACCGCAGACGCCGCCCTCGAGCTCACCGCAAACCCGGACATGGACGCGCAAGGTATCGCGATCGAGTCTCACCTCGACCGCGGCCGCGGTCCCGTGTCCACCGTGATCGTGCAGCGCGGCACCCTGCGCGTCGGCGACTCCATCGTCGTCGGCGGCAACTTCGGCCGCGTGCGCCGCATGGTCGACGAGTGGGGTGAGGACGTCGAGGAGGCAGGTCCGTCACGTCCGGTGCAGGTCCAAGGCCTCAACGGCGTACCGGGCCCGGGTGACAACCTGCTCGTGGTGGAGGACGACCGCGTGGCGCGCCAGATTGCTGCGCAGCGCGACGCCCGCCACCGCGCGGCAATGCAGGCCCGCACGAAGAAGCGCGTGTCCCTGGAGAACCTGGATCAGGCGCTCCGGGAAACCTCGACGCTCAACCTCATCCTCAAGGGCGACAACGCCGGTTCGGTGGAAGCCCTGGAGGAAGCTCTGCTGGGCATCGAGATCGACGACGAGGTCGAGGTCAACATCATCGACCGCGGTGTCGGTGCGGTGACTCAGACCAACGTGACGCTCGCCGCTGCTTCGGACGCGATCATCATCGGGTTCAACGTTCGCGCGGACGGCAAGGCGACGGAGGAAGCGAACAACGAGGGTGTGGAGATCCGGTACTACTCCGTGATCTACCAGGCCATCGAGGACGTGGAGAACGCGCTCAAGGGCATGCTCAAGCCGATCTACGAGGAGCGCGACCTGGGCGAGGCGGAGATCCGCCAGATCTTCAAGGCGTCCTCTGTCGGCCTCATCGCCGGTTGCATGGTCACCGAGGGCAAGGTCAAGCGCGGCGCGAAGCTGCGCCTGGTCCGCGACGGCAACGTCATTACCCCGGACGCGACCATCGAGTCGCTGCGCCGCGAGAAGGACGACGCGACCGAGGTTGCGAAGGGCTACGAGTGCGGCATGGTGCTGTCCTACCCGGATATCCAGGTGGGTGACATCATCCAGACCTACGAGATGGTTGAGGTGCCGCGCGACTAACCGGAGGTCGTCGCTAAGCACGATGCTCGAACCCCGCCCCCAACTGGGCGGGGTTCGCCCTTGTCTAGCGAGCGGTTTACACTGTGAAAGGTTTTGCCCGGGAGCAGCCGACGGCGCCCCGGGTACGAGAAGTGAAGGAGTTGACATGGCTGACAACCCCCGTGCACAGCGTCTGGCGAAGCAGATCCAGACCATCGTGGCATCCGCCATCGAGCGTGAGATCAAGGATCCGCGCCTGGAGCTGGTCACCGTCACCGATGTCCGCGTGACCGGTGACCTGCACGACGCGACCGTGTACTACACGGTGCGCGGACGCACGATCGACGAAGAGCCCAACTACGACCAGGCGGCGGAGGCGCTGCACCGCGCTCGCGGGCAGATCCGCAAGATCGTGGGCGACCAGCTCAGCGTGCGTTTCACCCCGACCATTGCGTTCGAACGCGACACGGTGCCGGAAGCGTCGGCGCACATGGAAGAGCTACTCAACCGCGCCCGCCAGCGCGATGAGGAGCTGGCGAAGTTGAGGGAGAACGCGAAGCCCGCAGGTGCCGCTGACCCGTATAAGCGCCCGGGCGAAGAGGACTAGGCGGGACATGGCCAACCTCTTCAGTGAGGGGGCGGAGTTCGCTGCCGCCGCGTCGTTGCTGCGCGCCCAAGACAAGGTCGCGGTGGTCACGCACATCAAACCGGACGCGGACGCGATCGGTTCCGCGTGCGCGCTTGCAGCCGGGCTGCGCAAGATCGGCGCCCAGGTAGAGGTCTTCATCGGTCAGCCGCTGCCGCACTCGGCGAACATGCGCACGATCCCGGGGGTGGACGAGATCCGCTACGGCGAGCCGCTGCCGAGCGACGCGTTCGTGGTCACCGTCGATTGCGCATCCGTGGACCGCACGGGCGCGTATCAGGCGGTGATCCAGGCGGATCCCTCGCGAGTGCTGGTGATCGACCACCACAACACCAACCCCGGTTTCGGGGCGCACAACTTGATCGTGGAATCCGAGTCGACCACCACGATGATTCGCGAGCTGCTCGACCACCTGGACGTGGCACTGGATGAGGACATGGCCTACTGCATCTACGCGGGCCTGGTCACCGACACCGGTAGTTTCAGGTGGGGCACGCCGCGCATGCACACCCTGGCCGCGGAGCTCATGGGCTACGGGTTGAATACTCGCCAGATCGCGCTCGACCTCATGGACACGATGAGCGCCATCGACCTGCAGCTCATGGGGGCCGTGCTCGCAGAGACCCAGATCATCCCGGTCAAGGGGCTCCACGTCGCGGCGATCACGATCCCGCTCGGGGTCATGGCCCGCATGAGCCAGACCTCAATCGAGGCGATCATTGATTACTCCCGCTCCCTCGAAGGCACCGAGGTCGGCGCTGTGCTCAAACAGCAGGGCCCGCAGTACTGGGCGCTGTCGCTGCGCTCCACCGCCATCGACGTCTCCGCGGTTGCGAAGACGCTCGGCGGGGGCGGGCACAAGGCGGCCGCCGGCTACTCCGCCACCGGGAGCAGGGAAGACGTCGTGCGTTCGCTTATCGACGCATTGCCGGACCGGAGTTAACCCTCACCAATGACATCAGCCGCCCCCTCCGCCCGCGACATCCTCCGCCTCGCACTGCCGGCACTCGGCGTGCTGGCGGCCATGCCGCTCTACCTGTTGCTCGACACCGCGATAGTGGGCAGATTGGGCACTAGGGAGCTCGCCGCGCTGGCCGCTGCCACGGCGATCCAATCAACCGTGACCACCCAGCTGACGTTCCTGTCTTACGGCACGACTGCCCGCAGCTCCCGGTTTTTCGGTATGGGGCAGCGCAGCCGCGCGGTCGCGGAAGGGGTGCAGGCGACGTGGGTCGCGCTCCTCGTTGGTGGCGTGCTCGGCGCGCTGGTGTGGTTCTTCGCGCAACCCCTGGCCATGGCCTTGGCGGGGGAGCCCACCACCGCTGCCGCAGCGGCGAGCTGGTTACGGATCTCGGCGTTCGCAATCCCCTTGACGCTGATCATCATGGCGGGCAACGGGTGGATGCGCGGAGTGCAGAACACGCGGATGCCGTTCGTGTTCACGCTGTGCGGCGTGGTGCCGGGAGCAATCGCACTTCCCATCCTCGTTGGGCGATTCGGGTTGAACGGCTCGGCGTGGGCGAACCTTCTCGGGATGGGCATAACTGCCTTGTTGTTCCTGGCGAAGCTGGTGAAAGAGCACGGCGCAGGAAACGCATGGGCGCCGAAGTGGGGCGTGATCAAGGAGCAGCTCGTCTTGGGGCGAGACCTCATTTTGCGCTCCCTGTCGTTCCAGATCTCGCTTCTGACTGCTGCGGCGGTGGCGGGCAGGTTCGGTGTGGTGGCGCTCGCCGCACACCAGCTCCTGCTGCAGCTGTGGAACTTCCTCACCCTGGTGCTGGATTCCCTTGCGATCGCGGCCCAGACCCTGACCGGCTCCGCGCTAGGCCGCGGCGGGGTGCGCCAGGCCCGGGCGGTGGGGGAGAAGACGGTGCAGTTCTCCATGATCTTCTCCGTGGCGCTGGCGGCGATCTTCGCGTTGTTCGGCAGTGGGATTCAGGGGATTTTCACGGAGGATCCGGAGGTCGTCGATACGCTTGGTGCTCCGTGGTGGTTGCTGATTGCGATGATATTGGTCGGCGGCGTGGTCTTCGCCCTCGACGGGGTGCTGCTGGGGGCGGCGGACGCGGCGTTTCTGCGCAACCTGACGCTCGCGTCGCTTTTGGGGGTTGCGCTGCCGATAATCCTCCTGTCCGGGTACTTCGGGTGGGGGCTCACCGGCATCTGGGTCGGTCAACTTGGCCAGGTGGTGGCGCGCCTTATCGGCGTGGTGTGGAGGTTCAACAGCATGCGCTGGACCACCGTGGCACAAGAAGAAGGGAGCGACGCATGACCTCCACACTGTGGGCCGTGAGCGACCTGCACGCCGCGGTGAAGCGCAACGGCGGGCACATTGACGCGATTGAGCCGGCGGACCCATCGGATTGGCTCATCGTTGCAGGCGATGTGGCGGAACGGCCCGAGCTGATCATCCAGGTCATGGAGCAGCTGGCAGAGCGCTTTCACACCGTGATCTGGACGCCGGGCAACCACGAGCTATTTTGCAAGTCCGCGGACCGCCACCGTGGGCGAGACAAGTACACGATGCTGGTGCAGGCCATGCGCGGGATCGGGGTGATTACCCCGGAGGACCGCTACCCGGTTTTCGGTGGGGTGACCGTGTGCCCCCTTTTCACCCTCTACGACTACTCGTTCCGCGGCCCGGACCTCACGGTGGAGGAAGCGTTAGCGGCTGCCGAAGAGAAACAGGTGGTGATGACGGACGCGTTCGCTATCGCCCCGTTTGTGGACATTCGCGCGTGGTGCTGGGACCGCCTCGCCTACACCACCAAACGCCTCTCGCGCATCAACGGGCCAACCATTTTGGTGAACCACTGGCCGCTTGTCCAGGAACCGGTGCAGCGCATGCGCTGGTCCGAGATCGCACTGTGGTGCGGCACCCGCCACACCCGGACGTGGCCGCAGCGCTACAACGCCCAGAAGGTGGTCTACGGCCACCTGCACATGCCGGGGGTGACCACTGTCGACGGGGTCGAGCACGTCGAGGTGTCCCTCGGATATCCGCGCGAGTGGGAGCACCACGGATTCACCCAGCCCTTCCCGTACCCGGTGATGGAGGTGGAGCAGTGATGCAGGATGTCTCCCTGTTCCCGCCCGAGGCCAGGTGCGTGTTCTTTCGCACCGGCGACGCAATTGACCTGACCCGCTACAAGCACCTCCACCCCGCGGAGCGCAAGGCGGTACAGCGCGCGGTAGATCAGCGCAAGGGGGAGTTCGGCGACGCACGCTGGTGCGCACACCAGGCACTGCGTGAGCTCGGGGTGGAGCACGCCGGAGCCATCCTGCGCGGGGAGCGCGGCATGCCCATCTGGCCGAAGGGCTTCACCGGGTCGCTCACGCACACCGACGGCTTGCGCGCTGCCGTGGCAGCATCCACGCGCCACGTGCTCTCCATCGGTCTGGACGCCGAACCTGCCGAGGCCCTGCCAGAGGGCGTGCTCGCCGCGATCGCCAGCGAGACCGAGATCGCCATGGTGGAGCGGATGCGCGAGCGCGGCCACGAATGGGCTGACCGGCTCCTGTTCTGCGCCAAGGAGGCCACGTATAAGTGCTGGTTTCCCATGACGCGGCGGTGGCTCGATTTCGACGAGGCCGAGATCCAGATCCGCGCAGACGGCACCTTCGTCTCCCACATCCTCGCCCGGCCCTCCCCGGTGCCGGTGTTCGAGGGCCGTTGGGTGGCGCGCGACGGCTACGTCATCGCCTCCACCTATGTCAGGTGAGCCACCGTTCAGACAGGGAAAAAACGCGCGGCTAGAGCGTCGACGGGCGCGCCACAAACGTGGTGGCCAACCGCTTGCCCTGCTCCTTGACTAAGGCGACGACGCGCCCGTCCGGGCCCTGCGCCGCGTGCACCCCGGGAAGGCCGCGGGGTTCGAGCCACTTACCCATTGCCAAAGCGTCGTATTCATCCTGCGTCACCTGGAGCACGGGCCAGGCCGCCGTCAGCGCCTCGTCCATGGAGTAGGTCAGGGCAGGTGCGGCCTCAAGTTCCTCGAGCGTGGCGGCTTGGGTGAGGGGGAAGGGGCCGACACGGTCCCGTCGTAAAGCGGTAAGGTGCCCGCCCACGCCGAGGGCGGCGCCGAGGTCGCGCGCCAGCGAGCGGATGTAGGTGCCGGAGGAGCAATGGACGCGCGCATCAACATCGATGACGTCGTCATGCGGGCGGATCTCACCCAGCTCAAACGAGTGCACCGTTACGGGGCGCGCCGGGATGTCCACCTCTTCGCCAGCGCGGACGAGCTCGTGCGCGCGCCGCCCACCGATCTTGATCGCGGACACGCTTGAGGGCACTTGCATGATCTCGCCCGTGAGCGCCTCCACGCCGGCGCGGATCGCGGCTTCGGTGACGCCGGACACGTCATGGGAATGCACGACCTCGCCTTCCGCGTCGTCCGTCGTCGTGGACGCGCCGAGGCGGATCGTGGTGGAGTACACCTTGTCCATCCCCACGAGGTGGGCGAGCAGCTTCGTGCCTCGCTCCACGCCGATGACGAGCACGCCGGTAGCAGCCGGGTCCAGCGTGCCAGCGTGACCCACCTTGCGGGTGGAAAAGATGCGCCGCATGCGTGCCACCACGTCGTGGCTGGTCATGGCCGCGGGCTTGTCCACGACGACGATTCCGGATGCTGCGAGGGGATCGGTCATGGCGTTCAAGTATGCCGTACTCTATTCGCCGTGGATATTTTGCGCGGGTTGGATGCGGTGCCTGAAGCCTTGACTCATTCGGGCGGCACCGTAGTCACCATCGGCGTGTTCGACGGCGTCCACCGCGGCCACCAGCTGCTCATTTCCCAGGCCGTCGACACGGCGCGCAAGCTGGGGCTGCCCTGTGTGGTGATGACGTTCGACCCGCACCCCGTCCAGGTTTTCGCGCCCGAGTACGCCCCGGCCGCGCTGATGAGCCTCGAGGACCGCGCTCGCCACATCGAGGCCCTCGGCGTGGACCACCTCGTGGTTATTGACTTCCGCGTGGAGCTCGCCGGCATGACCCCGAAGGAGTACGTGGACGAGGTTCTCGCGGGTCGCTTGCACGCGCGCCACGTGGTCGTCGGCGAGAACTTCACGTTCGGCCGCGACGCCGCAGGCACCTCCGAAACGATGGCGCAGCTCGGCGCGGAGGCCGGCATCGAGGTCTCCATCGTGCAATTGCTTTTCGACGGCTCCGTGCGCGTCTGCTCCACAGCCATCCGCGAACAGTTGGCAGGCGGCGGGATCAAAGCCGCCACGGACCTGATGGGGCGGCACTTCTCGGTCGTCGCTCCGATTGAGCGGGGTGCGGGTCGCGGCGGGCGCGAACTCGGTTACCCCACGGCCAACCAGTACGTGGCCGATAGCGCAGCGATCCCCGGGGACGGCGTCTACGCGGGCTGGCTCACTATTGTGGACGGGCCCACCGCGGGACCCATCGACGGCGACATGGAACCGGGGGTGGCCTACCCGGTGGCGATCTCCGTGGGCACTAACCCAACCTTCGGGGACGAGCGCCGCAGCGTGGAATCGTTCGTCCTCGACCGCGACGCGGACCTCTACGGCCGCCTCGCCCGGGTGGAGTTCGTGGACAAGGTGCGCGATATGACCAAGTTCAACTCGGTGGATGAGCTGCTGGAACACATGGCGCGCGACGTGGCCAAGGTCCGGGAGATCCTGGGGGCATGACGCGAAAGCTCATCCTCGACCTGGACACGGGAATCGACGACACGCTGGCGCTTGCCTACGCGCTCGCCTCGCCCGAGGTTGAGCTGCTCGGGGTGACCTGCACGTACGGCAATGTAACGGTGGAGCGCTCGGTCCGAAACACCCTCGCGGTGCTCGAGCTATTCGGGCGTGGCGACGTCCCGGTGTTCGCCGGCCCCGGCCACGCCCGCACCCAAACCGGGTTCGAGGTCAAGGAGATTTCCGCGTTCATCCACGGCGCGAACGGTCTCGGGGAGGTGGACATCCCGGACGCGGCCCGCCCTGTGGAAGATGCCAGCGCGGTGGAGTTCCTGATTGATGCCGTGGCCACCCAAGGCGAGGAGCTGACCATCGTGCCAACCGGGCCTTCGACCACCATCGCCGCCGCGATCGAAGCGAGCAACGTGTTTCGGGAGAACGCGCGGGTGGTCATGATGGGCGGGGCGCTAACCGTACCCGGCAACGTCACCGCGTGGGCGGAGGCGAACATTTACCAGGACCCGGAGGCCGCTGACATTGTCTTCCGCGGCCTGCGCAACGTGACCATGGTCGGGCTGGATGTCACATTGAAAACCCTGCTCACTAGGAAGGACACGGCGCGTTGGGCGGAGCTCGGCACCGTTGGCGGCAACTTCCTGGCGGCGGTGGCTGACTATTACATTGGTGCCTACGCGACCACCTCGCCGCACCTGGGCGGGTGCGGGTTGCACGATCCGCTCGCCGTGGCCGCGGCGATCGATCCGGGTCTTTTGTCAACCCACGCGATCAATATGAAGGTCGATCTTTCCGGCCCGACGCGCGGGCGAACGATCGGGGATGAAACCCGGTTGAACGACCCCGACAAGCACACCGCGGTTGCACTCGGTGTGGATGTCGCGAGCTTTGTGGATGAGCTCGTACACCGTCTGAGCGTTTTGGCCCTGGCCACCCCGGTCGTGTAACCTCTTGCGAGGTCTTCGCGCGCGACTGCGGTCCGCAGTGGTCGTGGGCATATAGAGACCTTTGCAAACGTTAGAGTGCGGACTGAAATACCAAGGAGATTCTCATGGCATTGACCGCTGAGAAGAAGGCCGACATCCTCAAGGAGTACGGCCTGCACGAGACCGACACCGGCTCCCCGGAGGCGCAGGTTGCGCTGCTGACCGAGCGCATCAACAACCTGACCGAACACCTGAAGTCGCACCAGCACGATCACCACTCCCGCCGTGGTCTGCTGCTGCTCGTTGGTCGCCGCCGCGGCCTGCTGAAGTACCTGCGTGAGAACAACGTGGACCGCTACCGCGACCTGATCGCGCGTCTGGGGCTCCGTCGATAAGCAGTCGATAAGCGATTGCTCCCTCAAACGCCTCACCTGCATGGTGGGGCGTTTTTTGGTATCGTCTTGGCCCGTTCGGAGAAACAACGACGGCGACACCGATGATCGCCGAAAAACCCCAAAAGGAGAGGGAGACGTTTGAGCACGTTCAAACCCAAGAATTCGTACGACATTGAGGTCTACGAGGATTACGGCATCACCGAGGCCGTGGCCACGCTGGACAACGGTGATTTTGGTACCCGTACCATCCGTTTTGAAACGGGGCAGCTCGCCCGCCAGGCCGACGGGTCGGTGACCACCTACCTGGACGAAGAAACGATGCTGCTGGCCACCACGACGGCGTCGAATCAGCCGCGCGAGGGCTTTGACTTCTTTCCGCTGACCGTGGACGTTGAGGAGCGCATGTACGCCGCGGGCAAGATCCCGGGCTCGTTCTTCCGCCGCGAAGGCCGCCCGTCCACTGAGGCGATTCTGGCCTGCCGCCTAATTGACCGCCCGCTGCGCCCGACGTTTGTCAAGGGGCTGCGCAACGAGGTGCAGGTCGTGATCACCGTCATGTCGCAGCACCCGGAGGAGTACTACGACGTCGTGGCCATCAACGGCGCGTCCGCCGCGACGCAGCTGTCCGGCCTGCCGGTCTCCGGCCCGGTCGGCGGCGTGCGCATGGCGCTTTTGGCCGACGACAAGCACCCGGAGGGCCAGTGGGTCGCGTTCCCGAACCACGAGCAGCACGAGCGCTGCCTGTTCGAGATGGTGGTTGCCGGGCGCATGGTCGAGCGCAAGCGTGGCCGCAAGACTGAAGAAGATGTCGCCATCATGATGGTGGAGGCAGGTGCCGGCGTGAACGTGGTCAAGCAGATCGAGGCCGGCTACCCGGCGCCGACGGAGAAGACTGTGGCGGAGGGCCTGGAGGCGGCGAAGCCGTTCATTGAGACTCTGTGCCGCGCCCAGCGTGCACTGGCGGACGAGGTGGCCAAGGACGCGAAGGAGTTCCCGCTGTTCCCGCCGTACTCCGAGAAGGTGTTCAAGGAGGTAGAGAAGAAGGCGGGCAAGAAGCTGGCCAAGCTCATGACCATCGCGGCGAAGGCAGAGCGCGAGGACGCCACCAACGCCTACATGGAGGAGATCGAGGAAGACCTGCTGGACAAGCTGGACATCGACGACGATGACCGCGACGAGCTCGCAGCAGCATCGAAGGAGATCCGCGCCGCCTACAACGCGGTGCAGAAGCAGATCGTGCGCGAGAAGATCCTCACCGAGGGCTTCCGTATCGACGGCCGAGGGGTCACCGATATCCGCGACCTCGAGGTGGAAGTTCAGCTCATCCCCCGCGCCCACGGTTCCGCCCTGTTCGAGCGCGGCGAGACCCAGATCCTCGGCGTGACCACGCTGGACATGCTGAAGATGGAGCAGCACATCGATTCCCTGACCCCGCAGGAATCCAAGCGCTACATCCACCACTACAACTTCCCGCCGTACTCCACGGGTGAGACCGGCCGCGTGGGCTCCCCGAAGCGCCGCGAGATCGGACACGGTGCGCTCGCTGAGCGCGCCCTCGTGCCAGTCATTCCGCCGCGCGAGGAGTTCCCCTACGCCATCCGCCAGGTCTCTGAGGCGCTGGGCTCCAACGGTTCCACCTCCATGGGTTCGGTGTGCGCCTCCACGTTGTCGCTGTACAACGCGGGTGTGCCGCTGGCGGCACCGGTGGCGGGCATTGCCATGGGCCTTGTGTCGGGCGAGGTCAACGGCGAGACCGAGTACGTTGCGCTCACCGACATCTTGGGCGCGGAGGACGCGTTCGGCGACATGGACTTCAAGGTCGCCGGCACCCGCGAGTTCATCACCGCCTTGCAGCTGGACACCAAGCTCGACGGCATCCCGTCTGCGGTGCTCGCCTCCGCGCTGAACCAGGCGCGCGACGCCCGCGAGGCCATCCTGGACACCATGGAAGAGGTCATCGACGGCCCAGATGAGATGAGTGCGCTCGCGCCGAAGATCACCTCCGTGAAGGTGCCGGTGTCGAAGATCGGCGAGCTCATCGGCCCGAAGGGCAAGACCATCAACCAGATCACGGAGGACACCGGCGCCGAGGTCTCCATCGAGGACGACGGCACCGTGTTCGTCTCCGCGGCCTCCGGCGAGGCGGCAGACGCGGCGATTGAGAAGATCAACGCCATCGCCAACCCGCAGCTGCCGAAGGTGGGGGAGCGCTACCTGGGCACCGTGGTCAAGACCGTTGCGTTCGGCGCTTTCGTGTCCATCATGCCGGGCACCGACGGCCTGATCCACATCTCCAACCTGGGCGGCAACACCCGGGTGGAAAACGTGGAAGACGTAATCAACGTCGGCGACAAGGTTGAGGTTGAGATCCGCGACATCGACAACCGCGGCAAGATCTCGCTCGTGCCGGTGGAGGACGGCGAGTAGCACCACCGGTCGTCGAAAAGCGGGCGCTCCCAGCTGGGATGCGCCCGCTTCGTTGCTTGACGACGACCTACGGCAGAAACTTGAACTTCCTACCCAAATCGAGGGCCGTGGTCAGCAGCTCGCCGTAGTACTTGCGCGGCATTTGCTTTGGCCCGCGCATGGGCATGATGCGCTGCTGGGAGATGTTCTTCACCTCTGTGTACTTGGTAATGCCCTCGGCGCCGTGGCGGCGGCCCATACCGGACTCCTTCACGCCGCCGAGCGGGGTGGAGATGGATGCCCAGGTAGCGGCGTAGCCGTCGTTGATGGTCACGGAACCGGACTCGATGCGCTGCGCGAGCTCCCACCCGGTCTCCGGGTCAGCGAACACGGAGGCGTTCAGACCGTAGTCGGTGGCGTTGGCAAGCTCCACCGCCTCATCCAGGTCGCGCACGCGCTGGACGTAGACGACGGGGCCGAAGACCTCCTGGTTGAGCAGATCGGCGTCCTCGGGCACGTCGGTGAACACCGTCGGCTCGAAGTGGAGCGCGCTGATGTCGGGACGCGCCTTGCCGCCGGTGACGAGGGTGGCGCCCTTGGCCTTGGCGTCCTCGACGAACTCGGTAACGCGGTCGAGCTGCTCCTGGTTAATCAAGGAGCCCATTTGGTAGTTCCAGTTCAAGCCCGTGCCAAGGGTGATGCGCTCGGTGGCGGCCTTGAACTTGGACAGGAAGGTGTCGAAGATCTCGTCCGGCACGTAGATGCGCTCGATAGACACGCACAGCTGCCCGGAGTTGGAAAAGCAGGCGGTGGCAATGGTGTCGATGTGCTCGTCGATGTCCGCGTCCGGGGCGATCACCATCGGGTTCTTGCCGCCCAGCTCCGCGGAGTAGCCCACGAGACGTTTGCCAACGACCTCGCCGAGGATCTTGCCGGTCTGGGTCGAGCCGGTGAACATGAGGTAGTCACAGCGCTCCGCGATCGCCTGGCCCACCTCGCGGCCCGTGCCGGTGACAATCTGGAACACGTCGTGGGGCAGGCCCGCGTTGAGCAGCAAGTTCAGGGCGATGGTGTTGGAGAACGGGGTGTTCAGGTCCGGCTTCGCAATCACACCATTGCCGGCGATCAGCGCGGCAATCGCGTCGGACACGCCCAGGGCCAACGGGTAGTTCCACGGACTGATCTGGCCGACGATGCCCTTGGGCACGCGCTGCTGTGCGGTCTTGGTGATCAGCGGGAAGGCACCCGGTTTCTCCTGCATCTCCAACAGATCGTGCGCGTTGTTTGCGTAGTAGCGCGCGTTGTTCAGCACGTCGAGGACCTCGTCGTACGCCGCGGTGCGGTCCTTGCCGGTCTCAAGCTGGATAATGTCGGCGAGGAGCTCGGAGTACTCCTTCACCAGTGCGTGGAATCGCTCGATGACGGCGACTCGGTGCTTCAGCGGCTTGGCCGCCCACTCGAGCTGTGCGGCGCGGCCGAGGCGGAACGCCTCCTCCACGTCCTCGACGGAGCCGATACCGACCCAGCCGAGCGGGCCTTCGAAGAAGGGGGAGTTCACGTCGGCGCGCTCCCCGGTGTAGAGCGAACCGGTGGTGTGGTTGACGGTGAACTTCTGCAGCCGCTCCAAGAAGTCTTGGGGGAGCGGGCGTTCCTGCAGTCGTTTGATGGGCATGGGTGCCTCCATTGAAACGGGTGTGTCGGTGTGTCACAAGGGTAAACCCCAGCACCGGCCGTCGGGACGAAAATGACGGTGGCTCTGGGGTTTCGGTCGATCTTTCGGGCGGTGCTGATTAGAACGGGCAGCCAGCGGCGCGGCGCTCGGTCGCGTCGCCGTCTTCCGGCTTGGTGGCCTTCACGTCGGCCTTCGCAGCGTCGGCCTTCGCAGCGTCGGTGTCGTCCGCGGCGTGGCCGCCGTAGGCGTCGGCAAGCTTCGGCTCCTTGTACTTGCCGTCGATCATGCCGTTCTTAATCATCATGGAGCGGCCGGGCTCCATGTAGCGCTTGTCCTCCGGCAGGACGTCGAAGAGCTTCTTCACGGCCTTGGCAATGCGGTCGAAGCGGCGCTGGTCCTTCCGAGTCCACGGCAGGTCGAGGATCTCGCGCTGCTTGTCGCTGAGGGTGCCGTAGGTCATCCAGATGAGGCTGTTCATCAGCGGCTTCCAGACCACCTTCCACACGGCCTCCGGCACGCCGTCCGGCGCCTTGACCGGCTCGACGCGGGCGGTGCGCAGCGCGAAGTCAACGGTCTCGTTGCGCTCCAGGACGGTGTTTTCCATCTCCTCGAAGTACTTGATGTAGCCGTCGAGGGTGTCGATGACGGGGCGCTCGGACATACCGTACATGTCCCACCAGGTGACGCCTTCCTGGATGATCTGCTCCTTCTCCTCCCGGGTGAAGGGGGTGCCAAAGAGCTCCTGGGCCCAGATCACACGCCAGACGAAGGTGGCGTGCGCCCACCAGTACACGTCCGGGTTCAGGGAGTGGTAGCGCTCGCCGTTGCGCAGCTTGCCCTTGATGGTGTGGTGGTAGTCGCGGATCATCTTCGCGCGGGTGCCGTCGTCGTAGATCGAGTAGATGATCTGCGGGGTGGAGCGCTCAAGGCGAGCGAACGGCTCCTCGAAGAACTTGGAGTGATCCAAAAGCGACTGGCCGATGGCCGGGTGCATGTTCTGCAGGACGCCGGTGTAGCCGCGCAGCAGCTGGAGGCGCTGGTCGGAGCCCCACTTCCACAGCAGGGAGTCCGGGCCGAGCGGTGCGCGCTTCAGTTCGCGCTTGGCGCGCTCCGGCTTTTCCAGGTTGTCGGGCTCCGCGAAGCGGGTGGACTCACTGTCTGCCGCGTCGGTCCCGTTCGGGCCCTTCTTGTTGTCGGGAGCGAGTGCTTGGGACATCATCGACCTCTTTCTACCTCGGAATGACTCACTTCGTGTGAAGAATAACACAATACATACCTGTCAGCGAAGTCGATCACTGATGTTACTTTTTGGCGCCGGAAACCACTCCAAACGTGCAGAAACACCCCGAAACTGTTAGTTGCTTAACAGTGCGTGTGATACGGTGTCTCGGATCATATGCACGAGCATTCATGCCGCATACTCGCAAGTTTCTCGAAAGGACGGCTATGGGCAGGATTAATAAGAAGAAGGCCGCTGCCGCTCTCCTCGCCGGGTTGCTCGGCTTCGGAGCAACTGGTGTAGCCGTGGCCCAAGGTGGTTTGACTGCGAACATCGCGCTTTCCGGGACCATTTTCAAGATCAGCATGACCCACCTGGAGGGTGAGGGACTGTCCATCTTCACCGACGGTGAGAAGATGGCAGAGCAAGAGATCCCCGCGGCGCGTCTGAAGTTCGAGCACGCCTTCGCCTCCAACCTATGCCTGTCTGCAGCGCTTCCCGACGTCCCGATGGTCGGGGAGAGCACCTTCACCCTCAAGGCCCTCGGCGACAACAGCGTGGAGGTCCGCGACCTCGTCGTGGGCGCAACCGACATCAAGGGTGCTCTGAACCTCACCGACGCAGCCGTGGGTATTGACGCAAGCCAGTACAACGCCCAGGCCCAACCTGGAACGTGGGGCCTCTACGCCCAGAAAGTGACCCTGAGCGCTGAAGACATCCGCGCCACCTCAGTTGGTGCCAAGCAGCTGATCGCCTCTGGCGTCGTTGTGGATGTCAAGCGAGGAATGGACGATGGCTGCACGCGCTGATCTCGAGCCAGACGACGGCGATTTCCTCTTCGACGACGACACCGATTTCGATACCGACACCGACCTTGAGGTTGTCCGGGACAACCAGGACGCCGCTCCCGCGCACCGGGCCGAGCCGGAGGGTACCCGCCGCGAGCGATTCAAGGCCTGGCGGAAGCAGCGCCCCTTCATCCCGGGGTTGCTGCTGATCCTCGCGGGCATCATCATGCTCGCGCCGGCCTACTTCACGCTCCAGGTGTCGGACTTGCTGGTGATGATCGCCACGATCTCCGGTGTCTCCACCCTTCTCATCGGCGCCGCGCTCATCATGTTCGGCATCGGTACATGGCTGCAGCCCTACGCGGCGCCTTACCTGGGCGTAATGGGCATCCTCGTGTCCATCATTGCGCTGCCCACCTCGAACCTCGGCGGCTTTTTCATCGGCTCGCTTCTCGGGGTCATCGGCGGCGCCCTCGCCCTCGCGTGGGAGCGGGAGCCTTCGCTTATCGACGAACCTTCGGCCCCCACCTCACCCACACCGCCACGCGGCGGCAGCACCAAGATCGACTTGAGCAAGCTGCGCGGGGCATCGAGTGTTGCAACTGTCCTTGGCTGCGTCGGGCTAGTCGCCGCCTCGATGGGTGGTGAACCGGCCGTCAACGCGCAGGAACCACCGGCGTTGCCCGCGCTTCCTCCGCTGTCTGCGAACAACCCGCTGGAGGTGCCGCCGCTGCCGACAGCGTTGCCGGTACCCAGCCTTCCGAGCCTGCCCGAGCTCGCGCAGCAGGTCCCCGTGCCCAGTGTTCCCGGCCTCCCCGGTGTGCCCACCCCGAACGTGCCACTCCCTGACCCGGCGACCCTTCTTCCCATGCCGGATTTGGGCCCCACCCGCACCATCGCTCCGCAGAATCTGAGTACTGTCACCGCTGATCATGTGGCGATCACCGGCAACGTCCGGGCCACGGTGGGCATGGTGAACATCGGTGACGTGCCCACGCGCACCCTGGTGCTTACCGGCGACCGTCTCGTTGCCCGCAACCTCAGTTTGGAGGTGCCGGGGTTCGTCCACCGCGGTCTGCTCACCACCGGTCAAGTGGAGACGAGGGTGATCGACGGTCCCGTGCAGGTTGTGGCTACCGGCCTCACCGCCACCCCGATTGTGGCCGGGGTGCCCACGCTCCCCGTGACCGTTGATCTCACCGGTCAACTCGGCGACATTCTCCGCCAGCTCGGCGTCCCCGATCCCCACCCGGTTCCTAACGTCCCGGTACCCAACTTTGTGATGGATGCCATCGCCCTTGGCAACGTCAACATGCAGATGGTCAGCCTCCACGGCAAGACCCTGAGCGCCCCGGCAGTGCACCTGGTGGTGCCGAAGTAACGCCAGGGTCTGGAACGCAAAAGCGCGGCGCGGGAGCTCCTTGAAGCTCCCGCGCCGCGTGGCGCATTACCGCCTAGTAGTGGAAGCCGCCCTCGGCTTCTGCCTTGGCGTATGCGCGGGTGGCCATCGGCACCATGCGCAGCTTGCGCGGCAACACCGAGAACACGCCGCGGATGGTGCGGGTGAACAGGAAGAAGCGGCGCTGGTCGGACTTCGTCCACTCCCAGCCGAGGTTCGTACGCACCTTCTCCGGCAGCAGGCCAATACCGGCCCACATCAGAAGCTTGGAGGCGAACGGCGCAACGGGCTTCCACGCCCAGCGCGGCACAGCGGGCATCGGCGGGTCGAGCGTCAGGCCGTTGATGATGCGGGAGCGCTCGATGGTCTCGGTCGGCTTCAGCGTGTCCATCATGCGGTCCATGTACTTGACGTACTCGTCGTAGTTCTTCGGCGCATCGTCGGGCTCGGCGACACCGTAGAAGGTGTACCAGGTGCGGGACTCCTGGAAGAGTTGCTCGCGCTCCTTGTAGGTCAAGTCCGGGCAGAAGTTGCCGGCGAGCAGGTACGGCATTGCCACGAAGGTGGCGTGCGCCCAGTAGAACACCTCGGGGTTCAGCGAGTGGTAGCGGGAGCCGTCCGGGTGGGTGCCCTTGACGTCCTTGTGGAAGTCGCGGATCATCGCTCCGACTTCGTCGCCCTCGTACACGGTGCGGATGATTGGGAACGCGGAGCGCACAAGGCGCGCGACCTCGTTGTCAAACACGTTGGACAGCTGCACCAGGGAGCGGCTGATGTCCTTCTGCGAAATTTGCAGGATACCGGCGCTCAGTGCGACGAAGAGGGAGCGCCAGTCACCGAAACGGTCCCACAGGATCGAATCCGGGCCCAGCGGCGCGTACTCCGTCACCTCGGTCGGCGTGGCGTTTGCCGGGTCCTGGCCCTGCGCCTGCTTGTTCTCGTTCGGCATCACGGTGGTCATGGTGAATCTCCTTTGAGGGTTATCCGGCGTTTCGGCGGTTGGCCTTGCGGTCAGCTTGCTCGTAGTTGCTGGCGCGGGCGAAGTTGTGCGCGTCCGGCACGAACTCGTACAGGGCGGCGCGGGTGTTGTGGGTGGTTCCGGGCTGCACGAGCCACTTGTCGCGCTTCACGGTCATGGCGCCAGGGCCACGAATTTCCAGTTGGCGCACGTAGCGGCGGGCGTAGTCACCGCGGGCCTCAGCCACGGCGAAGGATTCGTCCACCGGCTTGGATTCGATGGGGTAGGGCCCATCGACAAACAGCGCGTTCGGCAGGCCCACGACCTCGACCCCAAGGTGGAGGTACAGGTCGTCGGCAGCGATGTTTTTGCGCCCCGGCACCTCGACCCATGGGGAGGCCTCGCCGGTGGCGCGGATGAGGACGTCGAAGGCTTCGACGGAGCCGTCGCTAAGCGTGAGCTCCCACTGACCTTCGCCCTCGTTGAAGGCCGCGCCGGTGACCTCGGTGTTGGGACGCACCTGCGCACCGCCCTTGTCCAAAGCGGCCTCAAGGTGGCGGACGAGCGACTGCGCTGAGCCGTCGGTCTTCGTGCGCTTCAGATACGGGGTGTGGAAATGGGTGCGGCGCGAGAATTCGCCAGCGCCGGGCTCTCGGAGGTGGCCGCCAACGCCGTCCTTTTTGTCGAACAGCGTTGTGTCGAATCCGGAGAACGAGCACTCCGCAGCTGCGGTGCACCCTTCAATACCTGCGCCCACCACAGCGACGGTGGGGCGACGATACGGTTGGAACATAGTCTGCCTTTCAATGCCTGCCGGCCGGGTGGCGCGGAAATGCGACACTGCGGCCCTTCGGTCCATTGGTTAGCATAGCCGACACATACGCCCGAATGTGTCTCGGTTCACTATCTCAATTTTGTCTGGCGAGACTCACATTGGATGAGGGTTAGCGCTCGACATCGACGACGAGCCGGGTCGGCTCGGTCAACACGTAGACGTTGTATGGGCGCCGCCGGTCGAGGCCGATGAAGTACTGGCTGTCAGCCTCGAACGTGCCGCCGTTGGTCACGCCGAGAATGTTGCCTGCGGCGAGTGGCTTGGGGCCCGCCTCGACCACATGGTCTGGCGAGCCGGGTCGGCCCCACGGGGTGCCCTGGATCATTAGCTCCAGGAACGCGTTACCGGCCACCTCTACCGGGAGCCCGGAGGCCTGCTGCAGTGGCTGGTCGGTGTATCCGGTGAGGTAGCCCGGGGTCCCGGTGCCCGTGAACTCGATGACGAAGCGGTCGTATCCTTCGTGCGAACCCACCCGGACGTCCTTAATGACTAGGTTGGCCCCTCCCTGTGATGGGACGCGGCGATCCTCCAAGCTAAACGGCGAGGGGGCCGGCGCCGCGGGTTGCGCAACGCCCTGGACCGTCTCGGTGTCTGCAGCCGGTGACACCGACGTGCTGGGTGGGGTGCTCGTCTCAGCTGCGACAGCGGAGCCGCTCTCGCTCTGCGCCGTCGTGTCTTCGGGCGCGCCGTCCGGGGCGCAGCCGCTGACTGCCACTGCCGTGAGGAGAATAGGGGCGATGCGTCGTGTCTTCATGTCGCCAGACTAGCGGGGTTCGGCAGCGTCGCTTTCAGGGTCGTTGCCGTGGCCCAAGAGTTCGTCGCGACGGTGCCAGGCGTATAGCCCCGCCCAGGGAGCGGCGCCGATAAGCAGCCCCCAGCGCGTTTTCGCACTGTCGTCCAACTGTGAGCGCCGAATCTGGCGCAGCGTGGCGCCGATGGCGATCGCCCCCAGCGCGACCAGGAGAACAACGAATCCGAGACCGAGCCACGACGTCGTGTTCATGGCGACCACTTTAGCCCGGCTAGCATGACGGCTGAACCGCATCAGACAAACACAGACAGTTTGAAAGGACACGCATGATCAAGGTCGGAGTGCTGGGGGCCAGCGGCAAGGTCGGTTCGGCGGTGTGCGAGGGCGTGCGCAAGGCGGATGACCTTGAGCTCGCCGCAACCATCGATAAAGATGACAGCTTGCAAGAGCTTCTCGACGCCGGCGTGGAGGTCATCGTCGACTTCACCACTCCGAGCGCTGTGATGGGCAACCTCGAGTTCTGCATTCAAAACGGCATCCACTGCGTCGTGGGTACGACCGGTTTCGACGATGCCCGCTACGAGCAGGTGCGCGAGTGGTGCGCCGCGAACGATGGGGTGGGCGTACTCGTCGCCCCGAACTTCGCTATTTCCGCGGTGCTCACCATGGCGTTCGCGCGCCAGGCCGCGCCGTTCTTCGAATCGGCTGAGGTCGTGGAGTTCCACCACCCCAACAAGCTCGACGCTCCCTCCGGCACGGCGGTCAAGACGGCGCAGGGCATTGCCGACGCGCGCCGCGAGGCAGGCATGGGCCCCATGCCGGACGCAACCGAGCAAGCCCTCGACGGTTCCCGCGGCACGAACGTCGATGGGGTCCCCGTGCACGCCGTGCGCATGCAGGGCATGGTGGCGCACGAGGAGGTCGTCTTTGGCACCACCGACCAGTCACTGACCATTCGCCAGGATTCCTACGGCCGCGAATCGTTCGTCCCCGGTGTCCTCACCGGCGTGCGTGAGGTCGGCTCCCGCCCGGGGCTGACCATCGGCCTGGACACCTATCTGGGGTTGTAGATGCTGGACGTGCGCCTGGTCGCGGCGACGGCGTTTGCGGGGGAGTCGGCGCTCACCGATGCGGAGGCGGCCGTGGAGTTCGCAGCGCGCCTTTCCGGCAGCACGCTCGCAGCGGCGCCGCTTTTGCGAGAGCTCGTCGATAGCGGCCGCGTAGGACTCCTCGATCACGCCAGCGCAACACTGCACGTCACAGGCATCTCCAGGGACGCCGCCCGCACCGTCCTCGCGCACGAAGGGTTCGCGGTCCAAGAGCGCGTTCGCTTGTCGACGGTCCCTCCGGCCACCATCGCCCACGACGAAGACCTGCGCCAACTGTTTGATTCCGCAGTGGAGGAGGCGCGTTTCGTCCACGACGAGCTCTTGCGGGCCATCGAGGAATCCCTGGGTGGGGAACCGAATGTGCTTGCGCGCCGGAAACGCGCTGAAGAGGCCGCCGCAGCACTGCTTCCCGGTGCGGCGGAAATGGAACTGGTGGTGACGGGGACCTACCGCGCGTGGCGCGAGTTCTGCCAGGCGCACAACGGGGAGTATGAACACCCAGAGGTGAAGGAGTTCGTCTCGGCCACCCGGACGGTGCTCCAAGATCAAGCTCCGTTGTTGATGGAGGATTTGTGAGCAACGGAGACGTCGATAAGCAATTGCCCGGAAGTGGCGGGTATCCTCTCTGCCCATGGGCACATCTATGAAAGCTGATCGTGGTGCCGACGTCTTCGGCACCGTCTGCGTCGCCATGGTTACGCCGTTTGATTCCGACGGCGAACTCGACCTGGCCGCAGGTCGCGAGCTAGCTGCCCACTTGAGTGAAAACGGAATCGACGCACTGGTGCTCGCAGGCACCACGGGCGAATCGCCCACCACAACCCCAGAAGAAAAGATCGCGCTGCTTGAGGCGGTGCGCGACGAGGTCGGGAACAACGTCCGCATCATCGCGGGCGCGGGTTCCAACAACACGCGGCACGCCGTCGACATGGCGGTTGCAGCGGAACGCGCCGGCGCGGACGGCCTGCTTGTGGTCACGCCGTACTACACCAAGCCGTCGCAGACGGGGGTGTACGCCCACGTCAAGGCCGTCAACGACGCAACCAACCTGCCGATCTGCCTTTACGACATCCCGGGACGCTCCGGCATCCCGATGCTCGGGGAGACGATCGCGCAGATGGCGGAGCTGGAGAACGTCGCCGCGATGAAGGACGCCAAGGGCAACTTCTTCGAGGCCGCCGGCCTGATTCACGAGACCGGTTTGGCCTGGTACTCGGGCGACGACCCGCTCAATCTGCCGTGGCTCGCCCTCGGTGCCACCGGCGTCATCTCGGTTGTGGGGCACGCCGCCCCGAACGCCCTGCGAGACCTGATCACTGCATTCGAGGCTGGCGACCTCACCCGCGCGCGGGAAATCAACGCCAACGTTCTCAACGTGCTCGCTCGCCAGCAGGCTGTGCTTGGCGGCGTGACATTTGCAAAGGCGGCCCTGCGTCTGCAGGGCCATGAGGTGGGGGACCCCCGACTGCCTGTCGTGTCCGCGACGGATGAGCAGGTCGAGGTTCTCCGCCAGGAAATGGAAAAGGCTGGAGTCCTGTAAGTATGAACGAACCCCGTAACCGCGCCCGGAAGGTGACGCGCAAGGCTGGTCCGCCGGAGCCGGCGGACCAGCAACCTGTTTTCCAGGCGCCCGAGGCGGCGCCGGAGCCGCGCTCTGAAGCCGAGCAGGCCCAGCAGGCCCAGCAGGGTGGCGGCGAGCGTCACGACGACCGCGGCAACGGCGGCGGCAATGGCGGCAACGGCGGCGGCAGCAACCGTAACCGGCGCCGCGGCCGCGGTGGTCGCGGCGGCAATGGTGGCGGCAATGGCGGCAACGGCGGCGGGGAGCGCGGCGGACGCCGTAACCCGCTGAAGTCGATCCAGGGCGCGGACTTGACCAAGCGCCTGCCGGCCCCGCCGAAGCTGGCGAAGGACACGCTGCGCATCTACGCGCTCGGCGGTATCTCGGAGATCGGCCGCAACATGACCGTGTTCGAGTACAACGGCCGCCTGCTCATCGTGGACTGCGGCGTGCTGTTCCCGAACTCGGACGAGCCGGGTGTGGATCTCGTGCTGCCCGACTTCGGCCCGATCGAGAACAAGCTGGACAAGATCGACGCCCTGGTGGTCACCCACGGCCACGAGGACCACATCGGCGCGATCCCGTGGCTGCTGAAACTGCGCCACGATATCCCGATCTACTCCTCGAAGTTCACCAACGCGCTGATCGCGGCGAAGACGCAGGAGCACCGCCAGCGCCCGAAGCTGCACGAGGTGAACAAGGATTCCGAGGTCACCGTCGGCCCGTTCCGCCTGCGCTTCTGGCACGTCAACCACTCCATCCCGCAGTGCCTCGGCGTGTCCATCAAGACCGGCGCGGGCCACGTCGTGATGACGGGCGACGTCAAGGTGGACCAGACCCCGTACGACGGCCAGCCCACCGACATCCCCGCGCTCGCCCGGCTTGGCGACGAGGGCATCGACCTGTTCATGTGCGACTCCACCAACGCCACCATCCCGGGCATTTCCGCCTCGGAGGCGGGTATTGAGGAGACCCTGACCCGCCTTGTGGCTGGGGCGCGCCAGCGGGTGGTCATCGCGTCGTTCGCGTCGAACGTCTCGCGCGTGCAAATGGCCATCAACGCCGCCGTGGCCAACAACCGCAAGGTGGCGTTCAACGGTCGCTCCATGCTGCGCAACATGGAGATCGCGGAGAAGATGAACCTGCTCAAGGCGCCGAAGGGCACGATCATCCCGATCGAGGAAGCCGCAAAGATGGCGCCGCACAAGACGGTGCTGATCACCACCGGCACCCAGGGCGAGCCGATGGCGGCACTGAGCCGCATGTCGCGCCGCGAGCACCGTCAGATCACGATTGTTGCCGGCGACACGATCATTCTGTCGTCGTCGCTGATCCCGGGCAACGAGGAGGCGGTCTTCGCCGTGATCAACAACCTCGCCCAGATCGGCGCGAATGTGATCACGAACCAGGAGGCGCACGTGCACGCCTCCGGCCACGGCTACGCGGGCGAGCTGCTCGCGCTGTACAACGCGGCCCGCCCGCGGGGTGCCATGCCGGTGCACGGCGAGTGGCGTCACATGCGAGCCAACAAGGAACTCGCGATCTCCACCGGTGTGAAGCCGTCGAATACGGCGCTGGCGCAAAACGGCGTCGTGGTGGACATGCACAAGGGCCAGGTGAAGGTTGCTGGCCAATACCAGGTGGGCCAGCTCTACGTCGACGGCACCACGATGGGCGATGTCGACCCGGACGTGCTGGATGAGCGCTCCTCGCTCGCGTCCGGCGGCGTCGTGTCTATCACCTGTGTGATCGACGACCGCACGGGCCGCCTCCTAGAGACCCCGCAGGTGTCCACGACGGGGTACACGGACGACGACCGCGACTTCAACAAGAAGGTCGCCGAGGGCGTGGAGACGGTGATGGGTGACCTCGCGGCCGAGGGCGAGAACGACCCGTTCCGCATGGTGCAGCAGATCCGCCGCAAGGTCTCGCGCGCAATCGAGCAGAACTACAAGCGCCAGCCGGTGATCCTGCCGACGGTCGTGCCCATGGCCGCCGACAACCACCCGGTGCGCGAGGAGGACATCGCGGCGTCGCGCGAGTCGCGCTAAAGAGCGTTCGCTTATCGACGTTCACCCCCGGCATGCACCGCACCGTCGGGGGTGCACCATTTGGAGCGCAGCGTGTAACGGATGCCCCGGTTTTCGATATTCTCCAAGCATGAAAACTTTCGCTCCTACTCTGTGCGCCATTTCCGCCGCAGCACTTCTTGTTGCCCCTTCCGCAGCCGCCGACGATGACAGGGACTGGACGGGAGGCCGTCCGCTGCCTCCTGGCACCGAGGTTCCCTTCGAGCCGGGCTATGCCACCCAGTGGCGCAGCTACGACGTGGTGAGGCCCGGGGACCCAAATTTCCGCAACGTAGAGGCTCAGGGCGTCCGTGTGCTGGGGAGGTACGATTCGGATTCGATGCTGTGCCTCATGAACGCCAAGGGCGGCCAGTGGGGCTGCTACGTCAACGGTGAAAAAGCCACTGAGCTCGGTTACACCGGCGGCGGCAAGGTGGTCACCGTGGACCCGGTGGTGGAGACGTTCGCGCCCGTCATCCGGTTCTTCCTGAGCGTGCAGTCGCGCTTCGCCTCGCTGAGCAGCTAACCCACTAGGAAAAGCGATGCGTGCGCAGACCTTGAAAACCGTTGCCGCCAGCGCCCTCGCATGCGCCACGCTACTCACCGCTGCTGCCGCGCCGGCGCACGGTATCGACCCAGAGTCGATGAAGCCAGGGGATGCACTGCGCCCCGGCACGGCGGTTCCGTATCCGGCGCCGCCGCACCACGAATGGCGCCACATGCGGGTCGTTCGCTCATTCGACCCGCGCTTCTACGACGCGGGCGTTGAGGGCATCCGCGTCCGGGGCATTGTGCACGCAAACGAGGCGCTCTGCCTCATCGAGGTCCCCAACTCGATCAAGCAGTGCCACGCCGACGGTAAGGAATCGACCTCCCTCGGCTACAGCGTTGGGGGTGACGTCGTCACGTTCAGCCCCTTTGTCGGTTTCTTCGCCCCGCTGCTGCAGGCATATCACATGGGCGGGTTTCTCCTCGCCATGACCATCGCGACACTGCGGCGGGGATACTTCTAAACTCCACTACGCTGGGCCGCATGACTTTCGCACAAAAAGAACGCGAGCGCCTCGGCACGCTGCTGCTCAAAGTTGGCCCCGCCGCGCCCACGCTTAACGACGGTTGGCTCACCCGCGACCTCGCCGCCCACCTCTTCATCCGCGAGCGCAGGGCCTGGAAGGCCGGCGGGCTGTTCGTGGGTGCGCTCGAGGGCATCCTGGACGCCGAGATGGAAAAGCAGAAGGCGCGCCCGTACGAGGACGTGGTGCGCGAGTGGGCGGGTGGGCCCCCCGCACTGGTGAGGCCGTTCGACTCGAAGATCAACACCGCCGAGCACTTCATCCACCATGAGGACGTGCGCCGTGGGGGAGGGGAGAACGTCCCGCGCGAGTTCTCCAAGCGTGTGAACGAAGAGCTGCTGAAGTGGGCGGGGCGCTTCGGCAAGTTGGCGCTCAAGGGCTCGCCGGTTCCCGTGATCCTGACGCCGCCGAACCTGCCTCCGGTGACGGTGGGGGACAAGGCTGGCGTGTCCGAGCGCGGCGACGACGTACTGCGTGTGACCGGCGAGCCCGGCGAGCTGTTGCTCTGGGTCTCCGGGCGCACTGATGCCGCGAAGGTGGAGCTGAGCGGCGCCGTGGAGAAGTTCGGGGAGTTCGAGATCGCGGGGATGTAGCCGCACCCGGTGTGGCGGGTGTGGAAATTGTGATTTGGGGTATTAAAGTTACACCCATGTCTGTCAAAAACACGGCCCCGCGCTCGTCCCGCCCTCGTCCACGTGGTGGCGACGACGGCACCCGCTACACCGGGCCGGTGTCGATGACGCACCCACCTACGTCGTCGTCGGTGGCTGCCGACACCGCAAACGAGCGGGTCGGCTCCGCTTACAAACAGGTGGGTAGTTCCCTCGGCGCCGCTGCCCGCGGCGTCGGTTCCATTTTCGCCCGCCGTCACAAAGCGGAGGAACCGCTCGACGACGACTTCGGCTTCGAGCCCGAACCGGAACCTGCACCTGAACACAGCCGCCGCAGCCGTAACGAGCGGACTGAACGCCCCAAGCGTGCCCAGCCCAACGCGCCTGACCATGGGCGCGACCGCGGCCCGAGCACATTCGAGGCGCACGCCGATGCCTGGGGGCTTGTCCTTATCGGCCTGGCGGCGATCATCGGCGGCTCCGTCTGGTTCGACGTCGCGGGCCCGGTGGGGGACCTCATCTCCCGAGGCACGCACTGGCTCATCGGTGCAGGTGCGCTGATCTTGCCGGTGGTGCTCGTCGGCATTGCGGTTGCGCTGATGCTCAACGTACGCACCCCGGATGCGGTGCGCGCGAGGGTGACGGTGGGCTTTTCGATCATCACCGTTGCCATGCTTGGGATGATCCACGTGTTCGCCGGCAACCCGGCCGATTGGGAAGCCCGCCGGCTCGCGGGCGGCGCCATCGGCGCGTTCACCGGCGGGCTACTCGCAGCCGGTTTCTCCTCCTACGTTGCCGTGCCGCTATTAGCCCAGGTCATTGTGTACGGGGCGCTGAAAGCCACCGGGATCACGGTGCGCGAGGCCTACGACTACCTCAAGGACCTCGTTTCCGGAATGCTCGGCAACGCTGACACCCCCGACCCCGACGACGAGGAGGATTCGGACCAGAACTCCGACGAGAGAACCGACGACGAGTACGGCCACGTCGAACGCGACCTCGACGCCATCGCGGAGGGCCGCGAACGCCAGCCGCGCCCCCGCCCACGTCCGGCACCGGTGCAACGCCGACGCCCCCCGCGCACGCCGATGGAGGCCTACCCGGCGAACGAAGAGGACCTGTTCGACTTCGCCGACGAGCTCGACGAGGACACCGAAAACACCGAAAACACAGCGGAGGCCGCCGGCTCCACCGTGGTGGTTCCGCGTCCGAAGCCGGCCCCCGAACTAGCGCGCACACCTGCCCCGCGTGCCGACGAAACGCGTGTGCTCCGGCCGGAGGATGAACAGGGGGATCGTCGAGAAGCGAAGGCCCCGGACGCGGTGCAGACCTCGCGCGAGCAGGTGGCGAAAGCGATCGCCGCGCGCTCGGAGCCTGTGCCGATGCAGGCGGTGAAGCAGATCGCGCGCGACTCGGATTACGCACTTCCGCAGACGGACCTGCTCACCCCGGGCAGTGCGCCGAAGATGCGCACTGAGGCCAACGATCGCATGATTGAGGCGATTACGGACGTGTTCGAGGAGTTCCGGGTCGATGCCACCGTCGTCGGGTTCTCCCGCGGGCCGACAGTGACGCGCTACGAGGTTGAACTCGGCCCCGGCGTGAAGGTGTCGAAAATTACGAACCTGCAGTCGAACCTGGCCTACGCCGTCGCGACGGACAACGTGCGCCTGTTGACCCCGATCCCCGGCAAGTCGCTCGTGGGCATCGAGGTGCCGAACCAGGACCGCGAGATGGTGCGGCTGCGCGACGTGTTGGATGCGCCCAAGGTGGCGCAGCAGGACGACCCGATGGTGATCGGCCTGGGCAAGGACATCGAGGGCGACTTCGTGGCGGCGTCGATTCAAAAGATGCCGCACCTGCTGGTGGCAGGTTCGACGGGTTCTGGTAAGTCGGCGTTCGTGAACTCCATGCTGGTGTCGCTGCTCACGCGCGCCACCCCGGAGGATGTCCGCCTGATCCTCGTGGACCCGAAGATGGTGGAGCTCACGCCGTACGAGGGTATCCCGCACCTGATTACGCCGATCATCACGCAGCCGAAGAAGGCGGCCGCCGCGTTGCAGTGGCTGGTGGAAGAGATGGAGCAGCGCTACATGGACATGAAGTCCGCGCGCGTGCGCCACATTAAGGACTTCAACCGCAAGGTCCGCTCGGGCGAGCTCGCGGCACCCCCGGGTTCCGAGCGCGAGATGAAGCCGTACCCGTTCATCGTGTGCGTCGTCGACGAGCTCGCCGACCTCATGATGACCGCGCCGAAGGAGATCGAGGAATCCATCGTGCGCATTACCCAAAAGGCGCGTGCGGCCGGCATCCACCTGGTGCTTGCGACCCAGCGCCCCTCGGTGGACGTGGTCACGGGCCTGATTAAGACGAACGTGCCCTCGCGCCTCGCCTTCGCCACGTCGTCGCTCACCGATTCCCGCGTCATCCTGGACCAGGGCGGCGCCGAGAAGCTCATCGGCATGGGCGACGGCCTGTTCATCCCGCAGGGCGCGGGCAAGCCGCAGCGCCTCCAGGGTGCGTTCGTCACCGACGAGGAGATCCAGGCCGTCGTCGAGGCCGCGAAGAACCAGTCCGAACCCGAGTACGTCGAGGGCGTGACCGAGGAGAAGGCCGGCGAGCAGAAGGTCATCGACGACGACATCGGCAAGGACATGGACGACCTCCTCGAAGCCGTCGAGCTCGTCGTCACCTCCCAGCTCGGCTCCACGTCGATGCTGCAGCGCAAGCTCCGCATCGGTTTCGCCAAAGCCGGCCGCCTCATGGATCTCATGGAATCGCGCGGCGTCGTCGGCCCCTCCGAAGGGTCGAAGGCGCGCGAGGTGCTGGTCAAGCCCGACGAGCTCGAGGAGACCATCTGGATGATCAAGGGCGCCGACCCCGCCGAGGCCCCCAAAGAGGAGCCTTTGCTTGACGACGACTCCGTCTCCACCGTCACGGCCACCTACAACCCGACCGGCGGCGCGTTCTAACTTCCGGGCACGCCGAACGGCCCGATGACGGGCTAGAAGAGCAGTTGCATGGCACCGGGTGGGTGGATGGGGTTGTCGACGGGGATCCCGCGTGGCGAGTGCCACCTTGGTCTTCCATCGTCGACATCGATGCGGCCCCATTTTCTTCTGTGGGGGTTGTCGTCGTTGGTGCGGTTGTGGAACCTGCACAGCGGCACCAGGTTCGCCGCGTTGGTGTCCCCACCCTGTGACCACGCGTGGATGTGGTGGGTCTCGCACGATTGGGCGGCGTGCCTGCACCCCGGCACCGGGCACCCCGGGGTGACAAGGGCGGCGAGGTCACGTTGCTTCTCGTTGGCAAAGCGTGCCCCGCGGTACATGTTCACCGCACCTTCAACCGGGTGAAACACCGCCACATCGAGCGTGTCACCGAGGTGCTGAGTGAGGTACTCGGCACCGGTGATGGAGGTGCCGTCGGTCATGTGCAGCACGGTGTCGTCGCCGTCGCCGTTGAGGATGCGCAGGTGCACATCGAGTGGGATGAGGATCATGGGGCGTGGTACGGCGCGGGCGATGAATTCGGCTACAACCTCGTCCACATCCGCCGCGTCGGTGCCGTCTCCCGTGGTGGGGGTGGGGGTGTGGAAGAGGGTGAGGAAACGCGCCAACATCTGCGGCCCTGCGGGCAGGTCGGGGTTGAGGTTTTGCCGTAGGAAGAACTCCAGATCGGCGATATCGCGCTCTGAGGCGGTGATGATGATGGTGCGGTACCCGCAGCGTGAGCGCAGGATCCGCACCCCGGGTGTGGGGGCTTTCGCGGGTGTGTTGATGAGTTCGGCCAACTGTTGCTTCAGGCGGCGAAAGGAGCCTGTGATGCGCAGTGCTTTGCACCTGAGTGCCCACCGGTCTGCTTCATCCTCGACGCGGCGGAGTTTGGACTCGATGTAGGCGAGTTGGTCGATGCTGCGCCCTGAGCCGAGTGCGAGGATGAGCGCGTCGCGTTGCTGCTTGCGAAACCGGGTGGGGCCGTAGTAGGTGTCGTGGACGCGGCGAAAGCCGGTGAGGAGGTGTGGGGTCAGGCCTGCGTTTGTGGCGGCGGCGTGGTCGAAGCCGGCGAGGGCTTCAAGCCCTGCCGTGGAGAGTGCTTCGAGGAGTTCGCCGAATGTCATAGCCTAAGACGCTAACCACTCACTCCACTCAAGCGGAAGCCCCCCACCGAAAACTGTGGATAACTCCCGACACGGTTATCCACAGCCATCACCCACCGCAAAACCACAACCAGCCACAACACCGGTTCCCAAAACCTGGCGCGCTGACACGCGGCAGCGCGTGTAAGGTGATACGCGCTTGGAGGGGAGTACCCCGAAATTGTCCGAGATCGTCAGCACGGAGCCGTCGAAAAGCAATGGCCCCGGTCCGGACGGCCCGCGTGGGTGGGGGAGACCTCCGGTAATCACTGCTACCGGAGGATAAAACTATGCATGTCCCGCTGCTTGTTTGGCTGATCACCTCGGCGGTGATCCTGGGATTTTTCATCTTTGACTTTGTCTCGCACGTGCGCACCCCGCACGAGCCGTCCGTGAAGGAATCGGGCGGCTGGGCGCTGTTTTACATGGCCATGGCCGGAATCTTCGGCGGGATCGTGTGGTGGCTGTGGGACTCGCAGCACGCCGTCGAGTTCTACACGGGCTACCTCACCGAGCTCTCGCTGTCGGTGGATAACCTCTTCGTCTTCGCGCTGATCATGAGCGCGTTCCGGATCCCGCGGGCGTACCAGCAAAAGGTGCTGCTCATCGGCATCGTGATGGCGCTGGTCTTCCGCCTTCTGTTCATCTTGCTCGGTGCCGTGATCATCGAGGCCTGGTCCGACGTGTTCTACCTCTTCGCCGCGTTCTTGCTCTACACGGCGATCAAGATGGTCTACGACGAAGCGACCGACCAGCCGGAGACCGACCCGAACGACATGTTCGTGGTGAAGACCCTGCGCAAGGTCATCCCGGTGACGAAGTCGTACCACAGCGACAAGCTCGTCTCGGCAACGAATGCCGGCAAGAAGGCCGTCACCCCGCTGTTCGTGGCGCTGCTGGCCATCGGGTTCATCGACGTCATGTTCGCGTTCGACTCCATCCCCGCCATCTACGGCATCACCCAGGAGCCGTTCCTGGTGTTCACCGCCAACGCGTTCGCGCTGCTCGGCCTGCGCCAGCTGTTCTTCCTGCTCAACGGCCTGCTGGACAAGCTGATCTACCTTCCGTACGGGCTGGCGATTGTCCTGGGCTTCATCGGCGTGAAGCTCCTGCTGCACGCGCTGCACGAGAACAACCTGCCGTTTATCAACGGCGGCGAAGGCCTGAATGTGCCGGAGATCGGTACCATCACCTCGCTCATGGTCATCGTGGGCACCCTGGCGATCACGGCCATCGCGTCGCTGGCCAAGGAGCGCCAGATGATCAAGTCGGGCGAGAAGGACCCGAACGGCCCGCAGTACCACATCGATTTCGACGACCACGGCAACCGCCGCAAGGTGGACAACAACGGCAACCACATCGAGTGGATCGACGACCCGGCCACCTCAGGCAAGGGCGACCACACCGCCACCGGCTCGCGCGACACCGACCACCTGGACGTCGCGCGCGACGGCGCTAACTAAAGGTATTCGCCACCGGGTTCCACTCGCGCACCTCGCGGCTGGCGAGGGCCCCGGCGGCAACATAGGGGTCGGCGTCGAGGATGGTTTCGGCGTCGGCGACGCTTGCGTCGTCGTCAAGCTGGAGCACGATGAGCGCTTGACCGCCGTCAACGTACGGCCCGGAGCCGAGGATGCGGCCGAGCGCGAGCTGGCTCTGGATGAACTCGCGGTGGGCGGGCCGCGTGTCGCTGACAAGCTTTGCGTTTTCACCGTAGGTGTAGGTGGCTGCGAAGTACTTCATGGCGACAAGCATAGGGGTGGGTAAGGTGACAGCCGTGAGCCAGTCGAATTGGAACCTGCCGAACATCCTGACCAGCCTGCGGATTCTGTTTATTCCGGTCTTCGCCTGGCTGGTGCTCACCCAGCAGTGGTGGTGGGCGTTCGGGCTGTTCGTGGCGCTGATGATCACCGACAAGCTCGACGGCGACATCGCGCGCGCCCGGGGTCTGGTGACCAACTTCGGCAAAATCGCCGACCCGATCGCGGACAAGGCGCTGATGATCACGGCGCTGGTGACGCTCAACATCGCCTCAACGCTGCCCGTGTGGGTGACGGTGGTGATTGTGGTGCGCGAGCTCGGCATCACGTTCTGGCGCGTGTGGATGCTGCGCCACGGCAAAGTCGTCCCCGCGTCCAAGGGCGGCAAGATCAAGACCGCGCTACAAACTGTCGCGGTGGGGATGTATCTGTGCCCGCTGCCTGCGTGGATGGACACGCCGACGTTTGTGGTCATGCTCGCCGCAGTAGCGGTCACGGTGGTCACGGGCGTGCAGTACATCGCAGACGCGGATAAGGCCAACGCATGATCGCGCAATCGCTTATCGACGAACTCCGTTCCCACCACCAGACCATCAGTTTCTGCGAATCCCTGACCGCGGGACTGGCCTGCGCCACCGTGGCGGACATCCCTGGCGCCTCTGACGTGCTGCGCGGAGGGTTGGTGACCTACTCCACGGACCTGAAAACGTCGGTTGCTGGTGTGGACCCGGACGTGGTTTCTGCCCATGGTGTTGTGTCCTCGCAGGTTGCCCGCGAGATGGCGCGAGGGGCGCGCAGGGTGTGCGGTTCGGACTGGGCGGTGGCGCTGACCGGGGTGGCCGGCCCGGATGACCAGGACGGCGTACCCGCAGGCACGGTGTGGCTGGGGTTGGCGGGGCCACACTGGACGGCGTCGTCGCCTGCGGCGGACTGGGTGGACCCGATCCATAGCCGGTTCGCGCTGGCAGACAGCCTGGACGAACCTGTGCGGGTGCTCGCGGGGGACCGCAACACGGTGCGCCGGCTGGCCGTCGAGGCCGCCCTTTCCGGGGTGCTGCGCGCTGTGCGGGAACAAAGTTAGGCGCTGGGTCGTTATAGATCCTGATGACAACAACGACGCTGCTTTTCGACACTCCCGTAGAGGTCCCCGCCGCCCCCCGCACCGACACCGTGCGCGAGCCGCTCTTCCGGGAGGCGCTCGGGATGTCGCTGCGTGCTTTCCGCGCGGATAAGGGCGTCACGCTGCGCCAGCTGGCCAAGCAGGCCCGCGTGTCCTCCGGCTACATCTCCGAGCTCGAGCGCGGGCGAAAAGAAGTGTCTTCCGAGTTGCTGGCCTCGCTGTGCGACGCGCTCGGCGCCACCGTGTCCGAGGTGCTGCTTGAGGCGGTGGCGAACATGTCGCTGCACGACTTCAACGAGGAACTCGCGGCAACCACACCGGCGGCGGCAGAAGCCTAGAAGCGGTTGCCCCAGCGCTGCGGTTTGAACGTGGCTAACATGGTTCACCGTTACTGTTAAGACACATTTAGCGGAAAGGTCACGGTCGCACCATGGCGAACCCTTTCAAGAAGTTCTGGAACTACCTCATGGCGCTCTTCGACAACAAGATCGAGGAGAACGCAGACCCGAAGATCCAGATCGAGCAGGCGATTAACGAAGCGCAGCGGCAGCACCAGGCACTGTCTCAGCAGGCCGCCGCGGTGATTGGCAACCAGCGTCAGCTGGAGATGCAGCTCAACCGCCGCTTGGAGGACGTCGAGAAGCTGCAGGCGAACACCCGCCAGGCGCTGCAGCTGGCCGACAAGGCCCGCGGTGAGGGCAACGCCCAGAAGGCCACCGAGTACGAAAACGCCGCCGAGGCATTCGCGGCGCAGCTGGTTACCGCAGAGCAGGGCGTGGAGGACACGAAGCAGCTGCACGACCAGGCGCTGCAGCAGGCGTCGCAGGCGAAGCAGGCCGTCGAGCGCAACGCCGCCCACCTGCAGCAGCAGGTGGCGGAGCGCTCCAAGCTGCTCTCGCAGCTCGAGCAGGCCAAGATGCAGGAGAAGGTCTCCGAGACCATGCAGTCGATGAACGCCATCACTGCCTCCGGCCCCAACCTGGATCAGGTGCGCGAGAAGATTGAGCGTCGCTACGCCAACGCACTCGGTGCTGCCGAGCTGGCGCAGAACTCCATTGAGGGCCGCATGGCTGAGGTCGAGCAGGCCGGCATCCAGATGGCTGGCCACGGTCGCCTCGAGCAGATCCGCGCGGAAATGGCAGGGGAGCTCACCTCGGGCCAAAAACCCGCAATCGAGCAGGGTAGCGCTTCCCAGGGCGGCTCGAGCTCGCTCGGCGGCGAGGTGTCCGATGACGCCGTCGCGCAGCGCATGCGCGAGCTTCGCGGGGAGGCATAAGCCACACCGGGCTGCGCGGCGCCGAGGGGTAACCCCGGCGCCGTTTTCCATGCCTAATCCACGGCGCCGCGGGCCATGAGCGCCTCACCCATCATCTTCGCGCGGCGTACGGAGCGAATCACGAGGGGAATCCCGAACGCGGTCACGGAAAACCCGGCACCGCGCGCCTTGCGGGCATCGAGCACTTCGCCTGCGGTGGCGAGGGTGAGGGGGATGAGCCGGATGGTCAGGGCGATGGTGAGCGAGGTCAGCTCGCCGAAGCGCCCCAGCGGCGCCAGCGCGCGGTCCAGGGCGTCAAGGAGGGCCTCCACCGGGGTTGTCAGCGTCAGCAGATTGGCCGCGGCGATGGTGGCCAGCAGCCCGATGAGCAACGTCAGCGCGGAGAACACGCCGTTTTGCCACACCATGAACACGCCGATGAATGCCAGAAGCGGCAGCAGTGGCAGCAACTGGCGGCAGGCGACATCGAACGGCACTCGCGCCCACGCATACAGCCCAAGCACCACAACCAGCGCAGCCATGGACTCCCAGGGGGCGGAGGGCCACACGGTGACCACGATGATGAAAGCAACAAGCAACAAGAACTTCAGCGACGGGTTCAACCGGTGCAGCCAGGAGTCGCCGTCGATGTAGACGCCTAAGGGCAGTTCGCGGATCACGGTTTTGCGTCCATGAGGTCGGTGTAGAAGGCGATGGCGTCGGCAGGGGACCCGTCGAAACGCAAGTGCGCTTCGTCAATGACGAGGACGCGGTCGAAGTCGCGCAGCATGTCAAGGTCGTGCGTCACCACAATGAGCTGCTGTTCAAGGGCGGCGAACTCGCGGATGATGCGGCGGCGGTTGCGGAGGTCGAGCAGTGTGGTGGGCTCGTCGGCGATGATCGTGTCCGGCTCGATCACCAGCACCGATGCGAGCGCAAGCATCTGCTTCTCCCCGCCGGAGAGGGTGTGGGGGGAGTTGTCGGCGAGTTCGGTCAGGTCGAATCGTGCGAGGACCTCATCGACGCGGCGGCGCACCTCTTCGCGCGGCAGCTTGAAGCGGCGCAGCGAAAAGGCAACGTCGTCGGCGACTCGCGGCATCACGATCTGGGATTCGGCGTCGGAGAACACGAAGCCCACCCGTTTGCGGATGTCTTTGCCGTTGTCGGCGACGACGGAGCCGTCGTAAAGCACTTGCCCCGTCGTGGGTTCGATGAGCCCGTTGATCATGCGCACGGTGGTGGATTTGCCGGAACCGTTGGAGCCGATGATGCCGATGCGCTGCTCAGTGAGGGTGGCGGTGAGCGGCGCGAGGGTTTGCACGCCGTCGTACGCGACGCTCGCGCCGCGGAATTCAATGACGGGCATCGTGCTTATCGACGATTCCCGCGCAGGTCCGGAAACGCCTGGTGCACCGCGAATGCGATGGCGATCATGAGCGCGACCTTGAGCGCGTCGGGCAAAAGGAACGGCACCTGCGCGGCCCACGCGGCGCCGAACGTCATGTCAGCGCGCCACATCATGCCGAACACGCCGCAGAGGTACTGGAAGAACAGGCCGAGGTAGCCGGCGAGCGCGAGGATGCCCAGAGTCGCACCTTTGTTCGCGCGGAACGGGGCGGTGTACGCAATCGCGCCGGTCACCGCGGCGGAAACCAGGTATCCGACCAGGTAGCCAACCGTCACGCCACCCAGCGCGGAGATCACCGTGCGCCCACCCGCGAGGACCGGAAGCGCGAGCCCGACCAGCAGGAACACCCCCGCGGTGAACAGACCGCGGCGCCAGCCCAGCACGAGACCGGCCAGGATCACGGCGGCGTTTTGCAGCACGATGGGCACGCCCGCGGCGCCGACCGGGATGGCGACGAATCCGAGGACGATGATGATCGCCGCAAACACCGCGATCAGGGCGATGTCTTGCGCGGTACTGGAGGTATTGCGCCTGGGTGTGCGCGCAGGCTGTGCATTTGTCATGACGAGGAGTGTAGTTCAGGTAGCGTGATGTGCCATGCGTTTGACCGAATTTCACCAGCTGGTCCAAGACGAGTTCGGCGAAGGACGCGCGCAGTGGATCATCCAGTCGCAAGTGATTCCTGGCTACGAGCGCACGTCCGCAGAGCTCATCGAAAGCGGGGTTGACCCGCGCGAGGCATGGCGGGGCCTGTGCGATGCCTTCGACATCCCCGAAGAGCGCCGCTTGGGCGTCGACCGTCCGGGTTTCTAGGCGTGTCCTGCTTCCGTTCGAACAGGTTTGCGTGTACGTTCAATGGTGTCGCCGTCGTGTCCTACAGTGACTTTCGTCCCCGTTGGAACACGAATGGAACCGAAGCGGTAGTAACCAACGTCTAAGTAGGTGGCGGGATCCCGTATTCACCGGAGAGAACTGGAGGAAGACCACACCATGGCAGCAAAGAAGAAGACGGCTAGCGCCGCAGGAAACGACCGGCAAAATGCGCTCGATGCAGCGCTGGCGATGATCGAGAAGGACTTTGGCAAGGGCGCGATCATGCGTCTCGGCGAGGACAACCGCCCGCCGATCCAGTCCATCTCATCGGGCAACACCGCCATTGACGTCGCGCTGGGCATCGGCGGGTGGCCGCGCGGGCGAATTGTGGAGATCTACGGTCCGGAGTCCTCGGGTAAAACCACCGTTGCCCTCCACGCGATCGCGGAGGCACAGAAGGCCGGCGGCATCGCCGCGTTTATCGACGCCGAGCACGCCCTCGACCCCGAATACGCAAAGAAGCTCGGTGTGGACACCGAGAACCTTCTGGTTTCCCAGCCGGACACCGGTGAGCAGGCGCTGGAGATCGCCGACATGCTGGTGCGCTCGGGTGCGATCGACATCATCGTGATCGACTCCGTTGCCGCGCTCACCCCGAAGGCCGAGATTGAGGGCGAGATGGGCGACAGCCACGTCGGCCTGCAAGCCCGCCTCATGTCCCAGGCGCTGCGCAAGATGACCGGCGCGCTGTACAACTCGGGCACCACCGCAATCTTCATCAACCAGCTGCGCGAGAAGATCGGCGTGATGTTCGGCTCCCCCGAAACCACCACCGGCGGCAAGGCGCTGAAGTTCTACGCCTCGGTGCGTTGCGACGTCCGCCGGATCCAAACCCTCAAGGACGGCCAAGATTCCATCGGCAACCGCACCAAGCTCAAGGTGGTGAAGAACAAGGTTTCCCCGCCGTTCAAGATCGCCGAGTTCGACATCATGTACGGCGAAGGCATCTCGCGGGAGAGCTCCATCATCGACATGGCGGTGGAGAACGGCATTGTGAAGAAGTCGGGGTCCTGGTTCACCTACGAGGGCGATCAGTTGGGCCAAGGCAAGGAGAAGGCCCGTCTGTTCCTGAAGGAGAACACGGATCTGGCCGACGAAATCGAGGACAAGATTTTCAAGGCCCTCGGCGTGGGCAAGTACGCGGGCGCGAACGACGACGAGCTCACCGACGACCCGGTGGACATGGTGCCCAACATCGACTTCGACGACGATGAAGACGACGAACTGGTGGCCCCGGGCACACCAGCCCAGTAGGAGGCTCCGGTGGCGGTTACCCCGGATCCAGATAAAGTGGCCGCGCTGAAAGCGGCCCTGGAGGCCTACCAGCCCGGCACCGGGTTGGTTGACCGCGCGCGGGAGGAGGCGCTCGCGCCGATCCGCAAACGCGCCCTGGGGCTACTCGATCAGCGAGCGCGATCGCGCGAAGAGCTGCGCACGCGCTTGGTCGATGCCGAGTTCGAGCCGCACCTGGTAGACGAGCTCCTCGACGAGTTGGCGGGATCCGGCCTGATCAACGACGCGCAGTTTGCGTCGGAATGGGTCCGCCAACGCGCCACCCGGCGCGGCAAATCCGCACGCGCGTTGGATCTCGAGCTGCGCGAGAAAGGGGTTGCGCAAGCCGATCGCGCCGCCGCGCTGGACCAGATCTCGGAGGCGGATGAGGAGCGCACCGCCCGTGCGGTTGCCGAAAAGGCCGCGCGCAAGGTCAACGCAGTGCCAGCGGACCGCGCCGAGTACGACAAACACCTGCGCCGCGTCGTGGGGGCGCTGGCGCGCCGCGGGTTCAACCAGGGGATGGCGCTGCAGCTGGGGCGGGAAGCCCTCGACGCGCGCATCGAGGCGGTAGAGCAGTAACCCCAATACCTGAACACTGTTCAGGGCGGTTTTCTACACTATCCGCATGACATTGTTTAGCGTGAAAATGCGCTCGAGTGCAGGCGGCACCCATATCTCGGGTGCAGAGCGAATCGTGGAGGAACACGAGATCGACTCAGTTTGCGCTGCCGTGAGCCGCCGCGCACTCGCACACGTCAAAGGCCAGCCCGATTCGATCACCATCACGGTGACCGCCATCGATGAAGATGTCACGCGGGTTCCGGCATTGCCGATCTCTGAAGCCCGCTCCAGCACTCCAGACCAAGCCCGCGAGGTTGCGCTGGGCATCCTGGCCCCGCTGACTCCGCACGCGGAACTCGCGTGGGAGCTTCTCACGAGCGTGCGCGACATGCGCGGGGCGATCCTCTTCGACGCCGCCACAGGACAACGCCTCGAGCACGACCCCGCACGCGGCGTTCGGGTGACGTCGATGGATGCCGCCGAAGCAACGACGGAGAGTTCGGAACGGTGTTCGGGAAAGATACGGGTCACCGATGCGGTTGTCCTCGCCTCCAAGGTCGCCCACCACCCAGCGGTGCTCGCGGAGGTGTGCATCTCGGACGATCCGGATTACACCACCGGGTACGTAGCAACGCGTTCGCTCGGATACGTGCGCGTGCCCAACATGAAGTCGGCGGGATCCCCGGTGGGAGGGCGTCTCTTCTTGGTGAATACGGATGATGTGGCGGAGGTAGTTGCCTACCTGGAGCACACCCCGGTGCTCGTCGAAGATCTGTGATGAACTGGCTGAACCGTCACGCACGAAGCGTCCTTGAGGAGTGGCGCGCGGCTGGTCTCGAACGTACCCCCGCCGTGTTTTCCACAGGCCAGTCCCCGGTGAGCTGCATCGACGGCGACGAATACGTCTTATTCAGCTCCTCGAACTACCTGGGCCTGGCGGAGCATCCTGCGGTGATTGGGGCCGCCGAGCAGGCGCTCGCGCACTTCGGCGCCGGCTCCGGCGGCTCGCGGCTGACAACCGGCACCACCGTCTCGCATCGCCAGGTCGAGCGCGACTTTGCCCGATTTCTAGGCTACGAGGATGCGGTGTTCTTTTCCGCCGGGTTCCTCGTCAACACGGGTGTGGTGCAGGCGCTGGCGGGGCCGGGCGTCCTCATCCTCTCCGATGATCGCAACCACGCCAGCATCATCGACGGCTGCCGCCTTGCCAAAGCGCAGGGCGCGACTGTCCGGGTTTACCGCCACCGCGACCCGGCCCACGTCGATGAGTTGCTGGCGCAGCACGACGGCGGAGCAATTGTGATCACCGATGGGTTGTTTTCCATGGACGGCACAATTGCACCCGTACCCGAACTGCTCGCTGTGTGCCGCTCGCACGGTGCGGTGCTCATGGTCGACGATGCCCACGGCACCGGCACCCTTGGTGCGACCGGCCGCGGCATCAACGAGCATTTCACGCTCATAGACGACCTCCCGGACATCCTCGTCGCCACAGCGTCCAAGGCGCTTGGTGTGGAAGGCGGGGCAGTGGCCACCTCCGCCCCGGTTGCGGCGCTGCTGCGACAGAAGGCCCGCACGTTCGTCTACTCCACGTCATCTGCCCCGGCTACCTGTGAGGCGGTCTCCGCTGCGATTGGAATCCTCGAAGGGGAAGCAACCCCGGTTCCAGCGCTGCACCGCAACATCCGCAGGCTGGCCAGACACCTGGGCATGGGTGAGTGGCCGAGTCCCATCATCCCGGTCCCCATCGGCGGGGAGTCCGAAGCGGTACGCGCCGCAGCCGCACTACGTGAGGCCGGATACTTCGTCCCCGCCATCCGTTGGCCCACCGTACCGCGGGGTGCAGCGATGCTGAGGGTGACGGTGATGGCCACCCACACCGACGAACAGATCGACGGGCTCGCACACGCCATTGCGCAGTTAGGCACATGCAGCCTGCCTGGTTAGACTGTCTCGCCGTGACTACGGCTGTCTCTTCCACCCACCACCCACGCACCTATGAAGTTCGCACGTTCGGCTGCCAAATGAACGTGCACGACTCAGAGCGGCTCTCCGGCATGCTCGAGGACGCCGGTTACGTCGCGGCGCCGGCAGGGGAGGAGGCCGACTTGGTCGTCTTCAACACGTGCGCGGTGCGCGACAACGCGGACCAGCGCCTCTACGGCTCGCTAGGCCAGATGAAGCACGCCAAGGAGCACCACCCGGGCATGCAGATCGCGGTGGGCGGGTGCCTCGCCCAGAAGGACCGGGCGACCATCGTGAAGAAGGCGCCGTGGGTGGACGCCGTCTTCGGCACTCACAACCTCTCGGCCCTGCCCGCGCTTTTGGACCGCGCCCGCACCCAGGACGAGGCGCAGGTCGAGATCGTGGAGGCCCTCGAAGTTTTTCCTTCGGTGCTCCCAGCGAAGCGCGAATCCACCTACGCGGGGTGGGTGTCCGTGTCGGTGGGGTGCAACAATACATGTACGTTCTGCATTGTGCCGTCGCTACGCGGTAAAGAGCTCGACCGCCGCCCCGGCGACATCCTCGCGGAGGTGAAGGCGCTGGTGGATCAGGGGGTCTCGGAGATCACCCTGCTCGGGCAGAACGTGAACGCGTACGGCGTGAACTTTGTCGACGAGGACATGGAGCGCGACCGTTCCGCCTTTTCCAAGCTGCTGCGCGCCTGCGGTGAGATCGAGGGTTTGGAGCGGGTGCGCTTCACCTCACCGCACCCGGCGGAGTTCACCTCCGATGTCATCGACGCCATGGCGGAAACGCCGAACGTGTGCCCGCAGCTGCACATGCCGCTGCAGTCCGGTTCGGACAAGGTGCTCAAAGAGATGCGCCGCTCCTACCGGTCGAAGAAGTTCCTGGCCATTTTGGATGAAGTGCGCGAGAAGCTGCCGCACGCGTCAATCACCACCGACATCATCGTCGGCTTCCCAGGGGAGACGGAGCAAGACTTCCAGGACACCCTAGATGTGGTGGAGAAGGCGCGGTTTACCTCGGCGTACACGTTCCAATATTCGCCGCGCCCGGGCACGCCTGCCGCGGAGATGGCCGACCAGATTCCCAAGCACGTGGTGCAGGAGCGCTTCGAGCGGCTCGTTGCGCTCCAGGACCGCATCTCTGCTGAGGAGAACGCGAAGCTGGTGGGCACTGAGCAGGAGCTTCTCGTGCAAGCAGACGGTGGGCGCAAGAACGACAAAACGAACCGGATGTCGGGCCGCGCCCGCGACGGCCGCCTGGTCCACTTCAGCTACGGCGAGGAGGACATCCGCCCCGGCGATTACGTCACGGTCACGGTGACCGACTCGAAGCCGCACTACCTCATCGCGGATTCCGGTGTCCACGCGCATCGCCGCACGAAGGCCGGCGACAACTCGGCTGCAGGCCAGACCCCGACCACCGCGCCGGTTGGCGTGGGTCTCGGTTTGCCCGCTGTGGGTCGCCCCGCGCCCGCACCCGCCGATTCAGCCTGGTGCTCGGGCTAGGTCTACAGTTGGGCGACATGAGCCAGCCCAGCACCAACCAAGACCTTGCCCGCGCCGAAAAAGACACGGCCTCAACAGTGGAGATGGGGGCGCGCCGCTGGGTGCTCGCCGCGTGCGTGGTCGCTTACCTCATCGCGCTGTTCTTGCCGTTCGCTGGCGGCGCCTCGGGGTGGCAGGTCGTGGGATCCACGGCGGCCGCAGAGCAGGCGCAGACGACACTCACCGAGTACCTCTTCGCCTGGTTTTCGCTGGCGGGCCTGGGCATCCTGACCACCCTCGCCGTGGCGCTGAGGCGGTTTCCCCTCACGGTCATGGCTTGGGCCGTGACCACCGTGTCGCTGGTGCTGTCGGTGCTGGGCATCTGGCTGCGCAACTCGGGCGGGATCGACATCAACCGTGGAGCGGGCTACTACCTGGCCATGCTGGCCGTGGCGGTCGCGGTGTTTACTATCTTCCCGGTGTTTCTCAACCGCAGCGACGAGCACCTGAGCGTGGCACGGCAGCGCGCCGCGGCGCAAGAAACCGACGCCATCGCGAACGCGCAGCGCTCGGCCTCAGCGGCGCACGAGAACCCCCTGCTTGTCGACGACCGGCGCGCCCGCGCCGCCGAACGCCACCGCCGCTAGAACGAAACCACCACTCGCGACTGCGAGTGCCAGACTCGATTCACCGTGTCCTGAGCTTCTCTGTCGCGCTGTACGATTCCAGTAGCCTTGTTCACCACGTAACCGGGTGCGCCGTCCTTATCCGGGTTGCCGAGGATGAGAAAGACGTCTCCGCCGTCAACACCTCGGTAGCCAACCCAGGAGTCGTTTCTCCGGCCAATGGCTTCCACCACTGCCGCGCGCGCCGCTGGGAAATCGTCGACGAGATGCTCGTGCCTAAGTGCGTAAGTCACGTCTTCATACCTCCTCGAATAGTGACGCTATACCCGCAGTGGGTTTGCAGTCTGTCATGTCAACCCACTGGAAGCTGCCGTGGTCTCCAAATAGGAATCCCGCCTGTGTTTCTGTTCCACTTTGGGGATCAACCAACACGATACCGTCTTTCCGGTGCTCCCAACCCATTACGTGCGATGGGAAACCTGAATATCGCAGTAACCCGTAATGGCCGACAGGAGTTTGATTGAGCTGCACGCGAATGGTAGCGGGTGTTGATCCCTTACGGTTTGACCATGCAGGTGGATGTCCTGCTTGGGTGTGCCAAAACTTCGTACTGTGAACGGCTGTCGAACCGGCAACCCCGGGTGGATCGTAAGGTCCCGGGGGCGCAACCGTGTTGTATCCGAGTTTCCGAAGCAGCCAGGCGTGGCAGCTCAGGACACAATTTTCTGTGTCTTGGCACGGATTGGCGCCTGATAGAGCGGTGTCCCGACTTTTCTGTGGATTTTTCCGGGACAGTCCGCGAATTCGGGGAGGACGTTTGCCCCGCTCGTTGTTTCTCCAGTCCATTGCAGCACCGCCGCTAGCGCGTCGCCTGCCACGCAGTCGTCGACGACACCACCGAGGCGCCTAGCGTGCGCATGATCGCCTCCGCCGCCGCGGATCCGGCGGGGTAGGAGCAGTAGACCGTGTCCAGGTCCTCCCACACCTCGCGGGCGCGCTCAAGCGTCGCACGAATCACCGCCGAGCCCACCAGGCGGCCGCGGTACTCGGGCAGCACGTAGATCAGGCCGAGTTCACACACCTTCGGGTCGTCGGAGCGGTACTGCACCACCTCACACATCCCCACGAGCTGGCCTGCCACACGGGCAATGCCGGTGAGCTGCATCCCGCCGCGGTCGGTGAGTCGCTCCCCGGCGTCGATGATGCGCTGCAGATCCCACTGGATGGTCTGCAGTTCGAGGTCGCCCCGTGGGTAGTCGCGGGAGGCGGAGGTGAGCAGGGCTGAGAATTCTTCGAGTTCGCTCACAGCGGCGGTGCGGGCCACCCCAAAACCTGGGCCTTCAACCACCTCGACGGAGACCTCGCCCAAGGACTCCAGCCGGTCATCGTGCGCAACGGAGAAGGTGGCCTGATCTTCCCGGAACGCCCTCCTGTACCCGGACGTGTGAAGGGCGGGCGGCTCGAAGTCGCCTGGCGCGTGAGTGACCCAGACGTGTCGGGTGGGGCGGTTGAGGGATACCGAAAGCTCGTCGAGAAGCGAAAGTGCGCACTGCCATGGGGCGTCGGGCCATGCGTCGCCGGGCAGCGGAGCGAGCGCAGAGTCGTAGACGATGTTGGCCTCGAGGACGTCGAGGTCCTCGAGCAGTGGCAGCGATACGAAGACCCAGGCGTCGACGTGCGACAAGTCGTCGAGGCCGAGCTCCTGGTAACCAAGGGCGGTGACGGGGCGCAGGGCGGCGCGGTCGACGAGCGCGAACAGCAGCGCCTCGGACTCGGCGGAGGGTTCCAGGCGCTTGGCAATGTGGGAGGCGGTCACGCCGGAGGTGGCCAGGCCGGTGATGTCCTGGATTGCGAGGGTGGCGGAGAACGCGTAGGCCCCGACCACGGCTTCCGATGTCTCGGAGCCAGGTCGGGGCACGTGGAGCAGGGGCGTGAGCACTAGCCTTCGTTCACAGCCTTGGCGGCGACGTCGGCGAACTCCTGCCACTGGGCGGCTTGCTCGCGAAGGGCTGCGGCCTTCGCGGCGTCGCCCTTGGCCTCGGCGGCCTCGGCCTGGCGGGTGAAGTCGTCGGCCTTGACCTGGAACTGGTTCGCCTTGTCCTGCTGGGCCGGGTTGGATTTGCGCCACTGCGATTCTTCAGCGTCGGCGACGCGGCGCTCGATCGCGCCAATCTTGTCCTCGTACTCGCGCACGCGACCGCGCGGGACGTAACCGATTTCGTCCCACTTGTCCTGCAGCTCACGCAGCTTCGCCTTGGCGCCGCCGAGGCCCTTGGCGGGGTCGATCTGCGCGTCGTACTCCGCCAGCAGCGCGTCCTTGGCGGCAGCGTTGTCCTCGAACTCGCGGTCGCGCTCGGCGTTGACTGCGTTGCGAGCCTCAAAGAAGTGGTCCTGGGCTGCGCGGAATCGCTCCCACAGCTTGTCGTCCACGTCGCGCGGGGCGCGGCCGGCGGCCTTCCACTCGGTCATCAGGTCGCGGTACGCGCGCGCGGTCTCGCCCCAATCCGTGGAATCCTGCAGGGCCTCGGCGCGGGCGACTAAGTCTTCCTTGGCCTTCTTCGCGGCTGCGCGGCCCCGGTCGAGTTCCGCGAAGTGGGCGCCGCGGCGGCGATTGAAGCTGTCGCGGGCTCGCGAGTAGCGCTTCCACAGCGCGTCGTCGGTGGCGCGGTCGATGCCGCGGATGGTGCGCCACTCCTCCAAGATGTCGCGGATGCGGTCGCCCGCCACCTTCCATTCGGTCGAGTTCTCCGCCAGGTCCTCGGCTTCCGCGGCGAGCGCTTCCTTCCGGGCAATCGCAGCTTGTCGACGCTCCGCCTTCGCCGCCTTGGCCTCCTCCCGCGCCTCGGCCGACGCGCCGATGACGGAGTCCAGGCGGGAATCGACGGCATCGATGTCGCCAATCACGGCTGCCTCACCGAGCGAATCTTTCAGCTGCTGCGCGCTCTTGCGAATGGAATCGGCGTCTTCCGGGTGCGCCTTCAGGCGAGATTCGAGCAGCTCAACCTCGGTCACAAGGTCGTCGTAGCGGCTTCCGTAGTGGGCCAGTCCCTCTTCCGGCGTGCCAGCCTGCCACGAACCAATTTGGCGCTCTTCGCCGCCGCGGGTGAGGAAGACGTTGCCATCGGCGTCAACGCGGCCGAACTGGGACGGGTCGGATGCTTGGCGCGCGGCTGGCACCGGCGTTGGGGTGGACTGCGGCGCCGCCGGTTTCGCACCCGGGCGGGGACCAGGTTTCGCGCCCGGCCGGGGGCCGGGCTTCGGCGTGTTCGACCCGGGGG
>ERZ1031260.7-NODE-7-length-79787-cov-40.700221_pt1 | contig 79787 bp, 59 predicted proteins | sample MGYA00517287_ERZ1031260 | MGnify/ENA primary metagenome ERZ1031260 (study PRJEB33718, sample SAMN03159811) | human skin metagenome | collected 2014-02-25 | study: EMG produced TPA metagenomics assembly of the PRJNA266117 data set (Human skin bacterial metagenome and... | reverse complement strand
CTTCTGATCCGTAGTCAGATGCTCTATCCGTTGAGCTACGGGCGCGTGGCGGAGATGACAGGATTTGAACCTGCGGCCCCCGCGAGGGGGCAACTCCTTAGCAGGGAGCCCCATTCGGCCACTCTGGCACATCTCCAGCGCTCGTTACACCCTACCCGCCGCGCATGCCCGCGACCAAATAGCGGAAAAATATATAATCGGCCGCATGAAAATCAACACCTGGCTCACCTCCGGCCTCGCCGCCCGTGACAACGCAAACACCCCCGCCGACTACCTTGTTTGGTTCCCCGCTGACGTGAATACGCTGACCCCCGCTCCGCTCGTGGGCGAGAGCGAATCGGTCCCCTTCTTCCTCACCCCGAAGACCTCGGCGCTGCGCGGCGCCGACGCCGGCATCGTGCTCCTCGGCGTCCCGCTGGGCGAGCTCAAGGGCAGCTGGCGTTTCGACGACCGGTCCGGCGCTTCCGCCGACGGCCAATCCGCCGAGTCGGTAGATGACGTGCAGGCGATCCTGGACAAGAACTTCGCGTACCGCGACAACGGTTCGGCCGTGGTGCAGCTGCGCGGAAACTTCCCCATCGAGCAGGTGCAGGTCGTGGCCGGTCAGAACCGCCCGGACACGAAGCGCGCGATCGAGATTTTCAAGGGCGTGGGCTGCGACTTCGAGGGCGAGCGCCAGTTCCACACCATGCCGGAGCTCTTCCCCGACGAGGTCTAGGCCCTAAACCAGAACTAGCGGTCCTTGGCGGGTTTCCACTCGTTGCCAATTTTGGCCACGAGTTCCGCCTCGGACTCTTTCTTTTTCTCCACCCCGTCCAGCACCTCCTGCACCCGGTCGTGGGGGACGACGGTGACGCCGTCCGCGTCGGCGACGATGATGTCGCCGGAGCGCACGACCGTCGAGTCGCAGGCGATGGGGTAACCGACCTCGCCGGGACCGTTCTTCGTGGGCCCAAGCGGGGAGCGGTCGGTGGCGTAGATGTGGAGGCCGCACTCCTTGAGGTCCGCGAGATCGCGCACCGGCCCGTCCACCACGGCACCCACGACGCCGGCGGCGCGCATCATCTGCCCCAACTGCCCGCCCAGGATGGCGGCGCCGAAGGACCCGCGCGCGTTGATCACCAGCACGTCGCCCGGCAGCGCCTCGTCCATCGCCCGCCACACCGCGAGGTTGTCCCCGGGTTGCACGGATACGGTCAGGGCGCTGCCGACCATGGTGCCCTCCCCCACTAAGCGGCGGATCCGGCCGGACATGGTGGTCAGGTGGTTGAGGGTGTCGCCGATGAGGGCGGACTCGGAGCCGTCGAAAAGCGGAAGCTCTTTAGGGCGGTCCCAGGTGGTGACGCGGATGTTTGAGGTGTCGGCATCGATGATCATGGCCGCCAGGGTAGCCTGGTAGCGACATTCTAAGCAGCGTGGAAGGGCTCGGACAATGGCGGGAATGCGTCCAGAATGGCAGGTAAATTCGCTCCACCTCAAGAACTTCCGAGCGTTCGAAGAGCTTGAACTCACATTTGGCAGGGAAGTCACTCTGCTAATCGGGCGCAACGGCTCGGGAAAGACGACGGTATTGGACGCGCTAGCCATCGCGTTGCGCGAGCCGGTTCGAGAGCTTGGGGGGCAAACACCTGATACGCGCAACATCAAGCCGAGCGACGCTCGCCAGCTTATCGACGGGCCTGACAGCCTCAACGACATCGCTAGCGTCGAACCGGTTTACCCCTGCAGCGTAAGCATTGAGGGAGTATTCGACGATAAATTGATGGGGTGGGAGCGAACGCTAGCGGGCCGCAGAAGTCGTACTACCACTGCCCCGAAACCTATCCGGCAACACTTCCAGACGATTGGGGATGCCGCTTCCGCGAAAGACGGCGGGGACGACATTAAACTCCCAGTGATTGCCTATTACGGTGTCGAAAGAATGATGAGCGAAGTCAACGCCTCGAAGAACTTGCGCTTTTCTCGACGAGGGTCGTACGACTGGGCTCTTGACCCGCGCTCCGCGCTCAAACACACGTCGAGCTACTTGAGGAAACTCGATGAGCAAATCACTCGCGCCGCCAAATTTGGCGATGCGGAACCGGTCGTGGCCATGCGGCAGTACCGCGCCATGGAACGCGCCGCTGAGGCGATGCTTGAGCCTCTTGGTTGGAAGTCGCTGAGATGGAATCCCACCGCAAACGATTTCGTCATGATGCACCGCCAACATGGGGTTCGGCCGCTGCACGAACTGCCATCGGGCGCCAAGATCGCCGTCGGCCTTGCACTCGACATCGCGGCACGGATGACCCGCGCGAACCCTCAGCTCGATTTGAACGAAGTTCTCTCCACGACGCAGGGCATCGTGCTCGTCGACGAAATCGACCTACACCTCCACCCCAGTTGGCAAAAAACTGTAGTTCCACAGCTGCGGGATACATTCCCTGCGATCCAATGGGTTATGACCACGCACAGCCCGCAAGTCATCGGCTCAGTTGAAGCCGACAACATCCGCAGAATAGAAGAAGACGGGGAAGTACTCATTCCGCCGTACGCGGAAGGTCTGAAACCCGAAGTTGTGCTGGAGCAGATTCAAGGGACCTCACCGGAGCCAGTAACCCCAATCACCGGGACGCTCGAAAGGTACATGGACTTGGTCTACGACGGCGAAGGCCTTTCCCCTGCTGCACTGCAGATGAGGGAAGAGTTGGATTCATCACTCGGTGGCGCCGAGTGGGTCGATGAACTGCGCAGGGCCGACGCTGTTCTTGCGTTTGAGAAGGTATGACGATGTTCCGACATCGCGTCCTCGAACCGGATCCACTGCTTCTGAAGTTGCCTGAGTGGCACACCACATGGGACTTCGGCAGGGGCGAGAAACAGGCATTGCAGCAATTTTTGTGGGAACGCCAGAACGGGCGGTGCTCGTACTGCGAGACGAAGCTTGTTCAGGGAAAGACACGGATAGAACACTTCCATCCACGTTCGCTGTACTCTTTGGACGATGAGTGCGTGTCACGCCTCGGAAGCGAACCTGATCCGAGCGTTTTGTTCTCCTTGAACAACCTCATGTTGTGCTGCGATGGCCGGGAGGGTCAGGTTCCAAGGGGAGACACCATCTGTGACAAGCACAAAGAGGATGCGCACATCTGCGCTGAGTTATACAATCCGGCGACGAGCCCGTTCCCCAGTTTGGTCCACGTTAGCCGTTCTGGCAGGGTGATGCCGGCTCACTACCCGTCTTCAGTATGGACCGCGCAAGAGGTTCTCGACGCCGTATTGAACCTTAACGACAGCGCGCTGGAACGGCGCCGCAACGATCTCTACATCGCCTTGTTGGGCAATGCCTCTGTTCTTGCAAAAGCATCGGAAGACATGGGGGCCGACATGATGGCTTTTTGGAATGGACAAGCTGCGAGGATGAATGAGCTTGCCGAAACCGAGCCTTTCGCGTCGGTCTACCTCAGCGTGGCGGCAGAATTTCGGGCTAAGGCCCAGGCTGTGCAGAAGAATCAGTGATTGAGACTTTCCAGGGTACTGCGCATCGGCGCTGACAGACCGATGAACTCCATCGATTAGCCACAAAAGTGCCCGCCAGCGACACGGCTGGCGGGCACTTTGTCACCTCATGCTACGGCTTCGGAGTGGGCTCCGTAGAGGTCGTAGACGTGGTGGACGTCGTGGTCGGCGCAGTGGTCGGGGCTGCACCGCCGCGGCGCGAGGACGCGGTCTTGGCCTCGCCCGGCTCGTTGGAGCACCAGTCGTAGATGATGGTGCCGGCCGCGATCAGCCCGAGCACACCGGCAGCGATGCCGCCGAGGCGCTGGATGTTCGGGTCGGCAGCCATCTGCTGCAGCTGGCGGTTCGCCGCGTCGATCTGGGCACGGAACTCCGCGAACGGATCCTCGCGGTCTGCGCCGCGGCCGCCGTCGCCCCACTCCGGGGTGTCACGACGGAAGGCACCCTGCAGCTGAGCGTTGAGCTGGTTCAGCTGCTCGTTCACCGCACCCATGTACGGGCGGGCAAGCTCGCCGCCGACTGCACCGATCAGCGCGATCGGCGCCAGGTACAGGTACGGCGACTGGGTCGCGTTCGCCCAGCACTTGGCCAGGAAGTCGTTGGAGGACTGGACCTGAACTTCGGTGGTGTTGGTCACCGGGGTCTCGGTCACGGTGACGGTGGCCGGGGTGCCCGGGATGGAGGAACCGCGCTCGACCTCGAGGTCGAAACCGAGGTTCGTGGGCAACTCGCGGTTCACCTTGGCGGTGACGGTGACGTTGCCGTCCTTGTCCAGCGTCGCACCCTTCGGCAGGTTAATCACCTGGTAACCGCGCGGGATGATGTAGGTGACGGTGTACTCGGTATCTGGGGTGAGGTCCGTGATGGTCCACGAGCCACCCTTGTCCGAGGTGGAAGTGCGCACCGGCTCGTCCACACCCGCCGGCGGGGTCGCACGCACGATGACGTTCTCCACACCCTCGCGCGAGCCGTCCGGGTTATTGATCACGATGGATCCGCCGAACTGGCCCGGCTGCACCGGCTTGTCCGTGGGGACGCGCTTGATACCGAGGTCGTAGTCCAGGTTCGTCGCACCCGGCTTCAGGGTGACCGTCTCAGCCGGGGTGTTGGTGCGGGTCCAACCCTCGGGCGTCACGAACTCAACGCGGTACTCCGTGTTCGGGGTAAGCCCCTCGACGGTCCACTTGCCGTTCTCGTCCGTGTAGGTGGTGCGCGTCGGCTCGCCGTCGCGTGCAACCTTCACAATCACGTTGGGCACACCCTTCTCACCCTCATCCTGCTTGCCGTCGCCGTTGGTGTCTTCCCACACGCGGTCGCCGACGGTGCCCGGACGCAGGACGCCGAGGTCGATGTCATCCTTCTTCTCGCCAGGCTTAACGACGATGCTCCGCTCGACCTGCTCGGGAACACTTGGCACGCGGTCCGTCTCAAACTTCACGGTGTAGTCGCCCGGCTGGACGACGAGCTGCCAGTTACCGTCCTTGTCAGTGACGGTGCGCTGTTCCTCGCCATCCTTGCCCGTGACAATCACGGTGACGTTCGGCACGCCCTCGTTCTCGTCCGGATCCTGCTTGCCGTCGCCGTTGTTGTCGATGTAGACCTTGTCGCCGATGATCGCGGTGTTCTCATCCGTGACGACGACCTTGTTGGTCGTGGTCTTGACGACGGTCTCCTTGACCGTGGTCGGGACCTCCTTCACGGTCTCCACAACAGAGGTTTCCGTGATCGTTGTCGGCGTGCCGTTGACTGTGGTGGTGACCTCGTTGGTGACAGTCTCCTTGACCGTGGTCGGGATCGTCTCGGTCTTGGTTACCTCAACGTTCTTGGTCGCCGTTGTCGTGGTCGTCGTCGGTTCACAGTCGCACGGGGTGGAGGTTACCTCGGTGACGGTCTCCTTAGTGGTTTCCGTCGTTGTGGTCGGCGACGGCTTGTACAGGCCAAGGTCGTATGAGGTGTTGTTCTCACCCGACTTCAGCGCTGCGACGGTGTCGGACAGGCCGTTAGAGTCCTTCGCCGCATCGCCCTTCTTCGACGGCGAGACGGAGTATCCGTCTGGCGCATCGAATTCGACGCGGTACTCGACACCCGGAGTCAGGCCATCGATGCGCCAGTTGCCGTCGTTGCCAGTCGTAGTCTCGCGCACATCTTCACCCGGGCGGGAGACGCGGACCACGACGTCCTTAACGCCAGTCGTCTCGTCATCGTCCTGGATGCCGTTCGCCTTATTGGAGTCCTTGCCCTCGTCGAGCCACACACGGTCACCGACGGAAGCGGAAACCACACCGAGGTCGTAGGTCGAGTTGTACTCGCCCGACTTCAGGGTGACGGTGCTGGTGACCTCGTTGGAATCCTTGCCTCGGTCATTGCCCTGAACCGGCTTGGTCACCGTCGTGTCATTCGGAAGGGTGAAGGTCACCGTGTACTCGACACCCGGCGTCAGGCCGTCGATACGCCAGTTGCCTTTAGAATCCGTCGTGGTGGTGCGAGGATCCTCACCACCGCCAGTCACCTCGACGGTAATGCCCGGCACGCCGTTCTTCTCGTCATCGCCCTGGATGCCATCCGCATTCTCATCGACCCAGACGCGGTCACCAACAGAGGCCTTCTCCGGATCCTGAACCTTGATCAGGCCGAAGTCGTAGGTGGTGTTGTTCTCACCCGGGGTCAACGTGACCGTGTCGCCTTGCTTGTTCGAGTCCTTAGCGCGGTCGTTCCCCCGGTTCGGATCGGTCGGCTTGTACCCGGCAGGCGGGGTAAAGGTGACGGTGTATTCGACGCCAGGGGTGAGACCGGTGACGCTCCACTTGCCGTTTTCATCCGTCGATGTCGTGTGGGTTTCACCGTTACCGGTCACCTTCATAATCGTGCCCGGAACCGGCGGCTCTCCCGGATCCTGCACACCGTTACTGTTGGTGTCCTCCCACACGAAGTCACCCAGCGATGCCGTCTGAATCACGCCCAAGTCGTACGTCGGGTTGTCTTCACCCGGAGCGAGTTTCACCGTCGAACGCAACCCATTGGAATCCGCCGCGCGATTGTCACCAGCAAGCGCCTGCGTCGCCTTGTAGCCCTCCGGCAAGGTGAACTCCACCGTGTACTCAACACCTGGGGTGAGGTCTTTCACCTTCCAGGCGCCATACGCATTAGTCTTGGTGGTCTGCGACTTGCCGTTGCCTGTGACCGTCACAGTCACATCTGCGAGGTTGCCCTCACCCGGATCCTGCAAACCGTTACGGTTCTCGTCGATCCAGACACGATCGCCAACGGACGCAGGCTTTGCGACGAGCCCAAGATCATAAGTTTCGTTGTATTCACCAGACGCCAAAGTAACCGTGGAAGACACCGGGTTGGAGTCTGTCGCCTCGGTACCCCGGCCTATCGTCGTTACTGCGTAGCCTTCCGGCACAGTGAAGGTAACCGTGTACTCGATGCCCGGGATAAGGCCATCAACACGCCACTTGCCGTTTGCATCGGTAGTCGCGGTGTGGGTTTCGCCGTTTCCGGTCACCGTCACGGTCACTCCTGCGGCGTTGGGCTCGCCACCGTCCTGGATGCCGTTGTTGTTCGTATCGAACCACACACGATCTCCAACCGACGCGGGCCTAATCAGTCCGAAGTCGTAGGTGATGTTGTTCTCACCTGGGGTCAACGTGACCGTGTCGGTCTGCGGGTTGGAGTCCTTTGCTGGATCGTCCACACCTGTCTTGGTCGGCTTATACCCTGTCGGCGCGGTGAACTCGACGGTGTACTCAACACCCGGAGTCAGACCGGAGACATTCCACTTGCCGTTCTCATCCGTCGACGTCGTGCGTGTCTCACCGTTACCGGTCACCCTCACAACTGTGCCCGGCACCGGAGGTTCACCCGGGTCCTGCACACCGTTACCGTTAGTGTCCTCCCACACAAAGTCACCCAATGACGCCGGGTTGAAGATACCGAGGTCATAAGAGAGGTCTCCCGAGGCTGGGACGGGGCTTGTCCTGAAAGAGAGTCCGTTGGAGTCCACTGTTAAATCGCGGCCGACACCGGTCTTCGTAGCCACATAGTTGGCGAACTCACCGTCGGTAGGCAGATCGAACTTGACGGTGTACTCGGCGTTGGGGGTCAGGTTGTTGACGCGCCAGAGGCCGTTGGGGTCAGTCGTGGTCACGCGGTCTTCTTCGCCTGCTCGTGAAACGGTGACTTTGACGCCAGGCACATTAGTCAGCTCGGAATCGTCCTGAATGCCATTCGCGTTCTCATCAACCCATACACGATCGCCGATGAATGGGAAAGCGAAGGTGACTTCGTCTTTAGCGAAAACATTGCGGGTGATCGGCGCACCGACGAAGTGGGAAGCAACCTCGGACGAAGGGTAGATATTGCATCCAGCGGAATCGACCAACTGGTGAATCTCGATCTTGGTTCCCGCGCGAAGCCAGACTTCATCATTGTCGATTATGCTTAGCTGGTCGCCGTCCCCGTTGAACTTCCACTGAAATGCGGTCACCCAAGTCTGCTCGCCGTAAGGATACGGAACGTGGGGCTGAATACTCGGATCCGGGTTGTCGGTGATCGTAGCCTTGTCCAGAACGTCCTTAGTGATCACGCTACCGTCTGGATCCTCGATACGAATCGACCATCCATTGCCAAATACATACCCCTTCGCTTCGTACTCCGCAATTGCATCTGGTTCCAACGTTTGAGCCACGTCAACATCGACTGCTTCGAAATCGTTTGGGACCCACTGGGTATTTCCTTGGCCGTCTTCAATCCGGCGATACTTAGGGACGCCGAAAAACAGGTCAACTAGTTGCTGGCCGTATCCGCCGCCCTGCAACTCCGCAATTGTCCAACGCTCGGCACGAGACTCCGGTCCACCTGCACACGCTTTCGGCGGGTTACTACCGTAGTACTTGTCAGTGTGAAATTGGAGCCCCTGGTCGCTTGCTTTCGTTTGGAATGTCTTATAAAGCTGTTGCCAGTCACCAGAAGCCGTCAGGTTCGCAGCTGAATCGGCGTAGGCATAGAACGACTCGGCATCGCGGTTCGTTACCGTGGCCCGGAATGACGCCGACAGGGGATAATCGCGTTCCGGGATCTCGTCTGTGAACCGGATGAGGTATCCGATATTTCCTGTGTCTGGATTAATGGACCGTTCGACATCAGCAATGTCGCGTTCCTTACCGCTCGCCCAGACAAAATCATCCGCGGATGGGGGATTTTGGAGGTCCGAGTTCCCGTCCGTCTCGATCCAAACAGCGAAATCGAAGAGGTTGACAGGGCTCGGCACACCGGCAGGTGTCAACTCCTTGCGCGGCTTCGCATCAAACGTGAGCACGTAGTTGAAGTTGTTCGGGTCAAGATTCTCAACGGACAAATCCACGTTGAACGGATACGTAGCCAGGGGGTTGGCATCCTGCGCGTCCGCCACGGACGCGAACTTCGGCGCAGCCGCCGGCACAACCGCAGTCGTGCCGCATGCCAGCGCCACCGCGCTGACAAGCGCCGTCACATTGCGGCGCACCCGGTTCTGCCGGGATTTCATGTTTTCGCTCATGAAGAACCTCCAGATATGTGCAGAGCGATGGACAGAGAGGTCCCGTGGCCAAACCGCAACCGCGGGGATGTCCGCCGAGGGTAGTCCCGTTTCACAGGTAACCGGGCCGCGATCCGGATCGGCGGCTCAGCGGCTAGGCAGGGCTTTCACAGGTGGTTCGCGCGCCCCAAGGTCACGCCCGCAAAAGGCAGACAACTGACCAAAAGGTCATATCAGCTGCGCAAACACTAGTTCACCCCCGCTGGATACCCCCGCGGGTTGGGCGCCGTCGATTAGCGGTTGCTCGAGCCGAAGGAGGTCTTGGCGTGGCCGTAGTCGTTGGCGCACCAGTCGTAGGTGATGCCGATGGCGGCGGCGAGGTAGAGGACAGCGAAGGAGGCGCCGCCGATGCGCTGGACGTCGGGGTCGTTCAGGGTGTGCTGGAGCTCGTTGAGCTGGGCTCGCAGTGCGTCGTTTCCACCCTGTTTCTCCAACTGCTCGCTGATGGCGGGAAGGAGCACCGGCAACCCGAAAATGGCGCCGACGACCACCGGGAACAGGTACAGCAGCGGAGACTCCACCGCGTTCGCGGCGCAGCGGTTAATTACATCGCCAACGCCGTGGGAAGGCTCCGCGGGCTTCGCAGTCGCAGTTTGCGTGACGACGGTCGGCGCAACCCTCGTCACCGTCACCTTTTCCGTCACTCGCTCGGTGACCACCTGGTACCGGGGCTCTTCCGCAAGCGCGACACCACGGTTCAGGTCCACGGGCTGGTCGGGGTTGATGTGGACGATGACCTGCACGCGACCTTCCTCATCCACCTTGAAATTGTCGGGGAGATCGCCCGGCTCAACACCCGGCACGACGTACTCGATGGTGTAGTCCTGGTTCGGGGTCAGGTCCTTGACCTCCCAGAACCCGTCTGAGTCTGTGGAGGTGGTGCGCACAACCTCGTCCACACCCGCCGGCGGCATAACGCGCACGACGATGTCCTTGAACCCCCGTTCCCCCTGGTCCTTCACCCCGTTGTTGTTGGCGTCTTTCCAGATGTAGCCACCGACGGTGCCCGGCTGGGGCGCGGGAGTAGGGGTGACGGTTTCTGTCGCCGTTTCGGTCACGGTAGTTGTCGCGGTTGCTGTCGCGGTTTCGGTCAGGGTTGTTGTCGCGGTTTCCGTGACGGTTGCTGTCGCCGTGACCTGCACGTCCTCCCCCGCGCGATCGGCGGGCAGGTACAACCCGGCGACCACGGCCTGGCGCTCGGCGGTGGCGGCCCACGGGCGGTCGTCCAGAGTCACGTTAACCTTCGACGCACCACGCGTGACGACGACCGGCTGCCCACCCCCAGACGTATCCACGTAATTGACTACCTTGCCCTTCACCCCGGCCTCCTCAGACCGGTCCGAGCGCTCAATGTTCTCTTCCTGCACACGGAACGGGTTTGTGACGGCGCGCCACCGTTGCTGGTTGTCGGTGGACAGGTTCTGAACCACCTCCCAATCCCCGCCGTTGGTCTGCAGGCGCAGCGCCTCGGACACGCCCGGCGCGCCCAGCCGCGACTGCTCGCCTTCCACATCCACCCTGGTTGTTTCGCCGTCGGTGGCGAAGATGTTCGCGGGGATCGCTTCGCCGTTGAGGGTGAGCGCGACTTCGAGGTTGAAGTTGATCGGGACGTTCCCCCAGCCGTCGGCACGCAAAAGCGCTGACTCGGGGAGGTACTGGGTCAGCGCGGGCGCGCCGCGGAAGAACGGGTTGGTTGAGGGGGCCGCGAGGAGGCGGGTTTTGGTGAGGATTTCATTGCCGTCGACATCCATGCTCGCGTAGTCACTGAGCCTAGCGAGTGCCGCGGCCTCGCGGATGCTCACCGTCGCTTCCATCCCTTTCGGAAGGCCGTCTGCCTGCGTGAACGTGTACGAACGGTCGCCGTTGAGGATGCGCCCGCCCTGCGTCTGCGCGCCGTTAGCAAGCTTGGCGAAGTCGAAGAAGAACAACTCCGCCTCCTGCGCCTCCTGCGTGGCTCCCGTGGCCCGCGTGGCGAGGGTTCCTCCCGCGATAAGCGTGACGACGGTCGTGAACGCCAACAGGCGACGGCTCGCGGAGGAAGACATGGTTGCAGTGTAGGGGTTTGGGGATTGGGGTGGTGGCTTCTCGGTGGTGGGGTGGAGTATGTATCGAAAAGACACTTATGACCCCGCCTGCGCGTGGGGGCCGGAGGTCGGCGATAAGCGAAGTGCCCTGAAAAGAAAAGAGCGGAGACGGCGGGATTTGAACCCGCGGAGGGATAAACCTCGCCGGTTTTCAAGACCGGTGCATTCGGCCGCTCTGCCACGTCTCCTTGCCGCGAAAGCGACATGGCCACTTTACAAGGCCGAACGCCACTACCCTAAACAGGCATGAAAGCAATCACGGTGACAGACAGCAGGCTGGAGTTGGTGGAGGTCGAGAGGCCGGAGCTGAGGGAAGGCGAGGTGCTGGTCAAGGTCAAGGCGGCTGGAGTGAACCGCGGCGACCTCATGCAAGCAGCCGGGAAATACCCGCCGCCGAAGGGCGAGTCCGAAATCATGGGGCTTGAGTGTTCCGGTGTGATCGAGGACCCGGGCACCACTGGTCGCGAAGAAGGCGAGGAGGTTGGCTGCCTGCTCGCGGGCGGCGGCTACGCGGAATACGTGGCGGTGCCGGAGGGCCAGCTGTTGCCTGTGCCGAAGGGGTTGACTCTGGAGGAGACCGCCGGCGTGGTCGAGGTCGCGTGCACGGTGTGGTCGAACTTGGGCATGGTCGCGGGCCTGCAGAAGGGCGATCGGGTGCTCATCCACGGCGGGTCGGGCGGCATCGGGTCGTTCGCCATCCAGATGTGCAAGGCGCTGGGGTGCGAGGTCGCGGTGACGGCGGGATCCGCGGAGAAGCTGGAATACTGCCGCGAGCTCGGCGCGGACGTCCTTATCAATTACAAGGAGCGGGACTTCGCCGAGGAGCTCCCCGGCTGGGCTGACATCATCCTGGATGTCATTGGCGGCCCCTATTTGGAGCAGAACATCAAGACGCTTGCCGACGATGGCCACCTGGTCGTCATCGCCGTTCAGGGTGGGCCCAAGGGCACGCTCTCGTTGGGCCGGATGATGCCGCGGCGCCTGTCCGTCACCGCCACGACCTTGCGCGCGCGGCCGCGTCCGATGAAGGCGGGGATCGTCTCATCGACGGTGGAGAACGTTTGGCCGCTGATCGAGTCAGGACAGATCAAGCCGAACATCTCCGCAACATTTCCGCTTGCCGACGCTTCCCAGGCCCACGCACGGATGGATTCGGGCGAGAGCACCGGAAAGATCGTGTTGACGGTGGGTTGATCTGGGGGTTTTAAGGACAGTTTTGTTTCGAAATATTTTTTGAAATAACCCTTGACCGTCGAACGTGTCTTTGGTACTGTGTAGGGTATTCCATAAAGACGGAAAGGGGGTTCTCGTGAGCACTACGGTCTCATCACATGTCGATGCGATTGATGCTGGACTTGATGCGCTTTTAGTGGCGTGTGAGAACCCCGATGCGGTCACCTTCGAAGGGTTGCGGGAGGCGTTTGAGGGGCTGGAGAAGGTGGTCGCCAAGAAGGCGATTTTGGATGCGTTCTTCGCTTATATTTGCGAGCGTGACGGGGCGGGCAGCGAAGTCGGTTCCCCCTACGCCGCCGAGTACTTGAAGGAGCGGCTTGGCCTGTCGGGCGCGGAAGCCTATTCGCGCCTCTCCCGCGGCCGGGACCTGTACGCACCACCACCGCCGCCTCCCCCGCCGTCCGACGATGCTGGGGAGGAAACCGGGTTCGACTTCGACCTGGGTGGCTCTGACGAAGATGATGCGGCGGAGCGGCAGCGCCGGGCGCGGGAGAACGCGAAGCGCCTGAACGACGAGAAGATGAGGATCATCGACCGCGCCCTCAAGGACCTGATGGCGTGCGCCCAGTGCGAACGGGCCGAGATTTTGGAGAAGGCAACCGAGCAGGCTCAGTTGCGCACACCGGAGGATCTGCGGAAGTACGTCAACCGGCTGGTGGCCAACGCGAACCGGAGGCACAAAGCCGCCGACCCGAACGCCGCGTGGGACCAGCGCGGCGTGATAGTCAAAGACGACGAATCGACGGGCATCTGCGACATCCACATCCGCACCACCAGCGGTTACGGCGCGCTTATGCTCGCGCTGCTCAACCACGGCCTGCCCGCGAACAGCAACCTGCCGAACAAGGATGAGCTCGACGCGGCCGGCGCCCGGGACTACCGCAGCCCCGCTCAACGCCGCCACGACGAGCTGATCAACATCCTGGAGAACTGGGACAAGCACAAGACCACGCAGCGTCAAGGCGCTGCCTCCTTGGTCCTCGCCATCACCATGGACGATCTCGCGGACGCGGACCACACCACGAAGTTCCTCACCAACACCGGGATTTCCCTGGATGCCACCGAACTCGTGCGGCTCGGCATCGGCGGGGCGGAGGATTTCGTCCTCCAACTGGACCGGGTCACGGGACTTCCCATCTCACTGGGCCGCACCCGCCTCGCCTCGGTGCACCAGCGCATAGCGTTGCTGGCCCTACAAGGTGTGTGCGCCTGGGAGGGCTGCACGAAACCGATGGGGGAGCTGGAGATTCACCACATCATCGCCCATGCTCAAGGTGGGGACACCCACCTGCACAACCTCATCGGGGTCTGCCGAACCCACCACCGGGCCAACAACGACGCCCGCGACGGCAGAGGCAACCGCCGTCACCTGGAACGGGACCCGGTCACGGGAGAAGTGGGCGTGCAACACAGACCGGGCACGAAACCCCACGTCAATATGACGCAGGGTCACACCGATTCCCCGGGGTACAAACTCCGGCACCGAGAACGCAAGGCACCAGTGGGTTCACCGGGCGACCCGCCTATGTTCCCCTTCGGCCCGGACGGCCCACCGTTCTAGGCCAGCCTTGCAAACCACAGCTTTAGGCCAGCGACGCCACCGTGCGCACCAGCTGCTCCACGTCCCCCTCGGTGTTGAACGGCGCGAGCGCAACGGTGACGGCGCCACCCATTTCGGCGACCCCCATCTCCTCCAACACCGGGGTGAGCACCGTTTGCTTCGCCACGATCCCGTTGGCAAAGAGTCTCCGCTGCACCACCTCGGCGGGCACCCCCACCACCCCGAACGCGAGCCGCGGGAGCCGATCCACCTTCGCATCGGCCGCCGCCTCCCCGCTCAGGCCCACAATGTGGACGCTGGGCAACGTCCCCAGAAACGTGTGCAAGTCATCGCGCAGCCCGTTCAGGTAGCGCTCCAGCTCCCCCATCGAGGCGCGGAGCTTCTTGCTTTTCGACGCCCTGCCACCGGCCCACTCCACAAACGACGCATAGTGGTCCACCGCCGCCGGCACACCACCGGCCAAACCGGGCGAAATGGAGAAATCAAACGCATCCATGTCCAGCCGCTTGAACATCGCGGCGTCCCTGAACACCAGGGCGGAAACCTCCGGCCCGCCGAGCTCGGCCACGTCCACCGCCACGATGTCGGCTCCCCAGGACTCCATGGAGATGGGGCGGTAGGGGGTGTAGCCGGAGGCGTCGACAAGCAGCCATGCCCTGGAGCGCTCGCGGACCGCCTCCGAGATGCCGCCGACGTTGAGCACGTTGCCCAGCTCACGGTGCGCCGCGGGGACGGCGACGAGGCGCGTCGAGCCGTCCGCGAGCTCGGCGTACTGCCACGCGGGCACGTCGCCCGTCGCCAGGTCGACCCGCGACCATTGCACCGACCCGTTCGTCAGCTGGCGGGTAAGTTCCGGGCGATCCAGCGGGCACAGCACGGTGGTGGATTCCCGGCGGAACAGCGGGGCCATCGCCTGGTTCAGCGCGCGGTAGAGCACGGGCAGGCTCGGGCCCAATATGACGCGCTCGGGGGTCGCGCCCGCGAGGTCCGCCACCGCAATCTTCGCGGCCTTGAGGTAGTTGATCGCCTCGGCCTCCCCCGGCTCCTGGCGGTGGTGGCTGCCCGCGGGCTCCGGCGGCGCCACCAGCGCCGAGGTGCGGAAGCTGCGCGCCACCGCGCTGGCGACCTTCTCCGGAATCTGCGGCCGGTCGTGGGCGTTGAGGTAGGTCCAGCCGTCGCTAAGAGAGGTATACAGGCCGCGAACCCCCCACACGTCGTACGCCACGGCTCACCTCCCAACGTTTTGGACAACGGCCCCAATTATGCCCGGCAGGTTTGGCCCTCGCATACCGCCAGCTAGGGTTGTCAGGGTGCACAAGGAACCGCTGCTTGCCGACGTCGCGCGCATGACCTCCCCGCCCGCCGACGCAACCCCCGCCTCGAAGTCCAAGACCTTCGGCCGCGCCTGGGCTGACCTGGTCCGCGGCTGGGGCCAGCACGAACTGTGGCTGCAGCTGGGGTGGCAGGACATCAAGCAGCGCTACCGGCGCTCCACGCTGGGCCCGTTGTGGATCACCATCGCCACCGGCGTCATGTCGCTCGCGCTCGGCCTGCTGTACTCCATGCTGTTCCAGATTTCGGTGGCGGGTTTTTTGCCCCACGTCACCGTCGGCTTCATCATCTGGGGGTTCATCTCCGGGTGCATCAAGGACGGCGCGAACGTGTTCATCGAGAACGAGGGGCTGATCAAGCAGCTGCCCTCGGCGCTATCGGTGCACGTGTACCGCCTGGTGTGGCGCCAGCTGCTGTTCCTCGCCCACAACATGGTCATCTGGCTGCTGCTAGTGATCATCTTCCGCATCCCCCTCGGCCTGAACCTGCTGCTTTTCATCCCCGGGCTATTCCTACTGGTGGTAAACGGCGTGTGGGTCGCCATGTTCTTCGGCATGGTGGCAACGAGGTTCCGCGACGTCGCGCCGCTGCTCGAAGCCCTGGTCCAGCTGCTGTTCTACGTCACCCCGATCGTGTGGACGACGTCGACGTTGAAGGAGCAGGGCGGAGCCGTCGAGAAGCGGGCGCTGCTCGCGGAGATCAACCCGCTGTTCCACTACCTCGAGATCGTGCGCGCGCCGCTGATCGGCAACGACGTGGCCGCCTACCACTGGGTTGTGGTGCTGGCCTGCACGGTCGTGGGCGTGCTGGTGACCCTGTTGGCCATGAAACGTTGGCGCTTCCGCGTCCCCTACTGGGTTTAGGAGTCTCCCTTGGTTTCCATCGACACCTACAACGCCTGCGTCGACTTCCCCATCTTCGACGCCAAATCCCGCTCGCTGAAGAAGGCGGTGATGTCGTCTGCCGGCGGCAAGATTGGCAAGAACGACTCCAACACCGTGGTCGTCGAGGCGCTTCGCGACATCAACCTGCACCTGCGGGAGGGTGACCGCGTCGGCCTCGTCGGCCACAACGGCGCGGGCAAATCGACCCTGCTCAGGCTGCTGTCCGGCATCTACGAACCCACGCGCGGCGTCGCCGACGTCCGCGGCCGCGTCGCCCCCGTCTTCGACCTCGGTGTGGGCATGGACCCGGAAATCTCGGGCTACGAAAACATCATCATCCGCGGCCTCTTTTTGGGCCAGACGCGCAAGCAGATGAAGGCCAAGATGGACGAGATCGCCGAATTTTCCGAGCTCGGCGACTACCTGAGCATGCCGCTGCGCACCTACTCCACCGGCATGCGCGTGCGCCTCGCGCTGGGCGTGGTCACCTCCATCGAGCCGGAGATTTTGCTTCTCGACGAAGGCATCGGCGCCGTCGACGCCGCCTTCATGGCCAAGGCCCGGATCCGACTGGCCGAGATGGTGGAGCGCTCCGGCATCCTCGTCTTCGCCTCCCACTCCAACGACTTCCTGGCCCAGCTGTGCACAACGGCGCTGTGGGTGGACAAGGGCGAGATCAGGAAGGCCGGCCTGGTCACCGACGTGGTGGAGGCGTACGAGGGCCCAGAGGCGGGCGCCTACGTGGGCGAGCTGGTGGAGCGCTTCCACGGGCCGGAAGTTCCGTGACAGAATAAACACCCATGAGCTCCAACGACATCCAGCTTGATCCGGGCGGGAAGACTGCCGCGGTCATTGTCACCCACAAACGGGCGGAGCTGCTCCGACACTCGCTGGAGATGGTCGCGGGACAGACGCACCCGGTGGATTGGGTGATCGTGGTGGACAACGGGGCGGAAGACCAGGTCAAAGACATGGTCACTGCCCTAGAACACGGCATCTACCTGCCCAGCAAGACCAACCTCGGCGGCGCCGGCGGGTTCGCCTACGGCTTCCTGCACGCACTGGCCTTGGGCGCGGACGCAATCTGGTGCGCGGACGACGACGGCCGCCCCGCCGACAACCGGGTGCTTGAGACCCTGTTCAAGATGGCCGCCGCGCACGGTTTGGCGGAGGTCTCCCCGCTGGTGGTCAACATCGAAGACCCCGAGAAGCTCGCGTTTCCCCTGAGGCAGGGCACGACCTGGCACCGCAAAAAAGCGGAGCTCGAGGGGGAATTTCTGCCGCAGTACGCGAGCCTGTTCAACGGTGCGTTGATCAGCGCGAAGCTGATGGAGCGCATTGGGGTGCCGGATTACCGCCTCTTCATCCGGGGCGACGAGGTGGAGTACCACCGCCGCCTATCGCAGAGCGGGGCGAAGTACGGCACGGCGCTGACCACGGCGTACTTGCACCCGGACGGCTCCGGCGAGTTCCACCCCATCATGGGCGGGCGCGCCCACGCGCAGTTCCCGGACAACCCCACGAAGCGTTACTTCACGTACCGCAACCGCGGCTACATCATCACCCAGCGCGGGATGTGGAAGATGCAGGCCCAGGAGCTGGTCCGTTTCGGCTGGTTCTTCCTGCTGCAGAGGAAGGACCCGAAAGCGTTCATTCAGTGGCTGCGGCTACTGAAGATGGGGGCACGGGAGGATTTCCGCCGCCCGGATTAGAGGGCTCCCGCTTCTCGACGATCTTCGTTTCCCTCTTAAAAATCACATGCCGCTGCAGTTCAAAATTGGTCACGGTGGCTACGCCCTGCGCGATCACGAACGAGACGAGGTCCTTCCACGGGTTGACCATGCCGAGGGCGGCAAGCGGCGCGTCGGTGATGCGGTAGAGGAGGATCTGCACCGCGAACGTCACGCCGTAGAGCAAAAAGACCGCACCGGCCTTCTTGGCGTCGACCTGGGCCTTGAACGCAAAGCGCGAGTTCAGCAGGTATGCGGCGATGGTGCCGAAGACCCAGCCCACAGCCTTGGACACTTCGCGCTGCAGGCCCATCCCTTCGTTCAGGGAGTAGGTGATGCCGAAGTCGAGGACGGCGCAGCCCACGCCGATGACCAGGAACGGAATGAGCTGCTTTTTTAAGGAAGCCGTTGATGCCACGGGCATTTACCCTACCCGCGGCGGATCAGCCCCCGGTACACCTCCAGCATGTGCGCGGGCGTGCGCGGGCCCGCGATGGCGCCGAGGAGCGTCAGAGACCCCTGCGCGAGCTCGCGCATCTCGCGCACACCGGTGCCCTCCCACCCGAGCGACGCCATGATCCCCTCAGCGATGTGGGCGGTTTCCGGCTCATCGAAACAGCACATCGCCGCAATGACCAGCGACCAGAACGCGTCGCGGGCCTTGGGGTGGGTTTCGACGGGGAGGTTGGACAGGGAGTCGTCGATAAGCGTGGGCCCCTGTAAGTCGAGCGCCTGGACGAGGGGGTAGAAGTCGTGGTGGCTCGCGCGGCGGGCGAGGCGGACGAGCTCGGGGCGCACGGCCGAGCTCCAATCCTCCTGCTGCCCGATGAGGCGCCGGTTTACTTTGGCCAGGTCGAAGGGGATGTCGCCGAACGTGCCGGAGCCAGCGACGCAGACGGACGGCGGGGTGGACTCGTCGCGCGGGTAAACGTCCGCGAGCTGCATCTCGAAGGACCACAGGCCCCAGGAAAAGTGCGTCGAGGCGCCCGTCCGCGGCAGCACGTCGCGCAGTTCACTTAACGACGCTTCGTTGCTGGCCACCTCCCCATCAATCCCGAACACGGCGGCGACGACACGGCAGCACTCGCCGATAGTGGTCGAGTCGTTGATGCCCACCCAGCGGTAAATCACCTCGTCCGACACCAGGCCCACGCGCACCATGAGCGTGTCGCCGACGCCGCGGTCGACGAGGCGGATCACCGGCGCAAGGTGCTCTGCTTGCCAAAGGGTGCTGGACATGGCGCCCAATATAGGCTGAATTTTCATGAGGAAGCACTACCAAGGCGACGACCCGGACGCGATCCACGAGGCCGCGCAGCGCACCGACGCCCCGTTGTCCGACTTCATGGTCCGCCTCATGGCGCAGGAGTTGCCGTTCGTGGATTCGAAGGGCAGGACCCGGATTTATGAGATTCTGCGTGAACATGAGGGTCCTGTGATTTCGAGCCAAGAGGAGCTGCCCGCGGAGATTCGCGAAATCATGGACCTTTAGCGTGGGTAGGGTGGTGTGCATGGCAAACCAGTTGCACACTGAAACCAAATCCCTCCACGGCTGGGGGCGCACCGCACCCTCGACCGCGCAGGTGCTGTCCACCCCGGACGTGGAGGAGATCGCCCGCGCCGTGCAGTTCGCGGGCGAATCCGGCCGCGGCGTCATCGCTCGTGGCATGGGCCGCTCCTACGGCGACCCGGCCCAAAACGGCGGCGGCCTGGTGGTGGATATGACACCGCTGAACCGCATCCACTCCATCGACCCGGACACCGGCATCGTCGATGTGGATGCCGGCGTGACGCTGGATCAGCTGATGAAGGCCGCGCTGCCGTACGGCCTGTGGGTTCCGGTGCTGCCCGGCACGCGCCAGGTGACCATCGGCGGCGCCATCGGCCCCGACATCCACGGCAAGAACCACCACTCCGCCGGTTCGTTCGGAGACCACGTGCTGTCCATGGAGCTTCTGGTGGCGGACGGGCGCGTGCTGCACATCGAGCCGGAGGGCGAGACCTCCGAGCTGTTCTGGGCCACCGTCGGCGGCATGGGGCTGACCGGCATCATCCTGCGGGCGCGCATCCAGATGACGTTCACGGAGACGGCCTACTTCATCTCCGACACCGACCGCACGGACACGTTGGATGAGACGATCGCGATCCACTCCGACGGCTCCGAGGTCAACTACACCTATTCTTCCGCCTGGTTCGACGCGATCTCCGGCCCGCCGAAGACGGGTCGCTCCACGATCTCCCGCGGCTCGCTTGCCACCCTGGACCAGCTGAAGGAGTACGCGCCGAAGCTGGCCAAGGACCCGCTGAAGTTCAACGCGCCGCAGCTGATGACGGTGCCCGACATCTTCCCGTCCTGGACCATGAACAAGCTCTCGCTCATGGCCATCGGCGAGGCGTACTACCTGATGGGCTCGCCCTCGCGCAACGACATCAAAAACCTCACGCAGTTCTACCAACCGCTCGACCTGATCGGCGAGTGGAACCGCGGCTACGGCCCCGCGGGCTTCTTGCAGTACCAGTTCGTGGTGCCCACGGACGCGGTTGAGCCGTTCAAGGACATCATCTACGACATCCAGTCGTCCGGCCACTACTCCGCCCTCAACGTGTTCAAGCTGTTCGGCGAGGGTAACCGGGCGCCGCTGTCCTACCCGATGAAGGGCTGGAACGTGTGCGTCGACTTCCCAATTAGAAAGGGCCTGGGCGAGTTCCTCGACCGCCTCGACGACCAGGTCATGCAGTTCGGCGGCCGCCTTTACCTGGCGAAAGAGTCGCGTACCTCCGCCGAGAAGTTCCACAAGATGTACCCGGGGATGGCTGGCTGGCTTGAGACCCGCCGCGCGATCGACCCGACCGGTGTCTTCGCCTCCGACATGTCCCGCCGACTCGAGCTCAACTAACTCGATCTCAATCAAGGAGAACCCATGCTTAACGCAGTAGGCCAAGCCCAGCACATCCTCCTCCTCGGCGGCACGAGCGAGATCGGCCTCGCCATCGTGGAGGAATTCGCCTCCCGCGGCGGAAACCCGACCGTCACCCTCGCAGCACGGAGCACTTCACCGCGTATCGACGCCTCCGTCGCCGCCGTCCAGGCCACCGGCGCCGGCCACGTCCGGCTGATCGATTTCGACGCCACCGCCTTCGACACCCACCCCGCCGTGGTGGAAGCCGCCTTCGCGGACGGCGACGTTGACGTGGCCATCATCGCCTTCGGCACCCTGGGCGATCAGGAGCAGCTGTGGCAGGACCAGGCCGCAGCCGTGGAGTCCGCGCAGATGAACTTCACCGCACCCATGTCCGTTGCGGTGCTCGTGGGCCAGGAGATGAAGCGCCAGGGCCACGGCACCATCATCGGCCTGTCCTCCGTGGCTGGCCAGCGCGTGCGCCGCTCCAACTTTGTCTACGGCGCCTCGAAGGCCGGCATCGACGGCTTCTACCTGCAGCTGGGCGAGGCGCTGCGTGATTCCGGTGTCCAGGTGACCGTCGTCCGCCCCGGCCAGGTGCGCACGAAGATGACGGAGGGCCTCGATGAAGCCCCCCTGACAGTGAACAAGGAGGACGTGGCCAAGGCGACCGTGGAGGCAGCGCTCAGCGGCAAGGACAGCGTCTTCGTACACAAGCTATTCGGGCCGATTTCGCTGGTGCTGAAGGCCATCCCGGCCCCGATCATGCGGAAGCTGAACTTCTAGCCTTTGCAGCCCTAACCCGCGAGGTGGGGTGAGTGTCGGGGGCGTATGCGAAACTGTTACGCATGACCACAGTCGCTCCCCTGAGCCATGATCACGCGTCCGAGTATCACCCGGACGCCCTGCCCACCGCCCAAACCGCGTGGCGCTCCCTCGCCGCAGGTCTCGTAGGCGGTGTGCTCGCGTTGGTGGCGTGGTTTGTCATGCACTCGGTGTCGCTGCCAGCGTTCAATACGTCGATGGTGACCCGAGCACTGTCCACCGCCGGCTCGTTCGTCTTGATTGCGTTGGCGTCCGCTTTGGCGGTGGTGTGGATGCGGGGGAAGAGGCACGCCATCATTCCCGCGGTGTTGGATCTGGTGCCGGCGGGGTTGGTGGTGACGTCCCTGGGCATCCCCCTTTCCGCCACCAAGCTGTGGCTCGACGGCATTCAGGTGGACCAGGGGTTTCGCACCCAGTTCCTTTCCAGGATGGCGGAGACCGCGTCCCACGCCGACATGTCCTATAAGGATCTGCCCACCTTCTACCCGATGGGTTGGTTCTGGCTCGGAGGGCGCATGGCCAACCTTCTGGGGATGCAGGGGTGGGAGGTGTACCAACCGTGGGCGCTGGTCACTCTGGCTGCGGCTGCGGCGATGCTCACGCCGATCTGGCGCCACCTCACCGGTTCCCTTCCCACCGGGGCGGCGATCGCCGTGGTGACCACGGCCGTGGTGATCACGCTCACGCCGGATGAGCCGTACGCCGCTGTCGTGGCGATGTTTCTGCCTGCTGCGGCTGTGCTGGCGTACCGAGCCCTGTCTGGTTCTTGGGCGGCAACGTGGGCGCTCGCAGCCTACCTGGGCGTTTCCGCTACGTTCTACACCCTGTTCACCGCCATCGGGGCGCTGACGGTTGTGGTACTGGCCGTCATCCTGTTCTTCGCCCACGAGCACTCCATCGTCCCGATAAAGCACCTGTTCGTGGTTGGGTTCACCTCCCTGGCCATTGCGGCGGTGGCGTGGGGGCCGTACCTGTGGCGTTACGTAACCGGGTCCGAGTCGCCCGAATCCGCGGCGAACCACTTCCTGCCCAGCGATGGCACGCTCTTTCCCGTTCCTTTCTTCTCCTTGTCGCTGGTGGGGTTGCTCTCGCTTGTGGGAATCGTCGAATTGGTGCGGCGCGTTCGGCAGCCGGAGGTGGCGTCGATAGGCATGGCGATAGCGGTGAGCTATCTCTGGGTGCTGGCGTCGATGGCGATCACGCTGCTGGGAACCTCCCTGCTCGGATTCCGCATCGAGGTGCTGGTTGTTGCGCTGTTTGCCACGCTCGGCGTGATCGGTGTGGCGGATTTCGGGCTCAACGGTTTGCGGGCACTCGCCGTGGACCGGCAGGTGTTGGCCACCGTTCTCGTGGTGCTCATGGGCGCGGGGGCGTTGCACATGGTGCAGCAGATCCCGGTAGAAAACGAGAAGCACATCGACCAGGCGTACGCCGACACCGACGGCAACGGCGAGCGCGCGGACCGTTTCCCGCCGGACGCCGCACGCTACTACGCGGAAATTACCCAGTTCTTGAAAGACCACGGGCAGATGCCGAACGAGGCAGTGATCTACACCGACGAGATCAACTACATGGCGTACAACCCCTACTTCGGCTTCAACGCCTTTACCAGCCATTACGCCAACCCGCTCGGTGAGTACGAGCAGCGCAACGACGAGCTGAAGAAGTGGGCAGAGCTGTCCTATAAGGACGGGGCGGAGATGACCAAGGCGATGGATGAATCCCCGTGGCAAGCACCCGCGGCCTTCATTTTCCGCGGCGACTTGAACAAGGACAGCCAGTTCAAGACCCACGTGGCCCACGACATCTACCCCAGCCAGCCCAACGTGCGCTACGAGGCCGTGAACTTCAGCCCCGAGGGCTTCGACAACGCGAGCTGGGACGTCGAAGAGATCGGCCCGTTCGCGGTCTGTGTCCGAACCGGAAAGTAAGGTGTCCGCTGTGTCAACCGCAACCAGAACCCACGCACGAACGCACGCCCGCCCGGCACCGGCTGGCCCGTTGAAAACGACCGCGGTTGTCGCGGGCCTGATCGCGTTCATTCTCCTCGTGCTGGTCCCGTTCCTGCCGGTCAAGCAGACGGAATCCAGCTTCACCTGGCCGCAGCAGGGGTCGGTCGCGTCCGTGAATGCGCCGCTGATTTCGCTGGCGCCGCAGGCGGTGGATGTGCGGGTTCCGGTGGCGGGGGCCGTCGATACGCTTCGCGAAGGCGAAACCACAATCCTGGGCACGCTGCCGGATTCCTCACCGAAAGCAACGGACCGCGGGCTGTTCATTACCTCGCCCGAGGGCGGGCTGGTGGTTTCCTCGCTCAATGACGTGTTGCTCGAGCTCACCCCGCGCGAAGTGAAACAGCTGCCGAGCGGCGCGACACTGCGCGTCATCCTCACCCACGACGGCACGTCGGCGGTCATCCCGGGCACAAAGTACGGCGCCACCAGCGAAGATGACTACCGTCCGCAGCTTACGGGCATTTACACGGAGCTCGAGGACGAGCATTCGCTTATCGACGGTGGCTTATCCGCCGACGTCACCATCAACTCCCGCTTCACCTCATCTCCAACCCTGGTGAAATCGCTGGCGATGTGGGGCGGCCTCATCTCCGCCCTGGTTGGTCTGTGGGCGCTGCGCCGGCTGGACAAGCTGGACGGGAAGAAGTTTGCCCGGCGCCCCTTCAGGTTCCAGCCGCTCGATGCGGTGGTGCTGAGTGTCCTCGGTTTTTGGCACGTCTTCGGCGCGAACACCTCCGACGATGGATTCCTGCTCACCATGGCGCGCGTCGCCGCGGGCACGGACTACATGGCCAACTATTACCGCTGGTACGGCGTGCCGGAAGCTCCGTTCGGGTCCCCGTTCTACGACATCCTGGCGTTGCTGACCCACGTGTCAACTGCGTCGATGTGGATGCGCCTGCCCGCGCTCCTGGCGGGCATTGGCACGTGGTTCATCCTTTCGCGCAGCATCCTGCCGCGCCTGGGGCAAACTCGTCGGGTCGCGCTGTGGACCGCTGCCCTCATCTTCCTGGCGTTCTGGCTGCCGTACAACAACGGCACCCGCCCGGAACCGATCATCGCGCTGGGTCTCATTGCCACGTGGGCGCTGTTCGAGCGCGCAATTGCTACCGAGCGCCTCGCGCCGGCGGCGTGGGGCACGCTCGTGGCCGCGTTCACCCTGGCCTGCGGCCCGACGGGCCTGGCGGCGGTGGGCGTGTTCCTCATCTGCCTGCCCGCCGTGTTCCGCATCATGGCACGCCGCCGGGCGATCGCCCCCATGATCGCCTATATCGCCCCCTTCCTCGGCGCAGGCATGGCCGTGATGGTGCCGGTGTTCAAGGACCAGACGCTGGCCACGGTGCTCGAGGCGACAGCGGTGCGCGCCGAGGTCGGCCCGGCACTCGACTGGTTCCAAGAGTGGACGCGCTACGCCACACTGTTTGAGCAGACGGTGGACGGCTCCATGTCGCGCCGCTTCCCCATGTTTGTCCTGTTCCTGACGTCCGGCCTGGTGCTGTGGGCGTTTACGAAGCAGCCCAAGCGCAACCCGACGGCCGAGCGAATGATGCTCATCTTGGGTCTTGCGGCGTTCTTCCTCATGTTCACGCCGACGAAGTGGACGCACCACTTCGGCATCTTCGCTGGCCTGGGTGCCGCGGTGGCCGCGCTCGGCTCCGTCGTGCTGTCGCGCCTGGCGCTGCAGTCGAACCGGAACCGCACCTTTGCGCTGGCCGCGGTCTGCTTCCTCATGTCGCTCACGCTCGCGGGCTGGAATGCGTGGTGGTACGTCTCCTCCTACGCCGTTCCCTGGTGGGACCGCACCGTGCAGCTCAAGGGCATTGAGGCCAACTCCGTGATGCTCCTGATCACGCTGGTGCTGTTCGTCATTGGCATCGTGCAGACGATTCGCGGGCCCAAGCTTGTCGACGGCCCCCGGGGCGGCGCCCCAATCGCTGTCTTCGCAGCACTCATGGTGGCGTTTTCCTGCCTCACCTTCGTGAAGTCGTTTGCCGACCAGGCTCCCGCCTACTCGGTGGGCATGGGCAACGTGCGCACCTTCGCAGGCGACGTGTGCGCGCAGGGTTCGGACGTGCTGCTGGAGACGGACACCAACGACTCCTTCCTCACCCCCGTCGGCGGCGTGCCCCTAGGTAAGTCGCTCGATTCGGGAGAAAACACCGGGTTCACTCCCGACGGTGTTCCAGCGTTCATCGCTTCGGAGAACTCCGACACCTCTGATGCTGCCCAAGATTCGGCGCTCCCCTCCGACCAGACGGATGCGCGGCGCGAGGAGGTCAGCGACCCGAACTCCGCCGAGGAGCAGTCCACCACTCGGGTGAACACGCAGGGCAACCGGCCGAAGTCCATGCGCGGCGTCAACGGTTCGACCGTGCGCTTGCCGTTCAACCTGGACTACAACCGCATCCCGGTCGCCGGCACGTTCGAGGACGAGCCGACGCAGTCCGCGAAGCTCGAAACCACCTGGTACGAGCTGCCCGCACCCAAGGAGGACGCGCCGCTGCTCGTCGCCTCGGTCGCGGGGCGGATCGCTCACCACGACATCAACGGCATCGAGCAGGAGGGAACGGAGCTCAAGCTGGAATACGGGCGGTTGGATAACGGAGTCGTCGAAAAGCTTGGTGCTGTTGAAATGCTCGACCAGGGCCCGACCCCGCTGTGGCGCAACCTGCGCTACCCCATGGACAAGCTTCCGCCGGAGGCGAACGTGGTGCGGATCGTGGCGGAGGATACCTCCCTAGCGGAGAAGGATTGGCTGGCGGTCACCCCGCTGCGCAACCCGACGCTCGAGCCGCTGAACCAGCGCTTCGACTCGGATACCCCCGGGCTACTCGACTGGACGGTCGCCTTCCAGTACCCGTGCCAGCGGCCGTTTATGCACCACGCCGGCGTGACCGAAATCCCCGAGTTCCGCATCATGCCGGACGCCCCGGGCAAGGCGCAGCTGTCGGGCTTCATGGACTTCCTCGGCGGCGGCGCACTCGCCCCCGCGGAGGCGGTAAACACGTCGTACGAGATCCCGGGCTACCTCAAGGATGATTGGCAGCGCGACTGGGGCTCGATCGCGCGGTACCGCCCGCGCACAAACTCGGAGGGTGACGTGCCGGCGCTGGCGCAGATCGATGAGGAAGTGACCACCCGATGGGGCCTGTACACCCCCGGCCCGATGAAGGTGCGCAACCCCGAGGAGTAGAAATGAAAAACCCTCGGAGGCACACAGAGTCTAAGTCTGCGACCCTTACCCGAGGGACTACGACAGTAAGGATAGGCCAGTGACTTACCCGCTGCAACCTCCAACTTCGAAGAACGCGCCGCTCTGGAACTCACTCCCACGAGCCCGAATGGCTACGTTCCTGCGGAAGACGCCGAACCAGACAGCGGATGAAGCACGGTTCCGAGAGTAAATTCGCAGCGGCCATTCTGAAGGTGCGCAACCCCGAGGAGTAGGGGTACACTCCCAACCGCCATGAAGCTGAAAGAATTCGCCGCAGCCTGCGCCGCCGCCCTCACCCTGGCCGCTGCGCCCGCCGCGCACGCCCAGCAGGCGGTGACACCGAAGCCGAGCACCCTGCTGCAAAAGGAAGGGTGCGCCGCCCACTACCTCATCGCGGTGCCCGGCGGCGCGAACACCGTGGAGGGCATTCCGGATTTCGTGCCCCACGGCGGCAACGTGTTCCTCACCGGTATCCTGACGGAGCTGGGCACAGGCGGCGAGATCAGGCCGTTGTGGGTGTCCTACCCGGCGACGCCGTTCGCTACCACCGAGTACCCGAAGTCGGCAAAGACCGGGTACAACCGCGCCCGCGCCACCACCGCGAAGCTGGCGAAGGCCTGCCCGAGCGCCCGGTTCAGCTTCACCGGGTATTCCCTTGGCGCGGATATCGCGGCACGGCTGACCAGCGACATCGCGAACGGTCGCGGCCCCATTGCGCCGGAACGCGTCTCGGGCGTGGCGCTGTTCGCCAACCCCTACCAGGGCGGCAACGGCGCGGTGCTCTCGGCCGGGACGTCGCCGGAATCGCGCGGTTCGCTGGGTTCGCTTCCCGACGGCTACGGGGTGCTGGGCCCGCGGGTGCTGGAGATCTGCAAGGTCGATGACCTGGTGTGCTCCATGCGCCCCGAGCACCGCGGCCTGGTGGAGCCGGCGATGCGCACCAACATGGCGCGCGGCCTGGTGCCCACCCGGGAGTTCGATGCGGTCTTCCGCTCACTCGGCCTTGCATCGTTCGGCGTTTTCTCCGACATCCAGGCCCACGGCGGGTACACCTTGGCGCACCAGCGGGAGGCCACCAACTGGATCATCCACCAGTCCAAGGCTCCCGTCCAGGTCACGATCCCGGAGGAGCTGCCCCTGTAGGCTTGGGGCATGCATGACCTGTTTGATCTGGTAAACGGTGAGTGGGTGCGCACCCACGAAATCCCTGCGGACCGCGGCATCGACGGCGCCTTCTACCGCCTGCGGGACGAGTCGGAGGCAGACGTCCGCGCGATCCTGGAGGACGGTGCGGGGCTCGGCGGGGACCTCTTCGTCTCCTTTATGGACACCGACAACGTCAACGCCGCCGGCATTGCGGCGCTGGATGCGGACCTGGCCAAGATTGAGGTGGCATCCGTGGAAGAGTTCGTCCGCAACTTGGGCGAGCTTGAGCGCGGCGGCATCGGCGGACCGCTGACCTACTGGGTGGAAAAGGATTCCCAGGGCGAGGATGCGGTGCCCTACCTGGTGCAATCCGGTCTCGGCCTGCCGGATGAGGCGTATTACCGCGAGCCGCAGCACGCCGAGATCTTGGAAGAGTACACGCGCCATGTGGCCCGCATGCTCACGTTCCTGGAGCCGAAGTACCTGTTGGGGTTGACGCCGGAGGTGGCGTCGACACGCATTGTGAACCTGGAAACGCACCTGGCCGCAAGCCACTGGGACGTGGTTGAGGCGCGCGACGCTGTGAAAACCTACAACCCCAAAGATTTCGCTGACCTGCCGCCGCTGGTGCAGTCGTTGTTGGCGGGTTCGGGACTGGACGGCGGCAAGGTGATCGACATGATGCCGTCCTTCACAGAGAATCTGGACACCATGCTGCGGCGCGAGACGCTGGCGGACTGGCAGCTGTGGGCCGCGTGGAACATTTTGCGTTCGCGCGCCGGCATCCTGGCTGAGGAGATCGGCCGCGCCAACTTCGAGTTCTACGGCAAGAAGCTTTCCGGCGCCACCGAGCAGCGCGACCGTTGGAAGCGGGGCGTGGGGCTCGCCGAGTCGCTGGTGGGTGAAGACATTGGCAAGACCTACGTGGAGCGCCACTTCCCGCCGAGCTCGAAGACGGAGATGCTGGAGCTGGTGGATTACCTGATTCGGGCGTACCGGACCCGCATCGAAAAGCTCGAGTGGATGAGCGCGGAGACCAGGGAAAAGGCCGCCGAGAAGCTCGCGCAATTCAACGCGAAGATCGGCTACCCGGATAACTGGCGAAATTACGAGGGCCTCGAGTTCTCCACCAGCGGCGCGGACCTGGTGAGCAACGTGCGCAGGGGCGCCGCGTTCGAGCACGACTACCAGCTGGCCAAAGTGGGCAAGCCGACGGACCGTGCGGAGTGGGTGTCCTCCCCGCAGACCGTGAACGCCTTCTACAACCCGGTGGTCAACGACATCACCTTCCCGGCCGCCATCTTGCAGCCGCCGTTCTTCGACCCGAAGAGTGACGCCGCCGAGAACTTCGGCGCGATCGGCGCCGTGATCGGCCACGAGATCGGCCACGGCTTCGATGACCAGGGCTCGCGTTACGACGGCCAGGGCAACCTCAACTCCTGGTGGACCGACCAGGACCGCGCCAACTTCGAAGCGCTGACCGCCAAGCTTGTGGACCAGTTCTCTGGCCTGGTGCCCAGCGTGCTCGAGGGCACCGACTCGAGCGGGGTGAAGGGCGAGTTCACCCTCGGGGAGAACATCGGCGACCTGGGTGGCCTGGGCATCGCCGTGGTTGCCTACAAGATGTACCTGGATGACCACGGCCAAACCGGTCAGGAGCTGGGCACGTTCGAGGGCGTGGAGGGCGAATTCACTGGCTTCCAGCGCCTCTTCCTCGCCTGGGCGCGCGTGTGGCGCGCGAAGACCCGCCCGGAGATGGCTGCTCAGCTGCTGGCGATCGACCCGCATGCCCCGAACGAGTTCCGCTGCAACGTCATCGCCGCCAACGTCGGCGAGTTCTACGAGGCGTTCGATGTCGAGGAAGGCTCGAAGATGTGGATCGCGCCCGAGGACAGGGTGATGATTTGGTAGAGGAGCACATCAACGAACAGGGCGACCCCGACTTCAACGTCGGCGGCATCAAGCGCGACATGCCCCCTGAGCTGCAGCTGGAGCAACTCCTGTCGTACATGGAGGCGACCTACGAGGACTCAGAAAATTACCTCGCCCTGCTCCCGGATCGCATCACGCACGCCGCGATGCTCATGCTCGGCTCCGCGGTCGACCACACGATGCCCGGCGTCGCCTACGCCGGCGACGTGACCATCGAAGGCTCCCCATTCGGCCCCATCTTCCGCCCCAGCGCACCCACGGGCATTTGGTGCATTTCGCTTTACGACGGCCCCATGAACGCCCAGGAACATTCCTGGCGCCCCGATGTCGCCGCCGCCGCCGAGCTCTCCGGCACCACAATCCTGGACCTCGACGATCCCGCCACGGCCGAGGAGGCGGTGCGGTTCGCGCGTGCCGAGGCAACAACGGTGGCCACCTGGGCGTTCGGCGCGGCGGTTCCCCCTGCGGCGGACGCGACCATCCTCACCTTCCCCACCGAGAGGAGGGATGCCGACTTCGTCCAGGTCGGCACGAGGGATGAAGTTGGGGCGAAGGTGGAGGGCACCGAGTACCACTCCACCCACTACATCGCTACACCGGCGGAATCACGGCGCAAGATCAGGGACGTCGCCGAGTTCCTGAAGCACCTCCCGCTCGAGCGCTAACGGGTCTCCCCCTACCGCGAACTCGGCGCGCACCGTGGCGGGGCGCGGGCTCAGGACCACGATGCGGTCCGACAGTTCGATCGCCTCGCGCACGTCGTGGGTAATCAGAAGCGCCGTCCAGTTGTGCTTCGCCCACATCCCCTTTAACCACTCCTGCATGCCGCGGCGGGTGAGGGAGTCGAGGGCGCCAAACGGTTCGTCGAGAAGCAGCATGTCCTTGCCCTGCACCACCGTGCGCAGGAGTGCCGCGCGCTGGCGCATGCCGCCCGAGAGCTCGAACGGGTAGGCCTGCTCGAACCCCGCCAACCCGAACTCGCCGAACAGCTCGCGCGCCCGAGCCACTGCTTGCCGACGACCCACGCCTTGGACCTCCAACCCCAGCGCCGCGTTCTGTTCGATGGTGCGCCAGGGGAAGAGGGCGTCGTGTTGGGGCATGTAGGCGACGGAGCCGTCGATAAGCAATTGCCCCGATGTGGGCGTGTCCAGCCCCGCGATGATGTTGAAGAGGGTGGATTTGCCGGCGCCGGACGGGCCGACCAGGCTCACGAACTCGCCTTCTTCGACCGAGAAGGAGACATCGCGCAGCACTTCGAGCTCGCCGAAGGATTTGCTCACGTTATCCAGCCGCATACGCGCGCTCCTTGGTGTGCCACGGGATGAGCAGGCGCTCGAGCAGGAAGGTGGAGAGGTAGAGCAGGATGGACACCACAGCCACCACCGCGACGGCCGCGAGCACCAGGTCCGTCCTGAACCCGTTCTTTTGCACCATGATGTAGATGCCGAGGCCCTTTTTCGCGCCGACGTACTCGGCGACGATCGCGCCCGTGACCGCGTAGGTGATGCCGACGCGCAGCGAGGTGAAGAACTGCGGCATCGCGCTCGGGAGCCTGAGCAGCTTGAACTCCTGCCACCGGCTCGCGCCCATAGACCGCAGCAGCCGGGTCGCGTCCCGGTCCGCGCCCTCGAAGCCTTCGATGAGGCCAATAGCGACGGGGAAGAATGTCACCAGCGCCACCACCAACATCTTCGGCAGCATGCCGAAGCCGAACCAGATGATCATCAGGGGCGCGATCGCCACCACGGGGATCGTCTGCGACGCCACAAGCAGGGGGATCACGCCGCGCTTCAGGGTCGGGGAGAAATCTATGGCCATGGCAATCAGCCACGCGCACAGAAGCGACAGGGCGAAGCCCGCGAACGTGACCGACAAGGTGGCCAGGGTGTGCGTGGCCAGCGCCTCGCGCTGCTCCCACCCGGCAGTGACCACCCGCGAAGGCGCGGGCAGTACCTGCGGCCTGATGCCGCTCAGCCGCGCGGCGGCCTCCCAAATGGCAAGGCCGCCGGCGAGGAAGGCGAAACTAGTCCAGAAGGTACGCATTGGTGAAGTGCTGGGACCAGTCGTCCACGTGATCCAGCAGGCCCTTGTCCTCGAAGAACTTCGCCAGAGCCGCCCACTGGGCCTCCTCCTGTCGGCCGAACTTGCCGTTGTCATCGAGCATGAAGTTCTCAGCGAGCATGCGCTGGGACTTCTTCAGCATCTCCACGTCGGTGAGCAGGTCCTTGTTCTCATCCTGCAGCATCTGGGCTGCCTCGTCCGGGTTGTCAATCGAGTATTGGTAGCCCTTCTGCAGCGCCTGCACGAACTTCTTCGCCTCGTCCGGGTTCTTCTCCAGCCAGGTGCCGTTGCCCAGGATGATCACCTGGTAGCTCTCCGGGAAGCCGTAATCGCCGTACGCAAAGTTCTTCAGCTCGACGCCACGCTCCTCAGCCTCGATGCCCTCCCACGCCACGAAGGGGATGGTGAAGTCGACGTCACCCGAGTACAGCGCCTCGTACGCGGTGGTGCCCAGGGTGACCGTTTCAAAATCACCCTTGCCGCCAGCCGCCTGGATCACGCCGGACACTAGCGCGGAGTCCTCCTCGCCGAAGCCGCCGTAGGTCTTGCCGTCCAGGTCCTTCGGGCTCTGGATGTCGTCGCGGTTCGCCAGCACCGAGATCTCGGACGCCCAGCGCTGCATTACCGCCAGCACCGACTTCACGTCCGCGCCCTGCGCCATCGACTTCATCGTGGACTCCTGGAATCCGACACCGAACTCAGCCTTGCCGGCATCCACAAGCACATCCGGGTTGGTGTCGTTGTAGGGCAGCACCTCCACGTCCAAGCCGGCGTCTTCGAAGTAGCCCTCGTGCAGAGCCACGTACAGGCCGGTGTGGTTCGTGTTCGGTGTCCAGTCCAGCGCAAAGCGGATCTTGGTGGCATCGTCCGAATCAGAGCTGGAGCAGCCGGCCAGCACAAAGGTCAGCGCCGCGAAAAGGGCCAAAAGCGAGCGTTTCATCCGCACATCTTTCCATCAGGGCAGACGGAATGCGTAAACTGCGACATTCCCTCCGCCAGTACAAACTGGATCAGGTTCAACGGGTGTTCTCTCAGCCGCCAGGCGGCACCCCGTGTCACGTGGGTCTTTTATATCATCCGCTACCGCGACTTCGGGGAATCATCCACCTGGTTGATCCCCCGCCGGGTATCCACGGTGTTCTCGTACGCCGAACCGAACGTCAGCGCTGCCACGGCAAATGTCTCGTTGCCCACCGTGGCGTAGGAGACGGAGCCGGTGGATTCCTTGCGCCGATCCGCCCAGCCCATCTTGGAACCCTTCACGTCCTTCAACCGCGCGGTGCCGAAGCCCTGGATAAACCCGTCGGAAGCCACCGCGGCCTGGTCCTCCATCCCCTGGAGCAGCGGCTTTGCAACCGGGTCCCACAGGATCGCGCACACAAAGGTGGCCAGGTCGCGCGCCGAGGTCTGGCTGTTGCCCCACGACGATCCCCGTGCCGTGGCCTTCAGGTCGAAGTCCTTCGCAATCTCGTCGATCGCCTTCGGGTACTTGCGGTCGAGCTTGCTGGCAATGGCGTCGTCCGAGTTCGACACCATTTCCTTGACCTGCTTCTTCTCTTCTGCCGTGCCGTTGTAGAGCACCCAGTAGCCCAGGTACAGCTTCGCCAACGACAGCGCGGGGCGCTCCTCCTCCGCATCCGGGGACATGGAGATGCGCCCGTCGGTGTGCACCACCGCGAGAGCCGTGCGCTCGCGGTTGTAAGAGGGATCCACGTGGTACGCGAATGCCGGCACGGGAACCAGGCCCACCGCAGCGGCCGTGAGCGCCGCGAGAAGTTTGCGCCTCATAAGACGGAATCCGCCTCGCTGATCTCCTCGAACGTCGGTTCCTCCACCTGGCAGAGGAAGACGCCCGCTCCCGTGGCGTCCTCCACCGCGGCGATCGGGCCAAATGGACTCATCGCCGGGCCTGCCGCCACCTGCCCGCCTAGGGTTGTCACCTGGCGAGCCGCCGCGTCGATGTCGGACACCCCGAGGTAGGTCTGCCACGCGCCGGAGGGCGCGCCTTCTGCCAGGCGCATGCCCAAAAACGCCGCGCCGTCCTCCAGCGCGAGGAAGTAGCCGTCCTCCTGGCGGATCTCCCAGTCGAACAGCTCCCCGTAGAAGCCGATGGCCTCGGTGGACGGCGCCACGTACTCGTGCCACACCGGCACGCCCGGCTCGCCCGCCGCCACGAACTGGTCCTCCCCCGCCGGGTCGATGAGACCGAAGAGCGCCCCGGCCGGGTCCTGGCACACCACCATCGTGCCCAGCGACACCTCGGCCTCGCCCAACACCTTGCCGCCCAGGCGCTCGATCGCTTCCCCGTTGTAACCAAGGAAGTAGGTCAGCCACATCTCGTACGGCTGGTTGATAAAGCCCGCGACCGGCAGGCCCTCCTTGCGCGCCACCCGGTAGTCATCCCCGCCGACCTCCCAGCCAAGCAGCCGGGAGTAGAAGTGCTCAGCCTTCAGCGGCTGCGCGGTGGCCAGGTCCTGCCAGTAGGGCATGCCGGGCCGCGCCTCGAACGCTGGCATTTACAGGTTCCTCCACTTTTCCGGGTCGAAGTCGTCGTCGGCGGTGCGTTCGTCGAAGTAATCCCCGTCATCGCCTGCAACCACGGTTGCGGTGTCCGATGCGGTGGCCACGGAGTCGCCGTCGTGAAGCAAGAGCCCCCGGGAAGTGGCCACCTCGCCGTTGACCTGCACCTCGCCGGCGGCGATGGCCTCTTTGGCCTGGCCGCCGGATTCGACGAGGTTGGCCAGTTTAAGGAACTGGCCCAGCTTGATTGAGTCGCCCGCGATGGGAACGTCCACATGCATGGGGCATAGTTTAAGGTATGCGCAGACATGCAGCCGCGGTGCTCGCCGCGACCCTCATCCTGGCTGGGTGCGCCGGTGAACCGCAGCCAGAAACGGTGACTACGTCGGAGACCACGGAAACGACGACGGTAGTCCCCGACGCGACCATCACCATCCGCTCCGTCGGAGACATCCTCGTCCACTCCGACGTATATAACGCCGCCGCAACCGATGAGGGCTACGACTTCTCCCCTATGTTCGCGCCGGTGAAGGAGTACATGGAGGACGCGGACATCACCACCGCCAACATGGAGGTGCCCGTCGCGGGGCCGCAGTACCGCCTCTCCGGATACCCCCAGTTCAACGCGCCGCCCGAGATCATCGACGGGCTCCTGGACGCCGGGGTGGACATTGTGAACAACGCGACGAATCATTCGCTTGATCGGGGCGGTGAGGGCGTGAGTGCGTCGGTAAGCAATATGCGCGAGCGCGGGATGCCCTACTCCGGCAGCTTCTCCTCCGAGCAAGACCGCGACACCCCGCGCATCATCGAGGAAAACGGCATCAAGGTGGGCTTTTTGTCCTATACCTACGGCACGAACGGGCTGCCGGTGCCGGAAGAGTACATGGTGAACCTGATCGACCCGGAGCCGATGGCGCGGGATCTTGCCGCCCTGGACGAGCAGGTGGACGTACTGGTGACCATGCTGCACATGGGCGAGGAGTATTCGCCGCTGCCGGTCGAGTACCAGAAGGAGATGGCGCAGATCGCGCTGGACAACGGGGCCGAGTACGTCCTCGGCGGGCACCCGCACGTGGTGGAGCCGTTCGAAGTGGCCTCCGACCACGTCATTTGGTGGTCCCACGGCAACTTTCTGCACGGCCAGTGGGAGGAAAACACCAAGGTCGGCGGGATTGGGGAGGTGACGTTTCGCAAGAAAGGCGACGGCACGGTGCTCGTCGACGACGTGCGCTACATGCCCACCTACACCATCGGCCCGCCGATCAGCTACAACCACAAGGTGATTCCGCTGGTGGACGCGGGCGATTACATCGACGTCGACGCCTGGCGCGAGGAGTTGCGCGAACGGATGAACGTCGAGGTCGTCGATTACCTGTAAGCGATCATCCACACCGCCAATCCGATAAATATCGCGCCGGTGACCAGGTCAATCAGGTGCCCATAGCGCTCGATCGGGCGCTTTAGCTTATCGACGGCTACAGCGACACCCATAAACCACACCACCCCCGTGATGATGAGCAACGGTACCGCCCCCGGCACCCTGAACTGCGAGAAGATGGCCGCAAAGAAGAGCAGCGCCTTGGGGTTGGACAGGTTGGTGAGCACGCCGGTGAGAAACGGGCGCCGGACCGTCACAGCCGTACCGATCCGGGTTTCCGCCGGTTTGAGCCCGGCCCGCACCGCGCCGATACCCATGTACATCAGGTAGAGGCCACCCACGACCTGCAGCACCCGCAGTGCTTGGTCGCTGATTGCGCCTAGCCCCAGCGCCGAGGCCGTAATCCACACCGTGTTGCCCACCATGATCCCAAGTGCGCAGAGCACCCCGGCGCGCCTGCTCTTCGAGCCCACGCGGATGATCTGAAACAGATCCGGCCCCGGGCTCGCGATCGCGGCGAGCCACACCGCAAGCAGCGCAATCACTGCCTCACCTGCCGCATCGTGATGTTGATCCGACCCTCCTTGAGTCCCGTTCCCTCCGGCCCGGTTCCTTCTTTCGCCCCGGCCACGCCGTGCCGCGCCCTTCGCGCCGGCCCGCCGAACACTACCACGTCCCCCGACATGAGGAGGACCTGCTGGTTTTCAATACGGAACACCGTTTCCTCACCCACCGAGAGGCTGACCACTGCGGCCTCCGACTCCTCCTCCGCGTCCACGTGCGCACCCATGCCGGCACCCGGTGGGTAGAAGTTGACCAACGCCGTCTCCACTTTCGGTGTGGGGCCGACGAGCTGGTCGATGTCGCGTGCGCGTTCCATGACCCGCTCCGCGATCGCCTGGTAGTTCTCCGGCACCGGCGGGACCTTGGTGCCCTGGACCTGTTGGACGAGGCGGTAAGGGTTCGTCGCCCAGTACCAGCCAAGGGACAGCATCCACGCCTGCATCTGGCCCTTGCCCACCTTGGGCCGACGCATCGCCACCGGAGTGCCCTGGACAGACCTCGCGATCTCACGCGCCTGGGTTACCAGTTCGCGCTGCTCATCGATGGCAAGAAATCCCGGCAGGTGCACCACTCCGGGCATGACGCGGGAGGGTTCGCGGGGGATCGCGGAGGCGTCGAGAAGCATTTGCTCAATTTATCGTGTCCGCGCGCCCGATAAAGTGTCAGTTACGGCGTCCTGTTTGCACTCGTTCATGCGTTTGTATTTATGGTTAATAACCCTGTTGCAGGGGTTGCGTGACGGTTGTGTGTTCGATTATAATGTGCGCTAGAACAACACCGAGGGGGCAACATGACAAGTTTTTCCACCCAGCGCCAGGGCCACGCGAACTGCACAAACGGGCAGGTCATCCGGGACGCGCACTGGGAAATCTTCGGGCATTTCTCCGAACCCGGATTCGACGTGGAGGACTTCGATGCAACTGTGCACGCCATCAAGTCGGCGGTGGGCATCACCCAGAGCTTTGCCAAGAAGCTTGTGCTTGCATTTACCCGCCTTCAGGACCTCCCACTGCTGCGCGCCCTCCAGGCAGAAACCCGGGTGATGGACGTGATACACCTGACCACCATCAACTCCGTCATGGAAGAACTCGGGCCGGATGCGGACCCGGAAATCATTGCCACGTTCGACGCGCGCCTGGTCAAACTCTTCACCCCCCGGCGCTCAAACCAGGAGCTGCCCGCCCCCGGCACCGTGACCAAGCTGCTGCGGGAACTGATCAGGCGACTCGACCCTTCGCGTGCCTACGACCCGAAGAAGCGCAAGGCGCGCGAGAACGACGCGGACACCTTCGCCATGACCGACTTCTTGCAGGACGGACGCGATCGCACCCTCATTCAACTCTTCACCGATAACGCAGTCGGTGCCCGGGTGCGCGAGAACGTCCTCGCTACCGCCCGGGAGCACAAGACGAGCATGCACGAGGCTGCCGTCAAGCTCCTCACCGGCGAGACCACAGCGAGCCCAAACGTGGTCATCCACCTCTTCGCCCCGAAGGACCGCGAAGCTGGGGACCCCGTGTTCGTCGCCGGCCAAGGTTGGACGAACCCGGAAGACACCGTCACGGTCGAGGAGTGGCTCGAATCTGACACAGTCCGCGAGGTTGACCTCGACGCCGCGGCCGAGCACACCCTTTCCGGTTACGTGCCCAACCCCGCAATGCGCGCGGCTGCGTTCGCCCGCGACGGCACGTGCATCTTCCCCGGCTGCATGCGCAGCGCCGAGCAATGCCAGCTCGACCACCGCATCCCTTACGACGAGGGCGGGCCCACCACCGTGTCCAACCTGTATTCACTGTGTGCCCACCACCACAACTGGAAGACTGACCGCACGGCGTTCTACGTCCCGGACCCAGTGACCGGCGACATCATCTGGCTGTTCGCGGATGGCACCTTCACCATCGCCGAACCGTCCGGTCTCCTTGCCAACCAAATCACCCCCACCACGCCGAGGTGGCGCTCCAGCCTGCAAAGCGTGCGCAAGCTGCGGTCAAACATCGCGGAGTTCCACGCAAAGTGCCACGCCGTGGTGGACCGGTTGGAAAGTGACTGCGACATCGGCTTCGACGTCCACCAGGCGCGGGCCGAGATCGCGAAGTTGGAGGGAGAATACGGGCTCTACTTCCCCATCAAGTTCGAGATACCGGAACCGTCAGAGGAACAGGAGGGCACGAGCAGTGCTTACCTCAGGTAGAACCGGTCCGCGACCTCGTACTTCGGCCCACCGGAGCGCCCCTTGCCCAGGTGGGATTCGAGGAGGAGTAACTCGTCGGCCGCCCATTCGGGTCCGGTGTAGATGGACAGGGCGTGGGCGTGGTCGTCGAGAAGCATGTGGTCCCTCGTGCGGGTGCCTGTTCTGGCCACGGTGAGGTGGGCGCGCTGGCGGCGCCGCAGATCCTGCTCGAGCTGGCAGTCCGCCATCAAATCTTTCAGCGGCGCCTTGTCCCCGCCGACACCGATCCAAAGTGTGCGCCGGTCGAAGCACCCCGCACCCCGCAGGTGGAGGCGCAGGGGGCGGGTGAAGGCGGTGGCTTGGGAGAGGTGATCGGTGACTGCCTGCGCGTCGTTCGGCTGCGCCCCGTAAAAGGCGACGGTGATGTGCCAGTTATCCGGGTCGGACCAGCGCGCTTCCGTGCCGGAGAAGTCGCGGATGGGTCGCAGGGCGGTGATGAGGTGTTCGCGGACTTCGACCGGTGGGACGATCGCGGCGAAGAGGCGTCTCATGGCCATCACGCTACCCTGAAAAGCAATGTTTGACCTGTTGAAAATTGGCGAGGGGCTGCCCGTCGCCAAGGTGATCCATGAGCTCCCGCCCGAAGGCCCCCTTGTGGTCGAGGCCCCGCCCGGCACCGGCAAGACCACCCTCATCCCGCCCGCGGTGGCGAACATGGTGGGCAAAACTGTGGTGGTCGCCCCTCGCCGTGTCGCGGTCCGCAGCGCCGCACGCAGGCTTTCGCTTCTCGACGACTCCACTGCCAACGTCGGCTACTCCATCCGCGGGGAGCACAAGGCGGGCGCGCTGGTGGAGTTTGTGACCCCGGGAGTGCTGCTGAACCGGCTGCTGCGGGACCCGGGGCTCGAGGGCGTGAACGCCGTGATCCTGGATGAAGTCCACGAGCGAAACTTGGACACCGACCTCCTGCTGGCGATGTGCATGGAAGTGGCGGTGATGCGCGACGACCTCTACCTGGCGGCGATGTCGGCGACCCTAGATGCACAGCGCTTCGCGGACCACATGGGGGCGAAGGTGCTCTCGACGCAAGCCGAGACGCACCCGCTGGAGGTGGAGTACGCGCCGCACCCGGGGCGCATCGAGGGCACGCGCGAGTTCTACCGGCACGTGGCGCAGCTGGCCGGCGGCACGGAGCGCACGCTCGTGTTCGTCCCTGGCGCGCGGGAGGTGGATCTGGTGTGCCAACTCACGGGAGGGGTGCCCCTGCACGGGCGGCTGACTAGCCAGGAGCAGGACGAGGCGCTCTTCGGAAGCAACCGGGTGGTGGTGGCCACGAGCGTGGCGGAATCCTCGATCACGGTGCCCGGCGTGCGCAAGGTGGTGGACGCAGGTCTGTCCAGGGTGCCGCGGCGAACACGCGGGATTCAGGGCCTGGTGACGGTATCGGAGGCGAAGTCGAGCGCGGACCAGCGGGCCGGTCGCGCCGCCCGCGAGGCCCCAGGCAAGGTGGTGCGGGCGTTTTCGCGGGCGGAGTACGGGAAGTTCGATAAGGATGTCACGCCCGAGATCCGCTCGGCGGACCTCACCTCCGCCGCGCTGACCATGGCGGTGTGGGGCTCGCCCGACCTCCCGCTCCTGGACGCCCCCGCCGAGCATCTGCTTGACGACGCCCTCCGGTCCCTCACCGAACTCGGAGCCATCGACAAAGATGGCAGCGTCACCGACCTGGGCCAAGAGTTGGCTAAATTGCCCGTGGACCCGCGGCTTGGCGCCGCGCTGCTGAAGCACGGGGCGGGGGCGGCACCGACGGTGGCGCAGATCAGCGACGCGGACCCCAAGCGCCTGGCCCGAATGGTGCCGGACAGGGGTCCCGTGAGCGCGGGGGAAGTTTTAGCCACGGCCTTTCCCGGCTGGGTGGCCAAGAAGGTGGGCGAGCGGGAATACCTGTTGGCCTCCGGAACCAGGGCGAGCTACGACGGCCCCGAATGGATCGTGGCCGCCGACGTGCAGCAGACGAAGGGCGGGGCCGTGATCAGGGAGGCCGAGCCGATCGACTTCCCTGTGCATAGGGTCGAAGAAACCACCACGGCGGAGCTGAAGGACGGCAAGGTCCGCGGGCGGAGAGTCACCAAGGTTGGGGCGATTGAATTGACCTCGACCCCGGTGAAGCTGGCCCCGGACGAGGCGATGGAGGCCCTCACCGGCGTCACCTTCGACCAGTTCCCGCTGACCGAAGCGGAGCAGAAACTCAAAGAGCGCCTGGATTTCCTGCACAAGGCCATCGGGTCGCCGGATGTGACCCAGGGCGATTATGGGGTGGAGGTGCGGGAGGTGGCCGGAGGTTCGTCGATAAGCGATTGCGATATGCGGGCTGCGATGCTGCGGCAGCTGCCCTGGGACCTCATCCCGCGCCTAGACGAGCTCGCGCCGGAACGGATCGGGCCGGGCAAGGTGGACTATTCAAATGGGCGGCCGGTCGTGCGCGTGAAGCTGCAGGCGCTGTTCGGGCAGACGCACACCGCCACCGTGGCGGGGGTGAAAGTGCTTTACCACCTGCTGTCGCCGGCGGGGCGAGAGCTGGCGGTGACGGACGACCTGGAGAGTTTCTGGGCCGGGCCGTACCAGCAAGTGCGCAGCGAAATGCGTGGGCGCTACCCCAAGCACCCGTGGCCGGAGGACCCTACTGCATACACTGCGAAAGGATGACGCCCGCACCGGTCAGCCCGGCGAGGGTGAGGCCAGCCGCGATGCCGGTGTCGAACTCCGGGGAGTTCAGGTTGCGCAGCTTGAGGTTCACGTTGAACTGCTCACCCACCAGCAGGCTGACCTGGTTCTCGCGCGCGGCGAACGGCAGCGGAAGCTGGGAAGCGAAGCCCAGCGGCAGCAAGATCAGTAGCGGCAGGCCCACGCCGATGGCGGTGGCGGAGCAGCGCTGGGATACCTGCGGGGCGTACTTGACCACTGCGTCGATGATTGCGCCATCCTGGGTCTCCGGGGCGATCTCTCCCACGACCACGCGGGCGGAGACCACGGTGGAGGTGTCGTCGGCGAACGTCGCCTTCACCGGCCACTCGTAGGTACCGGGGGTAACCTCGGGGCCCGGCGCGAGGCGGATCGAGCCGTCGGCGGTGTTGAGGGTTGCCCACGAAGGCAGGCCCTCGGACTCGTACCACGCCTCGCCGCGCGGGAGCGGGGGCTCAACGGTGGCGGTCCAGCCGGGTGCCACTGCTGCGGGCTGGTACTTCGCCTCGGCAGCCTGAGCTGGGGAAACAGTTGAGCATGCGAGCGCCGCGGCGCATGCCACAGCTACAATTCGAGTGCGCACGGTCCGTCTCCCTCAGGTTTTTCTCAGTTGTTTGGATGTTTACGCTTTGTAACAGTGGATGATTGTAACCCAAGGTCGCTGTTGTAGTGTTACTCGCCATGTCAACGGCAGTTCCCTCCACAACCGGGACCACAACTGGGACCCCAATTAGGACAGTGTCCATGTGGACGCTGGTTTCCCTCATCATCGGATCCACCATCGGTTCCGGCATTTTTGCGCTGCCCCAAAACATCGGCTCGGTGGCCTCCCCCGGCGCCATGCTCGTGGGTTGGGCCATCGCGGGCGTGGGCATGCTCTCCATCGCGTTTGTGTTCCAGATCCTGGCGCAGCGCAAACCGAACCTGGACTCCGGCGTGTACTCCTACGTCCGCGCGGGGTTGGGCGACTTCATCGGTTTCACCTCCGGCCTTGGTTATTGGCTCGGCTCGGTGATGGCCCAGGTCGGCTACGCCACCTTGTTCTTTAGCACGCTCGGCTACTACTTCCCCGTGTTCAAAAACCCCTGGGTGTTGGCCGGTGCGGTCTCGGCCATGAGCTGGCTCATCTTCTGGGGTTTGACCCGCGGGTTGAAGCAGGCGGCGTTTATGAATGTGGTCACGACCGTCGCAAAGCTTGTGCCCATCTTGTGCTTCGTGGTGCTGGTTGCCTTCCTGGGCTTTTCCTGGGACCAATTCACCATGGACTTCTGGGGCAACGCGCCGTTCGGCGAGCAGCTCAAGGGCATCATGCTGTACACGGTGTGGGTCTTCATCGGCATCGAGGGCGCGTCGGTGTACTCCAAGCAGGCGCGCAAGCGTTCCGACGTCGGGCGGGCCACCATCATCGGCTTCCTGTCCGTGCTGGTGCTGCTGGTGGCGGTGTCCACCCTGTCCTACGGCGTGATGAGCCAGGAGGAGCTCGCCGCGCTGCCGGACAACTCCATGGCGGCCGTGCTCGAGGCGGTGGTCGGCCCGTGGGGCGGCGTGCTCATCTCCATCGGCCTGTGCCTGTCGGTGCTGGGTGCCTATGTCTCCTGGCAGATGCTGTGCGCCGAGCCGATCGTGCTCATGGCCCAGGACGGCCTGCTGCCCAGGTCCATGGCGCTGACGAAGCGCGCCCAGCTGCTGTCCACCATTGTCATTCAGTTCTTCGTGGTGGTCTTCTTCCTCAACGAAACCTCCTACAACGCCATGGTGCAGCTGGCCACCATCATGTACCTGCTGCCCTACATCTTCTCCGCGCTCTACCTCGTGCTGCTGTCGGTCCGCGGCAAGGGCCTCACCCACCCGCACGCCGGCACGCGTTTCGACGACTCCGGCCCCACCGTCACCGCCACCGAGAACCGCCGCCACCTCGTGGTCGGCCTGGTGGCCAGCGTGTACTCCCTGTGGCTGATCTACGCCGCCGACCCCGTCTACGTCCTCTTCGGCGCACTGGCCGTGGTGCCGGGGCTGATCCCCTACATCTGGACCCGCGTGCGCGAGGGCGAGAAGCTCTTCAACACCTTCGAATGGGTTGTGGTGGCCATCGTGGTCGCCGGGGCCGTCTTCGCGGTGGTTGGCCTGGCGAACGGGTCCTTGAGCCTCTAACCATGAACCGCTGGCTGGTCGCCGCCCCGCTCTCAGTAGCCTTAGGCGCGCTGTTTTCGGCGCTGGGCGTGCCAGCCTCCTGGATCCTGGGCGGGATCATCGGCGCCGGCTCCGTGGCGTTGCTGTCTGGACGCGACCTGCCGATCAACGAGCACCTGTTCACCTTCGCGCGCGGGACCGTCGGCGTCTACGCGGCACTTCCGCTCGTAGGCACTGCGCCGCGCGAGCTCCTCTCCTTCCTCATCCCGGGCCTTGTCATGTCCGCGGCCGTGTTGGGTTTGGCCTTCCTCGGCGGGATGTGGCTGGGCTACCACGGGGTCTCCCGCGAAACGGGCATCCTGAGCCTGCTGCCCGGCGGCGCGTCGCTCATGCCGGCGATCGCCCGCGACGTCGGCGCCGACATGCGCTACGTGGCGCTGAGCCAGTACCTGCGGTTGCTCATCGTCTCCATGACACTGCCGCTCGTCGCTTCGCTTGTCGACGCACCTTCGGCCCACACCCCCTCCACCACCGCACCCTGGTGGATGTGGCTTGTGATCCCGGCGCTCATCGTCGTGGGGGTTCCCGCGGGCAGGCTTTTACACCTGCCCAACGCTTCTGTTTTCGGACCCATGCTCGCAACCGTGGCAGTCGGGTCAGTTGTCGACGTTGCGGTGCCGCGCTTACTGACCATCGTTGCACTTTTGGTCATCGGCTGGATGTGCGGCGGCGGGCTCTCGGTGCCGGCGCTGAAGACCTTCTCCCGGCTGCTACCGGCAACCCTCGGCTACATCGCCGGGCTCATGGCCGCGTGCGCGGGCATCGGGTGGGTGATCAGTCGCTGGCTGGGCATCTCACTTTTCGAGGGCTACCTGGCAACCAGCCCCGGCGCGCTGGAGACGGTACTTGCTTTGGGTGCGTCCCCGGCGGTGACCTCCCTGCAGCTCATCCGGCTCATCTGCGTGCTGGTGTTCGCCAGCTACCTGCCGAAGATCCTGCGGCGTTAGTGGTTGAGCACCTCGTTGGTCAGCATGTCCATGGGCATCGAGCCCAGGTTGAGCGCCTTGCGGTGGAACTGCGTGGGGTGCAACCCCTGGGCCACCGCCCTATTGCGTAGGTCCACCCAGTCCCGGTAGCCCAGCGCGTAGGAGGGCGCCTGACCGGGCCAGCCCATGTAACGGTCGAGCTCGAAGGTCAGGTTGGCCTCGGCCATGGCGGTGTTGTCGCGCAGGAACGCCTTGGCGTACTGGGCGTCCCAGGTGCCGTTGCCCTCCGGGGTGGTCTTGCGCAGGTGCACGCCGATGTCCACCATGACGCGGGCGAGGCGCAGGCGGCGCGAATCCAGAAGCCCCATCCGGTAGCCGGGGTCGTCGAAGTAGCCGTGGCTGTCCATCAGGTGCTCCGCGTAGAGCGCCCAGCCTTCCCCGTGGGCCGAGTTCCAGCACATGGATCGCCGCCACAAGTTCAACCCGTTGCGGTTGAGCAAGGTGGTGCCGATCTGTAGGTGGTGGCCGGGCACGCCCTCGTGGAAGACGGTGGTCAGTTCCTGCCAGGTGTGGAAGGTGTCTTCCCCTTCCGGAACGGACCACCACATGGTGCCCGGACGGATCATGTCGTCCGACGGCGGGGTGTAGAAGATGCCGCCGGAACCGGCCCGGTCGATCGCGCAGTTGACGGTGTGCAGGCCCTGCGGGATGTCGAACTCGGCGCCGCCCATGGTCGCGGCGACGTCCTCGTTGACCTTGCCCATCCATTCCAAAAGCGCGTCGGTGCCGTGGAGGATGTAGCGCTCATCCTGGTTCAGCAACCGGTACGCGCCGGCCACCGTGGTTCCGGGGCCGTACAGCTTCTCCGCCAGCTGCCGCTGCTCCTGCACCGTCTGTTCCAGCTGGTCCTGCGCCCACGCGTAACCGGCGTCGAAGTCGACGTCGCGGCCCATGAACAGTTCGGCAAACATCTCGTAGCGGTCGCGCCCCACCCCGTCGGTGTGCGAGGCCTTCGGCGAGAGTTCGGTCGACAGCCAATCCGCCATAAGTAGGAACGCATCCTTGGCCTCGGACACCACGCTCGATTCCGGCGGCAGGCCGAGGCTGTCCAGCTGGGATTCCCCGGCGCCGAGCGCCTCGCACTGGTTGATCACGGCGTCGATCTGGCGGTGCGACGCCACCCCGCCCGTCGCAGCGGCTTCGGCGAGCGACTCGCGGTAGCCGGCGAGCGCGCGCGGGATGCAGGACATGCGGGAGGCGATGTTGTCGAAGTCCTCCTCCGTGACCTTAGGCATAAGCGCAAAAGAGTCGCGGATGCGCTGCACCGGCGAATCGATGTTGTTCAGCTGCTGCAGCAGCTCATGGCGGTGGTGGAGCTGAAGCTCGCAGCTCACCCGGTCGCGCACGAGCGTGGCGGTGAGTTGGTCCACGTCGTCGAAGTCGTCTTCGTCGTCGGCCTGGTCGGTAGGGTCGTTCAACGCGTCCACGTCGTTGATCAGCTCCCGCATGCGCTCCGCCAGCGCGTCCCAGTAGGCGGGGCTGAAATCCTGCAGCTCGCCGTCGTGGCCCTCGATTCCGATCTCGGTGGCCATCGTGGGGGTCAGCGCCGCCATGTCGTAGACGTAGTCTTCGCAGGTTGCGTCGAGCAGCGACGGCTTACGGTGAGCTGTGGTCATGCGCGGCAATTGTAATCGGGGATGCGGTTGGGTAAATATATTCACCATGATTCAGGCGTTTTCCCGCCCTCGAACACCAGCCGCGAAGTGCCTCCACCTGATCCGTCTGCAGGAACTCACCTCCCGCAGCGATCTGGTGAAAGCCACCGGCTTGTCGCAGCCCACCGTGACCCGCGCCATCGCGGCGCTGGTTGAAGCCGGCTACGTCTGTGAACGAAACGACCTGACCAAGTCCAACGGCCGCGGCCGCCCCACCATCCCCCTGGAGCTGGCGGAAACGACCGCGCTGCACGCCGGCATCTCTGTGGGCACGGACTCGACCTACATCGCCCTGTTCGACCTCAAGGGGCGCACCCTGCGCAGCGTGGATCTGGATATCCCGGTCGCACGCCTGTCGGAGGACGACTTCATCCAGCACCTCATGGCGGGGCTCAACCGGCTCACCGCGGGCCTGAATCACCCCATGCGCACGGTGGGAGTGACCACCTCGGGCCTGGTGAAGAATTTCGGTGATGTCTACGCCCCCAACCTGGGCTGGGACGGGGTAAACCTCGGCGAGCAGCTGCGCGAGCAGTTCGCCGTGCCGGTGGTGGTGACCTCCATCAGTAGCGCCATCGTGGGCTCAGAGATGCAATCCTCCAAAGAGTTGGACATCCCCTCCATCATGGCGCTGTTCGCGGACGACTCCATCGCATGCGCCATCACCGGCACCGACGGCGTGGAACCGATCGAGGTGCCGCAGGGTGAGCTGACCACCCAGGGCCTGATCAATGTGATCGCGGACCCCGGCATCCGCACGCTGCGCGACGCAGTGACCGATTCCGGGGAGAGGGCGCGCGCGGCGCTCGACGCACGTGCTCGCGGCCTGGGTTCGATGGTCGCCGAGCTGTGCGGCCTGCACTGCCCCTCCACGGTGGTGGTTGCGGGCAGCGCCTTCGCGGACGACCCGCTCGCCCGCGGGCCCTTTGCCAAGGCAGTGCGCTCCACAGCGCAGTGCTCGCCGGAGCTGCGCATGATCCGCACCCACAGGGAGGTGGTGCGCGACATCGCCCGCGCGGTAGCCCTCGACCCAGTGCTGCGCGAACCCCTGTCGGTGGCCCGGTGAAGCGCGAACTTGCCGTTGCCAGCGCGCTGCTTTTGGCAGGATGTGCCGCGCCAGATGTTGAGCCGGTGCCGCTGACGACGCCGGTGACGACCGTCGCTAAGCCAAAGCCCTTTGCGGAGCTCGCCGAGAAGGTCGCGATCATTGAGGAAAGCACCCGCACCGAGGTGGGCATTTCGCTTTTCGACGGCTCCGTCACCACCTCCGCGGGCTCACTCGAGTGGCTGCCCGCCTGGTCCACCATGAAAATTCCCATCGCGATGGCGGCCGAGGAGCACTGCGAGTACGGCGAGGAATACAAGATGCAGCTGATCGAAGCGTCCATCGAGTGGTCCGACAACGACTCCGCCCGCGCGCTGTGGGACTGCATGGGCTCCAACAGCGAGGCCTCGGAGAAGGTGAGCGCCGAGATCGCGAAATCGGGCTCGCGGGTGACGGTGCGCGGCGCGTTCGGCACCACCCGCTGGTCGTTCGCTGGCCAGGCGCGCTACGGCTACTACCTCAGCCAACAGGACGAGGACAACCCGATCTTCGCCGACATGCACCACATCGCCGAAGACCAGGCGTACGGGCTGGGCCAGCTAGGCATCCCGTTCAAGGGCGGCTGGTCAGATTACGAACGTGACGGCTCCTGGCACACCCGCCAGTTCGGCTGGCTGGACCTGGGCGGGACCACCTACGGGGTGGCCGTGGGCGCCAGGTCCGCCGACGGCAGCTACGACGACACGCAGGAGGCCCTCAACCAGGTCGCCGAGCTGCTTAGCGCTTCAGCATCGGCTCGATGAACTTATAGATCGCGCTGAGGATCGCCAAGATCGCGAGGATCACGCCGACGATGGTCGTCGCCTGCGAGTCACCGGTTGTTTGAGGGGCGGCAACTGGAGCCTTGACGGAAAGCTTCTTGGCCAGGAGGTTGGGGGCCTCTCCCTGGTTCGCTGGGCGGTGGAGCACCTCGGTGCGCTGGCCCTGCGGGAAGGAGGTCACATCGGTGCCGGTGAAGCCGACGGCAGCGGCCGACGCCTGGCCTTCCGCCGTTTGCACGGAGGCGAAACCGACGCGGGTAACGGACGGGTTGATGAAATTGTGCAGGTGGCCCGTCAAGTTCGCTTGGTTGTCGGACCACCTGCCGTTGAGGCGCTTCAGGGCGGGAATTTCATTGGTTCCCCACGATTGCATCGCGTACGACATGCTGGCGGAGCCGGAGAGGTTCTGCCCGTAACCGCCCTTGCCGCCGACGGTAGCGGTGGACTCCTTGCCGCAGTTGCCGTAGCAGGTTGCGTTGTACGGGCGATCATGCTTGAACTTCACCGCCGCCTCCGCCGCGCGCTGCAGGGAGATGAGCGCGTAACCCTGGTCCGCGACGATGGCGTTCACATACGCCTCGCGAGTGGTCAGACCCTGCTTGGCGGCAACGGTGCGGATGGGTTGGCCGTTGAAGGGCACGTTCTGGTCCCACACCGCGCCGCGCAGTTTGCGCAGCTCACGCACTCCGATCTCCTGGTCGGAGGTGAGGTTGAACCGGGCTTCTACAGCAATGACCTGGTTGGCGGGCTGGTTCAGCTCGACCCGGGTGAATGGGGCGGGGTCGGCGGCGGCGTAGGGGGCGAGGGACAAGGTGACGGCGGTGGCGAGACCAGCAGCAACGGTGCGTTTCATGGTTCATGACGTTACTCTCTGAACAGAGCTTCGTGCAACGTACTTCCAGACGTACCACAGCATAAATCCAACTGGCACCAAGGTGAACAGCGCATCGGGCAGGACAAACACTCCGTCAGAGACGTTGACGGCCGCGTACGGCAGCATGAGCAGCAGAAACGGCAGGGCGCCGAGTTCCTTGTATACCCACACGCCGAACGGGACGATCCACACCCAGTGGTGGAACCAGGAAAATGGGCTGACCAGGCACGATCCCATGCCCACGAAGGCCAGGGCGAGGGGGACGGAGGAACGTCGATACGCGATGTGCGCGGCGTAGGCCACGAGCACGGTGACGAAGGCGCACGCCGCAAGCCACAGCGGCGTGGAGTCGATGCCCAGGCGGTAGAGCGCCTGGCGCAGAGCCTGGGCGCCGGGGTTGTCGTCGGTGCCGACGCGGGCGGAGTCGAAGATGGATTCCGTCCAGAAGCGCCGCGCGTCCGTGACCTCGGAAAAGCCGAGCGCCACGGTGCACAAGAAGGTGAAGGCGGCGACGAACATCGCGCCCCAGCGCCGCTGCACCGCAAAAAGCAGCAGGAAATATGCCGGGGTGAGCTTGAGCCCCGCGGCGAGCCCGGTGCCGATTCCGGGCAGGCGGTTGCGCGGCAGAAAATCCAGGCACACCAGCCCCATAAGGAAGATGTTGATCTGGCCGAAGTAGAGCGTGCCGTGGATCGGCTCCGTGCACACCGCGAAAAAGACCGCAAGCAGCAACACGGGCTGTTTGCTTGACGACGACACGTAGACCACCCACACCAACACCACCAGACTCGCGATCTTCCACGCGACACCAAGTGCCTCCGAGGCCTCGAACCAGGAGAAGATCACCCCGGCGAACGGCGGGTAGGTAAAGGGCAGGCCGGGCAGCAAGTCGCCGGAGTAAAGGGGCTGGTGGTGGGCCACCTTCTCGCCGCCGAGGAGGTAAACCTCCAGGTCGGAGGGCAGTTCGGTGGTGAACGCGTTCTCCATGTCCGTGGCCAAGTAGCACCAGATGGAAAAGGCGATGGCGGCGAGCAGCCAGATCATAGGCCCAGCCCGTCAAGGATCGCGTCCATGGCCTGTGCCACGTCGGTGCGCCACAGGGTGGTCGCCTTCGTGTCGGCGCGCCCGGGGCCGCCGTTGATCACGATGAAGTTCTTGCCCTGCTTGCGGGCGTCAAGGGCGAACTTGTAGCCGCTCATGACCGCCAGTGAGGTGCCGATGGCGATGACGCCTGTGGATTCGGCGAGCCAGTCGTCGGCAAGCTTTCGGCGTTTCTTCGGTACATTTTCGCCGAAGTAGACCACGTTGGGCTTGAGGCGCTGGCTCCCGCACGTCGGGCACGAGATCATGCGGAAGCGCTCGATGTCGCCCTGGTCAAGCTCGATGTCGCCGTCCGGGTTCACCATGTCGTCGGTGGCGTCGACCGACTCGAAGTAGTCGGGGTTGGCGGCGTCAAGGAGTGAGTCGATAAGTGAGCGCGGGTGCAGCGTGCGGCAATCGAGGCACACCACGTGATCCATGTCCCCGTGCAGCGCGATGACACCCTCGGAGCCGGCCTCCTGGTGCAGGCCGTCGACGTTCTGGGTGACAATGCCGCGGATGAGCCCGGCGCGCTCGAGCTCCACGAGGGAGAAGTGGGTCCGGTTGGGGGCGGCGGCGCGCATGAAGCGGATGCCCACGAAGGCGCGGGCCCAATAGCGGCGCACCTGCCGCGGGGAATGCGCGAACTCCTGGTAGGTCATCGGCCGGCCCTTGGTCAGCCGGCCGCCCTCGCTGCGGTAGTCCGGAATGCCGGAGTCGGTGGACACGCCCGCGCCGGTGACGATCAGGGTTTTCGGGTCGCTCAGCTGCGCGAGGGTTTGCTCGAGGGCATTGTGCGGGTCCGTGGGCTGGGCGGTTTCGTGGACGACGCGCTCGATGGATCGCACGGCGCTTCGGTGCGCCATGGCGATCGCGGGGTCTTCGAAGTGCATCGTCATCGCTGTGTGAGCTTAGTCTGCGACCTATATGTACCGCCCGGTCTAGTTAGCGGTATGGCTTTTGGGCCAACTTGGTGTAGCTTAACCCGGGTAATTCGATATTGAGTGAACAGATCAGTCTATTCGGGAGCGCCTTCATGCACCTACCTAAATGGGCCACCAGCTTCGGGGCCCAAGTCATTTATGGCCTCATCGTGGGCCTCATCCTCGGCTTCGTCGCGGCCGGTATGGGCGACGGCAACCCGCTCGCCGAGACCCTCTCCTGGGTCGGCTCCACCTACGTCAAGCTGCTCAAGCTGTTGATTCCGCCGCTGGTGTTCACGGCCGTGGTGACGTCGGTAAGCAACCTGCGAAAGGTGACCAACGCTGCACGGCTGGCGGTGCAGACCTTGGTGTGGTTCGCCATCACGTCGTTCTTCTCCGTGATCATCGGCATCATCGTCGGCCTGGTGGTCAAGCCGGGCGTGAACTCCAGCGTCGATGCCGCCACCGCGGCCGACCCCTCGAGCACCGGGTCCTGGATGGGATTCTTGAACTCGGTGGTGCCCGCGAACATCTTCGGCATCACCGCCAAGGTCAACGACGCGGGCGTGGCCATCAACTTCAACGTGCTCCAGATCCTGGTGATCTCGCTGCTGCTGGGCATCGCCGCCGTGAAGGTGGGCGAGGCCGCGGAGGGGTTCATCCGCTTCAACGAGTCCCTGCTGAAGGTCGTCCAGGAGGTGCTGTGGTGGGTCATTCGCCTGGCGCCGATCGGTACCGCCGCGCTCATTGGCAACGCGGTCGTGTCCTACGGCTGGGACGCGCTGGGGTCCTTGGGCAAGTTTGTGCTCGCCATCTACATCGGCCTGGCGCTCGTGCTGTTCGTGCTGTACCCGGCGGTGCTGGCGGCGCACAAGATCCCGGTCGTGGAGTTTTTCAAGCGCGTGTGGCCGGTGACCACGCTCGGCTTCGCCACCCGTTCCTCCATGGGCACCATGCCGGTGACCCAGCGCACCACGGAAAAGGAAATGGGCGTGCCCAGCGAGTACGCCTCCTTCGCCATCCCGCTCGGCGCCACCACCAAGATGGACGGCTGCGCCTCCATCTACCCCGCCATCGCCGCGATCTTCGTCGCCCAGTTCTACGGCGTGCAGCTCTCGGTGGCCGACTACGCCCTGATCATCATCGTTTCTGTCCTGGGCTCCGCCGCCACCGCCGGCACCACGGGCGCGACGGTCATGCTCACCCTCACCCTGTCCACCCTGGGCCTCCCGCTCGCGGGCGTGGGTCTGTTGCTCGCGGTCGACCCGATCATCGACATGGGCCGCACCGCCGTGAACGTCACCGGCCAATCCCTGGTGGCCACCGTGGTGGCCAAGCGCGATGGCATTATCGACGAGCGCGCCTGGTCCTCAGCGGAACGGGACCTCACCGATCGTTCGCCGGAGCTTGCGCGTTCGTAACCGCTCCGGCCGCTTGGCCAACTTCTCCATGGCCCGCACGGCGCACATGACGTGCGCCTCCTTGGAGTTGGAGTAGAAAGCCTGGGCGCCTGCGGGCAGCTTCGGCACCGCGTGCAGCGGCAGGTCGGAGACGGCCAGCAGCGTGCCGTAGGGGACCCGGTAGCGGTACCCGTTCGCCGCGATAGTGCACGACTCCATGTCCACGGCCGCCGCGGTGGATCCCTTCAGCCACTCCCACAGGTCCTTCGGCGCCTTCCACTCCCAGTTCCTGTCGCCGGTGGAAAGCACGGTGCCGGTGCGCATCAGCGAGGTGTCCTCCCCGTAAACCTTGGACACGGCCTTTTCCAGCGTGCGCTGAATCTCCGGCACGGCGGGGATGGGGGTGTCGCGCTTGATGTAGGGGTCCATCACATGGTCGTCGCGCTCGTAGGCGTTACCCAGGATGAGGTCCCCGATGCGCATCCGGGCGTCCAGCCCCGCGCAGTGGCCGATCATGATCCACGCCTCGGGTCTCAAGACGGCGAGCGAGTCCGTGATGGTCTTCGCGTTGGAGGGGCCGACGCCGATGTTGATCATGGTGATGCCGTCGCCGTTGTCCGTCGCCAGGTCGTAGCGCGGCATCTGGAACTTCGACCCCAGCTCGAGGTCCTCCAGCGCGACCGTGTCCGAGATCGTCTCGCCGCTCGGCAGCACCAGCCGGGTGTAGCGCGACTCCGGATCGGACAGCTCGCGCAGCCCGAAGCGCACGAACTCGGTCACGTGCATCGCGTAGTTGGTGAACAGGATGTAGCGCTGCAGGGAGTCCGCCTCGATGCCCGTGTAGTGCTCAAGCCTTGCCAGCGCCAGGTCGAAGCGCTGCGGGCCGAAGTGGAACAGGGGTTTTTCGTCGCCGTGGAAGGCGTCCCAGTGGCCGTCGACAATCGCATCGTGCACGTCGTCAAGCGTGGGGCGCGGCAGGTTGCGCGTCTCGTCCGGGCGCTCGAGCCCGCGGATGTACTCCGGCGCGATTTCCACATCGGAGTAGCCGACGGAGATCTCGCAGGGATAATTCGAGGTCAGCGCCTCAAGCTGCGCGATCAGGTACGGCTCCATCAAATCCGGCCGCGACAGGGTCGCCGAATAGGTCCCGGCCTCGTCGACGTAGCCGAACGGCTCCGAGCGGTCGATCGGCCGCCACTCGGTGACTTCCACGACCAGTTTGGGGTACAACACATCCCGGTACTGCGAAAAGTCCTGCGCCCGCTCGCACGATGCCGCGTAGAGCTCCTTCAGCTTATCGACGGCTCCGCGAGCCCCCTCAACCCTCTCCATTGCCCTACCGGAGAAGAATTTCGGCGATCTTGGAAATGTCCCGGGCCAGCTCCTCTTCCCGGGCTCCGGCGCGCACGCCGTTTTCCAGGATCTGCTGGCCGCCGGCGATGAAGAAGCGGGCGAGCAGTTCGAGCGATTCCTCCGAATGCTCGTAACCCAAGCCTTCCATGTACAGCTGCAACTCGTCACGCAGGGTGGGCAACATGATCTCGAAGATGAAGTTGTCCAGCTGGGCGTGGACCGGGGAATCGACCAGGTTCATGATCACCGAGTAGTCCGGGCTCAGATTCGTGGTGAGCATCTTGATCGCTTCCTCGAAGTCGTCCGCCTTGTGGAAGTTGGCGCCGAAGCGCTCGTACGCCCCGCCCAGCACGACTGTGCCCGCGGTGTAGATCAGCGCGTTGAGGTCCGGGAAGTGCTGGTAGAACACCTGGCGGCTCACGCCGGCGTCCTTCACAATCTGCGACACGGACATCTTGTTCGCCGGGTACTTGCGCAGGAATTCGATCGCGGCAGTCACCAAGGCGTTGCGGGTGCGTATCGCGCGCGGATCGGTGCTCTCGGATCGGAGCGCGAGTTTCTCGTCGGGGCTCGTCATAGTGCCTCTCTTACGGAAGATCAATACAATCGCTGGTCATGAGCCTAACCGAAAGCACCGTCGCCCTGCTGCAAGACCTGATCAGGAACGGTTGCGTCAACGACATGACCGCCGATTCCGGGCATGAGGTGCGCAACGCCGACACCCTCGAGGCCTTCTTCGGTGGCGTTGACGGCGTGCGGGTCGAGCGGTTCGAGCCGCACCCGGGGCGTGTGTCCATCGCGTTCACCATCGGGGGCTCGGACCCGGACGCCGAGCCCCTAACCCTGCTCGGCCACACCGACGTAGTGCCCGTGGACGAGGAGAAGTGGACCGTCGACCCCTTCGGCGGGCTCGAGCGCGACGGGAAGATCTATGGCCGCGGCGCGACCGACATGCTCTACATCACCGCAGCGATGGCGGCGTGCGTGCGCGACGTAGCTCTGTCGGGCGTGCGCCCCCGCGGCACCCTGACCTTCGTCGGGCTCGCGGACGAGGAAGCGCGCGGGGGCCTGGGCGCGGGGTGGCTGTCGAAGCAGGACACCGGCATCTCCTGGAAGAACTGCCTGTCCGAGGAGGGCGGCTCCCACCTGCCGGTTTCCGACGGCTCCGACGCGCTGATCGTGGTCGTCGGCGAGAAGGGCGCCGCGCAGCGCCGGCTGACGGTGCATGGGGACGCGGGCCACGGGTCCGCGCCGTTCGGGCGGGACTTGGCCGTGGCGCGGATCGCCGAAGTCGCCCGCCGCATCGCCACCTACGAGCCGCCCGTGCGTTCCGACGACATCTGGGAGGGCTACGTCCGCGCCTGGAAGTTCGACCCCTCCACCGAGCAGGCCCTCTTCGAAGGCTCCGGGTTCGAGGCCTTCGGCCGGCTTGAGCAGTACTCCCACGCCATGAGCCACCTCACCATCGCGCCGACCGTGCTCCGCGCCGGCGGCGCCATCAACGTGCTGCCGTCCACCGCCTACCTGGAGTGCGACATCCGCCCCCTGCCCGGCCAGACCCAGGACGAGGTGGATGAGGTGCTGCGCGATGCGCTCGGCGACCTCGCCGATTCCGTGAAGATCACCCGCCTCATCTCCGAACCAGGCTCCATCTCCCCCACCTCCGGCCCGCTGTACGAGGCCATCGTGGACACCTTCGAGGAGTTTTTCCCCGGCGTTCCGGTCGTGCCCACCATCGCCGCGGGCGGCTCCGACCTGCGCTTTTCGCGTTTCGACGGCGGCGTCGGCTACGGATTCGCCCTCCACCGCCGCGGCGAGACTTTGGGATCTGTCCTGGGCCGCCTGCACACCCACGACGAGTACGTGGACGTCGAGGACGTCGACCTCACGACCCGCGCGTACCGCTCCCTGATCCGCCGGTTCGTCGGCGCCTAAGTTCCCCACCCGGTTTCCATCTGTCACATCTGCCCCATCCGTGACATACTGGCCGGCATGAAGATCCGCACCCTTCTCTTAGCGACCGCCCTGACCGCAACCCTGGCCCCCGCGGCGCAGGCCGACGCCATCGACGACACGCTGGCCAAACTCCCCTCCGGCCCCATCTCCTGCGACCAGGCCGCGAAGTACTGGACCAACGACGCCGACTACCAGCAGAAGGTCCGCCAGGCCCAGACAGTCGCGCGTTTCGACAGCCGCGGCCCCCAGATCCTCGACGCCCTCTCGCGTGTCGACGAAGCCGCCACCCGCTGCGGCCTCAAAGGCGGCGGCGCGGCCAAACCGTCTGCTCAGGCTCCGTCCAAGCCTGCCCCCTCCCAGGCTCCCTCACCTGCTCCTGCTCCTGCCCCCGCCCCCGCTCAGACTGCGCGCATCAACCTCGCCCCGGCCGGCGTCCCCAGCGTCGACGTGCAGGTCCCGGGTGTTGCGGTGCTCACCATCCCGGACATCCTGAAGCTGCTGCGGGAGGCGCTCGCCGAGATCCTCAGCTACTTCAACGTGAAGGTGCCGGGCATCAACTAACCCAAATGTGAACTAGCCCTGCCAGCTGTAGAGCGTCTCCCCGCCCGAGTGGACCCGCGCGCCGGGTGTGGGGTCGAGCCACAGGTCGACCCGCAGCGAATCGGCACCCGACACCACCCGGTACGAGATCGTTTCGTTGGTCTTATCCAGCACCTCGATGCCTGCGCGGGTGAGCCACGGGTTGCGGCGCCGCAGCCCGATGAGCTTCTGGTACTCGGTGCGCAGCCACCCGCCGAGCGACGAAAGATCGGCCGGTGAGGCGGGCAGGTCGGGGCGTACGGCGTCGTCGGCGGACCAGCCCTCGGAGCGCACGCCGGTAAAGCCCTGCTCATCGCCGTAGTAGATGGACGGCATGCCCGGCACCGTCATCAAAATCACGGCGGGGAGCACGGGGCAGTCCACCTTGGAAGCGATGCGGTCGACGTCGTGGTTACCCACGAAGGTGTTGGTCAGCAGGTCGGGGTGGCGCTCCAGTGCGTGGGCGAGCTCCCAGAAGTTCCGGTCCGTGATCGACGACCACGTTGCTTTCCACAACTCGTATTGGGTCACGGCGTCCAACCCACCGGCGCGAGCGATCTCCGCGTAGTCCCCATGGATCACCTCGCCGAGGAACAGGGCGTCTGGGAACTCGTCGCGCACCCGCGGCAGCACCGCCTGCCAGAACTCGGGCGGCACAGCATACGCCACGTCTAGGCGCCAGCCCGCGATGCCGCGACGCAGCCAGTGGCACATGATCTCCACCACGTGGTCCTGCACCCGCGGGTCGGCGTGGTGGAGGGTGGCCAGCTCCCCGTGGCCTTCCCAGTCCGTGTCGCCAGCCAGCCCGGCAGCGACCCACGGGTGCGAACGCGCGACGTGGTTGAACACGCCGTCGAGCATGACGTTGATACCCCGGTTGCGGCATGCGGAAATGAGATGGTCGAAGTCGTCGTCGGTGCCCAGCCGGTCGTCGATACGCATGTGCTCGAGGGTGTCGTAGCCGTGCGTCGCGGAGGCGAAGATGGGGCCGAGGAGGAGGCCGTTGCAGCCAAGCTCGATGAGGTAGTCGAGCCACGGGTCAAGATTTCGCAGGCGCGGCGCGGCGTCGTGGGTCTCGCGGATCGGCGCGCCGAGGGCGGAAAGCGGGTAGACGTGCCACCAAATTGTCTGCTCTAGCTTGGGGTCAGGCATGGAGTCGAGCCTACGCACCCAGCAGGGCCAACGGGACCACCGCGACGCCGTCGGGGCGGCGGTACGCGCGGGTGCCCGTGGTCAAAATGACCGTGTCCACCACATCCTCCGGGAGCTTCTCCCGGAGCCACACGAGGTGCTTGACGTCGTCGTCGCCGATGTTGGCGGCCAGCTTCACCTCGAACGCCACAATCGCCCCGTCCGGGTCTTGCGCGATGAGGTCGACTTCGCGGTCCCCTTTCACCGTGCGGAAATGGCCGACGGTGCCGAACGACGCCTGCGCTGCAACGCGGACGGACAACGTCGCCAGCGACTCGAACAGCGGACCGAGCAGATAATTGAAACGGGTGGTCATCTTGGATGGGGCGATACCCAGCAGGCGCAGCGCGAAAGCCGGGTCAGCGAGCTGGTGCTTGGGAGATTTCGCCAACCCAGCGAACGGCGACCGGCGCATATCCCAGGCGGGGACGGGGTCGAGCATCCACAGCTCTGCAAGCTTTTCGCGGTAGACATGCGTGGTGGTTTTGGCGGGCTTGTTGGCCTCACCGGGTGTCGCTGCGTCCAGGATCTCCTGGTAGCTGGCGGTTGTAGAGCTCGCCGCCGCGTACGCCGCGAGCCAGTTCATCAGCGTCGTCTGATTTCGCACGGAGTAGCCCTGCTCGGGAAGGTCACGGTCCACCACTCGCGCCAAGTACGAGTCGAGCTGCTGGTTACGCAGCAGTTCAGGAGCATCGTAAAAGCCAGGAAACCCACTCGAGGCGATCGCCTCGATGTAGTCCTTCAGAGTTTTATCGGTCTCGCCGCTCACCGCGGCATCACCTTCGAAGAGCGCTCGCATGCTTATCGACGCCTCCCACCCGCCCCGTTCGAACAACGCCAACGGGCGCATACGCAGCGACAGAATACGACCAGCACCGCTGTGCGTATCCGTCCCAGCGACTGGCGTGGCCGATCCAGTGAGGAGGAACCGACCGGGGGCGGCACCACCATCGACCGCCCGCCGGACGTAATCCCACGATTCGGGGCGCTTTTGCCACTCGTCGATGAGAATGGTGCCCGGCGCTTCTGCGGAAAACGTGGGGTCCGCGGCCAGCACCCCGGCTCCCTGCTCGGTGTCGAGCTGCAGCACCGTGGTCGCGCGACGGCGGGCGGTCTCAGTTTTTCCCACGCCCTTTGGCCCCTCGACTGCGATCGCCGAAGCGTACGGAAGAAGCTGGTCAAGCTGCATGTCGATGGCACGAGGGAGGTAACTCACGGCCGCCTACGCTACCATTTTTCCCTCGCGAACGCTACGAATTTTCCGCCGCGAACGCTACGGATTTTCCGGATCGCGCCCGATGAGCGGCTGCAGGCCCTTGGCAATGCGTTCGCGCCACTTGCTGGCAATTTCCTCGTAGCCGCGGTCGTGGGGGCGCATGCCGCGGTGGGTGAAGTTGACCTTGGTGGAGCCGGATTCGTCCTCCTCCAGATCGAAGATGAGGGAGGTGTCGTCCCAGTCGGAGTCCTCGGTGGCGGGCTCAACGGCCCACACGACGCGCTTGCCGTCGTCGGCCTCTGTGACGGAGAAGCCACGGTCTTCCACATGGAACTCCGAACCCTTCTCCCCCGCGTTGCCCTCGGCGTCCTCGTCCCACCAGCTCTTTGGCTTGGTGATGGCCTGGTACACCTCCTCGCGCGTCGCGGGTACGGAGAAGGAGGCGGTGAAGTCGCTGATCGCCTGGGCGGTGGTGCCGTCGGCGAACGTCCAATCGGACAACGTGCGGTCGGGGTCGTAGATGGCGACCTCGAAGCCCTCGTCGCGGAACTGCATGAGGCCGTCCTTGATCAGGTCGCGCCCGGCCTTGTTGAAGGAGGTCACGCCGGAGGCGTCAAGGATCAGGTGCCTCGAGCTCAGGCGCTGGGTGCTCAGCCCGCGCAGGATCTTCTCGGCGGCGGTGAAGTTGATCATGCCTTGCAGTTCGACGATCTCCGCGCCCTCGCGCCGCTCGATCGACTTGATGCCCGGCGCGACGTAGAAGTTGGAGGAGAGCAGGTTCAGGCCCATGGAGCTGGACAGTTCCTGGAACACCTTCACTCCGCGCACGGAGTTGCCCTGCTTATCCAGCCGCGGGCTCAAAGACGCGATGCCCAGCTGCCCCGGCAGCGTGCCAATCAGCCCGCCGGCCACCCCGGATTTGGCCGGGATGCCCACGTTGACCATCCACTTGCCGGAGGCGTCGTACATGCCGGAGGACACCATCACCGCCTGCGCCAGGCGCGCGGCCTCTGCGGAGACGATCTTTTCCCTGGTGACCGGCTGCTTCCCGCCGTTTGCCAGGGTCGCGGCCATGGCGGCGAGGTCTTTCACCGTCACCAGCACGGAGCATTGGGCGATGTAGCTGGCCACGGCGTCGTGGGCGTCGTCGCTAATCGTGCCCGCTTCCCGCAGCATGTGCGCGAACGCCATGTTGCGGTCGGCGGTGGCCATCTCGGAGTCGAACACCTCGCGGTCGATCGCGAGTTCGCGCCCGGCAAGGCGCGAGAAGTAGTCGCGCAGCTTCTCGCTCCGCTTCTCGACGGGTATGTCCGGGCCCCCAATCAACTGGTTCACCGTAATCGCACCGGCGTTGATTAAGGGGTTCGCGGGCCGGCCGTCGCTGTCGAGGGAGAGTTTGTTGAAGGCCTCCCCGCTCGGCTCCACCCCAACGTGGGCGTGAACATCCTTCGGCCCGTACATGTCCAGGGCGAGCGCGTAGACGAAGGGTTTGGAGATGGACTGGATGGAGAACTCGTAGTCCGTGTCGCCCACGGCGTAGAGGTGGCCGTCGGTGGTGCACATGGCCAGGCCCAGCTTGTCCGGGTCGGCGTGTTTGAGCTTGTCAATGTAGTCGGCGCGGTGCCCTCCGTCCTGGTCGCGGACGGCGTCGAGGATTGCTTGCAGGCGTTGGGTTACTGGCGAGTGCATGGGTTCATTCTCACGCAGCACTGCCCGGGCAGCTCCAAGGGGAGCACTTCTACGTTGTGGCCCTCGGCCCCGCCGTCGACGAAGCCCGCGTGCAGCGCGCAGACCACGGCCAAGGGCGGGGTGCCGTCGCGGGTGACAAAGGGGCAGGCCCGCAGACGGATCTCGCTACCCGTGCCGTAGGCGCGCAGCTCCGGGTCGAAGCCCATGTCGCGCAGCACCACCATGGAGCGGGCGAGGATCTCGGGCATGGTGTCCTGGGGCTCGAGCGCGAAAATTTCGTGCGAGCGCCGGGCCCACTCGCGGCCAAGATTCCGGGCCTGGGTGACGTCGTCCTCGGCCACCATGCTTGCCAGCACCTCCACCAGCGCGATGAAGGCTGTTGCGGCCCGGTCAATGCGGGGCACGCGCGCGGTGTAGAGGTGGGAGGGGCGGCCCCGGCCCGCCGATGCCACCGAGTGGCGGGTGACCACGCCCGCCGTCAACAGTTCTTCGAGGTGGCCGCGCACGGTGTTCTCATGCATCCCGAGTGCGCGGGCAAGCCCCGCGACCTGCATCCCCTCGGGGTGCTGCTGGAGTTGCTCAAAAACGGCGCGCTCTTTCGCGCTCAATGTTTTCGACGCCTCCACCAGCGTCGTGGTGGGACGGGGTGCGACAAGCGGATCCAAGGCAACACTCCTGGGAGCGCGGGGAACTTTTCGCAGTTATCGTACTTCTCAGGTTTGGTCCAGGGCAAGTTTTTGGGTCGAGACCGCCAGCCGGGTCAGCTGCACCGCAAGGTCCTCCAACGTCACCGCACGTCGCGGCAGCGCGATGTGGACCGCCCGCTTCGTGTTCTCGGTGGTGCGCAAGAGCGTCACGCCAACCGAGCTCGCATCCACCACAAAGATCCGGTTCTTCACGTGCTCGCACCCGCGCAGCGGCTCATCGGGGCAGGTGATGGAGGGGAAAGCGTGGGTGACGGAGCCGTCGACAAGCGAAGCGAGCACCCCGCGCCCCAGCCCCGCAACAGCATCGCGCGCGCCGAGCGGATCCAGGTCGACAGCGTTGCATTTGCTTATCGACGTCACCGTCAACGCCCCTCCCACCGAACACACCTGCAGGGTGCCCAGCGTGAGCTCCCCGTGGAGCCACGGGCCGTCGGCGCGCACCCACTTCAGGGTCGCGGGCGCGTGGACGCTCGCCGCGGTGATGCGCACGTCGATCTCCGCCGAAGAGATGACGGCATCCATGTTCACGCGGGTCGGCAGCGGCTCGGGCACGTCGTCGGCCAGGCACGACACGGTGAGCCTGGCGCGTCTACCCGGGCACACGTTCGGGCGGTGCGAGGCGACCGGGATGCCGCTCAGCGTGAGTTCGCCCTCGCCGGCGAGGACCCTGGCGGCCAAGTTCGCGGCCAACGTGTGATGCATGACGCCTCCTTATTTAGGTAACCCTAGCCTAAAGGTGCGACGTTCCGGGGGTCAATAGTTGTTTGGAGTTGTTTACCCGGCAACCCATTGAACTCCGGGCCCTCGCTGCGGCCCTGTGGGGTCTATCTTTGCGCGCCCTACAGCGCGTAGATGGCGCAAGATTTCGGTCACCATCTCTCGTTCCACTCCCAGCTCTTCAGCGATACCACGCGCGGAAAGCTTCTTGCCCTCCCGGAGCTGCGTCTCCACCCACTCCTGAACCGTGACCGTGGCGTGCACGGTTGAATCCCCGATTTCCGCTATCTTCCTGGCGTCTCCCGAAAAGACCCATTCAGGCGCGTCGCGCAACTGCTCAACCACACCCGCGGACTCGTAGAAATGGAGAATCCCTGTCGCCTGGTCCTGGGTAACCTGCATGAGCTGGGACGCGGTCGCGGTGGTCAGGATGGGATTGTGCATCAAGTGGCGCGTGATGATAAGGCCGTTGACGCTGGTGATGAGGTCGTCACCGTAGGCGTCGATAAGCGAAGCGAGCGTAACGACGAAACCCTCGTCTACTCGCCCCGATGACAGCGACACCTCGACAGAATTCGCGGTGACCGCAACAGACGGCGGTGTACGGCCAGTAGAAAGCATGGACACCCACATTCGGTCGAACCCGCGCGACGCCTCCTCGGCGAGGCCCAGCATCCTTAGGGCCGCCATCAGCGTTGGGTTCCTGGGCACCGATTGGGTGGTCAGAAGGTTGTTCTCACTCACCCCGACTGGCAAAGCACCAGGCGACCACACTTTCAGCTCCGTCGGCGGTTGGTCCACCACAACCGCCCCGGCAGCATCCCAATCGCGGTGGGCGAAGGCGTTTGCAACGACCTCATCGACGGCGCGGTGAGGGAACGCAGGGATCGCGACCTCCTGCCCGTTCGGGAACGATATGGCGGCGACCTCCTGGCTCGCGTTTGCCTCAATCAGCGGGCCGAGGCGCAGAAACGCGGTGATCAACGGCGCCGAAATCAGGGTCGCTTTCGGATCCCCGCCTGGCACGGTACGAAGCAGGTGGCGAACCGTCACCCGCCCGCGAGGAGGGGGCATGAAGAGAATCTCAGCCGCGAATGTGAGTTCCCCCGAGCGGGTGAACAGAGCCAGCTCGTGGAGCAGCTCGTCCGTAGTGCTCGGTACAGCCTCCTCGTTCCCCGACAGCGCCCGGCGCGCCGCCAGTAGCTGACGCGCCTGGTCAAGTGCGACCGGGTCGAGCTCTGCCGCTGCGCGCGTGGACGGGTAGCCAGTGAAATCTGGGTTCGCACGCGTAAACGCAATTTCCTGGCGCTCCGCCTGCGTCAGAGGAACAGCACGCGTACCGACGCGCCGGGCCGCCTGACCCTTCGGGCGCTGATACAAGGTTTGACCCCTGGGCACCCGAAGGACCACGAGCCTTACCCCTTCAAAGATGAGCTCGGTTCCTTCCACGTTGATGTTTGGCTGCGTGTTTGCGAAGATCTTGCGCTCGAACCATCCGAGCTGCCGGTCAGTACCCGTAAACGCCTCCGGGCCAGCCAGCCGGTCAGACACCCCGACGACGATGTATCCCGTCCCCGCATCTGCATTGGAGAAACCCACAGCCTCGTCCGCGAGCACGTCAACCAAGGACGCATCCGGGTTCCGGTTGCGTTCGTGGACCGCGGGGTCCTCCTTGAACTCCAGGGTCTGGGATTCCAAAGCGTCACCAGTAGCGCCTTCCGCGATAGCTTGCAGAGCAGCGCGGATAGTTTCGAGATCTCTCTCGCTCATGCGCAGGATGATAGCAGGGATTTCACGAAGTTGTTTGAAACAACTATTTCAACAACCGAGGGGGCTAGATCTGTGTTTTCGCAGGTCAGGATAGTTGTTGGGAGTTGTTTTGAGTTGTTTTTGGGTTGTCGCGGAAGCACCACCAGGTAATGAGGCCGAACACCAGCGATGACAGCGCGAGAATCAACACGACCTGCTGGTATCCCTCCAGGTGGGTCGCCCCTGAGGCCACCTCGCGCTGCAGAAGCGAGCCGGTAAGCGCCACCGTGACCAGGGAGCCGAACTCGTAGGACACCTCCTCCACCCCGGCCGCCATGCCGGAACGGTGTAGCGGCGCCGACCCGATGATCGCGATCGAGGCAACGCTCATCACCGCCCCCACCCCGACCCCGGACAGGACCAGGCCCAGGACCATGAAGTTGCCGGCGAGCGCCCACGCCCCCGCCGCTGCTACCGCGAACCCGCCCGCGATGAGGGGCAAGAATCCCACCCTGTGCAAGAAGTAGCCACCGAGCACGGAGGCGGGAAACGCAGCTATGGCCATGGCGATGATGGTGAGGCCGGCGTGAAGGGGACTGAAAGCGTCGACAAGCTGGAGCTTTTGTGTCGTCATCAGCTCCACGCCCGCGGTGACGAACATGGAGCCCGCCGCCGCGATCACGCCGCCCGCGAACAGGCGGGAGCGGAAAATGTCGAAGGTGAGCAGGGGTTCTGGGATGCGGCGCTGACGCAGGACGAACAGCGCGGCACCCACGAAGCAGGTGGCCGCGGCGGCGAGGGAGAGGCTTTTGATACTCATGGTCAGGCCGGTCAGCGCCAGCAGCGCGTAAAGGGAGGACAGCCAATCCCACTGCTTCGCCGGGTTGGGCATGTTCTCAGGGGCGAGCACGACGGTGAGCACGAGCGCCAGCACAACAATGGGCACGTTGATCAGGAAAACCGAGCCCCACCAGAACCACTGCAACAGCGCACCGCCGACCACCGGGCCAAGAGCTGCGCCCACCACGGCCACCGACGCCCAGACGCCGATCGCGGTGTTGCGCTCCTGCTCGTCGGGGAACGTGAGCGTGATCAAGGCGAGCGTGGCGGGCATCATTACCGCGGCACCGGCGCCTAGGACCGCGCGGGCGGCGATCAGCAGTTCGGGGTTCGGCGCGAACGCGGCCCCGAGTGATGCGATGCCGAAGACGATGAGGCCCACCACGAACATCAGGCGGTGGCCCACCTTGTCCCCCAGGCTGCCCGCACCTAGAAGTAGGCCGGACAGGACGAGGGGGTACGCGTTGATGACCCACAGCGCCTGCGTCGGCGTGGCGCCGAGTTGCTGGCTGAGCACCGGCAAGGCCGTGTACAGGATCGAGTTATCCAGGCTGATCATGAGCAGCCCAAGCGACACGACGGCGAAGAAACTCCAGCGCTCGGATTTGGTCACGGGGTCATGCTAGCGCGGGTCTGAGATCCCCAAAGGAAAGACCCCAGCGAGGTGCTGGGGTCTGATCCGTAGAGGCGTTAGCTCTTGTCCTCCGTCTTGGTCACCGGGGCCACCACAACTGTTGCGGTCCCGGCTGCCGGTTTGGAGCTGCCCTTGCCGCCGATAGCGGTGTAGGCCTCACCGGCTTCGTGGGTGCACCAGTCGTAGATCACCGCGCCAGCGACAACGAGACCTGCGGCGATTGCGGCCCATTCGCCGTACTTGCGCACCTCAGGGTCGTTGAGCAAGCCCTGGATCTGGCGGTTAGCTGCGTCGATACGTGCTTGCAGCTCGCCAGCCTGCTCATTGTCGTTGCCCCGGCGCCCGATACCGAAGTCCGGGGTCTTCCGGCGCCACTGCTCGTTGATCTCGGCACTGACCCGTTCGAACTGCTCGTTGATCGCAGCCACGTACGGCGACGCGATCTCGCCAAAGACCTGTCCAATGAGAACCAGCGGGACCATGTACAGGATCGGCGAGCGCACCGCGTTGGCGAAGCACTTCTCAATCGTGCCACCCTCAACATCCGGGATCGACGTGAGGGTCGTCGTCTGGACCAGCGTCTCGGTGGTCTTCGGGCGGGTCTGAGTGATGGTCACATTGCCCGGTGCGCCCGGCTCGGCCGGGAGCGTCGTGATCGGCGTGCCGTCCTCATCAACAATCACGATGGTGTAGCTCTCGCCCGGAGCGGTGGTCACGACCTCGGTGGTCACAGTCTTGGTCACCGGATCCGGGGTCACCACAGACGTCACCGGGTCCTGCGACACGATCTTTTCAGTCGTGACTTCCGTGACCACGGTCTTGGTCTCCGGTTCCGGCGTGACCGTCTCGGTCGTGGTCACCGGGGTCGTTTGCACCGTGGTGACCGGCTCCTTCGTCTCCGTGACCACTGTGGTGATCTGGGAGGTGATCACCGACGTCACCGGATCCGGGGTCTGGGTCACCGTCGTCGGCTCACAATCGCACGGCGTGGTGGTGACAATCGTTGTCGGGACCGTCGTGGTCACCGGCGGCACCGGCGTGACCTTGGTCGTCGGCGTGGATTGTGCCTTGTTCGTCGGGGTGTTCGGGGTGACCTCAACCGTGGTGGTCTCGGTGGTCAGCGAGCCCGGCGTCGTCGTCGTCTCATTGGTCGTGCCCGGGATGGAAGACACGACAGTCTCCGTCACGGTGACCGGCGGTGCGGTCGCGATTGCCTCGTTGACGTGGTAGCCCTCGGGCGCCGCCACCGTGATCACGATCGCGACCGACTCACCCGGTTCCAGGGACAGGCCGCGGCCGACCTTCTCCAGCTCAGCATTGATCGCATCGGTGAACGCGCCAGCATCGCCCACGTCCAGGCGGGTGACGTTATCCACAACGTCCACGCCTGTCAGCGCAACCGAGCCAGTGTTGGTCACCGTGTAACGCAGCTGCATCGGCTCACCCGCGGCAATCGGCAGAGCGTCGCCAGCGGTCTCGGCGTCGCGCCATGCGTCGTCGCCCTCGCCCTCGCGCTTGATCTCCTTCAGGATCGCCAGCTCAACCGAGTCGGACGCTGCATCATCCGGCGGAGCCGTCACCGTCACCACCGTCGCAGGCACCGTCGTACCCGGCACCGGCGGCAACCCAGGAACAGTCGTACCCGGGATCGTCGTCGCCGGAATCGTCACCGGCGGCACCGTCACGTTCACCACATTGTCGTGGCGGCCAGCAGGAGCCTTCACCGTCACCGTCACATCACGAGACTCACCCGCAGCCAACGAGAACGGCGCAACCTTGCCCAACTGCGCATCAACCGCGCGCTGCAACTCCGCGTTATCCTCCTGCACCTGATCGGTGAGACGGATGCCGTCGATACGCACACTGCCCGTATTGGTCACGCGGTAGGTGATCGCCATGTCCTCGCCCGGCTTCACCAACGCGTGCACGTCGCGGCCATTGATGAACTTCTTCACCTCAAGCCTCGGCGAACCAGCGGTGGCGGTCGAGGTGACCTTCGTGCCCGGGATGGTCGTGCCCGGGATCGTGGTCACCGGCGGCACCTCGGCGACAACCTCGTCGACGTGCTTGCCTTCCGGCGCGGTGACGATGATGCGCTCATCGCGGATCTCACCCGGCGCCAGGTTGAACGGCTTGATCGCAGCGAGCTTCTCGGTGATCTCGGCCTGCAGCGCCTCGCTGCCCTCGGTCACCGTGTCCGCGAGCGTCACACCCTCAAGCGTGACATTGCCCGAGTTGCGGACGCGGTACCAGATCTCCATGGGCTCACCAGGCTTGACGACGGCCTCCGGTCGCCCATCAATCCTCTTCTCCACGTTCAGGCGGCGCAGCTCCACCGGCGCACACACAATGTTGTTCGCTGGGCCGTCCGAGTCACCGTTCATGCTCACGGTGTTGACCAGGCCCGAACCGGCACCCGGGTTCTCCGGGGTCACGGCGTCACACTGGCCCACTGCCACCGGCAGCGCGTTCGCGGCAGCCTCCGTGACAGAGCCGGTCACCTTCACACGGAAGTCGCGGCTCGCGCCCTGCTTCAGGTCGGCCGGTTCACTGATGAGGTAGCGGCCGGACTGCGGGTCCACCGCCTTACCCTCAACCTCGACCTGCTCAACCGTGAAGCCGGCGCCGCGGATCGGAGCATCCCAGATCTGCGCGTACTTGCCGTCGACCGTGCCGGTGTTGCGCACCCGCACCACGTACTCGGCGGCGTAGCCGTAGGAGCCGTCCTCGCGACGCTCAAGGTTGATGGCGCCAGCCTGTTCGCGCAGCTTCTCAACTGCGAACTGCGCCGTCGGCACAGCCTGCGTCGTCGGCGTGGATTGTGCCTTGTTCGTCGGGGTGTTCGGGGTGACCTCAACCGTGGTGGTCTGGGTGGTCACCGTGCCCGGGATGGAGGACACCACGGTCTCCACGGTCGTCACAGCCGGAGCAGTTGCCTTAGCGACGTTCACGTGGACCCCACTCGGCGCCTTCACCGTGATCTCGACGGTCTTGGACTCTCCCGGCTGCAACTCAAGACCCCGGCCCTCGGCCGTCAGCGCCTCGTTGATCAGCGCAGTCAGCTCATCCGCGTTGCCGCCCTCGAGCTCGGTGACCTCGTCAACGATGTCAACCCCACTCAGCGCAACCGAGCCAGTGTTGGTCACCGTGTAACGCAGGTCCATGGTGCCGTCAGCCTTTACCGGCGCAGCATCCTGCGCGGTCTCAGCATCACGCCACACGCCATCGGTACCGCGGATCTCCTTCAGGATCGCCAGCTCAACCGAGTCCGACGCCGCATCATCCGGCGGAGCCGTCACCGTGACCACCGTCGCAGGCACCGTCGTACCCGGCACCGGCGGCAACCCAGGAACAGTCGTACCCGGGATCGTCGTCGCCGGAATCGTCACCGGCGGCACCGTCACGTTCACCACATTGTCGTGGCGGCCAGCAGGAGCCTTCACCGTCACCGTCACATCACGAGACTCACCCGCAGCCAACGAGAACGGCGCAACCTTGCCCAACTGCGCATCAACCGCGCGCTGCAACTCCGCGTTGTCCTCCTGCACCTGGTCGGTGAGACGGATGCCGTCGATACGCACACTGCCCGTATTGGTCACGCGGTACGTGATCGCCATGTCCTCACCCGGCTTCACCAACGCGTGCACGTCGCGGCCGTTGATGAACTTCTTCACCTCAAGCCTCGGCGAACCAGCCTTTGCCGTGTCGGTGACCGTGGTCTCCGGCACGGTGGTGCCCGGCAGCGTCGTGCCCGGGATGGTCACAGGCGGGACGGTGGTCGATGGGTTAGTCGTGCCCGGGATCGTGGTCTCGGGGCGCGTGGTCGCTGGCACGGTGGTCGGCGGCACCTGGGCGCGGACCTCGTTGTTGTGCTCGCCCTCCGGTGCGGTGACCGCGAACTTGATGTCCCGGATCTCGCCCGGCGCGAGGTCGAAGGCGCCGATGCCCTTGATCGCGTCGTCGATCTGCTTCTGCAGCGCCTCGTTGTCCTCGGTGATCTTGTCCGCCAGCGTGATGCCGGTCAGCGCAACGTTGCCGGTGTTAGAGATCCGGTACCAGATCTCCATGTCCTGACCAGGGGTGACCGGGGCGTTGTCGCGGCCGTCGATGCGCTTCTCAATGTTCAGGCGGCGAAGCTCCACCGGCGCACACACGATGTTGTTCGCCGGGCCGTCAGCGTCACCGTTCATGCTCACGGTGTTCACCAGGCCCGAACCGGCACCCGGGTTCTCCGGAGTCACGGCATCACACTGGCCGACAGCTGCCGGAAGGGCATTCGCGGCCTCGTCGGTGACGGTGCCGGAAACCACGACGCGGTAGTCCTTGTACTTGTTCGCCTTGAGCGCTGCGGCGTCGGCGACCAGGTAGCGGCCGGACTGCGGCGCGACCTCGGTGCCGTCCACCGTGACGGTGTCGACGCTGAAGCCCACACCGCGCACCGGCGCGTCCCACACCTGAGCGTGGGTGCCGTCCACGAGGCTGGAGTTGCGCACGCGGATCACGTACTCGGCGGAGTACGCGTACTTGCCCTCGGCGTTGCGCTCCAGGTTGATGTTGGCGGCCTGCGCGCGGAACTTCTCCACCACGAACTGCGGGTCCTGCACCGGCGGCAGCGAGCTGGTCGGTGTGGCCTGCGCGGTGTTGGACGGCGTGTTCGGTGTCACCGGCTTCGGCGTGACCACGATCTCCGGCGCAGTGGTGCCCGGGATCGTCGTGCCGTTCTTCTCGGTGCCGGGCACGGTGGTACCCGGGATCGTCGAGCCCGGCAGGGTGGTCACAGCAGGAGCAGTTGCCTTAGCGACGTTCACGTGACCCGCCAGCGGCGCATCAACAGCAATCTCCACCGTCTTCGACTCGTTCGGGCGCAGTGTGAAGCCGCGGCCCTCGGCCTCGAGGGCCGTGTTCAGCGCGTCGGTGAGCGCCTTCTTGGCGGCATCGTCCGCGCCTTCGAGCGTGGTCACCTCGTCGATGATGTCGATGCCCTTGACCGTCAGCGTGCCAGTGTTCTTCACGGTGTAGCGGATGCGCATCTGCCCACCGGCGCTCACGATCGCGGCGTCAGCGGCGGTGTCCGCCTTGTGCCACTTCTTGTCCGCGTCGCTGTAGATATCCTTGAGAATCTCCAGCTTCACCTCGTTGGAGCGCGCGTCGTCGGACGGCGTGGTCGTCGGGGTGATGGTGCGCGGCGGCACCTCAGTCGACGGGATGGTGGTAGCCGGAACCGTGGTGTTCGGCAGCGTGACCGGCGGGACCGTCACCGGCGGAATGGTGGTGCCCGGCACCGTCACCGGCGGCACCACCGGGCGTGCCACGTTCACGTGGCCGCCGGCCGGCGCCTTGACGGTGATGGTCTCGTCGCGGAACGCGCCCGGCGCGAGGTCGAACGGCTTGATCGCTTCGAGAGCCTCCTTAAGGCCTTCGATGTCCGAGCCGTCGGTCACTTCGTCGATAAGCGTGATGCCCGTGACTGGGAAGAGGCCGGTGTTGGTCACGCGGTACGTGATCGTCATGTCCTCGCCCGCGGTGACCACGTCGCCCTCGTCGCGGTTGTTGATGAACTTCTTGATGTCCAGCTGCGGCGAATCCGAGCGGCCCTCATCCGGCGGCGCGGTGACCGTGACCACCGTCGACGGGACGGTGGTGCCCGGCAGGGTGGTGCCCGGGATGGTCACAGGCGGCACGGATACCTTTGCCTCGTTGACGTGACCGCCGGCCGGAGCGGGGACGGTGATGCGGATGTCGCGGACCTCGCCCGGCGCCAGGCCGAACGGTGCGATTTCTGCGAGCTTGGCGTTGATGTCGCGCTGCAGCGCGCCCTTAGTGGCGTTGGAACCGGCCTGGGTGACCTGGTCGACGACGCGGATGCCGTCGAGACGCAGGCTGCCCGTGTTGGTCACGCGGTAGAGGATCTCCATGTCCTCGCCCGGGTTCACCGGGGTGCCGTCGTCGTGGCCGTTGACGTACTTCTTGATGCTGATCGAAGGCGACTTCGCCGACGCCGTCGCAGTCGCGGTGGTCTCCGGAATGCGTGCCTCGGCGACGTTGGTGTGCTCGCCCTTCGGCGCGGTGACGGTGAACTTGACGTCCTCGTACGCACCCGGCTCGATGGTCAGCGGCTGGAGCTTCGCAATCTCATCATCAATCTGCTGCTGCAGCGTCGGGTTGTTCTCGGTGATCTTGTCCGCGAGCGTGACGTTGGTGAGCTGCACGTTGCCGGTGTTGTAGATGCGGTACCAGATTTCCATGGGCTGGCCAGGCTTGACGACGGCCTCCGGTCGCCCATCAATCCTCTTCTCAATCTTGAGGCGGCGCAACTCCACCGGCGCACACACGATGTTATTCGCCGGGCCGTCAGCGTCACCGTTCATGCTCACGGTGTTGACCAGGCCCGAACCGGTACCCGGGTTCTCCGGGGTCACAGCATCACACTGGCCGACAGCTGCCGGCAGGGCGTTCGCGGCTGCCTCGGTGACGGTTCCGCTGACCACGACCTTGTAGTCCTTTGCCTCGCCCGCCTTCAGCTCAGCGCCGTCCGAGATGAGGTAGCGGCCGGACTGCGGGTTCACCGCGGTGCCGTCCACCGTGACGGTGTCGACGCTGAAGCCCACACCGCGCACCGGCGCATCCCAGACCTGGGCGTGCGTGCCATCGACGGTGCCGGAGTTGGTCACCCGGATTGTGTACTCCGCGGTGTAGGCGTACTTGCCGTCCGCGTTGCGGGTCAGGTTGAGGTTGCCGGCCTGAGCGCGGGTCTTCTGCACCTTGAATTCGGGGGTTGCCGGTGGAGCGATACTGGTCGGGGTCGAGCGCGCCTCGTTCGTCGGTGTCGGTGGCGTGACCGTGGTCTGGACGACCGTGGTCTCCGTCTTCGGCTGCACCGTCGTCGTGGCGTTGGTGGTGCCCGGGATGGTCTTGGTCACGGTCTCGGTGACGGGCACGGCAGGCGCGGTTGCCTTTGCCATGTTGACGTGCGCGCCCTTCGGCGCCGTCACGGTGACGATGACTTCTTTCTTTGCGCCCGGCGCGAGCTCGAAGCCGCGGCCGCCTGTCTCGAGTGCCTCGTTCAGGGCATCGGTAAGCGCCTGGCGCTCAGCCGTGGTGCTGCCCTCGATGCTGGTGACCTGATCGACAATGTCGATTCCGGTCAGCTTGACCTTGCCGGTGTTGGTCACCGTGTAGCGGATCTGCATGTTCTGGCCCGGGGTGACCACGGCCGCCGGCTGGCCGGCCTCCGCGTCGAGCCACTCGTCGGTGTCCTTCGCGCGAATCTCCTTGAGGATGCTCAGGTTCACCGGCGTGGAGGACGCGTCATCGGACGGCGTTGTGGTCGGCGTGACCACACGCTCCGGCACCGTTGTCTCCGGAACGGTGGTCACGTTCGGGATCGTGGTGCCCGGGATCGTCGTTGCAGGAATGGTCACCGGGGGCACAGTTGGCTTTGCGACGTTCACGTGCCCGTCCACCGGCGCCGTCACCGTGATGGAGCGCTCCTCCACCTGGCCCGGCTGCAGTTCGAGCGTGACGCCCTGGAGCTTCGCATTGATCTCCTGCTGGAGTGCGGTGAGGGGTTCGGTGGTGGCGGACTGTACTTCGTCGATAAGCGAGATGCCCGTGAGCGGCACGCCGCCGGTGTTGGCCACGCGGTAGGTGATGGTCATCGGCTGGCCCGGGACCACGAGAGCGTTTGTGTCGAAGCCGTTGATCAGCTTCTGGATGCTGATGCCCGGGGTGTCCGCCGTCGCCGTTGCGCTGGTGGTGATACCCGGCAGCGTGGTGCCCGGAACCGTCGAGCTCGCGTTGGTGGTGCCAGTAATGGTGGTCGGCGGGACCTCGGCGCGGCCCTCATTGGCGTGGTAGCCCTCGGGAGCCTTGACCGTAATTTTGACGTCGCGGACGGCGCCCGGTGCGAGATCGAACGGGTCGATCGCGTTGAGCTTGGCGGTGATGTCGTCCTGAAGGGCCTGGTTGTCTTCCTTGACCGTGTCCGCGACCTTGATGCCGGTGAGCGTGGTGTTACCGGTGTTGATCACGCGGTACCACAGCTCGGTCTCCTCACCCGGGGTGAGCGCGGCAGCCTCGTAACCGTTGATGCGCTTCTGCACAGTGAGGCGGCGCAGCTCGACCGGCTGGCAAACGATGTTGTTGTCCGAGCCGTCCGAATCGCCGTCCATAGTGACCACGTTGACCAGGCCGGAACCGGCACCCGGATTCTGCGGGGTGACGGCGTCGCACTGGCCGACTGCTGCCGGAAGCGCGTCCGCGGCCTTGTCGGTGAGCGTGCCGGTAACGACAACCTTGAAGTCCTTTGTCGCACCCGCCGGCAGAGTGGCTGGGTCGCTGACCTTGTACCGGCCATTGGTTGGCTGAACCTGGTTGCCATCGACGGTGACCTGGGTAATGGCGAAACCGTTACCCATCAGCGGGGCGTCCCACACCTCGGCGAACTGTCCCTCGGCATCGCCAGTGTTGCGCACCCGCACGATGTATTCAGTGCTATAGGCGTAGCCTCCATCGCCGCGGCGCTGCAGCTGGACGCCGCCGGCCTGTAGGCCAATCTTCTCTACGGCAAACTTCGGGTTCTGGACGACTGGTGGTTTGGCTGGAATGACGGCGTTCGCTTCATCCAAGTTGGATTCGACTTTGCGAGCTGGAGCGGCCTGCGGGAACGGGTCGTAGCCGACATTTGCATCGCCGCCGTTAAAAGTCGGGAACTTGAAATCCTGCTTATTCGGGTCGAAGATGCCCGCTGCCTTTGCCGCATTTCTGTGCTTCGTACCCGCGACATCTGCTGCTTGGACAGTGATGGTTTTTTCGATCGATGTTTTCCCATCAAGACCGAAGGGAGGAATCTTCTCAAGTTCCTTGTTGATCGCCGTTTGCACACCTTCTGCGCCGCCGAAATCTTCACCGGTGTTCACCATGTCAATGAGCTTGATACCGGTGACATTGCCCCGTCCGGTGTTCTTAATGACGTAGGTGATCTTAAGATCGCCACCCTGTGCTACTTCTGCGGCTGCTTCATTGTCCTGAGCATCGAGATCGTTGATGTACTTCTTGATCTCTAGCTGCGGATCACAATCGCCGGCCGCCGCAACATCGTTCTCCGGTGTGGGGTCGGGTTCGTTTCCTATGACGGCGACCTTGTTGATCGCACACTTTCCATCTTCAATCTCAGCTTGAATGGTGAGACTGGTAGACGTCTTCGGGGCAAGCGGGCCGTGCGTCCAGTTCAGGGTGCCGTTATCCGCCGTGCTTTCTATCCAGCCAGAGTCGTCACTCGATACTGTGACGTTCTTCAGGTCGCCAGCAATCAAATCGCGAACGGTGAAGCCCGACGAAGCGCAATCAGAGTGGTTCGTAACGGTAACCGTCCAGGTGGGCTTACCATCAACCATCTTGAGCGTCTTCTCGACCCCGAGATTTACGCCCGCTTTTTCAAACTCGGCAACCGTGAAAGCGTTAGAGGTTGCGTCATTGTTATACGAGGTCGGAACGTCTTCAACAGAGACTAGGCCGACGCGGGGACTATCGCCAAACGGGTCCTTGATCGAAATCTGATATGCCTTGCCCCCGTTGTTAGCACTGAAACCGAGGTTTCCGTTAGCGTACGTCCACGCGTTCCCGTAGATGTCGTTAGCAAGTTTTTGTCCAGTGGGAGTGGCGATGCCAGTGACATCGATGGACTTCACTTCGCCATTATCGGTGTTTGTTCGGTGTAGTTTGATCTGTTTGCTAGCAGCATCAGAGTTCAAGGACCAGATAAATCGCTTGTCCTTTGGAGTCTCAATGTAAGAGCGCCCATCTTCGACTTTGGTTTCGAAGTAGTAGGCCCAGTCATTCGCGCTAGTGAGTTGGTTGTGCGTGACCCGGGTGGCGGTCACCGTTTGGGCAGACTTGTCGTGCGCAGGTTCCGCTAAGGATGTACCACTTCCGCCGGAGAACTTAATCTTGTAGATATTGCCAGAGCCATTGACCGAGTTATTCGAGAATATGTAGTTGCCATCCCCGTCAAAGGTGCCATTGGTGATTCCTGAATTGATGTCCCGATTGAAGCTGGCCGTATCGCCCACCGACCCAATCTTTCCCAGCTTTGCAACGCCGCCCGTCTGCGGGCTGATGCGTAGAAGGTAACCCGCAGGGTACTCACCATCCTTTGGGTTGTTATTCAAACCGGAGTTATCCCCGTCGTTCTTGGGCCGATCCTGCGACACGGCGTACAGGTACCCGTCTGCGGGATTGTAGGCTAGCGCGTTGTAAACCCAACGGCTCGAGCTACCCTCGATGAGTTTGAACGCGCCCGCCCCCTGCGCACCGTCGACGCGGTAGTACAGGTTTGTGTGGTTGCGCTGGATGTTAGTGGGCCCCTCACCCGTAGGTTTTTCTTTAGTGGTCTCGTAGTAGCTCTGCGCAATCCATGTGCTTACACCTGTATTCCTCGTGACCTCGACCACACAGCTCTGCTGATTCTCAACCAGTTTCAGAGGATCACGGGAACCATTGACCGCATCCAGCGTCAGGGGGACCGAAGCCCTCACATCGTTTAGGAAGACGTCGGTGTTTGTACTCCCGTTTCCCTGCCCGAGCGGATAATTTTCGCCCTGCCCCTCCGCTTTGAGGATAATCTGGTGCCTGTGCGTAGCAATTGGAATTGGTTCAGTAAAAACGACTGAGAGTTCGACTGCTTCCAACCCCTGCCACCTCACCCTCTTGCTTGTTCCAGTTACAAACCCAGCACTAACTTCTTGTTTGTTGTCGTCGACGAGAATGACTTCATATTTTGCTGATTCGGGAAGCGACTTATCGGCGGTCTTCGGCCAATACACAATGCGAGCTGAAGTGACTGTACCCGGGGTGTTGAACTGTAGCTGAGCCAGCCAATTATCATCCTGCTTAAAAATGCGCGGACGCTGTTGCTCGGGCTTCGTCTGCGGGACGTTGGACGGGACGTTCACCTGGGCAACGGCCGCGGGCTCGAGAGGGACGAGCACGGACCCGAAAATTAAAGTGGCGGCGGAAATGCACGCCATACCTTTTCTTCGCCCGGTTACCGTGGTCGGCTTCGCAATTTGGCCTTTGTGTTTCATAACAAGCTCCTAGAAAGTTTGAACCAACTACCAAGGCATAAATGTAGAGCAAATTCATCGTTCTCGCGACGGATTTACTTCTACGACTGGTTCACTCATTCAACGTTCTGCGCCATGGCACTTTGCAAGTACTTAATGCTGTCTCCAGGAACAATGACGTGTTTGAATTTTCACTTGAGGCCCAAGCCTCGCGCTAAACACTCCGTTAAAGCAGTTCTTCCTGGAAGAACCGTTGATTCTCGACCCAGGTGCCCGCACGGCATTGCATCACCAGCCCAAATCGCCGTGGTTCTCGCTCTGCTGGCTTACCCTTAAAACTGCAGTACGGTTTAAAGCTCGTCCGAAATAGAGATCTGCCAATTTGAAGATGAGTGCCTGGCTTGCTCGCGCGGTTTGGGCTGACACGCTACAAGGCTTTCGCCGTGCACAGGGCGTGGGCGGGTACATCTGTTTCTGCACACTAACTGGGTTAACTACGAAGCTGGGCTTGCCCACGGTTGCAGCAGTTTGTGCACTAGGGATGCAATTATCGTAGTTCCTCAGACTACCCATTCCGGCGCCGGGCCTTCGCACGCCGCATGTCGATTGCAAGCGCGATGCCGATGGCGGCGGCGCGCTGGCGTTCGTCGAGACGCTGTGGCATGCGCACCCTGTAGTTGGTCTTGCCCATGAGTGCGCGCCGGACGCCCGAGAATTCCGCATTGACCTCGGCGAACGGCTGGCCCTGCGAGGTAAGCGTGTAGATGAGGTTGAAGGGACGACCCTGGATTTGCACGTCAGGGAACCCGGCGACCTCGACGCTGAAACGCATGCCCAGCCACGAAAAGCGGCTGGTTAGCTTCGCCAGCTGCAAGGGTGGGTTGACGAGGTGGACGGTGTAGGTGTCGCGAAGGAAGTTGACCGGGTCCTCGATGGTGAGCACGTGCGCACCGGACGCATCGAACACCTCGACGCCGCGCGACGCCTTGACCAGATCCCCCAGCTTCCGCGTTTGCCGCGCCGTGCCCAGCAGCTCGCCCGTCGCACTCTCGATCGCGAATACATCGCGCCCCATCGCCTTCGTTTGCTTGACGACGACCTCCGGCTCCGAAAACATGCCCCCACCATAGTGAACGGCCGGGGGTTGGGGGCCGTGTAACGAAAGTTCGTTACGCGTAACGGAATTTTCATTGCATTTCCATTACGCGTAACGGAAATGCATTACAGTTCGGTTCATGTCCGAACTTGACCTCGCAGCTTTGATCGATCTGCTGCTAAGCATCGGCACCGACACGTGGAATATCGAAGCCAAAGATGCCTCCGGTGGCCTGCCGAACTCAGTTGATGAGACCCTCAGTGCGTTCGCGAACATGCCGGATGGCGGTGTCATCGTCCTCGGCCTCACCGAAGAGGAAGGGCAGATGCGCGTCCGCGGGGTTACAAATGCGAAGGACCTGGCAGCCGGGCTTGGCACCAAGGCGCGCGAACGCATTCACCCTCCAGTGCAGCTCGGCGCCGTCCAAATCGCCACCGTCGACGGGAAGCAGGTCGTGGGGTGTGTAATTCCTCCGCAGCCGCCTGAACGCCGACCATTTCGAGTCGGGGCCAATGGTCCCGCCTTCACACGATCGAGCGATGGCGATCATGAATTAAGCCGCGAAGAGGAGCTGTACCTCACCTCCCAGCGCAGCCAGCCGCTCCACGACCGGCAACCAGTCGAAGGCGCGGACGTGGACCGCGACTTGGTGCCGGAGCTACTGGAACAGTACTTAAGTGCAGAGCAACGAAGTTCTCGCCGCCTACAGGGAATGAGCCGTGACGAACTGCTCGTGCGGACGAACGTCGTCGACCACGAGACCGGTCTACCGACGGTTGCTGCGGTGTACGCGATGGGGCTTCACCCGCAACAGTTCCTCCCGCACACGGCCGTGAAGGCACACGCGAGAGGTGATGGGCAAAACACCGGCCTGCGTCTCACCGACCACGCTGAATTTGCTGGCCCCGTGCCCGATCTCCTCGAATCAGCCGAATCATGGGCCCGCAAGCATCTAATGCGCGGGGTCGCGTTTCGCGATGGCCACGGGTTCGACGCTCCCGAAATCCCGGCCGTCGCGCTGCGAGAAGTCATCGCGAACGCGCTCGTTCACCGCGACCTTTCCATTGCCAGCTTTGGCAGTTACCCGATGCTGATCAAACTGCCGATGAAGTTCATCGTTGAGAATCCCGGTGGGTTGTGGGGCCTGACAGAACGCGAGCTTGGTAAAACAAGCCCGCGGGCGAAGAACGCGGTGCTCTACCGCATGTGTTCCGCAATCACGACCGAGGATGGCAAGCGAGTCATTGAGGGACACGCAACCGGGATTCCTGAAGTGCGCCGAAGCCTCCGCGACGCATTTCTCCCCGCGCCCTACTTCAAAGATGAGGTAATCAAGTTCAAGGTGCTGCTGACATCATCCAGCATGTTGTCAGAGGACGATAAGGCGTGGCTGTCTGAGCAACCGGGAGCAAACTTGATGTCCGTCGCGCAGAAGCACGCGCTCGTAGCAATGCGGCACGGTGCGGAATTGACTAACTCCTCCTACCGCAATGAATTTCCAATGGATTCGGTGCAGGCCCGAGACGAACTCCAGGAGTTGGTTCGCTTCGGCCTAGCCGAAAAGGTCGGGACCGGAAGGGGAACCGCGTACCGCCAGATTGGGAGTGGTCAGGCTGAGCTGCCTGTCCTGGCTCCGGATGAAACTGCGCCGAATGAGCAGCGAGTCCTCGATGCGTTGAAACAGGCTGGCCGCCCCCTGAGCAGACGGGAAATCGTTCAATCTACCGGGCTCAGTGAAAGCCAGGTTTACCGCGCATTGAAAGACATTGACGTATTAGAGCACGGCCCGGCGCCTCACGACGGCCGCGTCACCGTCTACTGGGTGGACTAAAAAGGCGCGTGGGGGCCGGAGGTCGTCGATAAGCGAAGTGCCCCTAGAAGAACACGGCGTTGCTGCGCTCGAGCCAAGCGCCGCGGCCTGATTCCGAATCCCAGCAGGTCACCCCGGTCTCCTCCACGGCGCAGACGAAGGGGCCGTGGGTGACAACGTCGCCGTAAGGAACGACCTCGGCGGGGACGGTGTCACCCGGCCACACCTCGTCGAAGTAGAGCGGCGGGTCGCCCTTGGGGTGGCCCTGACCAGTGAGGATGTTGACCATCCAGTTCGGCTTGCCGGTCGGATCCGTGCCCAGGATCAAGTTCTCAGCATAGGACGTGACCCCGCATTCGAAGTGGGGCTGGCCGTCGAGGGACATCTCGCAACCGATGTTGCCGGAAGGAGTCTTGAACACGGCGTAGTCCACGTCGCCGTAGTCGAGGTGCTTCACGGACTTCACCGGTCGCGCGTTCGGGGGAATCGGGCCGCCCGCGCCCGGGTACGCGAGCGGCGCGCCAGGGACGCCGCGGGTCGGCTGCGGTTGCGGTGCTGGTTGCGGCGTGTCTTGGGTTGGGGTTTCTGGAGCTGGCGCTTGGGTGTGGTGGGTGGGTGTGGCGAGCTCGGTGGAGGTGACGACGACGGTCTCGGGCTCGGGCACGCCGGCGCAGCTGGTGAGGAGGAATGCGGCTGCGGTGAGGATCGCGAGGCGTTTCATGGTGCGCATGGTACCGGGCTTACCGACGGCAAACGGCCCGCTGCATCGTGTGCAACGGGCCGTTCGGTTCGTGCCCGGGGGGGGACTTGAACCCCCACGTTCTTGCGAACACTGGCACCTGAAGC